>Ga0302324_100018414_pt1 | contig 13766 bp, 10 predicted proteins | sample Palsa_T0_1_FD_201949 | JGI IMG/M metagenome (GOLD analysis project Ga0302324, IMG submission 201949) | Peat permafrost microbial communities from Stordalen Mire near Abisko, Sweden - Palsa_T0_1 | ecosystem: Environmental > Terrestrial > Soil > Palsa > Peat permafrost | place: Sweden: Abisko... | reverse complement strand
AATTCCCCTTGAACGCATTCAATGCAGCTGTCGGTTTTCCGGAATCGTCAAATGCGCCAAGGCCATACCCTTGCCAGCCGTTATAAGATTCAGGTTCCCAATATAAGACTCCCAGCCCCTGATTTTGACTGACGGATTTTGTTTTGAGGATAATGTCGGCAAGAAAATTATAAGACGCTGTCGGGTTATTCTCCGGAAATCCAACTTCTACAACCATTACCGGAGTATTGTATTGAGCAACAAGACTATTCATATTGGCCAGGCATTCGGAGTCTCCGACGCTCCATCCTTCACTTAGATAGGAAGGATAAAGGGACAAGCCGATGATGTCCCAGGAGGCGCCGTTCGCTTTCAGACCATTAAAAAGAGAAGTGAAATGAGTGTTGTCATAACCGTCGGATAGGTGTACAATTACTTTTGTTGAACTGCTGACCAACTTGACGGCCGAGTAGCCCGCCGCAACCAAAGCCGCATAATTAGCCATGCTATCTTTTGACACCTGACCGGTTGGCCATAACATCCCATCGTCGGTTTCGTTTCCAACCTGTACCCAGGTAGGTGTTATCCCATTAAGCTTCAAGGTGTCCATTACACCCACCGTATAATTATAGAGCGCTGTTTTCAGATCGGCAAATTTCAAATTAGCCCAGGCAGCGGGTTTGTTCTGATCTCCCGGATCCGCCCAGGTGTCACTGTAATGAAAATCAATCAGGATTTTCATTCCCATGTTTTTTGCTCGCACGGCCTTCGCGACCACATCGCTGGTATTATTCCATCCGGCACTGGGATGTACCCAGGCTCGCAAGCGGATCGCATTCATTCCCAAGCCTTTTAGAACTTCTATGCAATCCTGCTGGGTTCCGGCGCTGTCGTAGAATTTTATTCCGGACGCTTCCATTTGGGTCAACCAACTTATGTCGGCCCCTTTAGCGAAGAAAACGGTATCTTTTGACGTTACAGGGGTTGGCGTGTTGTCACTATTTTTTTTGCATGATTGAAACGTTAACGCCAAAACAGCGAATCCCAAAATCCCTAAAATCTTTTTCATTTCCTTTCTGTTTTTCGGTTTACAACTCCGTCACGATCAGTTTGGATGTTTCGTTGGCTGCAGGCTCGCCCCTGGTAACGCTCCACGCGCTCACAAATTATAAAAAAAATCTTTTGTGTGATAGAAGCAATGTTCGGAGGATGAGAAAAAATGAATTCTAGCCAGAATCCCCTACCTTTGCGGTTTGAAAATGAAGCTAATTAAGGGGAATGGAAAACATTCGTAATTTTTGCATAATCGCACATATTGATCATGGGAAAAGCACGCTGGCCGACCGACTTTTGGAGGTCACCGGAACGCTCACCGACCGCCAAATGCATGCGCAAGTGCTTGATAATATGGACCTGGAGCGCGAGAAAGGCATTACCATCAAATCGCATGCTATTCAAATGAATTATAAATCGGAGGGGAAACAATACATACTTAACCTGATCGATACTCCGGGCCATGTCGATTTCTCCTACGAGGTTTCGCGTTCTATTGCCGCGTGCGAAGGGGCCCTGTTGATCGTAGACGCCGCCCAGGGTATTCAGGCTCAAACCATTTCCAATCTGTATCTCGCCCTTGAGCACAACCTCGAAATCATACCCGTCCTCAATAAAATTGATTTGCCGTCGGCGATGCCGGAGGAAGTCACTGATCAGATTGTTGACCTAACCGGTTGTCGACGTGAAGAAGTGATCCGGGCAAGTGCAAAGGAGGGTATTGGGATAGAAGATATTTTAAAAGCCGTTATCCTCCGGGTACCTCCTCCCACTGGAGACCCTAAAGCTCCGCTGCAAGCCATGATATTTGACTCGGTGTTCAATTCATTCCGGGGAATTGAAGTCTATTTTCGTGTATTCAACGGAACGATCAGGAAGAATGACCAGGTCATGTTTGTCAATGCTGGAACTCAATACGGAGCGGATGAGATTGGGATATTAAGACTGGATAAGTTTCCCTGCAACGAAATCAGTGCAGGCAATGTGGGGTACCTTATTTCGGGGATTAAGGTAGCCAAAGAAGTGAAAGTGGGGGACACCATTACCTTGGTTGAAAATCCCGGCGAAGCGGTGAAAGGTTTTGAAGACGTCAAGCCGATGGTCTTTGCAGGTATCTATCCCGTCGATACCTCCGAATTTGAAGAATTGCGAGCTTCCATGGAAAAGCTTCAGTTGAATGATGCCTCACTGGTGTGGGAACCGGAGACGTCGGCGGCACTTGGGTTTGGATTCCGTTGCGGGTTCCTGGGAATGCTGCACATGGAAATTGTTCAGGAGCGTCTGGAGCGCGAATTCGATATGACGGTCATTACCACGGTGCCGTCGGTGCAATTCAAGGCGAAGCTGACCAACGGTAAGACCATCGAGATCAACGCGCCGGCCGAAATGCCGGACCCCACTAAAATGGACTTTATTGAAGAGCCCTTTATTTCGGCTCAGATCATTTCGAAATCGGAATTTATCGGAGCCATTATTGGATTGTGCATGGATAAGCGGGGACTCATCAAGAACCAGATTTATCTGACATCCGACCGTGTGGAGTTAACGTTTGATATGCCTTTGTCGGAAATCGTTTTTGATTTTTTTGACAAACTCAAGACCATATCACGAGGGTATGCGTCTCTGGATTATCATTTGATCGGCTTCCGCGAATCGGATATGGTGAAACTCGATGTGATGCTCAATGGAGATAAAGTAGACGCATTATCGGCAATTGTCCATCGAAGTAAATCGTATGAGTGGGGTAAGAAACTTTGCGAGAAACTTAAAGAACTGATTCCCCGTCACATGTTTGAAGTGGCCATACAGGCCGCTATTGGTCAAAAAATTGTAGCCCGCGAAACAGTAAAAGCAATGCGCAAGAATGTGCTGGCCAAATGTTACGGAGGCGATATTTCGCGTAAGCGTAAGTTGTTGGAGAAACAGAAGAAAGGGAAGAAGCGGATGCGGCAAGTTGGAAATGTCGAAATCCCGCAGGAGGCCTTTATGGCCGTATTAAAAATAGATTAGCCTGTTTATTAAAACGAAATTGTAATGCCTGTGGAAACTGCCCCAAGTAAGACGTACACGGTGATCGATGGTCGGAAAATATCGGCGGAGATTAAGGAGGAAATTGCCCAGAAAGTCTTGGTGCGAAAACAAGCGGGAAAGAAAGTACCGCATTTGGCTATTATTTTGATCGGTGACGACGGGGCGAGCCAGACGTATGTCGACAACAAAGTGAAGGCGTGTAAAGAGGTGGGTTTTCATTACACGATGATGCGTTTTGCCGATACGATCAGTGAAGAAAAGCTGATGAAGCACATCGATCAGGTAAATAGAGACGATGATGTCGATGGGTTTATCGTCCAACTTCCGTTGCCGCCTCATATTTCCGTGGAGAAGATTACCGAGAAAATCCGATCGGATAAGGATGTCGATGGGTTTACTAATCATAACTTTGGAAGCATCATATCCAAAAATCCCCTGCTGCTGCCGGCTACACCTTTTGGTGTTATGGAGTTATTGCGGAGATACGATATCGAAACGGAAGGAAAGAATTGTGTGATTGTCGGCGCGAGCAGGCTCGCCGGAGCACCTCTCAGTATGATGCTGGTGGAACAGGGGCATGCTACTGTGACGGTCTGTAGTAAGTACACCCGGGATTTGAAGAAATTTACAACTCAAGCGGAAATTTTGGTGGTGGCCGTCGGAAAACCGGGCTTAATAACAAGCGACATGGTAACGGAGGGGACGGTGGTTATTGACATAGGTACGACGCGCGTCGAGGGCGCTGAATATCAAAAAGGATACGCCATTAAGGGCGATGTTGATTTCAAGGCGGTAGCTCCCAAATGTTCTTTTATTACTCCCGTACCCGGGGGAGTCGGCCCGATGACCATTGCGTCATTATTGCTTAATACGCTGCGTGCTACCGAAAACCGGAATCCGTAATGGTGGAAGTTAAGGGAATGACCCTGCCCATAACCTTGCCCCTGATGGAGGATTTTTATACTATTCAGGGCGAAGGCGCTTATCAGGGCCATGCCGCCTACTTTATCCGTCTTGGAGGTTGCGATGTTGGCTGTGTTTGGTGCGACGTAAAAGATTCCTGGGATGCCCGTGTCCATCCCCAGGTCGGGATAGGGGATATTGCTCAGCGCGCGAAAGCGAGTGGAAGCAGAATAGTCGTAGTTACCGGTGGCGAGCCTGCCCTGTATGATCTTTCGGCACTCACCCGGAAATTAAGAAAGGAGAGGCTGCGTACACATCTTGAAACCTCCGGTGCCTATCCCCTGACCGGTGACTGGGATTGGGTGTGTTTTTCTCCTAAAAAATTTAAGGCTCCACATCCTTCAGCTCCGAAGCATGCGAATGAACTGAAGGTGGTCATTTTCAACAAAAGTGATTTTAGCTGGGCGGAAGCGTTTGAAAAGCAAGTGAATCCGGACTGTCAGCTTTTTATGCAACCGGAGTGGTCAAGGGAAAAAGAAATGCTCCCGGTTATTATCGATTATGTAAAGGATCACCCGCAGTGGAGAATTTCGTTACAAATTCATAAGTACATGAATATTCGCTGATGGAGTGATTGAGAATTACGAGGTTATAAAGAAAGATTTCGACTTTACTGCCATAATCAAAATGAAACTTTGTTTAGCAGATAGAATTTTTAAATTTTAGAATCATCAAATTTTTAAAATGAGGATTGAGGAATTTACGGAGCGACTAAATCAATGGGGGCGTAAAAAAGTCCCTTTTTTGTTTTTGGTGGATTTTGAACAGGAGAAGCCATTTGTTTGCCGGTTGGAGGATGCGCTTGCCGAAAATATTTTCTTTGATATTAATGGGGTTGCGAACGCCGGGAGAAAGTCAAAAAAAAATTCCATTACGCTTAAAAAATACCAGATCCCATTTCGCAACTACCGGAAGAAGTTTGAAGTCGTATTTGGCCACTTAAATTACGGAGATACCTTTTTGACAAACCTTACTATCAAAACCAAGATACAACCTGATCGGTCTATGCGGGATTTATTTGATTTAGCAAAAGCAAAATATAAAATTCTGTTTAAGGATCAGTTTCTGGTATTTTCACCGGAGACATTCGTCCGGATAGCCGATGGAAAGATATATTCGTACCCGATGAAGGGAACCCTGGATGCTGATCTGCCGGATGCCCGGAGAATATTAATAAGGAATAAAAAGGAATTGGCGGAACATACCACCGTTGTTGATTTGATCCGGAATGATTTAAGCCAGGTCGCCTCTCAGGTAACTGTGGCCCGGTTTCGTTACCTGGAAGAAGTGAAAACAAGTGGAAAAACCTTGTTGCAAATGAGTTCCGAGATTGTCGGCCAACTCTCCATCGGCTACCGATCGGAGTTGGGGGATATCCTGTTACACCTGTTGCCGGCGGGTTCGGTGAGCGGAGCACCCAAGCTGAAAACACTTGAAATTATTAAAAAGGCAGAGCAGGAAAAACGCGGCTACTATACAGGAATATTCGGATATTTCAATGGTGAAGCCCTGGATAGTGGCGTCATGATACGATTCATCGAAAAGGAGAAGGACAATTTTTTTTACCGGAGTGGAGGAGGGATCACCACTCAAAGTACGGCTCAGGAGGAATACCAGGAAGCTTTTGATAAAATTTATGTCCCCATTGATTGAAACAATCCGGTTTCAGGATGGCCGGTTCAATAACATTCATTACCATGAGCAACGAATGCAACGGGCTATGCGGGAAGTATTGGCCCTATCCAAAGACGTCAATCTGGCCGAAATCTTAAATGTATTTCCGAAACCGAAAAGCGGACTTTTCAAATGTCGCGTAACCTATGACCAGGAAAGAAATAAAGTAGAATTTATTCCCTATTTGGCTAGACCTGTAAATTCACTTAAATTCATTGATAACGATACCCTGGTGTACAATCACAAGTTTAAAGACCGGCATACCCTGGAGAAGGTTTTTGAAAAACGTGGGGAGTGCGATGATATCCTGATTATTCAAAATGGATTTGTAACGGATACCGCTTACGCCAACATCGTTTTCAAGAAAGGAAAAGAATGGGTTACTCCATCCTCTTTTTTATTGCCGGGAACACAGCGTCAATATTTGCTGGATCAAAAGCTGATCCGGGAAGAAGAAATAAAGGCAAACGATATCGTGGGTTTTACGGCTTTTAAGATAATTAACTCAATGCTCCTGTTTGAAGGTGTCGAAGTGTCAACGGGTAATATTATAAAATAATTGGGTTAGCCAAGTTTAAGGAAAAATGAATTTATTGTGATGTCTGAGCCCAGTTCAATTAAATAGAGAATGAAAAACGGGTCGTTAGCGATTTGTGGTTGGGTATTGATGTTTTCTATACCGGGGCTTTTGATGGCACAGCCCCTGAGTACCAAATCAAAAAAAGCAATCAGCCTTTACACGGAAGCCGATAATTACCGCGTTCGCGGACAGTATGACAGGGCCATTGATTTGCTTAATCAAGCCATAAAAAAAGATAGTAAGTTTGAAGAGGCGTATTTCCGTTTAGGGATAACGCTGAAAAATAAGGAAGACCTTCCGGGATCAATTGAGAACTTCAAAAAAGGGTTAACGCTTACGACCGACAACCGGAAACAGAACATTTACCGCTATGAATTGGGCGACAATTGTCTCCGGATCGGTGATTATGCCCAGGCCCTGGAGTATCTTAACTCCTTTCTGATTTCTGAGAAAAGCAACACAAGAACGGATCAGGCTAAAATCTGGAAGCAAAATGCGGAATACGGAATAGCGCACCAGGGAGAAAACCTGGCCTATAAACCGGAGGCATTGAATGATACCGTAAACTGTTTCCCCATGCAGTATTTTCCGGTACTCACCGCCGACAATCAACAGTTGGTTTTTACCAAGCGTAATGGCCGCGGTCATGATGATGATGAAGATATTGTTATTTCGCGCAGAGATGGCCGCGGTAATTGGGCGGCACCATTTTCTATTTCGGATAAAATAAATTCAGCAGAACGGGAAGGCGCGTGTACCATTTCGGCCGATGGCCGATACCTGATCTTTACGCTATGCGGTGGCAAAACGTATGGACGATGCGACCTTTTCGAAAGCCGTAAAACCGGAGATACATGGAGTACACCGGTCAACCTAGGCCCAATGGTCAATAGCTCAGCCTGGGACGTGCAGCCTTCGTTATCGGCGGATGGCCAGGAATTGTATTTTGTTTCGGACCGCAAGGGAGGTATCGGTGGAAGTGATATCTGGTACTCCCGCAAAGACTCAACCAACCGGTGGACAAGGGCTCAAAATGCGGGAAGTACAATTAATACAAAATACGATGAGATATCACCGTTCATTCACGTGAACAACCGGAACCTGTATTTTGCTTCCAATGCTCATCCCGGCTTTGGGGGCCTGGATATTTTTGTTTCCGAGAAAGTCGACAATAAGTGGAGCACTCCGCGCAACATGGGTGCACCCCTTAATAATTTTGAAGATCAGTATTCCTTTTTTGTGACGGCCGATGGCGAGCGGGCGTACTATTCCAAAGACGACGCCGGAAAGAAGAATTTTACGAAGTTGTATACCACGCCCCTGCCGGAGCAAGTGCAGGTCCGGTACTACAGTAATATTGTAACCGGAAAAGTCCGGGACAAAGAAACAGGAAAATCCATAGTTGCACACGTGGAATTGTATGATATCGGGAAAGACAAACGGCTTTCGTATGTCCAATCGGATTCCGTAACCGGTGATTATACCATCGTCCTTACACGGGGCGCAGAGTATGCACTCTATTCGTCGAGCCCCGGCTACCTGTTCACGAGCCTTTCGTTTAACTATACAACGGAGAACCATCAAAAACCAGTCGTCGTTGATATTGATCTTCAAAAAGTAAAAGCCAATGCCACCGCCGTGCTGAATAATATTTTTTTTGAAACGGATAAATACGACGTGGAAGAAAAATCGATCACCGAATTGAACGAGGTGATCCGGTTTTTGAAAAGTAATCCTAAAATCCATGTCGAGATTGGTGGCCATACGGATAATGTAGGCTCCGCTGCATACAATGTACAATTGTCACAAAAACGAGCTCAGGCAGTAAGCGATTATCTAACCGGGCACGGGATCGATCTCAACCGGATTGTCCGGAAAGGATATGGCGCCCTGCAACCGGTTCGACCGAACGACACGGAAGAAAACCGTCAGATCAACCGCAGAATTGAGTTCAAGGTCATCAATTAACGACGGCTAAACCAGGAAAATGTCAGGCAATAGGATGGATGCCGTGCCTGAAGCCTGTCCAGGTAATTGAAACGAACAACCACCAACGAACAACTAACAACTAACCCCAGGTTACCTAATTTATCAGTAACTTGATCCAGTAAGGAATTCATGAAATCGTTTCTTTTTTGTTGGATTGTGACGGCATTGTTTTTCGCGCAAGTAAAAGGGCAAAGAAAACCGATCACTCTTTCCGATTTTTCCAAGACCCGGGCAGACCATTTCCGCCGCGAAGAAGCCAAAGCCAAAGCCTTTTCTTCCTCCACACACAAGGCTTTAACATTTACTGACAAAACAGGAACTCATATTCGGATCGTGGGTGTCAATGAACACGGCATCCCGATTTTTAGAACAACGCTCAACGCTGATGCGGCCATCACCACAGGAGCAGTGCAGCTTCGTGCAGGTGGTTTTTTAGGACTAAACATTCTGGGGGAAGGCATGCTCGTTGGCGTTTGGGATGCCGGACTCGTGAAAGACCATATTGAATTAGGGCAAAGAGTTATTTCAAAACAAGGGGATACGTTAAACACTCATGCAACCCACGTGACCGGCACGCTGATCGCAACCGGGATCAATCCGGCGGCAAAAGGAATGGCGCCATTGGCCGAAGCGACCACCTGGTATTTTGATAATGACGAAGCGGAGATGGCTGCGCTGGCAAAGCCGGACCAGTCTTCGCTGCTGCTGTCGAATCACTCCTATGGCACGGCCACAGGGTGGTTCAAAGACAACGGTGTGTGGGTGTGGACCGGCGATGACTCGATCAGTACCACGCAAGATTATCGCTTCGGCTTTTACGGCGAACGGGCACAAGTTTTCGATCAACTTGCTTCCCTGGCACCGTATTACACGATCGTCTGGGCGGCGGGTAATGACCGGGCAGACGTTGGGGATGGCTCAAAACCGCCCGACTGCGATGGAGGGATAGGCTATGATTGCATCATTCCTGAGTCCGTCGCGAAAAACCTAATCACCGTCGGCGCTGTCAATGAGGTGGCTAGCTATTCCGGGCCATCCAGCGTGGCCATGAGTTTCTTCAGTAGCTGGGGACCTACCGATGATGGACGGATCAAACCGGACATGGTGGGCGATGGAGTAAACGTACTTTCCCTTAGCGCTGTTGGAACAAATACATATACTACCCTTAGCGGAACGTCCATGTCTACTCCCAACGTGGCGGGCTCACTGCTTCTTTTACAGGAATTGTACAGCCGACTTCATGCTAAGAATTTTATGAAATCGGCGACGTTGAAAGCACTGGCGATTCATACGGTGAAAGAAGCCGGGACCGCGCCTGGACCGGATTATAGTTTTGGCTGGGGCCTACTCGACGTGTCGGCAGCGGCCCGCCTATTGATGAACGAGGATGATCAAAATATTTTCGTCCAGCAAGTGACCCTAACCAACGGCCTTCCGTACGAATTGGATTTAAACCCGCTCGCCAATCAAAAAATCACAGCGACAATCGCGTGGACTGATCCCGCGGGTACTCCCGTCCCTCCCCAACTCAATCCACCCAATCTCATGCTGGTCAACGACCTTGACATGAGAATTGTCGATGGACAGGGGATGGAACAGTTTCCGTGGATACTGGATCCTGCCAACCCATCCCAGCCGGCAACCGTGGGGGATAATTTTCGCGACAATATTGAAAAGATAGAATTTAATTTGCCAGCGGGCCAGCCTTATAAACTGACGGTCACTAATAAGGGAACGCTGGTTGGCGGTACACAAGACTTTTCGTTGATCCTTTCTTACCAGTCCACGACGCCCGCTACTACTTTTTATTGGGTTGGTGGCTCCGGGAACTGGAACGACGAAACTCATTGGTCCCTGACGAGCGGGGGTCCGCCCGCATTCGCCGTTCCCACCTCCCAGGACCGCGTCATCGCCGACGAAAACTCGTTTGATAGCCTGAGTGTCGATACCCTTTCGATTTCTCAGAACGTAGCCTGTTCTTCCTTACTATGGATGAATGACCGTCCGGCAGGTGTCGCCCTGAACAACAATACGATGACCATTGGCCTGCAGTTTGTCATTGGCTTTCCGTCTTTCTTCCTGGCAACTCCCGGGACTATTCACTTGTCTTCTTCAAGCGCCGTCGGTACATTCCAGACAAAACAGGCTGATCTTTCCGGCGCCACGTTGATCTTCGATGGAACCTGGAATGCGGCGGGTACCCTTACGGCAGATGAGCTGCAATTAAGTTCCGGAGTGCTGACTATTTCCAACAGCACTTTTTCGCTCGAACGTCTGGTCGCTAATTCGACCGTTAGCCAACTGATGCAATTGGCGCAATCAAAGATTTATCTGACGCAATCCAGCACAATAAATGGCGCAACAATAACCATTTCTTCGGTTGGTTCTTCCCTTGAAGTCAGCGCACCCGTCGTGCTCCAGTGGCAGTCTGTTAATTTTCCAGGAGAAATAATCGTCGATCCTTCGGTCTCGTTGACGACCAACGGAGACAATCAGATCGGGAAATTGCTTGTCCAGGGGACACTTCAGCTAAACGGGACCAATCAAATCGATACGTTATGGGTCATGCCAGGCTCCACGATTGACCTTGGTTCCTCCACCATTCAAACTCTTTCTTCACAAACGCAAATCTCCGGAGATTCATTGCAATCTGTCACCCTTTCATCAGCGGTTGAGTCAACGCTTCAGTTTTCTGAACGTGCGAAACTTTGTTTTGATTATTTACGGGTCACGAACGTGGATATTTCGGGCGATGCGGTAGTTAATGCTGGGTTACACAGTGCCCTGGTCAATGCTTCCCATTGGCAACAACAAGATTGCAACAATGTGCTCTTCGCTGATTTTGCCGTGCGCTACCCCTGCGTGAACGGCATGACTGAATTGACAAACACCAGCACAGGTCAGATTATTCAGCATTCCTGGAGGATTGGAAGTCTGCCCCTGCCGGATTCCGACTCAACCTATACGTTTACGACGGCGGGTAATTACGCAGGTACCCTGATTGTGACGGGAAGCGCTGGTATGGATTCGGTCACAAAAAGTATTCAGGTTTTACCCAATACCCTACCGTTGAACCAGGTTGTCGCCAGTGGACAGGAGATGACAAGTTTTGAAGAGGCGGGACAATATCAATGGTATCGAGATGGCACGGCCATTCCCGGCAGTACCGGGCGCTCCTTCAATTACCAGGGTATGGGTGGCGTTTATTTTGTGGTTACTTTCGACGGAGAATGCAATTTGATTTCGGAACCGTTGACAATTACCGGATTGTCGGAGGAGCAGTCGGAGATGGAGGTTTACCCTAACCCTGTGTCCGATTACCTCCACATTATTTTACCTTATTCCTTCCCCGGAAAAATAATTCTGATCGATATGTTGGGAAGGAATGTCCTCGAACAATTTGCAAATCAAGCCGAAGTGATTGTTTCAACCGACCGTATGGCCGGGGGAGTTTATATTCTGCAGGTAAGTTCAGGGGAGTCCGTAACGAGAAGGAAGATCATCGTTTATCATTGACAAAGACGGTTCCGAAAAAATAATCGCTTTTAAAAGTACTTTATGCCGGGAGCCAGATAATCCCTGACGTATTTTTCTATGCCGGCTTCCAACGAAAGAAATGGTTTTGAGTAGCCATGGCTTATCAATTTATTCATATTGGCTTCCGTAAAATACTGGTACTTGTCCCGGATGTCGATGGGGGTGTCGATGAATTCAATATTTTCTTTTTTGCCGGTCGCCTTGAATACCGCCAGCGTCAGATCGCGGAATGTCCGCGCTTTACCGGATCCAAGATTATAAATTCCGGGATTTTTCCGGTGATGCATCAAAAAATAGCAGACGTCAATAACATCGGCGACATATACAAAGTCGCGCATCTGCTCTCCATCCCTGTACCGGGGATCGTGGGAGCGAAATAATTTCATCCTCCCAGTCTGGTTGATTTGGTGAAAGGCGTGCCAAATGACCGAGGCCATTCTTCCTTTGTGATATTCGTTGGGACCGTAGACATTAAAGAATTTCAGCCCGGCCCAAAAGAAGGGTTTTTCTTTTTGATGAATAGCCCATACGTCAAAATCCTGTTTCGACTGACCGTAGGGATTTAAGGGTTTCAGTAAATGAATTTTTGATTCATCATCATCGTACCCGGCTTCACCCAATCCATAGGTTGCCGCAGAGGAGGCGTACACGAGCGGGATCTGGAATTGGATACACCGGGCCCAAATGTCTTTGGTGTATTGGGTATTAAGTCGGTTTAGTAAGTCTGTATCAAATTCGGCGGTGTCGGTTTTGGCGCCGATATGGAAAATAAATTCGACACCCTCAAAATTTCGATCCAACCAGGCCATAAAGTTATCGCGATCCACATACTCGGCGATGCTCGCCCCTTCCAGGTTTTTTGATTTGGCGGGAACATCGAACTTGTCCACCGCGATGATGGCGTTGAAATTTTCCCGATTAAGTTTCTTGACTAGGCAGCTTCCTATAAATCCTGCTGCGCCGGTGACGATAATCATAGTTTACTGAATTGGGTCGATAACGTGAATGCCTTCTTTTAAAGCATATTTCTTTAGTTGTTGATCGCTCACAACAAAGGATTCGATTTCCGTTGAAGCGTGGATCAGAGATGCAAGCTGAATAGTGTCTAAGGATTTCAAAGGGTATTTGATTAAAAGTTGTAAACAGATTTCCTTCACCTGCGCGTCCAAATCAACGATTTGAAAAAAAGGAAAGTCCAGACTGGCCTCCGCGGTTACTTGTTGATATACTTTTTTATCCATATCGCGAACATGAAATAAACGCCGGAAGGTGCTTGCACACTCTACTTGTGTAATTGACGAAACGAAAACCAGCGTGGCTCGATGGAATAACTCCTCTATACGGTCACTGCCTTTTTCGTCAAGATACCGTTTAAGGAGAGCCGAGGAATCAAAAAACAGATTCATTCTTCATCCCGAAGTTGGCGCAGTACTACTGACGAGTCAATTCCACTCTTTAACTTCACTCTTTTGACCTCCCTTTTCCAACCGGGTGTCGGTTCGGCGAAGGGCACTACCTTGGCAATGGGTCTTCCTTTGCGAATGATGACAAAGCTTTTTCCTTTTTCCACTTTGTCAAAATATTCCTTGGCGGAATTACGTAACTCGGTAAATTGAAGATAGTCCATAAAAATGACAGATTTATGACATAAAAGTATCCATTTTAAAACCCGTCCGCAAGCGTATCTTTGCATTTTATTTTCCGTAGCAGGTGCATGATTTACGTTAGCCGAAAGGAACATTTTAACGCTGCCCACAAACTCTACAACCCTGCCTGGTCAAAAGAGAGAAATGATGCGGTATTCGGCCCGTGCGCCAATGAAAACTGGCACGGTCACAATTTTGACCTCATCGTCACCGTAAAAGGAAACCCGGATCCGGAGACGGGCTTTGTTGTCGATTTGAAAAAACTCAGCGCCTTAATACGAATGGAAGTAACTGACAAACTCGATCATAAGAAC
>Ga0302324_100018413_pt1 | contig 13766 bp, 13 predicted proteins | sample Palsa_T0_1_FD_201949 | JGI IMG/M metagenome (GOLD analysis project Ga0302324, IMG submission 201949) | Peat permafrost microbial communities from Stordalen Mire near Abisko, Sweden - Palsa_T0_1 | ecosystem: Environmental > Terrestrial > Soil > Palsa > Peat permafrost | place: Sweden: Abisko... | reverse complement strand
CCGTGGCGGGCAGCTGCGCAAGGCGCTTGGAAATCAGCGCCTCGCGGCACGCCTCTTTCCGCGACCGCCTGGCATGTGCAACGAGCCACGAGCTGAGCGACAGCGAGCCGTCCTCGGCCCAGCCGCCCTCAGCGTCAAAGGCACCCAAGGCTTCTGAGACCATTGCCTCTAAACGGTCCTGCTGTGCCAGCAGTTCTTCTATATCCCGCGCCACGGGTGCGACCTGCAAATAATCGAGTACAGCCGCCAGTTCCCCGATGTTGCGAGCCCTTCCCACCTCTACATCGTACACCTGTTCGATGCCACTTCGGCGCCAATTCGGCAACAAAACACTGGGGAACTTTTGTCCCGTCGGGTACGGCTCGGAGTTGCGGCTATCGTCGCGCGTTCCCCTATCAGGCGTGCTCGAAGACGGTCGCGAACGCCTCCTTATTGCTTGCGGAGTAGGTGGTCTTGATCTGGAGCGGGCCGGTAGAGCTCGCGTGGAGGTCGTCGGCCTGGAGCTGACTGCCCGCTGAGCCGAACGGGTACCCATTGATCAGCGCGCTCGAGAAGGCCAGGGTGCCAAAGTTGGGCACCGGGGATGTCGTCGACCCAGAAACCACTGGGAAGTCGCCGGCCACGATGCCCTCGCCCGTGCCGCTGCCGGTGCCATTGCGGGTGGCGATGAACTTGTGCGTCATGTCAATTACCGAACCCGTAGCTTGCGAGTCACTTTGGGACACCTATGGGAGCATGAGTTCGGTACGGTACGCGGGCGCGAATGCCTTTGATTTGGCTATGAACGCCGCCTGGGCATCCGCGTCGAGCGGCGGAGGTGGCTCGGTCCGCGATGCCACGGGTATACCCACGGCGGTGAAGAAGTCCTCCTGCCCGGGCGGAGTGCACATGCACAGAAGCCGCGCCGGCGCCGCAGAGGTGTTCCGGAAGCCGTGTGGTGCATTAGCCGGGACATTGACAGTTTCCCCCGCCCTGGCAACGAAGCTCTGGCCTCGGAAACTGAGCTCAACCTCACCGTCCAGGATGGTGAACATTTCTTCAAAGTCGTGGCGATGTGGAGGGGGACCTCCGCCCGCCGGGACGTGCATGTCGATGAGGGTGTATCTGCCGGCGGTGTCGTCGCCGGTCACCAGGATCGTATAGGTATCACCGACGAGCCCGATGTGGCGAAGAGACTGGTCTTCGTCGGGCCGGGCGACCGTCAGGTGGCGGTGCGGGTCATCGGGCGGTACCGACGACTGAGGGGATCTGGTGCGGTCTTCTTCGGTCACTAGTTGCTCCTTTTGTGGGCCGGGTTGCTTTTATGGGCCGGGTTGCTCGTAGCGCTTGTCTGAAGCGCTGTCTAAAGCGAACGGAGCACCCGGAGGCGGTCCGCCGTGGAACGGCGGGCGACGTCGGTGGCGTAGCCGTAAGTTTCGAACTCGTGCGGCAAGCCGGGGCGGAGGTGGAACTCGACAGGTACACCGGCTCGGCTGAGACGCAGGGCGTAATCAAGGTCTTCGTCACGAAAGATGTCGAGCTGACCACCTCGATATAGCAAGCGGGTAGGCCGGAAAGGTCGGTAGCGCGTGCCGGGGCGGCGTAGGCCGGTACTTTGTCGGTGCCGATAGCGTCGCCCAGCAATGTGCCCCAGCCCGTGAGGTTGTCGTCGTAGCTCCACACTGCGAAGGGGGCGATCTCGGGATCGGGAGTGGCGTTGCGGTCGTCGAGCATCGGGTAGATGAGGATTTGATGGGCCAGGGCGGGACCGCCCCGGTCCCCGGCCAATAGGGCCACGGCGGCTGCCAAGCCCCCGCCGGCACTGTCGCCCATGACCGCCACCCGGGCCGGGAGCTGCGACGTCGGCGCGACCAGCGGCGGACGTCCCACATAAGCGGACGAAATCGTCCGCTTCGAAAGGCTACTGTAGATCCGTGAGCGCGTCAAGAGCTGTTATACCCGGCCGCGTGAGCAAGCCCGGCACGACAACCGCCGGCCGCCAAGGCTCCTTGCACGACGGGCTGCGCCCTGACGCGGCGGCCAACCGTCGTTTCACCATGCGACGATCGTCCCGTCCCAGGAGAAGAACAGTCCAGTCGGCCCGTCGTCCGGAAGGAGCGCGAGCCTGACAGCTCCGGAAGCCGCCTCCGCCGGGTCGCCGCCCGCGGCGGCGGCACGGGTGTTTAGCTTGGTGGCTCGCAGCCCGGGCGCGAGCGCGTTGACCTTGATACCGTCAGCGGCGAGAGCCTGCGCATAGAAGACGGTCAACGCGTTGAGGGCGGTCTTAGACGACCGATAAGCAGCCCCAGCACCCGTGCGGGCAGCTTGGAAGTCGAACTGCGGGTTCGGGCCGGTGCTCCACGTCAGCGACCCAGTGCCGCTGGAGATGTTCACGATCCGCGGATGGGCGGAGAGGCGGAGCGCAGGCAGGAAGGCGTTGGTCACCGCTACCACACCGAAGACGTTGGTCTCATAGGTGCGCCTGAAGGCATCGACACCGGTAGCGGTCACGACTGACTCGATGTCCAGCGAGATGCCGGCATTGTTTATGAGGACATCGAGATTTGCCACCGATGCGGCCGCTGCGACGACGCTTGCCTCGTCGGTGACGTCGAGCAGCAGCGGCTGGCCGCCCACCTCAGCAGCCGTCTTCTTGCCGCGATCGGCGTCCCGGCCGCCGATGAGCACTGTCCAGCCGAGCACGGCTAGTTGGCGAGCGATCTCCTTGCCATGCCGCTCGTGGCACCCGTGACGAGCGCCGTGGAAGAGTTCATGAGGGTCATTCTTCCCTGGCCCCGAAGCTTCAACCTGCCCCTACTCGCTCCGGTAAGGGGGGGAAGGCTCGGACCTCCGAGCATCTCCGGCAATTTGGCGGCGGCTCGACGGCGACAGCAACACTTATTGCTGATCTGGCAAGCTCACCCCGGGCCGTGGTAACCAGCACCGAGAAGGTCCAGTTGCCAAGCCGGCCTGGGCATAGCTTAGAGGGATGGGACAAATGACCAAACGTTGTGGACAAGGCCCCCTCGAGCCCGTGGGACGGCGCCAGTGGAGGCGGTTCGCGTCCGTGGTGGCGACGGGGTGTTTGGCCAGCGCGGCCGCGGCCGGCCCGGCCGGGGCGACGGTACCGCACAGCGCGGCAACGCTCACATCGTTCAATTCGCCCTCCTGCTCATTGCCGCTCACCCACGACAGCTATCAAGGTTTCCACGTGGGGGTCCCGCAGGGATGGGACCTCTCCACCCTCGACGGGACGGTTAGCGTAGCGGAGAATACTTCGGGGACTGAGGCGGCGCTTATCTACCCCGCCGCCCTCACCAGCGGTCTGACGCCGAGCAGTTTTTTCGCCTCCTACATGCGCTACCAGCAACAGTTAGTGGCGAAGGGCGGGGCGTCCCTCACCTTCCAGATGCAGCCTGATGTCGGCGGCCTGCCCCGGGCCTCGGTCAGGGTACAAAGTAGCCGCCTCAACGTGGTCGGCGAGGCGTCGGTCACGGTCCTGCCACTGCACACCCAGTTCAGCTCGAAGGAAGCCGTCTTCTCCGTCTACTGGGCACCGCCGGCCCGGCTAGCGGCCGACGCCGCCATGCTGGCGGCCATCGGGCACTGCTACGGCCCAGAACCAGCAAGCTTGTTCCAAGTGTTCCGGGACCAGAGCTTCACCTACATCCTGCCGCCGGGGTGGACGACCTTCGACGAAGGACAGGACAACATCGACCTGCGCGGGTACGCCAACCGCGCTGATGTGAGCTACCTCTTTTTCGGGCTACCGGCGCAGTACAACACGCCCTCGCTGGCGCTGTCGCGTATCTTCGCTGTCGATAAAGTCACTGTTACTTCAGTACTGTCGACCACTAGTTCGCCGCCCCAGCAGACGTCCTCGGGCGCCGTCCAAGGAGTGGAGTACGTAGAGTTCCTGGGCCGTTCCGCCGGGCTCACGATCCACGGCCTGGTTTACATCCTCACCGACTCGGGGTCTTCAGGCACGTTCGGGGTGATGCGCCTGGGCGCGGCCACAACCGACCTCTGGAACTCCGTTAACGGTGGCCTCATCGAGATGATGGGGTCCATCCAGCACAGCTTCGTGCAGGACCTTGAGGATATCCAAAGGCTGAACCAGCAGTGGCAGGCAGAAAGCGCCCAGGAGGCCAACTTCGACGACATCATCAACGGCCAGCAGCTCGTCCAGGACCCCTCCACCGGGGCCTTCTACGAGGCCCCCTACGCGTCGTATGAGCCCAATGGGCCGAACGGCCCGGGCTACTACCTCCCGAACGGGCAGTTGCTCAACCCGGTTTCTCATTGACGGCGCTGGCCCCGATTGAGCAATTGAGGGCTCCGGGGGGAGGGCTCGAACCTCCAAGCATCCGGATCCAAAGTCCGGCGTTCTTCCAATTGAACTACCCCGGAACGACATAACGGCTGGCCAAACGGTCAGCCGTGCAGTGGCGGTGTGCGGGTCAACGATACCTCGCCCCGGAGTGCGACTAGAAAGACGACTAGAAAGAAGGGTGTGAGCTACTACGACCCAGACGTAGGGCGGCCACACCCACAGAAAGCCCGCGAGCAACCAAGGGTGGCTGCGGTGGTGCTGGCTGCAGGCGAGGGGACGCGCATGCGCAGTACGCGGCCCAAACCGTTGCACCGCCTCTGCGGCAAGCCAATGGTCCTGTGGGTGCTGGACGCATTGTCGGGCCTGGAGCTGTCCCGCGCGGTGGTCGTGGTAGGCCACGGCGCCACGAGGATGACAAAGGCCCTGGCAGAAGCCAGATCTCCGGGGGTACCGCTCGAGGTGGTCGAGCAGCCCGTTCAGCGCGGTACGGGCGACGCCGTTTCGGTCGCGCTGACCGCGTTCAGCGACGACGACGGTGAGCTTGACGACCTCGTGGTCCTGCCGGGCGATACGCCGCTGCTGCGGCCTGCCACCCTCGCCGCCCTCCTGGAGGCGCACCGAGGTGCGTCTGCCGCAGCCACGCTGTTCACCGCCCGCCTCGAGGACCCGACGGGGTACGGCCGAGTCGTGCGCTCCCGGGACGGCCGTGTAGCGGGCATCGTCGAGGAAGCGGACGCTACCCAGGAAGAGCGAGCCATCAGCGAAGTGGGCACGTCCATCTACGTGTTTCGCCGGTCCCTGCTGGCCCCGGCGTTACGCCGGCTCAGTCCCGACAACGTGCAGGGCGAGTACTACCTGACCGACGTCGTTGCCGTGCTGCACGACGCCGGCTACCCGGTCCTGTCGATGGTTGCCCCGGACCCCGTGGAGGCCAACGGTGTCAACGACCGCTCCCAGTTGGCTGCCGCCGAGGGGGTGCTCCGGGGGCGGATCAACGAGCAGTGGATGCGGATGGGTGTCACGATGCTCGACCCACAGCACACCTACCTTGACTCGACGGTCGAACTGGCAGAAGACGTGACACTTTTCCCTGGGACCATCCTTCAGGGGAACACGAAAGTGGCCGCAGGCGCGGAGATAGGCCCGAGCACGCATTTGGTGGACTGCATTGTCGGAGCAAGGGCACAGGTGAGGGCGACTTCGGCCGAGCAGGTGGCAATAGGCGAGGACGCCCGCGTAGGCCCGTGGACCTGGTTGGCGCCCGGGACCGTGGTTGCACCAGCTTCGGTCATACGGCCGATGGCGGGCGCGTACAGTGTGGACGGGGAGGTCCCAGGTGGAACTGGTCTCGAAGCATAGGCTTCGCTTGTACTCTGGGCGATCGCACCCTGAGCTGGCTTCGGACATCGCGGGGCACCTGGGGATCGAGGTTGGCCCGTGCGAGCTTGTTGATTTCCCCAACGGGGAGATCCGCGCCCGCTTCGGCGAGTCCGTACGGGGAGCGGACGTGTTCATACTGCAGACGCATTACTCCGGAAACGGCCGCTCGGTGAACGATCTGCTGATGGAGCAGTGGGTCATGATCGATGCCGCCAAACGGGCGTCCGCCAAGCGGATTACAGCCGTCTGCCCCCGTTACGGCTATGCCCGCCAGGACCGCAAATCGAGGAGCCGCGAGCCCATCACTGCGAGGATGGTCGCTGATTTCTTCATGGCTGCCGGTGCCGAAAGGATAATGTCTGTCGACCTGCACTCCGGCCAAGTCCAAGGGTTTTTCAATGGCCCGGTTGACCACCTGACTGCCGTGCCGCTCCTGACCGCTTACCTGAGGGCCAACCTCGCGGGTGATTTCGTCATGGTCTCGCCGGACACGGGCCGCACAAAAACCGCTGAGAAGGCGGCTCGCAACGCTGGCGACGTCGACATGGCATCGGTTTACAAGCGTCGCAGCGTCGACCGGGTGGGCCACGTCGAAGCCCTTGATGTTATGGGCGATGTACGGGGCCGGATGTGCGTCCTGATCGACGACGAGATCGACACTGCTGGGACCCTTTGTGAAGCCGCCAAGATCCTGTACCAAAAGGGTGCAACCGATGTGTGGGCAACAGCAACGCACGGGCTCTTCTCGGAACCGGCCATCGACAGGCTTAAGAACTCCAACATCTCGCGCGTGGTGGTCACCGACACCGTGCCGTTGCCGTCGGAGAAGCAGATCGAAAAGATCGAAAGCGTCCCGGTGTCCAAGACATTCGCCGATGCCATCCGGGCCGTCTTCGAGGAGGGCTCAGTCTCGGAAATCTTCGGCGGCGAAAACCAGAACTAGTGTCCCGACGGGCAAATGGTCCCGAAGGCAAGGTCCCTGCAGCAGAACTAGCTCGGTTGAGCCCAGCTCAGCACGTCGCCACCGGCATAGGGCACGTTCGGCAGGTCCGTGGCGCTCCGGCCGGTGACGACCTTCAGGGCCCCGGTGCCGACTAACTCGGGCACCGGTAAGCGTAGCGTGGCCGTCCCCTGCGGCCCAGCCACAGCCTCCGCAATGGCGACCGCGCCCGCACCGCCCGCACCGCCCTTACCCTTCACACCGCTCACACCGACCGCGCCGCTCACACCGCCCGAGGAGCTCACACCGCCCGAGGAGCTCACACCGCCCGAGGAGCTCACACCGCCCGAGGAGCTCGCTAGCGCGACCCGAGACCCCTCACGTAGGCCACGAAGGACCATGGGTGCATCGTCTGCCACCCAGAAGTCGTTGAACCGCGCGTAATAGGCCGGCGCCGAGCTTTGCACCTCGAGGTACGCCTGGAACGGGGCCGGCATCTTCAGCACCAGACGCTCACTGCTGAAAATCTTGTCTGTGCCGAACCAGACAGAAAGGCTGTGGCTCCCGTCCGTGACGACGGTAACGGCCTGACTTGCCAGGAGGGTGGCATGTTGCGGGACGGGCTGCCATTTCGACGCCCAGAGCACCTGCGTCGACGCCCCGGCGACCAGGCCATGCGCGTAGCCCACTTGCCAGCGGTAGCCGCCACTCCGGCTGACTGCTGCAACAACTATGTAATTGATAACGCCGTTTTTTTGTGTCGTGGCAGTCTGGACTGCGAAAACGGCAAGTCCGCGTCCCTTTGCCCCTAGGGGTAGGGCTGTCGGCGAGATGACAGCGTGCCAGGCCACCGTAGGGCCGGCGGCGTGGATCGTCGAGGCGAACCAGCCCGCCCAACCATCATGGGCTTTGATCCCTACCGCGAGACCAGCCGTCGTCTCGGATACCCAGCCGAGCCTCGGGCCGGCCGAGCCGTCCACGACATATTGGTCTTGGAGCTGTCCCAGAGCTACCAACTTGTCGAGTGGGTCAGCCACGAGCAGGCCGGAGTGCAGCCGGGACAAGCCAGGGGGAAGTGGGCGGGCCGGGGCTGGCGACGGCCACGCTGTCAGGTAAATGACACTGACGAGCATCACCACCGCGGCCGCGCTCAGGTACAAACGGAGGTCCCTTTTGGGGGTTAGCGTCGCGGGGTGTGCCCGGACGGCCCGGCTGGGCCGGGCCTCAGCCGCCTGTTCCCCCCGTAGCCTGCGCCGGCTCAAAGTGCTCGGTAGCACGTGAAGTCCACCTCGGAGAAAGCCCGGTCGCCGGCGGCCACGGCGAGTACTGCGAAAACGGCGCTCCCAGCCGCGAAGCCGGCGGCGGCGGCGGCGGCCAACGACGTGGCGCCCGACAGGCTGAGGGCACCCGAGCATGCGAGAAGGACCGCGGCCCCCGCGAGGGCACTGGCGACGGCGTGGCCCGGCGAGGAGAGCCCGAACAACAATTGGGACGCGAAAGTGGCTATCGAGAAGAAGAAAAAGCCTGCGCTGCACGCGTACAGCAGCCCTGGGTGGGCAGCCATCCCGTGGGCAACCAACCAGCTGTGCGCGATGGCGGGCAGGACAAGGTCCACGGCTGCTGCCGCGCCGGCAGCAGCCACGGCCGCCCACAGCAACTGCGCCCGCCAGTGACGCCTCAGCACTGCACGTGCGCGGCCGACGGACCCGATGCGCTCATTCTCGAGCGTGGCCGGCAGCACATGGCGAGTAATTCGGTCTGCTGCAACGGCGCCGAACCCGGCGACCGGGAGCAAGCCAACTAGTGCCATACCGCTCGCGAGAGAGAACTGGGGGTTGAACCCGTAGCGCCCCAACCAGGCCCCACCGCTGATCAGCTGCGGGAGCGAGACGAGGCAGAAGTAGGCGAGGCCGAACGCGCCGTAGGGTGCAACGGCCCGAGCTACCGCTGGTCCTGATGGCTTCCATAGCCTTCGCTCCCCGCCTGAATGGTGCCGCGCCTCCGGGCTTCGCAGGAGCCACCATCCGTCCACCATCCACGTAAGTGCCGCCATCGAGGCCACGAGGCGGACCTGCCATACGGCGAGGTTGACGGGGTCTATATACGCGCCGAGGTGAGTGGCGTGCCAGGCAAGCAAAGCGCCAGCCCCACCTACGATGACCATCATGGGGATCATCGCGTTGCGCAAGTAAAAAGGAGCCAGGCCCAGTTGCAGAGCGGCGATGGCAAGGCCGGTGGCCAGCCCTAGGCGGTTTGCAGCCGGGGGCCCTCCGGCCGACAGGACCGTTCGGATGAAATAGGCAGCGAAACAGGCTGAGAACGCGACGATCATGCCCGTGCCGAGTACGCGTTTGGTCAGGTACGCGAGCATCCCGTTGTCGCCCAGGCCAAGGTAAAACGATGCCCTGCGCCCGAAAGCCTGGATGAAAGGGCCTGTAAAAATCAGCGCCAGGCATGCGGACATGGTCACCGAGCTCGCGATCGACGGCAGCTCGACTTTCGAGGACCAAAAGGAAACTCCTGCAACGAGCATGGTCGAGAGGCTGACCAAGAGAGGTGCTGAGAATAGGAGGCCTTTGCAGAACGACCTTGCGGCTTCCAGTGCCAATCGGACGTGGCCTTGCGGAGCGTCCGGCTCGTCCTCGACGTCTTGAGCGGCGATCGTTTGTCCCTGAGCGTAAACGGGCACAAGGGCGTATACGGCTCTTGCCAGCTCCATGAGGTCGGCCGCCCCCGTGGCCCTCACGCGGCCCGGGCTGTAGCCACAGGTCTCCAGCACAACGGCGACCTCGATCGCGCTGAGCGGGTGCGGGCATTTCATAAGGACCGTGGTGACCGCTAGGTGTACCGGCAGATCGCCGGCGTCGGGCACCGAGTGTGCCGCCGTCTGCTCCGTCGCGCCGAACGGCCTAGTGCCGAAGCCACCTTTGTTTTCTGGAAGAGTGCCCAGAAGGCTCATGGGCTGGCTGCGGCAAACTGAGACGGGGGAAACTCAGACGGGGCAAAATGAGATGGAAGGTTCCCGGCAAGTTGCTGGTAGACCTCCGCGTAAGCGGAGAGGAACCCTACGACCCCGAAGCGCTCGAGCGCTCGCTCACGCAGCGCCAAACCGACGATAAGGCGCTCTGGTTCCGGCGCGAGCAGCACGGCGGAAAGAGCATTCGCGAGGGCCCGGGGGTCGCCGGGCTCGACGAGCAAACCTGGACCACTTTCGCCCAGTCGGATGCCGCCGAGCGCTTCGCTCACCCCGCCCACGTCGGTGGCAACGGTGGGCCTGGCCGCCAGCATCGCCTCTACCACCGTGTACGGGAAACCTTCTGTGACCGACGAAAGGGCAATGACCTGGCAAGCCCCGTACGCGGCCGGCAGGTCGTCCGTCGGCCCCTCGAAGCTGAGGGCCGAAGGCTGTAGGCCGCCCCCGTCATCCCAAAGGCCGAGCGATGAAGCCAGTTTCTTGCATTGTGCCAGGTACGACTGCGAGCTGGCCGGTCCCCAGATCAGGAGCCTCGCCGTCGGAACGGCTTTGCGCACGAGAGAGAATGCCCTGATCAGCGTCACTACATCCTTCAGCGGGTCTATCCGCCCGACGTAGCCGATGGTCGGTGGCCCGGGAGGCGGCCGCAACGGCAGAGCCGACAGGGCCACGTCGTTCGAGGCGTTGTAAATGACCCTCACCCGCTGCGGGTCGACGCCAAGAGCGGCCTCCCATCCAGCGTTGTAACCGCACACCGGTGTGAGGATGTCGGCTTCCCTATAAGCCAGCTCCGTGACCGCCCGAAAGAAGTTGACGAGCAAGAACTTTTCCTCGACGGGTTTTGGGGCAAGGGCCATGAACCGTTCTCGGAGATAGATCCCGTGCTCGGTAAGCACCATCGGCGTGCCGTAGCGGTACTTGGCCACGACAGCGGGGAGTGCGCAAAGGCCCGCGGCGGAGGTGTGGACCACGTCGCAGCGGGGGATCGGCGCGCTTAGCGGGAGCAGGAAACGAAAAAGAGCACGACCGAAATCGATCGCTCCCTTGGTGCTCGTCCTGGCCATCAAGGCGTTGGCGCGGAGCTGGTCGAGCATCACCAGCCACGTCGCTCGGCTTGCCAGGGCCCTGCGCAGGTCGTGGCGCTCTGCAAACTTGGCAACCTCGGCCAGAGCATCTCCGAGGGCTGCCGGGTTGGCTTCGCGCGATGCCAAAGCGCTTACGAACGGCTCCCAACACGGCAGGAAATAACGCCTTACCTCTGTGGGAGAGGTCCTCCATGCGCGCCTCCACGAGCCAGGCACCCGGAGGTACTCCTCGGCCATTTCCGAACCCCATAGCGGTACCGGCTGGAGTGTCACATTTGGGGGCAGGTCGAAAGCCAGGCGGTAGAAGGGGTTGTCGACTATTGCAGCGACGTGGAACTCGTGGTACGGCAACCCGCGTACCAACAGGTCTGCCCACGTCGACACGCCCCCGACGACGAAAGGGTAGGTGCCCTCCGTCGACAGGTATACCTTCACGGGCGTCAGGCCCGCTCGAGCAGACCGAGCGCCTCGCCAACGGCAAGTGCTTTGGTCAGGCACTGCTGGGCCAGGGGTAGGTTCCCTGCTTCCAGGAAAGCGCGGGCCGCTTCCCGGTAGGCGCTGAACACCCCCTGAGGCAGGGTGTTCGCCCCTTCGGCGATGTCCAGGTAGGACTTGCCTGCGAGGCGCAGGAACCTGTTGGACTCGTCGGCCCTCCCGATGGAGCGCGCCGATGCGGCCGCAGCCCTGAAAGCGACGGAGGCGCGCTGGGGTGAACCCGCTGCCATGGCTGCGGCCGCCTCAGCCTCGAAAGCCGCCAGGGCCTGGGGGTGATCGGCTTGGCGGTGGGCGGCCACCCCACGCAACCACTGATCGGCTCGCCGTTCGTTCCTTGCCGGCGTCCCGGGAGTGCCGACTTCCACTTGGACGAGCTGCGCTTGGCCCGTTTCGGGGCCGAGGCGGAGCAACCAACGGTCGCAGTTGACGGTCACCTCGGCGTGGCGTGCCGCGCCCATTTCACAGAAGATGGCCCGCGCCAGGACGTGCAGCGCTTCGAAGGTAGCAAGCAGGGTGAGGGGCAGGTCGGCCTCGTAAAGGCCTTCGCCGACTGTCCCATCGTGGAAATAGGAAGGGCCTACCGCGAGCAGCACTTTTCCAACAGGAGCGACCGGCCCCTCCTGTTCCGGCTCTCGAGCCGGCTCTGCGCCGATGGATCCGTCTAGCACAGCGCCGTACGAGCCATTGCCCCAAACCGGATCAGTCCCGGAAGGTTCGTCCCAGGCTGCTCCGAAGAACTCGTCCTCCGCGGCCCTCTTGTCCCGCGAGCTCACCGTGGTTGCCCGTTCTGCTGACAGGTCGAGTTCGGCCTGCCTACGCTTTCGGCGTGAAATCGCGTGGAGTTCCATAGGTCCTCATTCAATAACCACATCGGCAGAATCGGTCCCGTCCTGAACGCTTGGCCGGCGTATGGCCAAGAGCGGCCTGAAAGAGCTAGCATGAGGCCTTCGTTTTCTGAAATAGCACGTGGCGGGTACACCCAAGGGGAGCGCGAGCACCGATGGCAGAGGTAAAACTGGTCGCTGAACTGGGCCGCACAAAGGGGTCGAGCGCGTCACGGCGGCTTCGCACCGCCGGGAGAGTACCGGGGGTGGTCTACGGGCACGGGATGGCGCCGCTGTCACTGTCAGTAGTGGCAAGAGACCTGCGTAGCGCCCTTTCGGTCCACGGGCTCAACCAGGTGCTGACCCTGGAGGTTGACGGCACCGCACACCTCGTCCTGGCTCGCCAGCTCCAGAGGCACCCGGTAAGGCACACCGTTTCCCACGTTGATTTCCAGGTCGTCCGTCGGGACGAGATCGTGCATGCCGAAGTCCCGATCGTGCTCGTTGGCACCGCGCTCAAGGTCGAGCGCGAGCGCGGCGTCTTGGAACACGTCCTCACCAGCCTCAGCGTTCGGTCGACGCCGGAACAAATACCTCAGGAGATCATTATCGACGTGACCGACCTCGAGGTCGGGGGTTCGGTCCGGGTTCGCGACTTGGCGCTCCCCAAGGGAGTCACGACCGAGCTTGACCCAGACGAGATGGTCGTGATCGCTGCGACCTCCACAGTTGAGGCCCAAGTGGCCGCAGCCGAAGAGGCCGGGCCGGAGGAAGTGGTGGCTGAACCCGAAGTGGCTGGCAGTCCTACGGGCGAGGAGGACTGAGCCAGCTCTGTTCGGGGCCAGGAAGTCTGAGGGCACCGCCGGCGTCGACCTCTTAGCGGTCGGGCTGGGAAACCCAGGCCCGCGCTACTCCAAGACCCGTCACAACGTTGGCGCCGATGTCGTGGCACTGCTGGCGGAACGGCGCGGGGAGCGGCTGCGCCCGGGCAAAGAGCTCGCGCTCGTGGCGGAGGTCAGGCTCGAAGGCAAGCGCCTTGCGCTCGCTTTCCCGCAAACCTTCATGAACGAGTCGGGCCGCTCAGTAGCTCGTCTCGTCAGGCGCTTCAGCGTCTCGGACCTCGCGACGCTGGTCGTGGTCCATGACGAGCTCGACTTACCCCTCGGCACCGTCCGGGTAAAGGCCGGTGGGGGGCTGGCGGGCCACAACGGCCTTCGTTCGATCAAGGCCTGGTTGCGCTCCGATGAGTTCTCGAGGGTCCGGATCGGGATCGGGAAGCCCCCCGGGGGGAAGGACGGAGGTGCCGACCACGTCCTGTCGGCGCCGAGCCGCCTCGAACGCCGCAGCCTCGACATTGCCGTCGAGACAGCAGCCGACGCGGTCGAGATGATCTTGGCGCAGGGCCTCGCTGTAGCCCAGAACGAGTTCAATTCGCGCCAGGTCCCAGATGAGCCCTTTAATGGTTGAGCCGTGTCGTCGCTAATCCAAGAGCCGTCTCTAGTTCAAGAGCAAGCGGGCGCGCCCTCCGGCCCGGGGCCTGCCCTCGCCGGGCTGCTCTCGCTGGCCAACCGGGACGGGGCCCTCGCTTCGTTGACAATTGGGGCCGAAGGCTCGGTTGCGGTTGCGGATGCTGCGCAGGGCTTTGCCATTGCGGCCGTCGCCGAGCACGGCGCTCGGCGGCCCGTCGTCGTCGCGGTACCGAACGGGGCGGCTGCGGAGCGCCTCGCCCATGAAATAGGCGCCTGGTTAGGCCCGA
>Ga0302324_100018410_pt1 | contig 13767 bp, 9 predicted proteins | sample Palsa_T0_1_FD_201949 | JGI IMG/M metagenome (GOLD analysis project Ga0302324, IMG submission 201949) | Peat permafrost microbial communities from Stordalen Mire near Abisko, Sweden - Palsa_T0_1 | ecosystem: Environmental > Terrestrial > Soil > Palsa > Peat permafrost | place: Sweden: Abisko... | reverse complement strand
ATCCTGCGAGGCTCGGACGAATGCGCCGGGGCGGCCACGAACTGCTCCGATGAGTGTCTTGAAATCGCCACCGGTTTCAGGCGCGAGAAAAACCAGCACCTGCTGCGCGCCGGCTGGAACCGTGATGGTCAGGCCTTTGCCGTCGGTGTCCTTCCAGGTTTCGGAGCGGAAGAACCAGTCCGGCGGCGGAGGATTTGTCGAGCCGCGAAGGAAGGCCGCCACCAACAGATAGTGGGCAGCCTGATGCTCCGGCAGGTCCGCCTTGATCAAGAGTTGGTCGCCCTCTGCGAGATTCGGCACCGCGGAGATGGGGAGGGTGTTGCCGCCGCGCGTGACCGTGACTCGCAGCTTGGGCCCGACCAGGTCAAAGGGTGCAGGGTCGGCAAAAGCAGCCAGCGAGGCTGCCGCAAGCAGCAACACAGCGGCCGTCGAACGAACTTTTAAATTTAGCTTGGAGACCATATTCCTATCATTCCAGATGCGGCGGATATGTGCGGGCCCGTTTGCCCGATGAGGAAAAATATGGATTTGCGGGCGAATGGTGGTTTCGATGCGGCTGGAGTCAGGACGTTGCTGTTCACCGTCGAGATTATTGAGAATTTTACGACTCAGGCGCGGTGGAAGCTGCGGCCGCGACGCTCCGATCCAAACGCAAACAGCACGGCCAGGGTGAGGATGACAGCCAGTTCAAATAAAGTGAGCGCTTTCGGATAGCCGAGATGATCGCGCAATAAATATTCGATGGCGACGGCAGGAGAGGCCATGAGGACGCCGAGCTGGTAGACAAATCCGGGGAAAAGGCTTCGCGCTGTGTCAGGGGAGAGCTCATTGAGGTGGGCGGGAATTACTCCGAACGCTCCCTGCACGCCGCTCTGCATGACAAAGGAGCCGGCCAGCAGCGCGGCCACCGTCGTGCCAAACGCCCACCACGGAATGGAAACGATGCACACTGCCAGCGCGAACAGAATGGCGCGGCGGCGGCCGAAGCGCTCCGACAATTCGCCGAACAACAGCGCGCCGAGAATTGCGCCGACGTTATAGATGATGGGCATGCCGTAGACCAGGTTCATGCCGAGGACTTTTGTGCCGGCGATGCCGGGAATCGAGCGAAGGAAGTCGGGGTAGAGATCCTGCGTGCCGTGCGAGAGGCCGATCATCATCGTCATGACCGCCAGCAGGTAGAGAAAAATCCGCCAGTTCCGGGCGACGGTGCGGAATAAATCTCCGATGGATTCGGCAGCATGTTGCTGCCAGGCGCGCGATTCCGGTGAGAACACGGTCAGGACGATGACCAGCGCAGCGACACCGAGCGAGAGGAAGAACAAGCTGCGCCATCCATAGATCGGCGCCATCGTCGACATGCCGAGCGCGGCCAGCAGATATCCGAAGGGGTAGCCGCTCTGCAGAATGCCGGAGAAGAGACCGCGCCAGCGCACCGGCGTCGACTCCATCGCATAGGACGCGCCGATGCCCCAATAGCCACCCATGCCGATGCCGTAGAGGGCTCGCAGCAGCGCGAACCATCCGTAACTCGGTGCGTAGGCGCTGGCCAGCGAGACGAGAGAAAAGTAGGCGACACAGACCATGAGGGGGACGCGCCGGCCGAAGCGGTCCGCGAGAGTTCCGAAGAGAAGGGCGCCGACGGGGCGCATCGCCAAGGTCAGCGTGATGGTGAAGACGATGTCGCGCTTGCGGACGCCGAAGTGCGCCGACAGGACGTCGAAGAGAAAAATGATGACGAAGAAATCGAAGGCGTCGAGGACCCAGCCGAGAATTCCCGAGGCCACCGCGAAGTGCCAGCGCGAGCGCGGTGAGTCAGCAGTGGCCGGAGATGTTTGCGGAATCATGCGAGTGGAAATGCTCTCGAGACATGGTAGCCGCCAGCGCCGCTGAGCGCGAACTCGAAGCACTGCGATGTCTAAAGTTGAGAACTAGAAGCTGAAGACCAGCCCGCCCTGGATGCTGCGCGGAACCTGCACGAGGTAGAGCGTCTCGCCATCCGGCGACAGGAAGGGGTGGTATCCCTGCGCGAGCAGGTTGCGGACTTCGATGATGGCCTCGAGATTGTTGCCGCCGGAACCGCCGCGGATTTGCTGCCGCAGATAGACGTTCATGAACGGCGCCGGGCCGTCGATGGAAAACGCATCGAGCGGCACCAGCACGCCGTGCGATTCCGCGCCATAGCTGGCTGTCCAATGCGTGCCGGTCTGCGTGATCACGCCGTGCAGCGACAGGGTTGCCAGCTGCGCGTTTGCGGTGTGCGTCGGCGGCGGACGCAGCGCGGGGCCTTCGGAAAGCGTGAGCGCGTTGGCATCGGTAAACGAGACGCAGGCGTTGACATCGCCGAACTGGTGGCTGGCATTCAGCTCCAGTCCTTGCGTCGTGAATGAGTTTCCGACCTCGCGGAAGATACCGCTGGTCGGATCGAGGCCTGCCGTGACGCCGGCGCTTTGCAGCGCGCTGGCCGCGGCCATGCCCTGCAGCACGGGATCTTCGACGAGATCGTGGAAGTATGCGACGTGAATGACGCTGGGCCCGGCATCATGCGACCAGGTCAGCGATTGATGCAGCCCATGCTCCAACTCCAGCCCGCGTGACGAAGGCGCTGCCAGCGGCGTGTGCTCAATGGTCGTATCGGTGTCCTCTGTGCTGGAGAAGCCGGGCGTGGTGGTCAGCGCGTAAGTCAGCGTCGTCGACTCGCCGGGGGTGAGAGACAGCGATGCAAAGGGGTGCATGCCCATCACGTGTCCTCCCCACGCCACCTGCTCGAGCTCATTGCCGACCTCGGCCTTCAAGTCCGGACCCAGTTGGCTGGTCTGCGCGATCCGCAGATCGGCGCTGCCCAGCGTGCCTGGTGATTGTTCACTGCCGCTGGTCAATCCGGAGTGCCACTGGTAATTCGCCGCCATGTGGATGGTCTGCCCGGGCGCCTGCTCGAACGAAGTTGCCGCGGTGGAGGAGCTGAACTGCGCGCCAGCCGGCACAATGTCGCTGCGGAGAAGATACTCGTGATCCTTCGGCGAGGTGTGCTCCATCGTCACCACCTGGTGGACGCCGGACTCGGCAAACACGCCCGACTGATTCATGGCCGCGGCGCGAACATGATTGTGCAGAGCCGCGTGCTTCGTCTCCCCGGGCGACGGAATCCCGGCCGAGAGACCGACACCATCGTCAAAAATGCGCAGGATCGGCCGGCTCGAGGGGGAGCGCAGCGTCCACTTCCAATCATCCGCCGGCTCCGACGCCGTGCGCGGATGGGCGGGCAGCCACTGCAGTGCTTCGGTCAAGGTGTTCAGTGTCAGGTCGACCAGCATGTGCGCTCCCATCTGGACGGGAAGATTCTGCCGGATGGTGGGGAGGAACATGGCCGCGCTGGCACGGAGCTGAAAGACGCCGCTATAGATGGTGCGCAGATCGTAGTGGCCATCCTGGTCGGTGTAGGCCGCGGCCAGAATTTCATTGTTGGGCGACAGGAGCTGTACCAGGACGCCGATCTGCGATTGTCCTTGCGCGTCTCTGACCGTGCCCGCGACAGTCGCAGGTCCTTCGGCCAGCGCGGGGAGGCAACACAGCGCCAGCAAGCAAAGCACGGATTGGGTCACGACTCGTTTCACCACAGGAACTAGTGCGTACGACTGGCATTCCCCCAAATTAACGGATAGGGTTTTCCCCTATTCCACGGTAAACGGTGCAGACTGAGCTAGCTGCTGCTTATTGATTTCGTCGTTTACCTTGATCGTCACCTGGTATTTTCCAGGTTGAAGACTCGCTAGCGGCAAGCTCTTTTCTAAAGTGAGCTGGTCAGAATTTGGACTGATCGCACCGCTTTTTTCCGATGTGTCCAAAATTGACTTGTTGTCCGCCAGATTCACTATCTGGTACTCAATGGTGGCCTGGTTTTGCCGGGACTTCTCGTCTATCCCAAGGTTATACACCTGCATCCAGAAGTTCAACTTCTGGTCCCGTTTAAAACTGACCGGAATCGCCGGCGCGTCGCTCAAGCGGGGACGGATGTAGGTGTTCGCGATGACAAAGCTGCCCGCGCCAATCTGCTTGGACGGCACCTTTTCCATCTTGTCCGCCAGGATCAGCGAAGACGCACCGATCTGATCGTCGTCGTATTTCGGCACCGTCATGCTGCGGCTGTAGACACCGACGTGATCAGGATTGTTGACGTCCTTGATGACGACATCCAGGCGATAGGTGCCGGGCCGCAGGGGCAGCGCCTTCCAGTAGATTTCTGACGTCTGCATCTTGGCGTCGCGCAGCTCGGTCGGGTAAGGATTGTCGACCGTGTCTTCAAAGGTCTGCGCGATGCGGCCGGAGATGGTGGTCACGCGTCCGAGAATATTCACCGGCCCGCGAGAGACGCCATTCTTGTCCTGATATGTAACATCGCGGTTACGAATCTGCACCGTCACCGGGACAAGGATCGTGTCGTTAGTCACCTTGACGTAGTCGGTGCGGACATCGAACGGAAACACGGGCCCCGTCAAAACTTTGTGGGTGACGAGGTACTGCTCCATGTCCTTGAACTTGACCGGCGGCGGCGCCATCAACTTGGCTGCGTCAGAAATGCGGTCAAATTGTTTGGCATTTTCCATCGCACCCATCGGCCCGTTGCCGAGGCTTTCAATGCCGCTGCCCTGGAAGCGCTGCTGCCGCGTCGACATGCCCATCTGCTCGTACAGCGTCTGGCCGGCGCCGGAAACGTGGGCCAGTGCGTCTTTTTCTGAACGGTCGAGCGTCATGTGGAAGTCGCCGCACATGCAGGTATCCACGAACTCGATGTTGATGTTGTTGCCGATGCCCTCGAGGTAGCGATACGTCCACAGCTCAAAGGGGTAGGTTGAAGTCGTGCCGCCGCCTTCGTTCAACGGACGGTCATAGCTGCCACCAGACGGGTGCTCTTCCTTCTCATCCGGCGGTCCGTAGGCGATGTAGATATGCCCGCGGTCCGTCATCCAGCCGGGCTTGCCTGCGGGAAAATGCTCGTTCGCGTAAGCGATGCGGCGGTAATGCTCTTCCTTGAAATCGTTTTCTTCCGAGTCGGGATTCGGATTGCGCCGCTGCCAGAACTGCTCGATGAACTGGTCGCGCTCCTCGTTGTTACTCAGCGTCTTGAACGCCTTGGCTTCATCCGGCGTAATAATCCAGCGGACGTCGACGTCCAGCCACTTCTTGTACGTCTCTCCCATGATTTCTTTTTGCAGCTGCTTTTGCTGGGCGCGGCGCTCCTTGTCCGAGGGCTGGCGCTTCAGCGGGTCCGGCTGGTCACCGGCATTCTGGTTCTGCTCAGCGGCGGCAGCGCCCGCGGGTGCTGAACTTTGCGCGCGCCCGGCGACGAAAGGAACCAGCAACATCAAACAAGCTGCAATGCGGAATTGGGGAGAACGGCACATCATGGACATCGACATCAACTCCTGCCGTCATTTTATGCCTCCGCGCGGCTTACTACAAGCCGATGGGGCTGCAAATTCTGAACCCTGAACCGCGGCTAAGCCTTTGCAATTCAATATTGAATTCCCTGCGGCGAAAGCGGAGCTGAACGTGGTGGCATTTCGTCGCATCACTTTGCTCTCCGCCGGTCTGCAATAATGAGAAGGTCTCTCCACGCAGCACGGATTTCAGCAGGCATCTGGAACTTCGACGCGGCAAATTGCGTACCACCGGCTTCAGGAGCGACGACCCAAGACGTAAATACACGCCGACAGGAAAGCCCCACGCATGCTGAAGAAAGTTTTACTCATCCTCGGAATTGTGATCGTTTTTGGCGGAGTTGTCGCATTCTCCATCGTCAAAGGCCAGACTGCCACAACCAAAGTGGTGACCGGGAAAGTTGCGCGCGAGGACCTGGCCCAGGTCATCAGCGGCACCGGCCAGATCAAGCCGAAGACTTACGCCAACATCGGTGCCGAGACGATCGGCCGCATCACGCACCTTTATGTCAAGGAAGGCGACCACGTCAAACAGGGCCAGATGCTCGCGGCCATTGAGAACGTCCAGCCTGCGGCAGACGTCGACACGCAGAAGGCGACCATCGCGGCCGCCCACACCGACATCAACTCCTACATCGCTGCGGAGAAAACTGCGGCGGCAAATCTTGAAAGCGCACAAGCGACGCTCGAACAAAAGCAGCTGGATTACAAGCGCGGCGTTGAGCTCTACAAAGAGCAGCTGATTCCGAAGTCCGACTACGACACCCGCAAGGCCGCGTACGACGTCGCCGTCGCAGCAGTCTCGCAGAGCAAGGCCGCCGTCGGACAGGCTCAGGCACAAACGGGATCGGCTGACGCGCGCGCCGCCCAGGCGCAGTCCACCCTGGCTCGCTTCAAGAACGTGCTCGATCGGACCAAGAATGTTGCGCCCTTCGACGGCATCGTCACCAACCTTCCCGTCCGTGAGGGCGAGACCGTGGTCGTCGGCATCCAGAACGCCGAAGGCAGCACCCTGATGACGATCGCCGACATGTCGGTCGTGACTGCGGAAGTGAAGGTCGACGAGACCGATATCGTCAACGTCGCCATCGGCCAGCCGGCTGAGGTCACGGTCGATGCGCTCCCGGGCAAGACATTCAAAGGCCACGTCACCCTGGTCGGCGACCAGGCCATCCTGCGCTCGACCGGCATTGCCACCAGCCAGAGCACGACCGGCGCTGAAGAAGCCAAGGATTTCAAAGTCGTGGTCACGCTCGACAATCCATCAGATGACTTGCGTCCGGGACTTTCGACGACAGCCAAGATCACCACTGCTAGCAAAAACAATGTTGTTGCCATTCCGATCCAGGCGCTGACGACGCGCGACCCCAATGAACTGAATGCGACTGCGAAGACTACGAGCGGCGCCCCAGCGCCTACGAAGTCCGCAGCTGAGAAAAAGGCTGCGGAGGTCCAGGGCGTATTCATCTTGAAGCAAAAGGACGGCAAAGACCACGCTGTCTTCACCCCGGTGCAGACCGGCATCACGGGTACAACCGACATCGAAGTCACGTCCGGCCTCAACCCCGGCGACGAAATTGTCACGGGCACATATAAGGTACTGCGCTCGCTAAAAAATAATGCCGGCGTCAAGTCGGTGGACGCGGCAGAAATCGCCAAGGACGAAACCAGCTAGCATTCGCAGACGGAAATGGCCGAGACGCGTCTAACCGCAGACGCAAAGCAGCCGGAGAGAAACCGAAGCACGGAGCGAGAATACATATGGCGACACAAACGGCAGTTGCAGACACCCAGTTCACCGCGGGTCCGGACAAAGACAAAGTCATCGTCGTTGAGAATCTGTGGAAGACCTACGACATGGGCTCCGAACAGCAGGTGCACGCGCTGCGCGGCGTCAATCTGCAGATCCGCCACAACGAATATGTCGCCATCATGGGGCCGTCGGGCTCTGGGAAATCCACCCTGATGAACCTGATCGGCTGCCTCGACTCGCCGAGCCAGGGCCGCTACTGGTTGAACGGGCATCTCGTCAGCGAGCTCAACGATGATGAGCTGGCCCGCATTCGCAACAAGGAAATCGGCTTCGTCTTTCAAACCTTCAACCTGTTGGCCCGCGCCACCGCGCTGCACAACGTTGAGCTGCCGCTCATCTACAGCGGCACGCCGTCAGACGAGCGCCTCGAGCGCGCCAAGCAGGCGCTGCGCAACGTCAATCTTGAAGAGCGCATGATGCACAAGCCGAATGAGCTCTCCGGCGGACAGCGCCAGCGCGTTGCCATCGCCCGCGCCCTGGTCAACCGGCCCAGCATCATCCTGGCCGACGAGCCAACCGGCAACCTCGACTCCAAGACTGGCGACGAAATCATGGCGCTGTTTGACGAGCTGCATTCCAAGGGCAACACCATCGTCCTGGTCACGCACGAGCCGGACATCGCCGAGTTCGCGCATCGCGTCGTCTTCATCCGCGACGGCGAGATTGCCACCGACACGCAGAGCAAGCGCGGCGCGGCCTTCCTGCGCGGCGAGTTCGACCCGATCAATAGCAAGCAATCCCACGCCTAGCTATTTGCAACCAGATTTGGCACAAATAAAAAGGCCAGCTCCTCGCGGAACTGGCCTTTTTCGTTCAGGTAAAAAATTATAGTGTCTCGGGATGGATCTTGTTTTCCTCGATTGCCCGCTGCACCTTGCTATGTCTCACACTGTAAGTGAAGTAGACGATCAGTCCGACCAGCAGCCATCCGAAGACGACTTCCTTCGTCAGCGCCGGCAGCGTCCACACCAGGTAGAGCGACGTCACAATGCCAAGGATCGGCACCAGCGGCACCAGCGGAGTTTTGAATGGCCTGGGTAGCTCGGGATGACGCACGCGCAGAATCCACACTCCCGCGCAGACGATGGCGAAGGCCAGCAGCGTGCCCATGTTCACCAGCTCGGCAAGTTTGCCGACGGGCAACAAGGCCGGCATGATGCCCGCGACCAAGCCGAAGACAATGTTCGAAATCCAAGGCGTACGGTATTTCGGATGGACCTGGCTGGCCCATGGCCAGATGAGTCCGTCGCGGCTCATTGAGAAGAAGACGCGCGATTGGCCGAATAACATGACCAGCATTGTCGTGCCCAGTCCGCAGACCGCGCCGAATTCCACCAGCAACGCTCCCCACGCGTGGTTCGTGGCGCGAATGCCGACGACGATCGGATCGCCGACATCGAGCGATTTGTACGGCACCAGCCCGGTGAGGACAAGCGCGACGATGATGTAAAGAATCGTGCAGACGACCAAGGAGCCGATGATGCCGATCGGCATGTCGCGTTTCGGATTCTTCGCCTCTTGCGCGGCCGTCGACACTGCGTCAAAGCCGATGTAAGCAAAAAACACGGACGCTGCGCCTGCGAAAATTCCCGGAATACCGTAGCGATTTCCGCCTTCATTCGGCGGAATGAATGGATGCCAGTTCGCCGCAGCCCATCCGTGATGCTGCAGCAGGAAGTAGGTACCGACCCCGATGAACATGAAGACGACGCCCAGCTTGATCGCAACAATTACCGAGTTCAGATTCGCGGATTCCTTGATCCCGATGATGAGCACACACGTGACGAAAGCGATGGCAAAGAATGCGACGATGTTCGCAATCGCTGTCACGTGCGGCAGCGAGTTTGGATCGATCGTCATCGGCAGAGACGCGGCCCGTATCCAATGGTTGCCGTAGTGATAGAGCACCGTACCCGGTGTGGCCGTCCACTGCGGCGGGATGTGGACGCCGATGTCATCCATCAGGCCGGTAAAGTAGCCGCTCCAGCCCGACGCGACAGTCGCGGCGCCAAATGCATACTCCAGCACCAAGTCCCAGCCGATGATCCAGGCAATAAATTCGCCGAGTGTCGCGTAGCCATAACTGTAGGCGGATCCGGCGATCGGAATCATCGCCGCGAATTCCGAATAGCACAACGCTGCGAACGCGCACGTGATGCCCGCGACGACGAAGCTGAGCGCCACCGCAGGTCCGGCATAACGCGCGGCCGCCGGGCCGACCAGGACGAAGATGCCCGTCCCGATAATTGCGCCGATGCCGAGCGTCATCAGGTTGATTGGCCCAAGGGCGCGCTTCAGGCTGTGTTCGCCCTCTTCCGATGCTTCGGCCATGAGCTGCTTCAGCGGCTTGATTGCGAGTAGCTTTGCCATTCCGTCTTCTAACCTCTATTTATTTCTTGTGGTCCGGACCGCCGCAACAGCAGCCAGTACGCGGGAACGCCAAGCAGAACAATGATGAGACCGGGCCAGGTGTACTGCGGTTTGTAGCGCAATAATACGATACAAATCCACGCCGCCATCAATATATACAGCGCCGGCAGCACGGGATAGCCCAGCGCTTTGTACGGGCGGTCGGCGTTGGGCCGCGTGAAGCGCAGGACAAAAAGTCCGCCGATGGTTGCGATATAAAACAGCAGCGCGGCAAACATCGTGAAGTCCAGCAGCTGTCCATAGGAGCCGGACAAGCACAGCAGGCATGACCAGATCGCTTGCACGACGAGCGAAGCCACCGGCGTCTTGTAGCGAGGATGCAGCTTGCCGATGGATTGGAAAAACAGGCCATCGCGAGCCATCGCGTAATAGACGCGAGCCCCGGCGAGAATCATGCCGTTGACGCAGCCGAAGGTGGACAGCAAAATCGCCGCGGCCATCAACTTGGCGCCCGCGGAATGAAAAATCTCTTCCAGCACCGCGGTGCCGACGCGGTCGTCCTGCGCATATTGAATGCCGCGCGCCAGCAGCGTGCTGCCGTACGGATCGCCATGCAGGGGCAGTGCCATCAGGTAAACAAAATTCGCGAGGACGTAGAGCGTCAGCACCAGGCCGGTGCCGAGAATGAGTGACAGCGGCAGATTGCGCCGCGGATTTTTCACTTCCCCGGCGGTGAAGGTGACGTTGTTCCAGGCGTCGGCTGAAAACAGCGAGCCGACCTGCACGACCGCAAGAACGGTGAAAATGCCGACGTAAGCAATCGGTCCGCCGACGCCGACCTGCACCGGATGCAGCGTGTGCAAACCTGCGTTCTGCCAGAAATTGTGCCAGGCCGGGCCGAAATTCGCCGCGATCGCCGCATGACTGCGCGCAAAGAAAAGTCCCAACAGGACCAGGCCGAGTAGTGCCGCTGTCTTTGCAGCAGTGAAAATGTCCTGCACGAACGCGCCGAACTTGACGCCGAAGAGATTCACGAACGTTAGCAGCAGAATGATGGCGATGGCGACGAGATTGGCGGTGTTCAGGCCGATGTCCATGTTGCCGAGGACCATCACGCCACCGGGAACGTGGACGCTCAGCGCGGGAACGTGGCCCATACGGAGCAGCCAGTGATCGCTCGAAACAGCTGGGAAGATGACGCCGAGGAATTTTCCGAAGGCCACGCCGACCGCCGCGATTGTGCCGGTCTGGATGACGAGAAAAAGCGTCCAGCCGTAAAGAAATCCCCACAGCGGTCCCAATGATTCGCGCAGGTACACATATTGGCCGCCCGCTTTCGGCATCATTGCTGCCAGCTCGCCGTAGCTGAGTGCGCCGATGATCGTCATGACCATCGTGATCAGCCACGCCGCGATCAGCAGCGCCGGCGACTGCACGCCGCGCGAAATTTCCGCCGAGACGATGAAAATTCCGGAGCCAATCATCGAGCCGATGACGATGGCGGTCGCGCTCCACAGGCCGAGGCCCTGGACGAAGTGTGTCTGGTCGCCGGATTCTGAATGAACGCCTTGCGGCTCGATGGCGGAAGAACTCACGTGGAATGTTTTTACAGGAATTACTCGAGAAAGTCTGCAAGGTTCTCGGCGACGCGCTCGGCGAAGTTCGCAGTGGTACAGCTTCGATAAAGATCGCCGATGACGGCGACCGAGTCGGCACCGGCGTCGAGCACGGCGCGAAAGTTGACGTGAGTGATCCCGCCGATTGCGACCACCGGCTTGCTGGTCAGCTTGCGAAGGCGCGCGAATCCATCCAGTCCGACGACCGGGTCGGGATTCATCTTGCTGGAGGTCGCGAAAATCGGACCGATGGCGACATAGTCGGCGTCCGTCGTATTCGCGGCTTCGATCTGCGCGGCGCTGTGAGTGGAGAGGCCGAGAATCTTTGGGCGCGCAAGAATGCGGCGCGCGCCTTCGAGGCTCAGGTCCTGCTGGCCGAGATGGCAGCCGTCGAATCCCGCGAGTTCTACGAGATCCGGACGGTCATTCAAAATGAGTTTGCAGGCCGAGCCGGCGACGTCTCGTCCTGACTTGATCGCCTCGGCAAATCTCAGGACTTCCTGCGGAGAACAATCTTTGGCGCGAAGTTGCAGAGTAGAAATGTTCGACGCAAACAATGCCTGCGCAGCCAAAGTTACGAAATCTGCGACCGCCTCATGGCCTGCGACTTGAGCAATCGTCGGCAGATCGAGAATGGCGTAGAGATTTCGCATTTCAGAATTTGCTACCGGCGAGGTTAATGGCTAGTCCGCGGCTGCAGCTTTCTCTTTTTGCCGCTCGAAGAAGCGCTCCATGAACTTCGTGTCGAACTTGCCTTCGCGAAATTCCGGATCATCGAGAATTTTTTGGTGCAGCGGGATCGTAGTGTGAATGCCGCGGACGACGAACTGCTCCAGCGCGCGTGACATTCTCGCCATCGCCTCCTGCCGGGTGCTGCCGTGGACAATCAGCTTCGCGATCAGCGAATCGTAATACGGTGGGACGACGCCCTCGGCGTACTGCGCGGTGTCGACGCGAACGCCATTTCCGCCTGGTAGATTGAATGCGGTTATCTTTCCCGCGGACGGTGTGAACTTTTCCGGATGCTCGGCGTTGATGCGGCATTCGATGGCATGACCGCGGAGTGGGATCTCCAGAGGCAGAATGCTCGACAGCTTTTCTCCCGCGGCGATGCGGATTTGCGCCTTCACCAAATCGATGCCGGTGATCATCTCGGTCACCGGATGCTCGACCTGGATGCGAGTATTCATCTCGATGAAGTACAGTTTGCCATCTTCGTCCATCAAGAACTCAATCGTACCGGCGTTCTGGTAGCCGATGGCTTCGAGAGATTTTTTCAGTGTCTTGTGAATCTCCTCGCGCATTTTTGGCGTCACCTGCAGCGACGGCGCCTCCTCGATCAGCTTCTGATGGCGTCGCTGGATGGAGCATTCGCGCTCATGCAGCGTCGTCACGTTGCCGTGTTGGTCGGCCAGGATCTGGAACTCAATGTGGCGCGGGCGCTCGATGAATTTTTCCATGTACATGTCGCCGTTGCCGAAGGCATTGCGCGCTTCGCTCGACGCAGCGTTGAAAAGATTGGGTAGCTCCTCCGGTGCACGAACGATGCGCATGCCGCGGCCGCCACCGCCGGCACTGGCTTTCAAAATGACCGGGTAGCCCACGGATTTCGCAGCCTTGAGCGCCTCTTCTTCATTCGCCAGCACGCCATCCGAGCCCGGGAGAATGGGCACCTTTGCCTTTTTCATCGCGGCGCGGGCTTTATCTTTTTCTCCCATCAGCCGCATCACTTCAGGAGGCGGCCCGATGAATTTGATATTTGACGCGCGACAGACTTCGGCGAAATTTGCGTTCTCGCTCAGCAGTCCGTAGCCGGGATGAATCGCGTCGACGTCGGCAATCTCCGCAGCGCTGATCACGGCCGGGACATTCAAATAGCTATCAGACGAGCGCGGCGGCCCGATGCAAATCGCCTCGTCGGCGAAGCGGACGTGGAGCGATCCCTTGTCCGCCTCGCTGTAGACGGCGACGGTGCGGATGCCCATTTCCCGGCAGGCGTTGATGACGCGGAGCGCAATTTCGCCGCGGTTGGCGACCAGTACTTTACGAAACATGCAGCGCTAGCTCCGGGGCCGGACTGCGAACAGCTGCTGGCCGTACTCGATGGGCTGGCCGTTGTGGACGAAGCGCTTCACGATCTCCCCCGCCGCGTCGGATTCGATTTCATTCATCAGCTTCATCGCTTCGACGATGCAGAGGACCTGGCCGATATCCACTTGGTCGCCGACAGAAACAAATGCAGGCGAGCCGGGCGCGGACGATTCATAAAACGTCCCGACAATGGGCGACGTCACTACATGTAGTCCGGCGTTTTCGTCTTCCGCCGCTGGAGCCGCCGATGCAGATGAAGATGCCGCCGATGAAGCTGAAGACGCCGGTGCAGCGGCCGATCCACGCTGCTGCGACATGAGCGCCGCAAGAGCCGACGGATCAAACGCCGCAGCCGGAGCGCCGGCAAACCTGATGCTGACCTTGCGGTCCCCGCTTTCGGTGGAGAATTCGGCGACGCCGTTTTCCTTGAGGAACTCGA
>Ga0302324_100018408_pt1 | contig 13767 bp, 7 predicted proteins | sample Palsa_T0_1_FD_201949 | JGI IMG/M metagenome (GOLD analysis project Ga0302324, IMG submission 201949) | Peat permafrost microbial communities from Stordalen Mire near Abisko, Sweden - Palsa_T0_1 | ecosystem: Environmental > Terrestrial > Soil > Palsa > Peat permafrost | place: Sweden: Abisko... | reverse complement strand
CGCATGGATTGTCCCCTTTGAGTAAGCGCCCAAGACCGAGATCCTCGGGAGTCGTCTCTCCATTGAGCTCTGCCCCCGTGAGATAACCCTTCTCGACGCGCAGGATGTCGAGAGCCTCGAGGCCGTACGGGCTCACACCGCCATCGGCAAGAGCCTGCCACAGCGGCACCGCAATCTGAGGACGGCAGTAGAGCTCGAAGGCAAGCTCACCGGAGAAGCTGGCGCGCAGCACGCGCAATGCACTGCCGCGCCATTCGCCATTCGCGAACTCCATATGCTTCATACCGTCGAGCGTCGCTCTGCATGACGTGCCGAGTACCTCTTGCAGCGTTGCGCGGCTCTGCGGCCCGGCGCACACGATGACGCTCCATGCGTCCGTGACGTCGGTCAGCGTGACGCATGCCTTCGCCCATTCGGTATCTCGCCAGAACTCAAAATGCGACAGCATGAGTTGCGCGTGGCTCGTGCTGGTGGTGGCCAGAAACCGATCCTCTGCGAGCCGCAGCAGAAGCCCATCGTCGAGGACCATGCCGTCCTCACGCAGCGCGACCACGTATTTGCTGCTGCCCACTTTGAGCGTGCTCGCTCGATTCAAGTAGATGCTGTCGAGAAACGGCGCGGCATCGAATCCCGCGACTTCGATCTTGCCGAGCGTTGAGCCGTCAAAAATACCGCCCTGGGCGCGAACACGCGCGGCCTCGATGAGGCCGGCCGCGAATGCGTCCTCTCCGTTGGCCCGGTAGTAGCGCGGCCGCAGCCACAGGTCCGCTGCCTCGAGCACGCCGCCATGGGCTTCATGCCATGCGTGCAGCGCGGTGCGCTGGGTCGGTTGCAGATGGCCTGCAAAGCGATGCCCCGTCAGTGCCATGAGTGTGACCGGCTGATACGGGGGCCGCGTGCGAAAGACACCCACCTCGGGAAGTGGCTGTCCTGAGAGCTCGCCGATGATCGCAGCTCCCAGCACGGAGCTGAATCGCCCCTGGTCGGTTCCAACGCCCAGCGTCGTATAGCGTTTGGCATGCTCGATATGGACGAAGCCCTCTGCGATCGCCTGGCGCAGGTCGGCAACCGTGACGTCATTCTGCAAGTCGACGAATTGACGCTTCTCCTCATCGCGCGGCGCCGGAGAGCGCCAGAACGGCTCAAGATTTGGGCTTGAATCGCCGCAGCCCACGGCTGGGGAGTTCGAATCTGCAGTAAAACCTGCAACTTGCGCCGCCGCGCAACCTGCCGCATGGCCATCGCGGAGGACCTCGGCGAGCTCCAGTTTGCCGTTGGCCGCGCCGCAGCTGAAACGCCACGAGGGTTGTGCGCTCGCATTAAATGACGCGATCTGCGGCACATAGGCTGCGGCGCCGCCCTCGTGCAGAGCACCGTGCACATTGGGTGACCAGCCGCCGCTCACGAGCAGCGCGTCGCAGGCGAGCGTGCGCACCGCATTGGGCGCCGCGAGCGGCGCGATGCGGATGCCGGTGATCGCCGTCCTTCCGGTGGTCCCGAGCACCGCATGTCCCAAAAGGCAATCGACACCCGAGCGCACAAGCTCGGCGCGCATCGATTGAACCGGCCCCGCGTGCAACGCCGCGCGCGTATCGACGATCGCCCGCACGCGCACCCCGCCGTCAAACAGGCGTTGCGCAGCCGCGTAGAGCCGATCGTGGTTGCCAAAGAGCACGCCGTCGTCACCGACGCGCACTCCGTAGCGCGCGAGATAGCGCTCTCCGGCGCCCATCAGCATGACGCCGGGACGATCGTTATCCGCGAAAGCGATGGGACGCTCGGTCGACCCCATCGCAATGACGAGTGATTTGGGTCTGATCCGATACACCGCATCCGCTCCGGGCATGCCACCCGATTGCATGAGGCCAATCACGAGCCCATCCGAGCCGCCGACGACGGCGGTCTCATTGAGCACGCGAACATTGCGCGTTCGCAACTCATGGAGAGCCGTCTTGATCCAGGCTGCACCGGTCGCTCCGTCAATCGTTGCGGCCTCATGATCAAGCTCACCGCCACACTCGACGTCGCGCTCGCAAATCACCACGCGTGCGCCTGCGCGGGCGGCCGCAAGCGCCGCGGCAAGGCCCGCAGGCCCGCCTCCGGCGACGAGCACATCGCACTGCAAATGCTCGCTCGAGGGTTGTCGCAGGTGGGAAGCCCGCGGCGCCGGTCCCAATCCTGCCAGTCGGCGGATGAGTCCCTCGTAAGTGCGCCACGAGGGCCACATGAAGGTCTTGTAGTAAAAGCCCGCGCCTAAAAAGCCGCCACCGAGCTGCAGTACAGCGCTGACGTCATAACGCAATGTAGGCCAGCGATTCTGGCTCGCGATGATCATACCCGGTTGTATCGCCAAACCTGGCGCGGGAAGGTTGGGCACGGCGCTGCCGGCGCCGCCCACCGCAAAGAGCGCATTCGGCTCTTCGAAGCCGGCGGTCAACACGCCGCGCGCGCGCCGGTATTTCGTGCTGCGTGCCATCAATCGCAAGCCCGCGGCGAGCAAAGCGGATGCTGCCGTATCTCCACGTCGACCGGTGATCGTGCGGCCGTCGAACGTGAAGGCGATCTCTTCGTCGGCGAGCCGTGCGCCCAGACGACCGTTAGGATGGGTCATGGGGGAAGCGTCGTTGTTGTGCGCGCGCGTCGCTTTCGGCGGCAAGCTTGATATCCAATACCGTGCCGTCGGAGGGGTTACGACGCACTAGAAGCCACGCGCGGCACCCGTTGACATGCTGCCAGTGCTCCCAGCTCATCGTGAGCCGATTGACGCGCAGATAGACTTCGTCGCAGGCATCGGTGCCGGGCTCGGCCAGCGTCTTGCGGAAGCGAAATTCCTCCAGCTCCCGTGCGCCGCAAAAAGGACAATCCAGCCCGGTCAATGGCGCACCGGAAGCGGCCCAAACCCGAGCTCATCCAATCGATGAGCGGTTTGAAAGCGCGCAAGACGCTGATGTCTGATGAGATCGGGCGCCGAGCCGGCGGCCGAGGCGAGAATGGCATTCGTACGAATGAGCAAGTTCGATGACACCGCGTGCACTGTACATGACGTTGTCGTTAAGATCCCGCCACAGAGTTTCCCGGCGCCACAATGAGCAGTGATTCTCGGACAGCAGCGACTTCGACCGGACGGTCGTGGTATTGCGCCCCACGTTGGCCACCGCATCGTCGCTGATTACTATGCGCCGCTACGAGGTCGCGATGCTCTCGACATCTGGACGCCGCCTGCTGCTCGACCTTGCAGCCATCATGACCGCAGGACTTAAGGTCGGCGCTTTCAGGAAAACTTTGCGGCCATCGTGGTCTTCCTCCTCGGTGCTTATCTCCGGCTTGGTGTTGTATACCCTCTTGTGCTGCTCTGCGCTCGCACAGAGCCCTGCGACTACGCGGGAGAACCCTTCAGATCCTGGCGTCAAGGACCCCAAACTCTTCGATCCCAGGCGGTCGCTTGAAGGCACGCTCGAAGGGCGAGTCGCCGACGGTTTCACACTAGCGGCGGTCGGCGACTGCATCATCACACGCCCAATCTCACAAAATGCCGGGCGTGATCCAGCGTTCGCCGCAGTGCTCAAAATGCTGAGAGCTGCCGATGCGACCTACGGCAACTTGGAAATGTCCATTCTTGACCTGACGGTATCACGCCCCGGTCCGAATCCGGGCCCTGACGACTGGCCCATGGCGGCAACGCCTGCGGTGGCAAAGGATCTCAAAGCCATGGGCTTCAGCGTACTGTCCAGGGCGAATAATCACGCGCTCGATTGGGGGAACGAGGGCATGCGCGAGACTAACCGGTGGCTCGATGAAGTGGGCCTCGTCTATGCGGGTGTCGGACTCGATGAAAGCAGCGCTCGCGCTCCGCGTTACTTCGAAAGCGGCAAAGGACGGATTGCGATCGTGTCGATGGCCTCAACGTTTACACCGAACACGGATGCTCTGGATCCTCACGGGACGGTGCCTGGACGTGCGGGAATCAGCGCCCTGCACCTTAAGAAGTACGTCGTAGTGCCCGAGTCCGCAATGGAGGAGCTGCGGCGGGTACGCGCAACGCTCTATCCCGACGGGACACACGCATCGTCCAGCCCGTTCGTGCTATTCGGCAACAGCTTCGAAACGGGGAGCACGTACTCCAATCGCTACGAAATGGATCCGGATGATCTACTCGCGATACTCAAGGGCATAAGATTGGGGCGACAGGATTCGGACTTTCTAATCACAACTATCCATTCACATGAGCCCGACCGGAGCACCGCCCCGGATCCTGACACTGATATGGCGGATACGCCGGCGAAATTTTTACAGGAACTCGCGCACTCCGCCATCGATAGTGGCGCCGATGCATTCATGACGACGGGCATCCATCATCTCGGGCCTATTGAAGTCTATCGCGATCGACCGATCTTCTATGGTCTTGGCAATTTCTTTTGGGCCGACACAGACCAAACAATCTCGAGCGACGTCTATCGGACGAGCAAGGACATCCTCGCACGGGCGTTTCAGCATCCCGAGCGCGTCACCGACACGGATGTAGCCGTCCAGGGCAACTTCCCCTACTTTGCCGGCGACGCGGTGTACGAGTCGATCCTTGCGGTGGCTCAGTTTCGTGCGGGGCGCTTGAGCGAGCTTCGCCTCTACCCCATTGATCTCGGCTACGACCGTGTCCCCACGGAAAGCGGAACGCCGCGATTGGCGAAGCCGGAGCAGTCGCGACGCATACTGGAGCGACTGCAGAAGAGCTCGGCGCCTTACGGAACACGAATCGAGATCGAGGGAAGCGCTGGCGTAGTTCGCCTCGGCCGCAACTGAAGGCAACGTCGCTCGACTTAGCGCTGCCCGCTTTGATGATCCCTTTTGGTTTTGCCGGGCGAAAGCGCGCAATTAATTTTCAACCGCATGCGGAGCGCAGCCCCGGCGCCGTCCGAATCTAAGGTGGGATTCGGGCGCCTGCCCGGATGCTCTGCCTCGACTTTGTAGTGAAGCTCGCTACTTCATGAATCTCGGAGCGTTGCTTCCGTCACGACAGCCAAAACACCAAGCCAACTGTCGAATAGCTATTGCTGCCTCATTAAGCCGTAGCGCGGACGCAACATGCTTCCGCTTAATCGGATGACTGTGTTTTTTGCGTAGATGTGCTATATATGCTTGTATATAGCGCTAATAATAATACAAGAGAAGCCATCTCCCCGGTTGCTTATGGATGATGGCGTGTCGCGATATAACTTTTTGAAAACAACTGTGGCCGTAGGCGTCTCGGAGATGTAATACCGTGAAAAAGTTAGTCCTGACCTTGGTAGTCATGAGCGCAACCGCGGGTGCGGCGCGCGCGGCGGAAACCTCCTTCGAAATTTATACGGTGCTGGACGATAGCGTCGCTCATATCGAACACTCGCTGCCCACCAGCGACGTTCATACCTTTGGGTTCAACTCCTACAACGTTCCAGGAGAGGACCAACCGTCGCGCTGGGCGGTGGTTGCAGGCGCCGAACAGATGTCGCGCTATGGTCTGCAAGGAAGTGAGACGTTCAGTAACGGCTTCAGCGGCTTCTTCAGGCTCGAAGGGGCGATAAATTCCGCCTCGGGACAGATCGCGAACAACGGCCGCTCCGTGCTGAACAATGCGAATGACCTCTCGACCATCAGCAGCGCATCGGCGATCAATGGTCAGGCTTTCTCACGCGCCCAATACGTCGGCATCGCGTACCCGATGTTCGGATCCATCCAGATTGGACGAACTGTGGCGTTCTCAACCGAACAGACTTCCGAATTCGATCCTCTGCATGCCTCGGGTCTTTACTCTCCCATTGGCTATTCGGGCACCATCGGCGGCGGCCTCGGAATTACGGAAAATTCGCGGCTCGACAACAGCATCCGCTACGACAACAAGATCGGCGATGTGAGCTTCGGCGTCCAATATAAGATCGGTGAAACCGATAGCTCTGAAGCCGCGGACGTAGGTTCGGTGCTGGAGGGAGTGGTCGCTTACCACGCCGGGCCATTGAGCGTGGAAGCGGCAGCATCCAAGGCCAAAAACACGCCGGCGCTGTCGTACAAACTCTTCACGAACGATGTCGGCCTGCGGGTTTCGGACTCTTTTGGATTCATGGTCACCGGCAAGTACGACGTCACATCAAGAATCGCGATTTCCGCCGGCTTCGAGCATTCCGACCAGACCATACCTTCCAGTTCGAATAACTGGAACACCCAAATCACTTCGTACTACAACATGCCCCTCGCCGGCCTCGTCACGGCGAAGGCATTCGACTCCACCTGGGGTGACGCGCCGATACGAACGATGTGGGCGGGTGCCGGCTTTAAGGTAACGGACGCTTTCACGGTGAGCGCGGGCTATTACAACGTGAACAACGAAGCGAATAGCCACAACGATCAGTACACCATCCAGCAATTTGGGATCATACCCAGCTATGCACTCAATGAGCGCTTTGACGTCTATGCGGGACTCCTGATTGCGCACTACACCGGCGCCTACCTGACCCAGTTCAGCCCGATTACGGTCGCGACCGGTAACGTGCTCTACGGCATTGGCGTGCGGGCAAAAATCTCCAAGGGATTTGCCTTCTAAATCCCAACGGAGCGCAGCGAACGCAAATATTTGACGGGCTCTGAAGAGAGGCGGAACCGCGACAGTGAGGTAATGTCTGCCATCGCTTACGGTTTTACTGAGGCTGCGTTTTATACCGTGAAGCGCGCGCCAGAATACGGCGAGAGCCCTCTGAGTCTGTAAGCCGGCCAACGCGCGGAGCACGACCGGTATATAGTGAGCGCCCGCTCCAAGAGTGACGTTTCGGCTGTTTGCAGTGTCCCGTCAGCCTAATCTTCGAAAACGAGCGCCAAGCGCCATCATAACCGCCATATGCAACTGCGATTGGAACGCGAATGAGTAACGCAGCAGGTGCGCCCCGGCGGACAGCGCCATGGGCTGCGCGGGCACTCAAGAACCCGGTTGTTCGAATAGTCTTGGCGCTTCTCTCGATCGCGATACCGTTCGCTGTTGTAGCGACGCCTTTGAACATGTTCGTCTCGGAAGTGTCGCTGAAGCGGGCGGGAGCGATTCTGCTGTCGGCGGTCGTCCTGAGCTCTTATTGGGCCTACGTGCGCATCGTCGAGAGGCGCCCGGTTACCGAGCTGTCTCGGCCGCATAGGCTCCGCGAATTTGGCGCGGGTATCCTGCTCGGGGCCTCGCTGTTCTGTTTGACGGCGGGCGTGCTCGCCGCGCTTGGTGTTTATCAGGTAACCGGCAAGAACGGCTGGTTGGCGATGCTCGCCACCGTGCCTGGCTTCATCCTCTCCGGGGTTCTTGAAGAAGTGGTAATGCGCGGCATCGTGTTTCGGATCCTGGAGCAGTCACTCGGCAGTTGGGTTGCTCTTGCGATATCGGCCGCTATCTTCGGCCTGCTTCATTTACACAATCACGGTGCGACGGTGCCCAATGCCGTTGCGGTCATGGTGGAAGCCGGAGTTTTGTTGGCGGCGGCCTATATGCTGACGCGTCGCCTGTGGTTCTGCATTGGCATTCATATTGCGTGGAACTTTACGGAGGGCGGAATCTTCTCGGCCGCAGTCTCCGGAGGTCACGCGAAGGGTCTGCTGCAGGCAAAGTTGTCTGGTCCGGACTGGCTGACCGGCGGCGCATTTGGCGCGGAAGGGTCGGTCGTTGCCGTGGCGATTTGTGCCGCTGCGGGAGTTGCGCTCGTGGCCAAAGCCGTGATGAAGGGCAATGTCGTCCAGCCCTTCTGGTCGGCAAAGAGCCCTCAATGACTGGCGACCTCGCGGAGTTGATCCGCATAATTCGAGATATTCGAATCGCGCTCCTTACGACCGTTGGCGACGAAGGGCAATTCCATACAAGGCCGGTTCAGACGCTGAAAGTTGAAGCCGATGCAACGCTTTGGTTCTTCACCGATTGGACGAGCCCAAAGGTGGCCGAGCTGCGTCATGACGTTCGGGTGAGTCTCGGATACGCAGATCCAGCTAAGAATGTTTACGTCGCTCTCTGTGGCGAGGGCAATCTGATCCGTGATCCTCAAAAGGCACAGGAACTGTGGAGCATCGAGCAGCGTGCGTATTACCCTAAAGGCCCGGACGATGAGCGACTCGCCCTTTTGCGGGTCTCGATCGTGCACGCCGAATATTGGATCGCTCCAGGGCGAGCGTCGTATATCGTCGCCGCTGTTCGAGCAGCCGCGACGGGCGCGCCGGTGGGGGTGATTGGAGAGAATCACAAGGTCAAGTGAACTTGCCTGGTGTCGCGCGACTGGCGCGAAAACTTCAAAACCTAATGGTTGGTCGAATGGAAATACGCATAGGACGAGCAATGCTGGTCTGGGCCGCGGCTGTGTTGCTTGCGTACGCCACCTCTTCCTGGTGCGAAAACCACACACCGTCTGCGAGTGCCCAGAGCGCTGTGCCTTGCACGGGCGGCAACTACCGACAGTTTGATTTTTGGGTTGGGGATTGGGATGTCTTCGATGTGGAAAACCCCGCAGTAGTTGTCGCGCATGCACGCGTTGAATTGATACTCAATGGTTGCGTTCTGCATGAGCTGTATGAAGGCCTAGATGGTCACAGAGGCGAGAGCTTCAGCATCTACGATGTCTCGCGCGACACTTGGCATCAAAGCTGGGTCAACGATCACGGCTACTTGCTGACAATCGAGGGGCGTATGCACGGCAGCTCCATGAACCTTGGGGGGATCGACCACTTGCCAAACGGCAACCCGCGGCAGGTGCGTGGAGAATGGCGCCCCCAGGACCGCGGTGTTCGCGAGGTGGCGGCGCGGTCCACCGATGGAGGGGTGACATGGGCGCCTTGGTTTGATCTTCTGTTTCTGCCGCACAGACCGACCGCTCACAACTGAACCGGCCACCAATAGGCGGTCAACCCAAATGCTATGCATTCCTCGGGTTCGACCCAGGGAGTCTCGGTCGGCCGCATCGCCCATGAAACTTGACTGCCATCCAAACCGGACAGACGCAATATTCGCTTCAATCCTCTCGTTCCGCCGTGGGTTATGACAGCGCGATGAAAATCGCGTTGGAGTGCCGTATCGGCAGTTCCTCGAAGCCTTTCGAACAAAAGAAGTCGCTCAGTGCGTTGCCGTACAGACTCAGTAGAGCGTACCCGCCATTGTGACAGATGCAAAAGGCCATAAATCCGCGTGTCAATTATCGGCGCAAAGACGAAGGGCACACTTCCGCAAGAGTCCGCCGACACAGGCGAACCAATCGGAAAAGTTTTCAGAATAATCCCTTGAGGGCTGAGGATCGAAGGAACTAACGAGGCGAACTTATGCGTGGATTTAAATTTGTCGTATTGGCTGCCGTTGCTGGAAGCTCCTTTGCTCTCGCCGTACCAACGGTAGAAGCTCAGGTAAGCGTCAGCATCGGTTTAGCTCCTCAATGTCCCTATGGGTACTATGACGCCGCGCCCTACGGCTGTTCGCCTGCCGGATATTACGGCCCCGAATGGTTTAGTGGTGGCGTCTTCGTGGGGGCTGGCCCGTGGTTCCACGGCCCGGAGAACTTCCGTGGGTACGTCAACAACGGCTTCCACCCTGAGCATGGCTACAGGGGTCCAATGCCAAGCCCCGGCGAGAGGGCGGAACCATCGAGACGTGTCGATAGCGCTCACTTCAACGGCAACGAAGAGCGAGATGGACGTGGCCATGCGACAGGCGGCGGACACTGAAAGCGGCTCGATTTTGCGGTCAGTCCAAACCGCGGTAATTTGGTCTTCGAAACTGTCCGCGTAGTGTCTACAGTTCTTGGGGTGCAAATGCTGACTTGATGAGGTGGCGGCGCCGGTGTAGCGGACACCGGCGATGCCCGGCAACGCACCACGCCCATACATGCCGGCCCGCATGTCAAATTCCTATCATGACCCTCGGCCGCGTCGGCACTACTCCCATTCGAATGTGCCGACACTCCCAGTCCACGACTTTGCATCGCCGTGCATATGATATGTTATCCGTGGTCTACCATTGCTGGGACGACTGGCGGAAATGCAATGGCGGGTGTTCACCGCTCCAAAATAAAGCGCGGCTTCCTCTGCGGCGAAGCAGAATGACGTATTGGGCGCGGACCGTTGCCATCGTTTTGTCTCCGCGGATGCGATGACCTCGCCATCAGCGTGAATACCGGGCAAAGGGGCGCTGATTTAGCTGAGAACCTCAAACTCTTGGCAGACTGGATCCGATGAAACTTGCGGATCTAATGAGGGTCTCGCTTGATGAACTTCGCATGCAAATGCTCTAAAAGCGAGTCTGGGGAACGCCGGTAAGACGTCAAATGAGGTGTCCACGGCGTCCCCAGGGTAGCTTTCATAAAATTTTCGGGCTTTAGGCGATGCGTAGCAGATGTGCAGCATGCGCAAAGCCGTTCCGAGCTAGTCGACCTTGATTCGCGCCTTTGCAGCCATGAATTGGACGTTCATCTGTTTCCTGATTTCGTCCGAAAAATTCTCCTTTACATCACTCCACACATTGTTCTCCTCTTCCTTGATGTGATGCTCAACGAGCTCCTTCAGCACCTTTGCGACTGCCATATGCTCTGCCGAGGCCGAGGCGCCCAGCGCTTCGAGACGCTGCAATGTCCTGCTCGCGAGTTCATGTTCGACGTAGCCCTCTTGGCCGTCCGTCTGGGCTTCTTTGTCACGGAGGGCAATGACTCGGTCGTAGACAACCTTTTCTTCCGCCTTGGTATGAGGAACAAGGGCCTGTTTAATCTGCAGAACCAGGCGACTGCGTTGTTCGCCACCTTCGGCATCCTGAAGGTCTGCGAGCAGGTCTTTCACCTCGTCGTGCTCTTTTTTCAAAGTGTCCAGGATATCCGTATCTTCTACCGCGGCGGGCTCGGGAGTCAGAGCTTTGCCCACGGCCTTCGTCGCTTTCCGCACTTCACTTCGTACGCTCATGGAAAGATCTCCTCTGTTCAGTTTGTAGGGCGGCCCCGGCCGCGGCGATTGCCTTGCTACCCGGTGGCAGGTTGAACGGTATCTTCGTTAAATCACCGCACGCTGTTTGTAGGACGAGTCAGCATTCCTTTGTCAGCGGGCGACCGCTCGCGACGAGCGTTGCTGAGACGAACCTTTCACTGAGACTGACGAATCACCATTTCCTTTAGTGTCCTTGGAAGGCACCGATGGACCGAGATGAAGCTCAGCCTTGGCCGCGCCCGACCTCGAAGATGACCCCAAGACCGGACCACGGAGAAAATAGTTAACGAGGGTCGGGCCGCCTCGCCGGGCGAAAGGCTCTCATCACCGGCGGCGATAGCGGGATGGCCCGGGCTGCCGCGATCGCATTCGCGGGTGAAGGCGCAGACGTAGCGATCAACTACCTGCCCGCTGAGGAACCGGATGCGAGGGAAGTAGTCGGTTTTCACAAAGGGACTGGCAAAGCAGCTTGTAAAACAGGGTATTCGCGTCAACGCTGTGGCTCCCGGCCCGATATGGACGCCGCTTCAGGTGACTGGCGGCCAATCGCCGCAAAAAATTCCTAACTTCGGGCGTGATACGCCGATGGGTCGCTCAGGCCAGCCCGCGGAGTTGGCGGCGATCTACGTTCTTTTGGCGTCTAATGAGGACAGCTATTCGACGGGACAAGTCTATGGTGCGGTCGGTGGTCGCGGCGGGCCCTAGCAAAAGCGATGCCCCGTGCCCTCCCTAAGCGAAGCGCTAAGCCGCCAAACGTAACTGAGAATGTCGAACAGCCGGAACGCACGCGCCAAAGAGAGGCAGGACACGGCAGTCACCCAGCGTCGCTCCGTCACTTTCCTCACTTCTCCGCCGTCGCTGCTACGTCTAAGGTAAAGCGAGGCATTTTTCTCAGCCCTTCCGGGCCCATTTCCTCCACATAGAAGCTTAGAAGGAATGCCCTCAGCTACTCAATTGACCGTCTTTGTCTTTTGTGCGCGTGGCCACATTCGCGCTGAAATATGTTCACACTCCAGTTTTCAAAGTGTGCGAAGCATGCGCGCTCTCTAACTGCCCGTCTTTCACACTGAGTCCACTTTCGCTTGAGGCGCGTGTGAAAACTCTACTCTTGGCACTCACAACGCTGATCGGCGCGCCCAAGACGCTAATACGAGTGCCATGGCTTCGACGCCTTCGCCATCGGTGGGGATCCGGCAGCGAAATCCCTGAATTACAAGCAATGTTCGAACATTCCCCGCATGGCAGTTTTGTCGTAGACGCACAGAGCTTACAGATTCTTACCACAAACGCCGCGCTCCGCCATACCCTCGGATTGAATGAAGGTGAGCTCAAAGCGCTCACGCTCCAACAGTTGTTTGCTCGCGACGAAGACGCCAACACGCTGATCGCCCGCTTAAGCGATTGCGATTCCAGGACACCGGTGCGGACCCGGCGGCGCGGCCCCAACGGGCAAATGCTTGATCTTGAAATCAGCCGCTATCCGATCGACCTCGGAGAGCGCCGCCTTCATGCTTACACAACGCACGATGTGACCGTGCGTAGCAGCTTTGAGACGCAATTAATCGAGAATCAACAGCGGTTGGATCATCTTGCCCATCATGATCAACTGACAGGCCTGCCCAATCGTCTTTTTCTTGCTGCACACTTGCCCAGCGCGATTGCAGCGGCACGGCAAAGCGGTCAAATCCTCGCGATCCTGTTTCTAGATCTTGACCGCTTTAAACATATCAATGACTCCCGCGGACATGAAACCGGGGATGCGCTGCTCAAGGCGGTCGCCCAGAGGATTCGCTCCACAGCGCGCAGTGCCGATGTCGCGGTACGTATGGGCGGGGATGAATTTATAGTCATACTTAAGGAAGTGACCAACACCGCGCAGGTGAACGAGGCAGCCGAACGCATTGTCGAGGCACTCTCGCGTCCTTTCGTTATCAACGGCCGCCCGATTGCGACGACCGTGAGCATAGGCGTCAGTCTTTTTCCACGCGACGGTGCCGACATGGGCGAGCTTTTGCGCCATTCGGATACCGCCATGTATCAGGCTAAGGAGCGGGGACGCAACAACTGGCAGATCTTCAGTCCTATCATGGGTCGACGCCTTAAGGCCCGCGTAGCGATTGAAAGTCACCTGCGCGCCGCGCTACAGCTGTCCCAGCTTGATGTCTATTACCAACCGATTGTCGATATTGAGACGCAACGTGTCGTAGCTCTTGAGTCTTTGGTGCGTTGGAAACATCCAGAGTATGGCTTCATATCGCCAACGCGCTTCATCGGGGTTGCGGAGGAAAGTGGTCTAATCGTGCCCATCGGCGAGTTCGTGCTCAAGCGTGTGCTCGACGATGCGCGTCGCTGGCTCGATGCGGGCCACACAATGGTTCCGATCGCCATCAACGTCTCTGCTATTCAGCTGCAACGCTATGACTTCGCGGGCCTCATCTCGAAAATGACGCGCGCGAAGGGCTTGAGCCCCACCATGCTGCAGATCGAACTGACCGAGAGCGCCGTATTCGAAACTCTGGACGCGCGCAACGGTGAATCCAATAACGACGCCGTGGAGAATTTGCGTAAACTTGGCATTGATATCTCTATAGACGATTTTGGTACTGGATATTCAAGCCTCTCCTATCTCAAACACTGGAGCTTTGACTATTTAAAAATAGACCGAACGTTCGTGCGTGATCTAGGCACCGACATGAGCGATCTCGCCATAGTCGGCGCAATCATTGCGATGGCTCGACATCTTAATATTCGAGTTATTGCAGAAGGAATCGAAGGCTGGCAGCAGTTGGAAAAGCTGCGGGAGTTGGGGTGCTCTCTCGCCCAAGG
>Ga0302324_100018407_pt1 | contig 13768 bp, 26 predicted proteins | sample Palsa_T0_1_FD_201949 | JGI IMG/M metagenome (GOLD analysis project Ga0302324, IMG submission 201949) | Peat permafrost microbial communities from Stordalen Mire near Abisko, Sweden - Palsa_T0_1 | ecosystem: Environmental > Terrestrial > Soil > Palsa > Peat permafrost | place: Sweden: Abisko... | reverse complement strand
AATACGCCAGAGAGGCTGTGCTTTCGGCCAGCGAAGCCGATACCGATGATGACAAACAGAATTTGCTTGAGCTGGCGTGGATATGGGCGGGCGCGGCATTAGTAGAACGCCGCTCGCAAATCGGTAACGACAAAAACAGCCCGCGCCGCATCGCCGATGAAAATGCACGGAGGTTCAAATGTCGATTGAGGCTGAACGTCAAAGGACGTATGCCCTTCATACGTCCACAAGTTGCTGGCTCTGTGATGGACCGATGACGATCAAAACTATTGAGCCGTCAATGTTGGTCCCCGCGCTCGACGAGATTGTTTATCGCTGTCCGTCCTGCCAAATCGAAAGAAAGCAATCCGTTATGAGAGCTGACTAGGGTCCGAGGTTGCCTCAGTACCAACTGCCGGAACCGGTATAGGCCGCCTCAGCTGGGCGCCCTCAGTGAGGTTCTAATTTCGTGCCTATAATTTTACGAGTGCTTCATATCGCGGTCGCCATTATTCCCGTGGTTACCGGGCTCGGCACGAAACTCAAAACCACGTTCACGTCGTCAGCGCTCAAATAGGCGGCCTCAGTTGGCGGCATCTTTCGTTTCAAGCGCAATGTCGCTAATGGCCCAAAAGCTGACATTCGCTGCACCGCCTCCGTTTAAGGGATTTCAGGGAGTCCGCGTCGGGACTCTTAAGTGGCTGTCTGATTCCGGCGCGCGAACCTGAAACTGGCAACTGTCTACAATTTTAATCAGGCAGTCGCCTCTTTCATTTCAAACCGAGAGTGCATGTCGGGCGCCGCCGGAACCGGAAAGCCTCGGTCGCGTCATGACTCATGACGTCTCTTCGGCGCCCGATGGAACATCGCGCGGCGCATTGAGCAATCCGACGAACGGCTCGAAGGCTTACCAGTCAACAGAAGGTAACGCGACAGCAAGTGGCGGTCCTGGAACTCACGCTGCGCGATGAGGTCTGGTTCAGCCTCAAATAGCCAGAAGGTGTACGGAACCGTAACGGTTATGCGCCAGGCCGTTACTAACGACTTCTTTACGCTGAAGGCCCCGGCTGAATGGCTTGGGCTTTTTCTTTTCTGCAAGTGTTCATTTTGCACACGCTGCAACTTGGGCACTGCCGCCTCCAGCCGCGCGGCGACTCTCACTCGTGTCTGAGGTTGAAGTCATCGGTCCATGCCACCAATGCCGCATCGCGCGCTTCCACCCACTTGGCGAAAGCTTCGCGCCAATCGTCGCCTTTTGCCTCGGCGTAACGTTGCCATGCATCTTTTGCGGATAGCTCGGCTCTGGAAAGCCTTGACGGAATCACTTCAGACATTCGCAACTCCTATTATGAGATTCAGCGTTCGCCAATGAACTGCCGATAGAGCACGACCGCGACAAAACAACAAACTGCAGTAGCCTCGCAGCTTCGTTTTCAGAGGCGCTGATTCCAGCCTGTGCAAGCAGACGCGCCGCATCCAATCCAGCCCGCGTCAATGATTCGCGGAGCCCGACAATTTCGGCCTCATAGGCGAGTTCTCTATGGCTATTGGCGACCATTGGCACTCTGGCTGCGAAACTCCTGAGTTCACCTTACAACAATTTCCTCGCCGATTCCGATATAAAGCAAGCCGCCGCAACGGTCGCCAAACTGTCTCTAAACAATCGCTGGCGTTTACGTGTTGGCGAGCGCATGTTGGTGGATGTGAGCATTTTCTAGTCCGAGCCACAGCTCTGACCAGACGGGCTTTTCCGTCGGTGCCAAAATCTGAGGGCCCTCGCCCAAACCGAGCGCGCAACCCTCACACGACCCGATGACAGTGATCGGGGCCAAAGATTAAGAGAATGAACAACCAGGAGAATTTTCATGTCGAAGGGCAACGATAAAAAAACGAAAGCCGATAAGAATAAATCCAAAGCATCCGGGTCGGCCTACAAACAGGCTCAAGGCAAAACTGCTGCGAACTCGATCCCGTTCGCCAAGCGGATCGGCGCTAAATAAGCTTAAGAGAAACGGCTGCAAGATGACTGAACTCTGGCGCAGAGAAGCATAGTGTCACTGCAACAAGGCACGGTGGAAGGCTACGACTTCGACCGCATGATCGTTCAATTCACAATGCTCGATCAGGACAAGGTCATTCTCTGCGCCATTACGACCGCAGCCATGGACGACCTCGAAGGCGTCCGTAACCTGGTATCAGATCAACGCGTGGAGCAGTTCATGAGGTTGCGTGCGAAAATTGAAGCGCACGCCTCAAATAAATTCGAAGAGCAGGGCCGCAGCAACAGACCGGTTGTGTTGCGATCGAATGATTTCGTCAAATAGTCTTCGCATCAATGCGCCGCATAATAATTGGTGAGACCAATTTTTTAGACGCAAGACCATGGCATCATGACTCGTCCAGAGTATTAGGAACATCTCCAAACGATTTTAGTATCGAGGGTTCTCCAAAATCGCCGCTATTCGGATTGCCAGTGCGCCTGAAGGCGAGAGCGCCCGCATTAAGGGGATCTCGCGACATCAGCTCCGCACGCCGGATCGCTGCTGACGCACTCGGCATTTCCTGGGCCTGTCCGGCAGCAACGCCGTCCTCAGTCTTGAGAAATGGCAACGCTACATAGTAAGTCACGGACATGCGGGCATCTCCGCGACTGCACCCGCCTGGCGTGGCAAGCACCCGCCCCGCTCTACATCATTGCGGGTCAAGATGCTTTTCATCTGGCTTTTTTGATTGGACCGTTGAGTTCTCCGATTTTACGGACGCATTCTGCCTCGGTCGCGTGCGGGCCCGTAACAAACGTTCCGCTGACTTTTGTTCCGTACCAGCCCGATTCAACGCCGAGTTGGGTCGATTCAGTGGTTCCGACATGTCGGTAAACGAGTTCTTGCATTGTCGATCCTTTGATTTTTCTGTTGAATTATTTTGCGACGCTACGGCTACTTCTTGCCGTTCGAATAACGCCTCTTAAGTTCCCTCCTGGTCCGATCGCATCGATCGAAAATAATGCTCGGCGTGCTGATAGTAATTCTCCGCTCCGACGGTGTTGCCGATCTGAGTTTCGGCGCGGGCGAGCGCCAAATACCGCTCATATTCTTTCTGCGCGTTCTGGGAATGCCCCGCACCGGAGCGGGCGCGATTCTGTGTCCACCGATTCGAACGCCCGGCGGATGATGCGGCGGGCCTGGCCCGGTATTCACTCATGATTGTCCTTGTAAGCTATGAGCTGGCGATATCCGCGTGCGTGCCGACTCGCCGGCAATACAAACCGCCCAGCGTAAATAACCCATTTGATTGACGAACGTGGATAATTGCGAGGCTTGAGACAAAAACAGCCTGTATAATCGCAGACGGCAAAATTAGCCGTAGCTTTTAGCCCGATATCTCTTTCCTTCACCTGTGGGTGACCGACGACGATTACAAGGTCCAGCCTCGCAAATAGGCGAACTCGCAGTCATTTCACGGCTTGGTGTCTGTCTTAGATGACCATATTAGTAACTAAGGAAGGTCTAACGGAGGAACCTGAAATGGGAATTTTTGACGACGCGAGAGCGACAGTGGTCCAAGACGCAGGACCAAGGGAGCTGGCTCAGCGTGTCTCTGAAGACCTGATCGCCGCAGTGAAAATGAATAATATCGCGTCGGAAACTGTCGGTAACAGAATCAAGCTCATGGGCCAGTCCAGAGGTACGCTTGAGATAACGTGTGAGGCTACAAATTCCTTTCGGCTCAATGAGGACTTGGGCAACCATTCGCGCGGCATCCAAACCGAAGCTGCGATTCCGCCAAGATGGACTTCTGGCGGACCTCCTTACACTCAAAGCGAAATGGTAACGAGAGTGAATACGTGGCTGCATGAACAGCGCAGCTAGCGCCCCAGAGTCGCACGTATTTGCCGTCTGAGAGCCGATATCGCTTATGCGTGACATACCAGTCGAATAGGTCCGCTTGCCAGTCGAATATGTCCGCTTGCGCCGTTCGAAGCTCGCTATTCGCTCTCAAGAGCCCCATATCTTTCTAAGGCGTCCCAACGGTTATGGATGCTCACTTCAGAAAGTCCACGCATGGTCGGCTCAAAGCAATATCGCGCGAAAGCCCTTGAATACGGCGATTTGGCCGGAACCTCGGCCGATGCCGACGAAAAGCGCGAATATCAAAAGCTCCAGCAAAAGTTCGCCGAGCTTGCGGACAACGACGAATGGCTCGCCAAGCACCAGAAGCAGACATTGCACGTTGCCGACATCGCGTATTTCGACGAGCCTTTGGTTGCGAAGGAGGAGTCCATTCCACAGAACAAGGGCTCCGGCGACGCTCTCCTTGCGCAAAAAGAGGAACGTATTCTGCGATGTCTCGGAGCGGCCTTGATCATGCAATGGGGAACTTTGCCCCGAAGGCTGCAGCGGGAACTCTTCGACAATGCCGGCGCGATGGGCGATCTCCTCGACACCGCATCGTTACGCGGGCAAATCGCGCGCTTTCTGCACAACAACAACAGCGATCTGCACTAACAATGGCCGAAACAAAGCAGCCCTCAAGTGACCGGCATTTCTACGCTATTGCCATCTCCCGCTGGGACAATGAAGGTGGTGCAACCGAGGAGAGGGTGCCTCACCTGGCTGTCTCTTTCACGTCGGGGACGGCGGGAGCGGCCGCGAAGTTCGCCGCACATACCGTGGAAAGGGAACGAGCATGAAGCCGGAACATAGCGAGCGCCGAAAGATCATCCGTGAGTGGATGGCGCTACCGCAAGACAAGCGCCAAACCGAAGCGCAGGTCGACGCCTTCGCCAGAAAGGCGATGGCACGAATTGCATTCAGGCCGGATCCATATCGGCAGATTGTGAGCTGGGTCCTGCCCCGCGCCGGCAGGCCATAAACCGGCAGGCCATGAACAGGCGAAGGCGGTCCCCGCGTGCCGCCTGTGCGCTCCTTTATCGACCCTTGACCCCATAGGGCTTCAACCTCTACGACCTCACGATCATTCGCAGGAAGGCTTGGGGGCTTTGGCCCGGGCCGCGTCTTATGGAACGCGCGCAAAAGCTTGCTCTCGCCAGCGCTTGTGTCGGCGCCGTCGTATTAGGCTTGAAGTACACGGCCTACTGGGTGACGGGCTCGATTGCGCTTTACTCCGATGCCCTGGAAAGCATCATCAATGTTGTCGCGGCTGGTGCCGCGTTCATCGCTCTCGGCGTCTCCGCGCAGCCGGCGGACTCGAACCATCCTTATGGTCATCACAAGGCAGAATACTTTTCCGCAGTCTTCGAAGGTGGGCTGGTCCTGCTCGCCGCCGTTTCGATCTTTCGCTCTGCCTATCTTGGCTTTCTGACGCCCAAACCGCTCGACACTCCCTTCATCGGTCTCGCAATCAATGCCGGCGCAAGCTTTATCAACGGGCTGTGGGCCTGGCTCCTGCTTATGTGGGGGCGTCGCTGGCGGTCTCCCGCACTCGTGGCGGATGGCCGGCACGTGCTTACGGATGTATTCACTTCAGCAGGCGTGATTGTCGGCGTTGCTCTGGTATCGGTGACAGGCTGGCTGGTCCTTGATCCAGCCATCGCCGCGCTCGTCGGCATCAATATCCTTTGGTCGGGATATAAAATGGTTCGTGAAGGCGCCGGCGGCCTTATGGACGAAGCGCCGTCGCCCGTGGTGGTGAACCGCATCAAGGAATTGATCGGTCAACACGCGGCCGGCGCCATCGAAGCGCATGATGTTCGCACGCGCCACGCCGGGCGCATGACATTCATTGAATTCCATCTCGTCGTACCCGGTGGCACAAGCGTTGCCGAGGCACATGAAATCTGCGACCGGATCGAGACGGCCCTGAAAGACGATATGGAAGGAGAAGCTCTCATCACCATCCATGTTGAGCCCGAAGCCAAGGCCAAGCTGGGCGGCGTGCTGGTGCTCTGAAGCGCGTTACTGAGCCGCTCGGTTTAAAATGTGCTCACCCGGTCCGGGCGGCAGCAACGCTGGCTCGGCGTTTTTCACCTTAGGTAGAAGTTGGACTGACGGGCGGAATATCCGATCTGTCCACCTTGGTGCCCTTCTGCTTTTTCATCGCCTTCTTTATCTTTTTTATTTTTTTGTCGATCTTTGACCTTTTATGCTTGCCCATATTTTGCAATCCATCTCGAGCGCGGCCGGCTCACACCGCCTTGCATCGACAATATCATGCACAGCGGCACGGTCACGTCCGGCATCGGCCCCCGTGACAAGTCTCCACCTGGCTCATTTCAGCCGCGACGCTCAGCCACTTTCGAGTCCGCTTTCAGGGGCACAGCAACCGCGCCTCCTGTGATTTGGCGGGGTAGTTGATGACCCGAAGCAGACATTCGCGACAGTCTATGCAGTATTTGACCTTGCCGGCGTTCGCTGAATTTCGCGCATGTCGCCGTGGTGTACACTGGCGATCTGCCCATTGTCCCAAGCGATCGTGACTGCATCCCAACTCGTTTCCGTGATAGTACCGGTATCGGCGATGCCGCCTCGCCAATAAACACGGGTGCCCTTTTTGAGATCCTTGGATTCCGTAACCGTCATCATTGTTTCTCCCGTCGGCCGTATCGATATTTGACGACGAGCGGACCGTCGTCATCGATTTATAGGTGAACTCTCAAAGTTAGCCTGATCTACTGTCGATATAATTGTTGTCTATCGGCGCTTCGCTCGTGAATTACGTGCGCCATATGATTGGTGGTAAATAGTCTTCGCGTTGTCCAACCGCACTAGCAGGCCCCCTGCGGCTGCACTCAAACGCCCGCCCAGGCCATTATTTTATTGTCGCACCTTGCAAGCTCGTTATTCCATGCAACGTGACCAAGTTCATAAGACAGATGCTGCGTTTCGTGTAGAAGAAGATCAAAGTCAGTTGAACTCCACGAATGAGCTCTTGCGGCAGCACGCATTTTCCTGACCGGCCATTTCCAGGTACGATTTTGTTGTTGCCATGCATCAGCGAATTGCTTTTCCGTAGTACACCCGATTGAGGGCAGCCCTACGACATAGCAAGCAAAGTCAAGGCGTGACATTAGATTACCCAGCTCCTGCCCAGGACGTTTCTTGCCAAGGGTACGAGCTACGTCGGCGTTGGTGAACTTGGGATGACCATCACTTATTTGGCTCAGTTCGCGTAACCACTCTATCACGCGTTCTGTGTCGGCTTGCACTGTTGACGTTCGCCGGGACTTTTCGTGGCTCCCGGGATTTGCTTCAACCGGTTCCTGACTAACCTTTGCCACAACTTCCCGAAGCGCTGCGATTTCCGTAAGCGCTTCGGCTTCGTAATCCCCGATTTTTGCAAGGAAGCCGCTAGTAGTCCGGCTCACGCGACCAACCCATTTCCTCCCATTCATGATCTTCTTGAAGGTTGGGTATCCATCGTCCCTCAATTTGTACATTTTTCCCTCTAGTCACCGGCCTCGGTTGAAGTCTTTCATTTATGTATTAACGGCTCTGTTTGCCATGCGTGCCAAGGTGAAGTTGAAAAAAGATGTCTGCCTAAAGCGGATGTCGCGCAACTGCTTGCCCGACGAGAAACATAAAGATATCGGGTTGTCGCTCGAAGAGCGCGGGCTCAACGTGGCATTGCAGCCTTGGCTCGACAAAACTTGGATGCCGGGCGATTTCGAGCGCGTGGACTGAGGGCTTTTCAATCGAACCACCGCGGCCGCTCTTGGACCCATAGCGGAAGTGGGGTGTATCGCAGCAATTGATTATGTATGACCTATTACTCGGTCACGCCCGCCGGCTTCGTGCCAAGTTGGCGCTGCAGGCGCCGTCGAAGAGCGCATTGGAGGACTCATGCGGGGAGCAGCCAAGCCGATCTCATTGGCGCGCAGGTTTATCATCGACTTTATGCATGCGTCCGTTCCGCACGTCGCAATCAAACGCACAATGAATCTCGAACGGTTGGTGAAGGCGCGGGCCTTGCAAGACAACGGCCCCGGCTGGTTACCGATCATCGTCAAGGCATTTTGCATCGTCGCGCGGCGCGAGCCGTGGCTCCGCACGTTCTATATTGCATGGCCATGGCCGCACTTCTACGAAGTCCCGAAGAGCGTTGCCATGATTGCAATTGTCCGAGACGACTTTGAGCGAGATGCAACTTTCATTCTAAGGATCGGCGCTGCCGACGAGTATTCGTTGACGGATTTGGAAGCGATCATCCAGCGCGGCAGCAACTTACCACTCGAAGACCAACCTTCAATGAAGAGACTTTTGCGCTTAACCCGGTTGCCGCTGCCGCTGCGCCGCTTAATCTGGACGGTAGGTCTCAATATTGGGCGACAGCGCGCGAATTATTTCGGTACCTTTGGGGTCACCTCGCTTGTCGCGCTTGGCTCGGAGACGGTTGCTGCGCGGACCCCCGGTCCCGCTTTTATCACGTACGGATTTGTACGTTCGGACTATACGATGGAATTGTTGCTACACTGGGATCATCGCATCTACGATGGCGTTCTAGCTGCGCGGGCGCTGCGTGATCTTGAGGATGTTCTTAACACAGTCATAGCGGAGGAATTGCTGGCCGGCGCATCACCGAATTCGCAATGAAACAAGCCTCTTTTGAAGCCACCCGGCTTGCTGCCGAAGCGGCGACAATTGCAATCGCCGCCCACCAGTATCATCTGCTTCAATGTGCTATCCGGTTCCAGGCGAGCCGGGCGCATTATCTCAACGCATGTGGAGATTGACGAATGAAGTGGCTTTTAATCGCAGGCCTGCTGACCGCCATCGCTCCTCAGTCGGCGCATGCCACGGACCTCGACTGCGTCAGCACGACGTTCAATCTGTTGTCGCCCAACGACAAGGTGTGCGTCAGCGTTTTTGAAGACACGCAAGTGCCCGGTGTCGCGTGCCACATCTCGCAGGCCCGAAAAGGTGGCTGGGGTCAGCCGCTCGGACTGAATGAAGACCCGTCCAATTTTTCGATCTCATGCCGCCAAGTCGGTCCGATCGACGCCGATCTGTCGAAGCTCGGCGCCAAGGACGAGGTGTTCAGTCAGAAGACCAGCATCTTTTTCAAAACCACCCGGATTTATCGTCTGATCGACAAGCCGCATAATACGCTCATCTATCTCGCGATCAGCACCAAGATCGTCAACGGCTCGCCGGCGAATGCCATCAGCACCGTGCCGATCATGACTTGGCAGCATTGACGAGCTGGCCACATGGATGAGCAGCGCATATCTTTTGTCGGCGCAGTTGGCGTGTCCCGATGACCATTGATCTTGCAACGGCGATTGACGACTTTTGGGCTGCCCGCAAGCGCGGGGAGATTTTCCCGGCGGCCTATTTTGACCGCCTGACAATCGACGATGCCTACCGCATTCAGCTGGCACAGATCGACCGCCGCGTGGCCGCCGGCGAACGCCAAATCGGCTGGAAGCTGGGTCTTACCTCGCGCGCCATTCAGGAGCAGTTCGGATGGTACGAGCCGCAATTCGCCTGCATCATGGAGACACAGCCGAGCGGCCATTTATTCGGCGCTACTGAACTGATCCAGCCCGGTTTCGAAACCGAACTGTGCATGCGCCTTGGCAGAGGCCTTGAAGGGCAAGTTGACCTGCAACAGGTCCGCGCCGCGATTGACGTCATCCATCCCTCATTCGAAATCATCGAGAAGCGCGGCCCCGTGAAGCAAGTGGCGCTGGTTTTGGCCGATAACGGCCAGCAGCGCTCTGTTGTCATTGGCGCCCCTCTGCCGCTCGCGTCCGATATCGACCCGGCGCGGGTCACCGTGCGCGTTCAGCTTAACGGGCAGGAGGTGGCTACCGGCTTTGGTTCTGCGGTGCTTGGCAATCCGCTGAACTCGATCCAATGGCTCGCCGCAAAGCTCATCGAATACGGGCGAAGCTTGCGGCCCGGCGACATTGTCATGACCGGCTCGTTCGTGCGCCAGTTCGCGCTCCATCCGGGCGACGCGGCTGTTGCCGAGTTCTCGGGCTTCGGCCGCGTAGAGGTCGGGATAGCCAAGCTTGAATAGCGAAGGCTTGAATAGCGAAGCCCTGAATGCGAACCGCTCTCGTCGCGTTTCTGTTCCTGCGCCCCTTCGCGTCACTTATTGCGACGCAGCGACATGTCGGGAGTTGGGTGAACAGCAGACACTCGGCGAACGCGCTCATGTGTAGCGATTGACCCAATGTATGGTCCGGCCGTGCGTTGCAAGTGGACTTCGTCGAGTTGGCTGTGAGCGGTCTTGCATCAATGTATCCGGCCTTTGATTGGAGCGTGTTTGCTCCGGGCCATCATGGATATCAGCGCGCGTGCGTTCTCATTAGCGGACAGGCCTCGACTGGGCCATTCGGGTCACCAGTGTTCGCATGCGCCGGGAAGACCGAACCTCCATCTCTTCTCATCCTCTCGCAGACCTCGGCAGGTAAAGCGTGTCGATCTGATTACGTCATCGCGAGTTCCTCACGCGCTGTCTGTGATCGCCGGTGTCGAATGAGTATCAGGCCGGCTGAGCGGTAGCCTCATCGATCTTCCTCGCTTCGAAGTTCCGGCCATGAGCCAGAACGCTCCAGGCGATGCGAGCCAGCTTGTTGGCGAGCGCGATCGCCAGCACGTTGCGGTGCAGTCGCTTCTTGGCAGCTTCGATCCAAGGCTTGAGCCCATAGCGCTCCCAGCTCTTGGGTTTGATCAGCACGACCCAGGCGGCCTGCACGCGCAGGTAGCGATTGCCGCGCTTCGATATCTTGCCCAGGATCGTGCGGTCACCCGTCGACATCTGCTTGGGCACCAGTCCGAGCCAGGCGCCGAAGTCGCGGCCTTTGGAGAACCCATCTCCAGTGCCCATCGCCGCCACCATCGCGCTGGAGATGATTGGACCGATGCCGGGCACGCTCATCAGCCGCTCGCAACCGGTATCCTGGCGCGCAATAGCTTCAATCTCATACGATAGACTCTCGACCCGCTCGTCGAGCCGGCGCCAGTCGCCAGCCAGACACTCGATGACGCGCACCATGCGGGGCGACAGGACATCGGGCGGCGTAGCTAATATGCGCGGCAGCTCGGCGCGTAAAAACCGTAACCCTTGGCGCACCGCAACGCCACGCTCCAACAGGAAGGCACGGATTTGATTTTATGCCGGTGCGCTGGCTGACCAACCGTTCCCGCACTCGATGCAGTGCCTGCAGGTCGAGCTGATCGGCGGTCTTCGTCGCCACGAACTTCATCGTCGGCCGCTGCACCGCCTCGGCGATTGCCTCGGCATCACGGAAGTCGTTCTTCTGTCCCTTCGAGTAGGGCCGCACATATTTTGCCGGCATCAGCCGGGCATCGTGGCCGAGCTCATTCAGCTTACGGCTGAGATGGTGCGCGCCAACACAAGCCTCCATGCCGATCAGGCACGCCGGAATGTTAGCAAAACGTGCTTCAACCTGGCCACGCGACCACTTCTGACGCAAAACGATCGCGCCGCGTTGATCAAGGCCAACAACGTGGAATGAGTTCTTGCCGATGTCGATGCCGACCACGGCGATCGAAGTATTTGGGTTCTGAGACATGGCGTGCTCCTTGTCTTTAGTGCCCCCTCCCAGCTTCCATCGCTGGCCGGGCAGGAGCACGGCCGGACCATTCCATTAGCGGACACGCTCCGATCCGTTCGGCCACTAACGATTGGGGCGCTAGGGGAGCAAGCCTAGATGCCCGATGCATTCCCGTCCCCACGGCCGGGTGGCGAGGACACCCAACGTCGTTTGCCGGTGCGTAATTGAAAGAAAGCGCCATGCGTTTTCGTGCGAATCGGCTACTGGTAAGCGTTCGACTTTGCAACAAAGGAGCGGAATCATGGCGAAGAAGACAAAAAAGAAAGCGAAAGCGAAGAAGAAAAAGTAATTCTCCGCATTGGCATCAAGCTACCTTTGATGCCAATTGGCTTAGAAACTTTGGTTGAGACTTCGGCGGCTGGAAACATCCAGCCGCTTTTTATTGAGACTGGCGTGCCGTGACCGGCGCGGAGAGCCATCAATTTTCGACGCTACATTACCGCGTCTTTGGCGGCCTTTACCGGTCGAGCCCTGATGATCTTCCGAGCCGGCTTTGCCTTAAATATTGTTGGCTCCTTTGTGAAAGGATTAATGCCGCTCCGCTCCTTTGTGGCGGGCTTCTTGATGACAACGAATTTGGCAAATCCGGGCACAAAAAAGGCTCCTGATTTCTTGAGTTCTTTGTAGCCTATTTCCGCGAGCGACTCGATGACGCCCTTGACGTCCTTCCGCGTCATATTGTTCGGATGCCTCTCGGCGATTTTTTGAATGAGCTCCGACTTTGACATCAGCTTGGCCATGTTTCCTCTCCTTTTCCGAATCGTCCTGTGACTACGTAGCCCGAAGGTTGAGGTAAAGGGAACTCAGTTGTTCGCCGCAATGCGGTGATTCGGCAGCTATCGGGGGAAAAGCGGACGTTCTCAGCGCGTGTTTAAAACCATCGCTACATTTTGACGGCACGTTGGGGAAAATAATCAACCTCGCGGTATCTTGGGAAGCAGCTTTAGACCCTTATTATCCAGCCTAAACTATGCCTTGCACCTGAAGGCTAGCAGCGGCGTCTAGAATGGTTTCCCGCGTTGGCCGCGTCGTCCACCCCAGCATGCGCCTGGCTTTGTCTGACGAAACCAGACGACGCTTTCCGAGTTCGAACAGCCGGCCGCGCAGGACCGGATCGAATATCGCGAATAGGCGAACGAGAAAATCCGGAAGTGAGATGGATGGGACCTTCTGCGCTTTGTCGCCGAGCCCCTGCTTGAGAATTATCGCCATGTCCTTCATCCAGAGGAAGTCAGAAGACCCGATAAACCGCTGACCGCTCGCCGCAGGAGCCGTCATGGCCAATAAATGCAACTGGGCGATGTCACGAACGTCCACAAGGCTAAAGCCGAAATGTGGCAAAGCGGGCAAAGAACCGTCCAACAGCTTCTTGATCGCTTCAAGCGAAGCTGAGAAATCCGATCCAAGTACCGGCCCCAGGACCAACGCAGGATTGATGGTCACGAGTTCGAGCGCCCCGCCTTCGGCTTTGTGCCACGCCCACGCGGCGCGTTCGGCGATGGTCTTGGACCGCTCATAGGCCGAAGTGTCGCTTCGGTTCGTCTCGTCCGTCCAATCGGCTTCGCTGAATGGCTCCGCACGCTCGCCTCGACCATAAGCAATCGCAGCCATGGCAGAGGTCATCACCACGCGCTTCACGCCGACGTCGCGCGACGCTTTGAGAACCCGAAGCGCCCCGTTGCGCGCGGCTCGAACCAGTTCATCGTCGCTCTTCGGATTGACTGCCGGGAGTGGAGAAGCGACGTGGAGAACATAGTCAGCGCCGACCACGGCGTCGGCCCAGCCTGCGTCTGAATTGAGATCGGCCGCCATGAATTCGATTGCTGCCGCCTTCGGAGCGATCTTGCCGATGGTCGCTCGCGCGTCTTCGGCCCGCGCAAGGTTTCTTACTGTTGTACGGACGCGCCAGCCCTCGCTGAGTAGTTGAGAGATGCAGTACCCGGCTACATAGCCGGATCCGCCGGTAACGAGGGCGAGGCCGCGCGTGGTAGTAGAGGTTGTCATGACGCTGGCTGGCTGTTGCGCGCCCGAAGTGGGCCCGACGACGTAGTACCCAACGCGCCGCGTGAGCAAATGGATCCAAGTTAATAATGGCCACGCCGCCCGAGTTGAACCCCCGAGACTTTGCTGCGGTAAATGAGTCCGGAATTGATGCTGTGGACGGCTCTTCCACCCGGCACGTGAGTGCCATGGATGTGGGCGCTGTTAAAGCTCCCACGATTCGGAGGAGCTACCCATGCAAAC
>Ga0302324_100018406_pt1 | contig 13769 bp, 9 predicted proteins | sample Palsa_T0_1_FD_201949 | JGI IMG/M metagenome (GOLD analysis project Ga0302324, IMG submission 201949) | Peat permafrost microbial communities from Stordalen Mire near Abisko, Sweden - Palsa_T0_1 | ecosystem: Environmental > Terrestrial > Soil > Palsa > Peat permafrost | place: Sweden: Abisko... | reverse complement strand
TTCCCCAATCACGCCTGGTGCTTCGATTGCGTTCCGGAGGAGAACAGCCTGCTTCTCGGCTTCGGCGGTGTTCAGATTGAACTGCCCGCCATCGATCTCACATTTTTTCAGCCTCGGGAGTTGCTCGGCGATTTTATTTACTCGCGATTTGGGGCCGAGTTTCCTATCCGCTTTGACTTTCTCGACACCATGGGGGGCGGCAATCTCTCATTACAGGTGCATCCGCGGACGGAGTACATTCGCCGGCACTTCGGCATGGCCTACACGCAAGATGAAAGCTATTACATGCTCGATGCTGCCGAGGACGGTTGCGTATACCTGGGGGTGAAAACGGGAGTTGATCGGGATGCGATGGTGCGAGACTTGCGGGCGGCACAAAGCGACGGTATTCCGTTTCCCGCTGAGAAGTATGTCAACAAATTCCCCGCCCGGAAACATGATCACTTTCTGATCCCCGCCGGTACGATTCACTGCTCGGGCAAGAACAGCATGGTGCTTGAGATCAGCGCTACACCGTACATCTTCACCTTCAAGCTCTGGGATTGGGGCCGACTCGGGCTGAATGGCTTGCCTCGGCCCATTCACCTTGACCATGGAATCGCAAACATCGCCTGGGAACGTGACACCGAATGGGTGCGACGAGGCCTCATTAACCACCTCGATCTTCTAGAAAAGAACGATGCGTGGACCGAAGAGCGAACCGGATTGCATGATCTCGAATTTATCGAGACTCGCAGGCGATGGTTCACAAAGACTTCTGCAGATCAGACTCAGGGCACAGTGAATGTCCTGAACCTGATCGAGGGACGAGAAGTTACGGTTGAGAGTCCAACGGGAGTGTTTGATCCGCACGTGGTGCACTATGCAGAAACCTTTATTGTTCCCGCGGCAGCCGGTGGCTACACGATTCGGCCCAGCGGAGAGTCCGAGGGGAAAAGGTGTGCAACGATTAAAGCATTCGTGCGAGGAAATCAATCTCCATAGATTTTAGGAGCGGGGCACTCTCGGAATTCTGGAGCAAATAGTGGCGCAATTCAGTCGCAGGAAGTTCCTCGAAGGAGTCGCTCTTTCTGGAGCAGTTGGAGTCGCCGCGTCCAATCTCGAAGGCATCGGATTCCAACGGCAATCTGAGACGGCCCAGAGTGAACCAGCAGTGGATTTTCGGTACGCTCCTCGATTGTCTCAGGCGACGATTTGTTTCCCGGACGACCCGAAGAAATCACTGGTGGGCCAGGCAGGCGATCTCAGGTATGACTTTGCAAAATCGAAAATCGTGGGCGGCGAGGATTTTGGAACGGTCTGCACGTTTTCCCTGGCAGGCATGCAGGACGATCGAGTTCTCCGTCAGTGGCTGGAGGATCCGCATGTGCCTATCGTCCACACCCTGATCGATCGGCCAGCATCTACTCTTGAGCTGACAGCATTCGCTACCCGGCACGCAAATGAGGGGCGGGTAGACAATGTTCTGCTCGCGATTTTGTCGAAGCGCTCGCGCGTGGCTGCAATTCCGCGTTTACACCTTCGAACCTGCCGAAAATTGAACCAGATCTCCGGTCCGCCGACGGTTGCGGTGAACGATACGGACGCGAACACGCCTTTTTTACTGGCTGCGAAAATGGGAGCGACCCCCGACTTCGCGCAGCTTTGGGAGGAAGCTGGTTATACGTTGTATTTGCCTCACGGCGAAGCTGAACCGGATCAACCGCTGCGCTACTTCGTCCGCTTTCCTCAAGAAAACCAGTCCGTCGACCTTCTCGCCGAAATGCTGCAACAGCCCGACGCCTTGCTTGATGAAGTTCGGGAATTCTGGAAACGGTGGAAGCCGTTCGGCAGCGTTGCCTGGAGTTATCCGGGAAAGCATGGTGACTTTCTGATTGCGTGTGCGCGAAACATTCAACAAGCCCGAGAAATGAAAGACGGCAGGCTCGTATTCGAAGTCGGTCCAACGATGTATCGCAATCTCTGGATCGTGGACGGCAATTTTCTCCTCGAGGCCGCGCGCTATCTTGGATACGACAGAGAAGCTGACGAGGGTCTGCTTTCGGAGTGGGCGAAGCAGCTGCCTTCGGGGCAGATCGTGGCCGGTGGCGGCGGAGAGCATTGGAAGGATACGGCAATCGCCATTTTTACCCTGGTGCGGCAATGTGAACTAAAGCAGAGTTGGCAAATGTTTGAGGACCTTGAGCCGAATGTTCGGCGGGCCATCGACTTTCTCATGCAGTTGCGCAGTCAGGCTCGCAAGGGCGACAGTTCGAATGGCCGCTACGGTCTGTTAGCGCCCGGCTTCGCGGACGGCGGCATTGGAGGCGTGCGGTCAGAATTTACGAATACGGTTTGGGCCCTCGCCGGATTGAAAGCCGCGGTAGAAACGGCAGATCGTCTGAACATAGATTTCAGAGGCGCCCGCACTTTTTATGAGGAACTCCGCGCTTCTTTCCTGAGCGCGGCGAAGCGGGAGATGGTCCGGCATCCTAAAGGATTTGAATATCTGCCCATGCTAGCTCAGGATGACCCGGCATGGAAGGATGGGGATCCGTGGAATCGCCCTCGCCCGCAAACCGCACAATGGGCGCTTTCGCACGCTATTTTCCCCGGCCTTGTTTTCGACAAGAATGATCCGATCGTTCGCGGGCACATTGCACTGATGCAAGCGTGCACCCAGGAAGATGTTCCGTCCGAAACCGGCTGGCTGTGGCATGACAGCATTTGGAACTACAACGCTTCATTTGCCGCCCACGTTTACCTCTGGGCCGGTCTGCAGGATTGGGCGGACCGGACCTTCCGCGGATTTCTGAACCACGCTTCGCCGCTTTATTGCTGGCGCGAAGAACAGCCTTTACAGCAAGCGCTTGTCGGCCAGGACTGGGGCGACATGCCGCACAACTGGGCGAGCGCCGAATGTGTGCGCTACCTGCGACACACGCTTCTTCTCGAAGACGGCCCAACCATGCGACTCCTCGAGGGAGTCGCACTGAATCCCGCTGACGGCCAGCGGTTCAGCCTGGAGCAGAGTCCGACTCGATTCGGCCGGGTGACGCTCCAAGTCGAACCACTGGACAACAAAGGATGGAGGTTGGATTTTGCACTGGCTCCTAGCCAGCGGCCGGGGAAGGTTGAACTTCCTGCGGACATCGCGAGCGGAAAATTCGATCGTATCGTCGGGGCGAAGTTCGAGAGAGAAAATAAAAAAATATCGGTCGATCCTAACGCCCTTCAGTGGAGCGCGTTTTGGCGCTGAAAAAACTCTTGCTGAGGCACGCTGCCTAAAGAGCGGGTATTTCAAGAGTCAACATCCTCCTTAAGTAACTCAGCGTCAATCATTTGCGAACGTTTCTGGCTACGCAATGGAGGTTGAAGCCTCCGGTGGTAGTTGTGTTTACACGTAAAACGTAAGCCAGTAAGATCTTTTAAACAATAAACACAAGAAAAACTGGTTGACTTGGCCCAAAGAACAGGACTACCATGCGTCTGTTCCGAGCTGCGAGCAAGAACTGTGCCTTGATATCCGAATAGAAAGAGGCGAGAAATGATCCGTCTTCAGTCTCGAGCCGCCATGTTGCGGCGTTTAGTTTTGGCCGTCAGCCTCGTATTGCTGGCCGCGACGCTGGCGAGCGCGCAATTCGATACGGGCACGATTACTGGTCTGGTAACGGATGCAACGGGCGCCGTTGTTCCTCACGCCGCCGTTACTATCACGAATATCGAAACGTCATTCCGGAAGATATTGCACACCGACGGCGGCGGAAATTTCACTGCCTCCGGTTTGCCATCCGGAAATTACGTATTGACAGCATCGGCAAGCAATTTCGCAGAAGCCAAGAGCCAACCTATTGTGCTGAACGTCGGATCGACGGTTAACGTAAATCTCGCTCTAACCGTCGACGCCATCCAAGAGAAGGTCGAGATCACGGGAACGACCACGGCTGTGGATACGGCATCGAGCACCGCAGGAACGACATTGAACTCGACCCAGATCGCTAACCTTCCCACCAATGGCAGGGATGTCATGGATTTTCTGGAGATCGCTCCAGGCTCGGTAAACTCGATCGGAATTTTCCAGGGAAGCGTCAACGGGCAAGAAAACTTCTTCACCGGACTGAATGTCACGGTCGACGGGCAGAACGCCGGGCGCGGCGACGTGAACGGCTTTGATGAAACGGAAGGAAATGAACAGTCGCGGCTCCAGCACGCGAGCATTGACAGCATCCAGGAGATTGATTTCGCCAATAGTGGGTACAGCGCCGAGGTTGGCCACTCGCTGGGCCCGCAGATGAACATCATCACCAAGCCCGGCGGCAATCAGTACCACGGTACGCTGTTCGAATTCCTGCGTAACGACGCACTGGACGCGAACGATTACTTCGCCAGCGCTCTTACAAATCCGAAAGTGCCTCTAAGAATGAATCAGTTCGGGGGTAATTTCGGCGGTCCCATCATTAAAGATAAGCTTTTCTTCTTCACCAACTACGAGGGCATTCGCCAGCATACGACGGCCGTTAATGCCCTGTACGAGGTTCCGAGCGCATATGTGCGCTCACAATTTAATGCCGCCATGCAGCCGGTGCTGGCACAGATGGCGCCTTTACCAGCGGGCTGCACGGCGATTCCAGCGCCTGCATCGTGTGCGGTTCCGGGATATACGGATACGACGAATCCAGCCGAGGGTTCCGATCTCGTCTATCAGGCCGCCGCTTTGCCTACCACCCTGCGTGAGGACAGCGGGTCGGCGAGGCTTGACTACAACGTTTCGGAGAAGGACCGCGTGTTTTTGCGGTACAACATCGACGATGGGCTGACGAATCAGACCATTGGTCTGAACCAGGGTCAGGTGACACCTCTTTATTTGCGGACGCAGCTTGGCAAAGTTGACGAGACCCACAGCTTCACCTCAACGCTGCTTAACGAATTCAGTTTGGGCGTCAGCCGTTTCTATTCCAATACGAACTCGGACACGCCCACGCCACTCACAGACTTCAGTGGTTTCTTTACCAACTTAGGATCACTTCCGGGGCCGAGTACATTCAATCAGATCACTCCGTTCACGATCTTTGAGCTCTTCGATAACATGACGAAAACGATGGGATCCCACACGCTGCGGTTCGGGACGCAGATTCGCGTTAATCGGCTCGACGAGTGGCTCCGGCCCGAACAAATCTACGACTTCGGCAGCTTCTCAGCCTTGGAAAATGATCAGCCCTTTGTTTTGCAAAAGATCGGTTTCCCGGGATCCGTCGGGGTCAGAGATTCAGACTGGGATTTCTACGGGCAAGACGATTGGAAGGTGACCCGCAGACTTACGCTCAACCTCGGCCTGCGATACGACTACAACACCACGTGGCGCGAGGCTGAAAATCGGCTGCAGAATTTTGATGTTGCGACGCAGTCATTTCTTCCCGCGAGCCAGGCCCCGTACCATGCGCCGGGCAAGGACTTTGCGCCTCGGGTGGGGCTGTCCTACGATCCCTTTGGAAAGGGAAAGACGGTCATCCACGCATACACGGGAATGTTTTACAACCCGATGCACTTTGGCTTCAACTTAGTCACGAACCTTCCAGCGTATGAGAGTTATAGCGTTAATGCTTTCCAGGCTCCCATCGTATATCCGGAACCTAATCCGCCGCTGCCCGCCGGCACGCAAAACGTGTATGCATTCCCGCAGAATCCCAAAGATCCGTATTCAACCAACTGGCTGTTCGGCATCCAGCAGGAAGTGGCACCCAAGACGGTCTTAACCGTCAATTACACCGGCAATGAGGATCACCACATGCAGGCGGGTGTGGATTTCGCGGCTCAGAACGCGAATCCCGCCAATCTTCTCACCCAGTCAGGGCGCCCCTATTCAAATTTCGCAAGTGAAAATGTGGACGGGGACGTACTCAATTCGAGCTACCACGCTTTGCAAGTGCAGGTGCGCCACAACACCGGCCGCCTCAACCTCGAAGCGAACTACAGCTGGTCGCACGAAATCGATGACATGGTCAACGTCTTCAGCGGATTCTCGAATCCTTATGATCCCAGCTTTGACCGGGGATCGGGCGATTGGGATGTACGGCACAATTTCACGGCTAGCGTGGTTTATAACTTGCCAGATCTGAAGGGATCGAATTCGATCCTCCGCGGCGTGCTCGGAGGATGGCAAACCTCAGATATCGTGCAGACTCGAAGCGGAGGGTCGGCGGACCCCACGCTGGTACCCGGATTCTTTGGCATACCCGTTCGGCCCGACTTAACGGGCCAGCCCGTGAAGCTTTCTAATTTCTCCTGGCCGTATCGCAGCTACAACGTATTTGCGTACACGGTTGATCCCAACTTCAACGGAGATCCCGGCGTCGGGTTGGGAGATGCTGGCCGCAACAGCCTGCGCGCTCCCGGTTTCTTCCAGTGGGATCTCTCTCTCATGAAGAACTTCGCGGCAACAGAGAAAATCACGGTGCAGTTTCGGGCTGACATCTTTAACATCCTGAATCACCCGAATTTCGGCAACCCCAACGTTGGCATCTGTAACTCCGTGTCTGTACCGGTTCCAGCGCAGGCCCCCGGCTGTGCTCCGGTTCCTCTCACCACCGATCCGTCAGGGGAAGCGATCAACCGCCAATTTGGGTCGATTGGCGAAACCATCGCCAGCACCAACTCAACTCTGGTTGGCACGGGAACCGCACGACAGGAGCAGTTTTCGCTGAAGATCATATTCTGAGCTGCGCTTCGATTCGCCGCGGCGGTAGTTGATCAGTCGCTGTCGCCGCGGCGAGGTCTGCGAAGAAGCAGGTGGGATCTGTGATCTTGTCCGAATGAACCGGGACGATTGGGAAGTGGCTGGGAGAAGAGATGAAGAAAGGGCAAGCAGTATTTGGTCTAAGCCACTTTCTAGTCTCATGCCTTTTGCTCTCCTGCGGAGGTTCCTCTACGAGTTCCACGTCCCCACCGTCGGGAAATGCCGCGTGCGCTTCGGCAGCGTATTTTCCCTGCCAGCAAGGCTGGCTCGGAGGAGATGGCGCGTACTCCGTTCCACTGGGGAACGGAACCAGTCTCTGGATTTTCGCGGACACCTTCGTCGGCCCCGCAACGGCGACGAGTCGCACGCAGGCGAATGGCTTCATCCATAACTCGATCGCGATTTCGACTTGCTCCGCGCAAAGCTGTTCGTATCAATACTATTGGACGGAGATGAACAGCTCCAATGCGGGGCCGGTGTTTTCTGTTCCGGGATCGAGCACCGACTGGTTCTGGCCCATGGATGGCTTCGTCTACAACGGCACTCTTTACCTCGCGCTCATGCAGATGCACTCCACGGGGAGCGGAGGCGCGTTCGGCTTCGCTTACAGCGGGGCTCAGCTGGCGAGCATTGGCAACTTCACAGCTTCCCCGAGCCAGTGGTCAATTACCTATCAGACATTGAATACTGGAGGCAGTGCAGTACCGGGCGCGTCCATAGTTGTCGATCAGGGGCCGAATGGGAATCCAGATCCGACGAATCCCCAGGGTGCGAACTACGCGTACTTCTTCACCGTCGTACCTAACAGTAACTCATCCGCACCACCTTATATGGCTTTGCTTCGATTGCCTGTGGCGCAACTTAGCACCGCTGCCAGGCCCGGCAATACCGACTGGGAATATCTAACAGCGGATTCAAGCTGGAGCACCTGGTCCGACACGGATACCGTGCTCCCGAACGACAACGCGGTGGTTATTAATCCGGGAGCCACCGAAATGACCGTGCGATACCACGGTTCCACGAATCAGTGGATCGCCGTCTTTCCTCTAGGACTGGACGCTAGCGCATATTATGCGATCTCGTCCTCGATGACGAGTTCTTGGGGCTCATCGGAGAATCTCTATTCGTATCCAGAGATGCAGCTCAGCAATCCAAATTACACTCCGAAGGTTTTCTGCTATGCGGCCAAGGAGCACACGGAACTTGAATCGGCGGGCCAGCTAGTTTTCACCTACGTTTGCAACTCGACGCAGACATCCGATGACACCAACAATATGAACCTTTACCGGCCGGTCGTCGTACAGCAGTCGCTGCCGACAAATTAAGGCATGAGAGACGACGGAATGAAACGGGGCACCAACTTGGATCTAGAGCGCATGATTAGGATGGATTGGAAAAAGGGCCTGCTGTTGCCCGATTCACGTGTCCGCGAGAGCATCAAGACGATTGGGCAATTGGAGAGTATTTTTCTGAATGAAGAAGCACGGCGTGCAATCGATCAACACACCGTGGTCTATCGAGTACAGGCTTGGTGTCCGGTACCAGACGGAACAGAGGGAGCGCAGTTTTGGGGAAACACTGAGATTGCTCCGGGTCAGGTGGATTCTGAATACTTCATGACCCATGGGCACTTTCACCTTAAGCGCAACCGAACTGAGTACTATGCCACCGTCGAGGGCGAAGGCGCCCTTATTCTGATGGATGAATCCCGAAGGACCTGGATGGAGCCGATGTCTGCCGGAAGCCTGCATTTCATCCCACCGAACATCGCGCACAGGGTTGCCAATAGCGGCAAATTACCGCTGCGCTTTGTTGCCTGTTGGCCGAGCGATGCAGGCCACGATTACGATGCGATCCGCCGACTTGGTTTTAGCGAGCGCCTTCTGATCGTCAACGGGAAAGCGTCGCTGGTGGAGAGTGAAAAATGACCTCGCCAGAGCCTCGAATATCGTCCAGCAGTCTCCGGTACGATCCTGGTCTGCCAATACGCTTCGATACGAGCCGTATGGATTTCCGCTATGGCGACGGAATGTTTGGGCCGAGACCGGAATATCGCAGTCTCGATGCTATCCGAGGCAGTCTCCGAGATCCGAATTGCAGTGGCCCAGATCCAGTCTATGCAATTGCAATGGACGTCGGAGACGTGGGTGACTTGGATGAGCTTAAGCGACGGATGCTGCTCTTTGGTGTGGTCATGTACGCCGGGGGAAAACTTGGCGATGAGCCGGTGCGCAGCCAGGGACATGTTCACGCCGTCTCCCCTCATTGTGGATGGTCGACGCCCGAACTCTTCGAAGTCTGGGAAGGCAAGGCAATCGTGTATGGCCAGGAAAAATCTGGAGATGATCCGGGCCGTTGCGTTGCAATCGAAGCAGGTCCGGGTGACAAGGTGGTCATGCCCCCCGCCTGGGCTCACTACGTGGCCAATGCGGATGCGAATGCAGTCTTGATCTTTGCTGCATGGTGCGACAGACAATACGGTTTCGACTACACGCTAATGCGTGCTCATCGGGGACCGGCATGGTTTCCACTGATGACGCACGGGGGCGGCATGCGCTGGGAACGGAATACGAATTACCTGCCCTCGCACTTTGATTGCCGGAAAGCGAGAAGCTATCCCGAACTCGACATTTCTCCGACGCTGCCCATTTACCAGCACTTCCATCGCGATCCTGAGTCGATCCAGTGGGTATCGGATCCAGCTAAGTTTCGCGAGTTATGGAAGGTATTCGAGCCATGACGGCCGACGCTCCAGGATCATAGCGAGGATAAGAAATGAAATTCGGTTTCTGCTTGCGCATGGTCCCGGTTCTGCTTCTGTCCTTTGGGTTGCCTTCCGTGGCGGAGCCGCCCCACGACCGCCAAGGAATCAAGACTGTATATGTGATTCCCAGTAGCCACTGGGATCTCGGTTTTCTCGCGCCGCCCGAAAAGCTGCTTCCGCGTTTGAAGCCGCACATCGACGAAGTTATCGCGAACTGCAAAGCCGACCCGGAATTCCGCTGGACCATTGAAAGCTCTTGGCAATTGCGCGAATGGTTGTCGCTCACACAGGACCCTGGAGAGATTCAGAGCTTTGTCGACCTCGTAAACAGCGGACAGATCGAAGTGTCGTCCGTCTGGGGAAGCATGCACACGGAGTTCATGGGTACGGAGCAACTGAACCATCTGGCGTATGAAGGTAAGCTCCTTCAGCATCAACTTGGTTTCAAATCCGATTTCGCCATGATGGACGATGTCCCTGGATTCTCCTTGATGCTGCCGCAAGTTCTGGCGCGAAGCGGCGTGAAATATTTCTTAACCGGATCGAATCTCTTTTTCGGGATAGGAGGCACAAGCTTACATCCTTCCAAGGATCCGTTCTATTGGGAGTCGCCAGATGGCAGCAAGGTGTTGATGTGGCAGACTCAAGGCAAAAATGGCGGATATACAGAGGGGTTTGCCGATTACTTCCTGGATCCGGTTGCAAGAGACCCATACGGCAGTCCGAGTTCTCATTTCTATCCAAAGGAATGGAATGGACTGCCTCCTTTGGAGATCATGCAGCGTGGAATGAATAAGCTTCTGAGTGAATATCAGCACGCCGGCTATCCTTATGACGCAGTCCTCGTGATGTACTTACATGATTTCATTCCCGCGACGTGGGAACGCGATCAACTTCTGCCGAACATCCGGGCGTGGAACGCTGCCGGCAGACAGCCCCGAATCGTGGTGGCGACGCCCGCGGAGTTCTTTCACCACTTGGAATCCACGTACGGCAATAGCTTCCCGGTGTATGCCGGCGAGTGGAGCGGGCTGTGGTCGGAGGTTAAGACGAACTCGCCTGCCATGAGCGCGAAAGCCAGATGGGCACAGAACCATGTTCCGGTCGCGGAGTTTGTTGAGATGCTGCGCTTCTTGAAAGAGGGTGCCTCCCACGAAACCGCCGAGATGGGAACAATTACTACAGATCTTTTGAAATACGACGAGCATTCCGGGGCTGGGCAGTACGGATGGCCCAAAATACTGACGAAAGAAGAAGTACAGGAGCAAAACCGGGAATATGCGCAATACACGTCGGTCGCAGCCAGTGAAACCGAAGATCTAATTGCCATGGATCTGGCCGTGATTTTCGCGGGGCAGCACGATCCGACTTTCGACGAGGCAGTTGTTGTGTTCAATCCTCTCGGGTGGAGACGGTCAGAAGCAATGCGGATCAAAGTGCCCGAGAACGCTTCCATTCAGATTCGGGATCTCGCGACCAATACCATTGTTCCGTACGAGAGAACTTCCGACAATGAAGCGGTGTTCGAAGCTGAGTCAGTGCCTGCCTTCGGATACCGAGCTTACGGGTTGGAACGCACGCTCTCAGCCGAGCCCAAGGTGACCTCGGACTTGGACCAAGTGATTGAAAACTCATTCTACCGGGTTGAAGTGCGACAGTCCGATGGAGCGATCACTGGTGTATTCGACAAGCAATTGAACCGGCAGTTGGTCGATCCGAACGGTCAAAATGGATTGAATCAAATCTTGCGCTGGCGCGGCACCCGGTCGCTCGCCGTCACCAACGGAAAGCTCACGATTAAACGCCAGCGGGGCCCCTTGACACAAACACTCACCATCACGCGTCAGGAAAGCTCCTATCCTCAGACACGGATCACACTTTTGCACGGTCAAAAACTGGTTCTGATCGACGACACAATTGACCGGAGCAAGATGCCTCTCATGAAGGACCTGAACGCTGATGTCTATGCCTTTTCTTTGCCGCTCAAATTCACCGGCTCTTCTAGTCTATGGGTAGCAGACGGAGTTGGATTTCATCGATTTCCCAAGGACTACCTGCCGGGTGCTCGCACCGATGCCGTTGTGCCGCGAGGACCGATCGTGATGGAAAGTACAGAGGACACGCCTCCCTATAGTGTTGCGATCGCCCAGCGCGAGTCATTTTTTGATTCTGTTTCGTGCTGGCCGGGGCCAAAAGGTGGCTGTGGCGCTTTCTTGAACGAAATCCGGACGGAGGTTATGCGGAAGGCTGATAAAGGTGACACACGGGATGACGGGGTAGTGGAATTTTCTACTCCCGAACCAGGGATGGGTCCTCTTTATCATTTTTCATTTGTCCTTAGTTCGTGGAGGGGGGCACTCGACCCACTGCTGGCGTACCGAACCGGAGCGGATTTCGACCTCCCTCTAATTGCCGTCACTCTGCCGCCCGGCATTCGCCCCGCAAGCACAATCGGCGACTTTTTTCTTATTTCAGTTCCGGATGTTGTGTTGCAGGCGATCGGACGCAGTATCGATGGTGATCCCCACCACCTCACTGCCAGACTTCAGGAGATTGGGGGTTCGGCAGCCACGTTCAAGTTGCTGAGTCACTGGAAAATCGCAAAAGTTGATGAGATGAGCATGACGGAAGATGAGGTTCTGCACAGCGGCCTGGACCAAGATCGAATCTCCGTGGGCCCACATCAGACCCTTACCCTGCGACTAACGGTGCTGCCGTAGCCATGACGCATGGACAGACGCTGTTGTTTGCGGAGGCAACAATGAAGCTGAGACTCACCGTGATGTTGATCCTGATTTGTTCAGGAATACCTTCACGAGGACAACAAGCATCTCAATTCACCGAGGACGCCGGGAATAGGTATTGGATCCGTCCCGATGTAATCTATGGAGTTGAAAACGGTCACGAGAACAAGCTAGACATTATCTATCGCCGCAATGCAAGCGCGCCCGTTCCCACAGTGATCTACATTCACGGTGGTGGGTGGGTTCTCGGGGACAAAGCCGGCGCGGTCTTGCATATGCTGCCATACTTGAAGATGGGCTGGGCCGCGGTCAACGTGGAATATCGCATGGCCAGTGCTTCAAAAGCTCCCGGAGCAGTGGAGGACTGCCGGTGTGCCTTGCGTTGGATCGTGCGCAACGCGAACGAATATCACATCGATCCTGCGCGACTCGTGGTCACGGGGCATTCCGCCGGGGGCCACCTTTCGCTCACCACTGGGATGCTTAGAGAGAGCGACGGCCTGGATACCAATTGTCCGGGAGACAAGGGGGAGGCCGAGCCTCGGGTAGCGGCTATTGTGAACTGGTATGGGATCACTGACGTCGCCGACTTACTTACCGGAAGTAATCGCAAGACCTATGCCGTCGCTTGGCTGGGGAGCGCGACGAACAAGGAGGAAGTTGCACATCGGGTTTCGCCACTTACTTATGTCCGCAACGATTCCCCTCCCATTATCACGATTCACGGCGACGCAGATGACGTGGTTCCCTACACTCACGCGGTGCGATTGCAGCAAGCGCTGGATAAGGCTGGCGTTGCGAATCAGTTGTTCACGGTTAAGCGCGGCGGCCATGGTCAATTCTCTGACGAGGACAACCAGCAAGCTTACGAGGCGATCTTTCAATTTCTGGCGAAACACAACCTGGAGCCGGTCAAATAGTTACGACGAGTCTTCAGCAGCGACAGTCTACGCACGAAGAAGTCACCGGCGAACGAAGAGGCGTCATTGACTAGCAATCGGGCGCCATGGTGAAACAGTTTGAACGCGGACTGCTTGCATGAAAAGGCCTTACAGCGCTTCAGGCATGACAACTCGCGCTGCCCTCATAATAGTCGCTGCCCTCGCAGTGGCTGACGATGGGGTTCCCGCGGTGCAGGGGCAGAGTTCAGCCCCCGGGCTACTTCGTCGACGCCACTAGAAACTGGGGAATCACGGGAGTGAAGAGCAATCGCGATGCGATCGGCGCCGAAGTCGGGTCGGCACATCCTAGGGGGATCGATTTGGCAATGTCACCACGAGCAGCAGCTATCAGTCCTCGAGTGACAAACGATTGCATTTTGGGCGGGGAAGTGCCAACTATATTCGGCGGATCGAGATCCGTTGGCCGAGCGGCATTCGTCAGATGTTGCCGATCAAAAACCCGGACAGGATCTTGACCATCGCTGAGCCGGTAAAATAGCGTTGGGTTCGTTCCTCCAAGGCTGCAATGGCAAACCAATTTTTATGCTTCGTGATCGTCTTGCTCTCAGCGAGCCCGATGTGTTTAGCTCAGACGCCCGGTCCGGGTT
>Ga0302324_100018404_pt1 | contig 13770 bp, 15 predicted proteins | sample Palsa_T0_1_FD_201949 | JGI IMG/M metagenome (GOLD analysis project Ga0302324, IMG submission 201949) | Peat permafrost microbial communities from Stordalen Mire near Abisko, Sweden - Palsa_T0_1 | ecosystem: Environmental > Terrestrial > Soil > Palsa > Peat permafrost | place: Sweden: Abisko... | reverse complement strand
TCCCAACAGCGATCGTAGCGTCGCCCCTGCAAACGACCCAGGAGAGCCATTGCGCAGTCCCCGCGACTTCCTCAAGCCACTCGCCATCGACGCCCCCGAGCCCGTGCGCGAGATTCCCTTCAAGCCGTCTCGGATGATCCATTTCCTCGACTTCTCCAACGAGAAGATGGTCGCCAAGGTGCCCGAGATAGCGCCGCAGGTCGACATCCTGCTGGGCAACCTCGAGGACGCCGTGCCGGTCGATCGCAAGCTGGCGGCGCGCGCGGGCCTGATAAGGGTCGGACGGGAGATGGAGCTCGGCGACACGGCGCTGTGGACGCGCGTCAACGAGCTCGCCTCGCCGTGGGTTCTCGACGACCTGACCGAACTGGTCGCCGAGATCGGCGAGAAGCTCGAGGTGGTGATGATCCCCAAGGTAGAGGGCCCGTGGGACATCCACTACGTCGACCGGCTGCTCGCCCAGCTGGAGGCCAAAGCGGGGCTACAGCGCCCGCTGCTGATCCACGCGATCCTGGAGACCGCCCAGGGCGTGGCCAACCTTGAGGAGATCGCCTGCGCCTCGCCGCGCATCCAGGGCATGAGCTTCGGACCCGCCGATCTGGCGGCGTCGCGGCGCATGAAGACCACGCGCGTCGGCGGCGGGCATCCCGGCTACCGCACAATCGCCGATCCCGACCCCGAGAACCCCGACGCGCCGCGTCCGAGCTACCAGCAGGACCCATGGCACTATTCGATCGCGCGCATGGTCGACGCCTGCACATCCGTAGGCGCTCTGCCCTTCTACGGCCCCTACGGCGACATCCGCGACACCGAGGGCTGCGAGACCCAGTTCCGAGCGTCGTTTCTGCTCGGCTGCGTGGGCGCGTGGTCGCTGCACCCCGCGCAGATCGCGATCGCCAAGAAGGTCTACTCCCCCGACCCCGACGAGGTCGCGTTCGCCAGGAAGGTGATCGCGGCGATCCCCGACGGGCGCGGCGTGCACATGATCGACGGCAAGATGCAGGACGACGCCACCTGGAAGCAGTGCAAGGTGATGGTCAACCTCGCGGAAATGCTCGCCAGGAAGGACCCGGAGCTGGCCGAGGCGTACGGGTTCGAGCCGGCCGCCGTCTAGGCTCGCTCGCGCCGCGAGCTCAGTTGCATTTCAGAATGCTATGCTAATCGCGTGGCACAAGTGGTTACAAGGCTTGACGACAAGCTCGCGGCGCAGCTGGACGACCTGGTCGCAGACGGCGTCGTCAGCAGTCGCTCCGAGGCGGTACGACTCGGCCTGGAGAGGCTGATCGAGGAGCACCGCCGTCGCCGACTCGGTGCGGAAATCGCGGATGCTTATCGTCGCCAGCCACAGACCGAGGAAGAGCTCGCCGGGCTGGAAGAGGCCACGCGCGCGCTCCTCGCAGAGGAACCCTGGTGAGCGTCCCCCGACAGGGCGAGATCTGGTGGGCGCAGGCCGAGGACAAGCGCCGGCCCGTCTTGGTCGTGACGCGATCGGAGGCCGTGGAGGTTCTCACGGGCATCGTGGTTGCGCCGATCAGCCGCACCATCCGCGACATCCCCACGGAGATAGCTCTCGGTCGAGACGAGGGGCTCACGATCGAATGTGCCGCGACCTTCGACAATCTCCAGCGGATCCTCCGATCGGCGCTGATCGACAGGGCCGGCGACCTCGGCGCTCGCCGTGATCTGATCTGTGGCGCGCTGAAGGCTCTCGCCGACTGCTGAGCCCCGCGCGCGCCTGCGGCCCGACCTCACCCCACGCCGTCTCCCTATAGGCTTCCGCGCCGCATGAGGTTCTTCGAGTACGAGGCGCGCGAGGTGGTCAAGCGCGCCGACATTCCCGTCACCGACTACGGCTTCACGACCGATCCGGCGGAGGCTCGCGCGATCGCGCAGCGGATCGGCGGGCCCACCGTGATCAAGTCGCAGGTGCTGACCGGGGGGCGCATGAAGGCCGGCGGCGTCAAGTTCGCAGACACCCCCGAGCAGGCCGAGGGCCACGCGCGCGAGATCCTCGCCCTGGAGATCAACGGGCACATGCCGCGCGGGGTGCTCGTCGACCCGAAGGCCGAGGTCGAGCAGGAGTACTACGCGGGCGTCGTCTGGGACGGGATCCGAAAGCAGCCGGTGATGATCTTCTCGCCCGTCGGCGGCATCGACATCGAGCAGGTCGCCGAGGAGCAGCCCGAGGCGGTCGGCCGCCGGCACTTCTCCAACATCCTGCCGTTCAGCGAGTTCCAGGCCAAGGAGGTGATCGCCTCCACCGGCGTCACCGGCTCGGCCCTCAACAAGCTCGTGCCGATCGTCACCCGCCTGGCGAAGCTGTTCGTCGAGAACGACATGATCCTCGCCGAGATCAACCCACTCGGGCGCCTGGCGGACGGCTCGTTCGTCGCGCTCGACGCGCACATGGACATCGAGAACGAGGCCCGCGGCCGCCACAAGAAGCTGCTGGCCGAACTCGGCGTCGGCGAGGAGGAGACGCGCCAGGCGCGCGAGGCCACCGCGTTCGAGCTCGCCGGCGAGGAGGTCGACGCCCAGGACCACCGTGGCGTCGCCGGCAACGTGACCGAGTTCGACGGCAACCTCGGCCTCGTGATCGGCGCCGGCGGCGGCTCGCTGACGCTGTTCGACGCCGTGCGCGCGCACGGCGGTAAGCCCGCCAACTACTGCGAGATCGGCGGCAACCCGTCCGTCGCCAAGGCCTGCGGGCTGGCCAAGCTGGTGTTGGAGAAGCCGGGCGTGGACAAGATCGCGGTGATGATGTCGATCGTCTCCAACACGCGCGTGGACATCGTGGCGCGCGGTGTCATCAAAGCCTGCCTGGAGCTCGGCCACGACCCGGCGGAGAAGATCGCGATCTTCCGCATCCCCGGCGCGTGGGAGGAGGAGGGCTTCAAGATCCTCGAGAAGTACGGCGTCGACTACGCCGACCGCAGCGTGTCGCTGAACGAGGCCGCACGCAGGGCCGTGGAGAAGATCCAAGGAGCGCCAGCGTGATGCCGGTGCTCGCGGTGGGACCGTCCCCCGAGGCGTGCTGTATAGCGATGGCTATACAGCGCTCGCGAACGAACACATATACCCGGAGGACGCACGAGTGTCCATCCTGATCGACGCCGACACGACGTTCATCGTCCAGGGCATAACCGGCCGCGAGGCGGTGAACCTCACGCGCGAGTGCCTGGACTACGGCGCGGGCGCGAAAGTTGTAGGCGGGGTCACGCCCGGACGCCTCGGCCGCGACGTGCACGGCGTGCCGGTGTTCGACACGGTCGCCCAAGCGGTCGCCGCGCATGGCGCGCCGATCTACGGGTCGGTCGTGACGGTCCCCCCCGCGTTCACCAAGGACGCGGTGTTCGAGGCTGTCGAGAACGGCGTGCAGCTGATCGTGATCGTGACCGAGCGCATTCCCCGCCGCGACGTCGCCGAGATGGTCGAGTTGGCGAGCCTGCGCGGCGCGCGCATCATCGGCCCGAACTGCCTGGGGATCATCGTGCCCGACGTGATCAAGATGGGCGGCATCGGCGGTCCCGCGAAAAACGCCGCGCAGGCGTACACGCCCGGCTCGATCGGCGTGATCTCGCGCTCGGGCGGGATGACCACCGAGATGTCCTCCACGCTCAGCGCCGCCGGCCTAGGCCAGTCGACGGCAGTGTCGATCGGCGGCGACGCGATCATCGGCTCCAGCTACGCCGAGCTGATGCCGCTGTTCGAGGCCGACGAGCAGACGCAGGGGATCGTCATCTACACCGAGCCCGGCGGTCGCATGGAGGCGGAGCTCGCGCGCTGGGTGACCGAGAACGACTCGCGCCTGCCGATCGTCGCGTTCATGGCCGGGCGCTTCATGGACGAGATGCCGGGCATGAGCTTCGGCCACGCCGGCACGATCGTGGAAGGCAAGGAGGACACCGCATCCGAGAAGATCGCGCGCCTGGCGCAGGCGGGCATCGCGGTGGCCGAGCGAATCGAGGACATCCCCGAGATGATCAGATCGAAGATCGCCGAGGGGAGCGCGCGGTGAGGAGCGACGGCACGTTCATCGCGGTCGAGGTCGACGACGCCGTCGCGTCCGACCATGCGGTGGCGGCGAAGCTCGCGGAGGTCTGCCCGGTCGATATCTTCGCCGACGACGGCGGCCGCGTGCAGATCGTCGAGCGCAATCTCGACGAGTGCGTGCTGTGCCGGCTGTGCCTCGACGCCGTGGACGGGCGGGATCCGATTCCCGTACAGGTGCTGAAGCTCTACGAGGACGGCGCCGCGCTGTAGGCCGCCCGGTGCACTATCTTGACGGTGAGCCGGTGAACGAGAACTTCTCCCTGATCGTGATGTGCATCTGCTTGCTCGCCTCGTTGGCGTTCCTGGCAGAGCAGCTGACCTCCTACCACTGAGCCAAGCGCCGTGCAGCGGGCTTCAGCCCCGGGGCAGACCGAGACGGTGCGAGCGGGCGATCTGCTCGCTCATCTGCTCCTCCAGCCCGGCGGCGTTCGCGATCGCCCGCCAGCCCGCAACCGCCTCGCAGACCTCGGCGAGAATGCCCTCGGCGCGGCCGCGCTTGAGGCCCGCGAGGCGCGCCACGGCACTTAGGTCGGCGAGGCTGAAGCCGTCGCGCTTGCCGTTGAGGGTCATCTGGTGGCTGTCGAGCCACGGGTTACCGGGCTGCCACGCCCACGTCAGGTCATAGGCCGGCGCCAGCGACCATGCGCCCGTACGATCCATCAGGAAGGCAATGTTCTTCACGTGATCGTCCTGGTTGCGGGCGACGACGTTGAACACCATGCGCCGAAACAGCTGCTCCACGCTCGCAGTGCCCAGGCGCATGCGCCGCAGCAGCAACAGCGCCTGCTCGTAGCTATATGTGCCGGGCTCGTTGTAGCTGACGTGCTCGAGCGCGCCGAGCGTCTGCATGTGCAGCTTGCCACCTCCGTCCGTGCGGTCGAAGCGCCGGGTCATGAAGTGCCGGCGGCCATGCTCCTCGTACAGCCTGCACTCGCTCATCTCGACGCCGGCCGCACGCGCCATGATCGAGTACGCGTACTCGATCGCGCACCATCCCTGCGGGTCGGTGAGCCCGTGATCGCCCGCTCGGGAGACACCGTCGAACTTCAGCAGCCAGTACGTGAAGCCTTCGCCGACATCGACCTGTCCCGAGCGCACCTGGTGGGTGGCGTCGTTGTAGGCGATGATCGCCTTCGGGCGAGCCCCGCCGGCCGACGTGCCGATTGACAGGATCGCCTTGATCGCCTCCTCTTCCGGGTCCTGCGATAGCTCGGCTACGAATCGCTCGCGCTGTGCCAACACCTCGCTGGCGAGGCGTACGAGCGCGTCGAACTGCAGATCCGAGCCTTCCGCCCCCGTCGGCTCCCTGGCAGGCTGGAACTCGAGCGCGCCCATGCCGCGCGTGCCGACGTAGCACAGCCTCTGCACGACATCGAAGCTCGACTCCTCGCGTCCCTGCGACGCCAACCAGGCGTTGACCAGCGCCGTGCCCCAGCGATCGGGCAGCGAGTCGGCAAGCATCCCCGGCAGGCCGCTGAACGCATCCGGCGGCAGACCCGGGAAGGCGTACGGCTCCTCGCGCAGCGGCATGCGCACCGGTGCGAGCTGTACGCCACTTCGCGCAAAGGCGGGGTCGTATTGGAACGTCGCGTAACGCGCGCCCAGCGGAATCGAGACCGCACCGATGCGGGTGCCCCAGAGCATCACTGCGGCGGCGCTCACGCGTTCCCCTCGTGCTCCTCACCCCAGCGCCATGCCCCCGCCTCGGGCGCGGCCGGCGGTCCGCGGCGGCTGCGGCGAGCGCGCTTTCGGACCCTGCGCTGCTGGCGCTCGAGCTCGACGATCGGAAGCTCGATCGACTCTGGCAGGGCGTCGTCCAGAGCGGAGAGCAATCCGAGCGTCCTGAGCACCTTGACCAGCGAGATGCTCTGCACCGATTGCCCGCGCTCGAGGCGCTGCAGGGTCGCCCTGCCGATTCCCGCCTCGTTCGCGAGCTCGGCCTGCGTCCAGTTGCGCTGCAGACGGTGACGCTCGAGCCTGCGTCCCAGCTCTGCCAGGACGGCGTCGTCGGTCAATAGGACGTCTAGCTGCATCAATTATAAGGTGTTAGTTGCGATAATACTCGTAGTACATCATATACGATGCACTATCTTATCGAACTATACGACTCATATCTGAAGCTTTACAGCCATTAACGAATATAAAGCATTAATTTTGAGGGATTATGGGTAGCCGTGCGCGTCGCGACGTACTTGACGGCCAGGCTGACGCCGAGGACGTCTCCTACGCGTGCCGGCGCGCCTTGGGCGTGCGCTCACGCTCCTGCTGGCGCTCGATCACGTTGATGATCAGCCGCAGGATCTGCTCCGGGCCCGAGGCCTTGGCCTGTCCGTAGGTGAACGCCTCGATCCAGTCCGCGACCTTGGCTTCCTGCGCCATCACGTTGAAGAACTCGCGTCGCATGTCGACGCGCACGCGGGCGTCGGCCGCTGGGCCGCGCGTGACTTTCACGCCGGGCATCTCCAGCCGGAACTGCTGCACGTCGCCCCTGCCGCGCAATTCGATGCCGACGACCAGCTTGATCGGCTCCAGCGCGGGAACTTCGCCGATGAACCTGCGGGTCGCAAGCTCGATCAGGGCCTTGGCTTCGTCGGCCACGTGGCTCTCCCCTCTCGGACCTGTCAGCGGTCCATGGCTTGAATCTCAGATCTTATGACGCTGCAGCAGCTTGCGCCCGATTACCATGCGCTGGATCTCAGAGGTGCCCTCGCCGATCAACAGCAGCGGCGCGTCGCGATACAAGCGCTCGATCTCGTACTCCTTGGAGTAGCCGTAGCCGCCGTGGATGCGGAAGGACTCCTCCACGCAGAAGCGGCCGGCCTCGGAGGCGAACAGCTTGGCCATCCCCGCCTCCAGATCCGAGCGATCGCCCGCGTCCTTCAAGCGCGCGGCGCGCAGCGTCAGCAGACGCGCCGCTTCGACCTGCGTAGCCATGTCAGCGAGCTTGAACTGGATCGCCTGGTGCTCTGAGATCGGCTTGCCGAACGTCTTTCGCTCCTGCGAGTAGCGCAGGGCCAGCTCGAGCGCGCGCTGGGCGATGCCCACCCCCCGAGCCGCCACGTTCACGCGTCCAACCTCCAGCGCGTCCATCATCTGCGGGAAGCCCTTGTTGAGGCCCGCGTCCTCGCCGCCGAGGATGTTCTCCGCCGGACAGCGGTAGCCGTCGAACACGAGCTCCGTCGACTCGACGCCCTTGTAGCCCATCTTCTTCAGCTGCTCCGGGACTTTCAGGCCGGCGTAGGCGCCCGTATTCTCGTGCGCACCACCCTCCTTCTCGGCGATGAAGCAGGTCATGCCTTTGTATGCCTTCTCAGCGTTCGGATCGGTCTTCACGAGCACGAACACGAGGTCCGAGCGCAGGCCGTTGGTGACCCACATCTTCTGGCCGTTGATCTCATAGCTACCGTCGTCGGTCTTCACCGCTTTGGTTTTGATCGCCTGTACGTCGGAACCGAGCTCCGGCTCCGACAGTGAGAACGCCGCGCGTATCTCTCCCGTGGCCATCCGCGGCAGGTACTTCTGCTTCTGCTCGTCGCTACCGAACTTCATCAGCAGGTAGGAGCCGATGAAATGCGTGTTGATCACGCCCGAAATCGAGATCCAGCCACGCGAAAGCTCCTCGACGATCATCGCGTAGGTCGTCAGGTCCAGACCCATCCCGCCGTACTCCTCGGGGATCGTCACCCCGAACAGACCAAGCTCCTTCATCTGCTCGACAATCGGATCCGGGAAGGCGTCCTCGTGGTCGTAGTGCTCGGCGTTGGGCAGGATCTGCTCGTCGGCGAACTGGTGCACCATCTCGGTGATCGCCTGCTGCTCGTCGGTCTTCTCGGTGTACTGGGAGGCGGCTACGGCCATTCTGTTCTGGCTCCGTGATCGTGGTCGGGCTGTCGCGGTAGGTACGTGGAGAATACCGGCGATCAGCAGCTCGAAGGGCGGGAGCTCGACCCGTCGGCGAGAATGTGCACCGTGAACTTCGCACGCGAGATCGTTGAGGCGGCTGCACCCGAGCGGCTGGCTCTGGTGGAGCTCGCGCGCGACGGCGCGCGACGCGAGTGGAGCTTTGGCGAGGTCGCCGAGCGCTCGGCACGCCTGTCGGGCGCGCTCCAGGACGGGGGTGTGCGCCGGGGGGACGTGGTGATGACGCTGATCGGCAACCGCCCCGAGTGGGTGCTCACGATGCTCGCGTGCTTTCGCATCGGCGCGGTCGTGCTCCCTTGCACCGAGCAACTGCGCGCCAAGGATCTGCGACTGCGCATCGACGTCGCCCGACCCGCGCTGATCGTCGCCGACGAGCGCAACCGCGAGGAGCTCGAGCGAGCGCTCGCCCGCACGGCGGCCGACGCCGACCGCCCGGCCGACGACGCGCCCGGCAACGGTACGCGGACGGCCGGCCACACCCCTGCGTCGGTCGTGTATGTGCCCGACGCAGAGCTGTTCGCGCCAGAGCCAGCGCAGGCGGTCGAGCTATCGGCCGGAGATCCCTGCCTGATCACGTTCACCAGCGGCACCGCAGGCGAGCCGAAGGCGGTGGTGCACGCCCAGCGCTACCTGCCCGGTCAGCGGGTGCAGGCCGAGCACTGGCTGGGGGCGCGCGCGGGGGAGCTCGTGTGGTGCACGGCAGCCAGCGGCTGGTCCAAGTCCGCGCGCAACGTGTTCATCGCGCCGTGGCTTTCGGGGGCGGCGGCGCTGCTGCACGACGCGCGCTTTGATCCAGATGAGCGCCTGGAGCTGCTGGAGCGCGAGCGGGTGAACGTGCTGTGCATGGCGCCGACGGAGTACCGCGTGATCGCCAAGCGCGCGACCCTGCGCACGCTGCCTCACCTGCGCGGAATGGTGGCCGCGGGCGAGGCGCTGAACCCGGAGGTGCTGCGCGCGTGGCACGAGGCGACGGGGCTCGAGATTCGCGACGGCTACGGACAGACCGAGACCGGCCAACTGACGGGCGCGCCGCTAAACGAGCCGGCACGAGCGGGCTCGATGGGCCGCGCGCTGCCGGGCATGGGACTGGCGATCCTCGACGGCGAGCTGACGGTCGATCCGGCGAGCGTGCCGACGTTCTTCCTCGGCTATCTCGGCGAGCACGTCGTCCGCGACGACGACAGCGACGGCGGCTGGCGGGTGAGCGACAGGCGATCGGATCGCGCCCACCTGTGGCACACCGGCGACCGCGTGTGCGAAGACGAGGACGGCTGGCTGCACTTCGAGGGGCGCGCCGACGACGTGATCGTCTCAGCGGGCTACCGCATCGGCCCGTTCGAGGTCGAGTCGGCGCTCGTCGCGCACCCGGCGGTGGCCGAGGCGGCGGCGGTGGCGGCGCCCGACGAGGAGCGCGGCGCGGTCGTGCGCGCGGTGGTCGTGCTGCGCGACGGCGACTACACCCCCACGCCGGAGCTCGTGCGCGAGCTGCAGGAGCACGTCAAGCGCGAGACCGCTCCTTACAAGTACCCGCGCATCATCGAGTTCGTCGCGGAGCTGCCAAAGACCGCCAGCGGGAAGATCAAGCGGGCGGAGCTGCGAACACCCCAAGCGTGAGACGCTCGCGCGCCCTCGCACGCTCGTCCCGCACCGCGATGCCCGCCCAGGCCGCGGCCCCGGAGCGGCCCCGAGGCTCGGCGGCGCCGGCTTCGCGCGCGTCGCGCAGCAGCGAGCGCGCAATCTCGGTGACAGTGCCCGCATCGGCGCGGCGCGAGCGCCCGGCGGTGCGCACGCGCTGCGCCGTGAGTCGACGCGCGGCCTGATCTTCGTGTCGTGCCAGAGCGCTCATGCTGCCTGCGCGATCGGCTCGGCCAGGTCGGAGCTCGCGCCCCCCACCTCGATGTCGAGGATCTGCTCCGGCTGCGTCGCGGCGGGCGGGCGCAGCACCAGGAACGCCGCGAGCACACCCAACCCGACACACACCGCGGCAACGAGGTAGGCGAGGTGGTAGCCGCCGGTGAGCGAGGCGAGCAGCGGGTGGCCGGCTGAGCTCAGCGCCTTGGTATGGTCGGTCGCGATCGTGCCCAGCGTGGCCAGGCCGATCGCGCCGAACAGCTGGACCGACACGTTGATGATGCCCGAGGCCAGGCCCGCGTCGCGCGCCGGCGCGTCGGCCATGCCGATCGTCAGCAGCGGCAGGAACGAGGCGCCGGCCCCCAGCCCGAGGGCGAGGAACGCGAAGAACAGTCCCGGGAAGTAGCTCGCGTGCACGCCCTGCACCGCCAGCAGCAGCAGCCCGACGACGATCCCGGCCAGGCCCGCCGCCAGCGTCTGCACCGCGCCGAAGCGCTCGACCGCGCGCGCGGAGACCCCCATCGACATCGTGGCGATCGCGATCGTCAGCGGCATGAACGCGAGGCCCGTGTCGATCGCGTCGTAGCCGAGCACGCGCTCGAGGTACAGCGCGCCGAGGAAGAACGCCGAGTACATGCCCGTGATCAACAGTCCGCGCACGAGGCTCGAGCCCATCAGCATGCGCAGGCGCAGGATGCGCAGCGGCATGATCGGGTTGGCGACGCGCGCCTCGACGGTGAGGAAGGACGCCAGCAGCGCCAGCGAGGCGCTGCCGGCGCCCACCGTGCGCGCCGACAGCAGCCCGTATTCGCCGGACTTGACGATCGCGAACGCGCCCACCATGGTCGCCAGCGTGATCAGGATCGAGCCGAGCACGTCGACCCCGCCGGCGAGGCCAATGCCCTCGTTCTCCTCGATCAGCATCCACCCGAACACGAGCGCGACGACGCCGATCGGCACGTTGACGAAGAAGATCCAGTGCCAGCTCAGAGATTGCGTGAGCGCGCCTCCGGCGAGCAGGCCGATCGAGCCGCCCCCGGCGGAGACGAAGGCGTACATGCCCATCGCCTTGGCCTGCTCGACGCGCTCGGGGAACTCGGTGACGATGATCGCCAGGATCACGCTCGAGGCCACCGCGCCGCCGACGCCCTGGAGCAGGCGCGCGCCGATCAGCATCGCCTGGCCGTCGGAAACGCCACACAGGATCGACGCGGCGACGAACAGGACGAGGCCGCTGAGGAACACCCGCTTGCGTCCGACGAGGTCGCCGAAGCGACCCGCCAGCAGCAGGAAGCCGCCGAAGGTGATCAGGTACCCGTCTATCACCCACGTGAGGTTCTCCTGCGTGAAGTGCAGCTCCCGCTGGATCGAGGGAAGCGCGACGTTCACGATGGTCGCGTCGAGCACCATCATCAGCTGCCCCAGGCACAGCACGGCAAGCGCGATCCAGCGCCGGCGCTCGCTGCGGCGCTCGGTCTCGTGGGCGCCTCTGACTGGCGCCTCGACGGCGATCCCGCCGCGGCCACGGGTGGAGAGGTTCGTGTCGATGCTCTGGTGTGTGCTGCTCATGCCGGTCCTTCCGCTCGTCGTACAGGAGGGCACACCATAGCATGGATCATCCATGCTTCATTGATTATCTACATAAAAATTATCGTCGCTGCTATTGTGATGATTGATGCGACGATGAGGTATACACTCGAGGACATGGATGGCAAGACACGCTGCGATCCCGGGTCGGCGGTGCTGCTTACCCGACTGGCCAAGCAGGTGTTCAGGCGCAGCGACGAGCTGGGCCTGCCGCTTCGACACGTGGTCGCTCTCAGCTACGTGCTCGACCACGATGCGTGCCCGCAGCAGGAGCTCGCCGACGCCTTCTGCATGGATGCCAACAACGTTGTGCTACTGCTGAACGAGCTCGAGCAGCACGGCTATGTCACGCGGCTGCGCGATCCACACGACCGGCGCCGTCATGTCGTGCGGCTGACGCCCGAGGGCCACAAGGCGCTGAGCGCGGCTGAGCGCGCTCAGGAAGCGATCGAGGACGACGTGTTCGGAGCGCTCGACGCACAGGAGCGCACCACGCTACGCGAACTGCTCACGCGCGCCCTGCGCGGCATCGAGCCGGCCGACGGCGACGCCTACAGCGCCACGGTCGCGTCGATCTCGACATAGGCGCCCCTCGGTAGCTGCGCGACGCCGACCGCCACACGCGCCGGCGGATCCTCCGCGAAGAACGACGCGTAGACCTCGTTGACCTCCGCGAACGCCGCGAGGTCGGTCAGATACACAGTCATGCGCACCGCGCGCTCGAGCTCGGTGCCGGCCGCAGCGCAGACCGCCCGCAGGTTCTCCAGGCAGCGACGCGCCTGCTCGCCGGCGTCGCGACCCACCAGCTCTCCGGTCTCCGGGTCGAGCGGGATCTGTCCCGAGCAGAACAGCAGGCCGCCCGCACGCACGGCGTGGCTGTAGGGGCCGACGGCGGCCGGAGCCCCGGATGCGTGGATGGTTTCCCGCTCGCCCGTCACCGCACAGACACTACCGAGGAACACGTCGGCCGAGGAGGCGCTGGCACGACGCCGCGCCGGCGAATAGATTCCGAGGGATGCAATCCCGTACGCGCGCATTCGCGACAGCGCTCCTGGCGACTTGCGCGTGGGCGTGCGCGCCCGCCGGCCTGCATGCGGTCGCCTCGGCGGATGCGCTGGCCGATTCCCAATCGGTCGCGTTCGCGCCGTGTCACGGCAGCAACGAGTTCGCCTGCGGGCACCTGACGGTGCCGCTGGACCCCACGGGCGCGACGCCGGGCACGGTCACGCTCGCGATCCGCCGCCACCGCGCCCCGGTGGGCGAAGCGCACAGCGCGATCATCGCCCTCGCGGGGGGCCCGGGGCAGCCGGCGTTGCCGTTCGCAGAAGACTTCACCGAACTGCTCGGGCCGATCGCCTCGACGCGCGATCTGATCGTGTTCGACCAGCGCGGGATCGGCCTGTCCGACCCGCTCGCCTGTCACGCCTTCGAACACCCCAGCCTGTACAGCTCGTTCGGCAAGCTGATCGAAGCGTGCGGCAACCAGCTCGGACCGGCGCGCAGCTTCTACACGACCGCCGACACGGTCGCCGACATCGAGGCCATCCGTCAGGCGGGGGGCTATGAAAAGCTCGTGCTCTACGGCACCAGCTACGGCACAAAGGTGGCCGAGGAGTACGCACAGCAGTACCCCAGCCATGTCGAAGCGCTGGTGCTCGACTCGGTCGTGCCACCGAACGGACCGGAACCGCTGCAGCGCTCGACGTTCGCTGCGATCCCGCGCATCCTGCGCCAGCTGTGCGCGGATCGCGCGTGCGCTCAGATCACGCCCAACCCCGTCGCCGACCTGGCGCGCGTCGTCAAGCGGATGGATCGCGCGCCGCTGCGCGGACGCGCGATCGGGGGCAACGGCCGCGCGCGGTGGCTGCGCCTGGACTCACAGGAACTCGTGGGACTGCTACTGGACGGAGACTTCTCGTCGCTGCTGCGCGCGGACTTCGTGACCGCGGTGGCGGCGGCGGCGCGCGGCGACAACGCGCCGCTTGCGCGCCTGGTGGCGACGCTCGGGAGCGGAGAAGGCGAAGGCGAAGACTTCGACACGCCGCTGTACTACGCGACGACATGCGAAGAGCAGGACTTCCCGTGGAGTCGCGCCGCCAGCCCCAAGAGTCGCATCGCCCAGGCGAGCGCCGCCGCCAGCGCGCTGGGCGCGAGCGCGTTCGCGCCGTTCACCGCGGCCAACGCGCTGGACATCAGCGACATCCCCGCGTGTGCATACTGGCCGTTCACGACCCCCGCCCCCGTGCTCGACGACGCTCCCCTGCCGAACGTGCCCACGCTGATCCTCAGCGGCGCCGACGACCTGCGCACCCCAACGGCGAACGCGCGCGAAGTCGCCGCGCAGATCCCCGACTCGCA
>Ga0302324_100018403_pt1 | contig 13770 bp, 13 predicted proteins | sample Palsa_T0_1_FD_201949 | JGI IMG/M metagenome (GOLD analysis project Ga0302324, IMG submission 201949) | Peat permafrost microbial communities from Stordalen Mire near Abisko, Sweden - Palsa_T0_1 | ecosystem: Environmental > Terrestrial > Soil > Palsa > Peat permafrost | place: Sweden: Abisko... | reverse complement strand
GCGCTGGGTTTCGGCATGCTCTTGTTGGAAAGCATTCTTCACCCGCACCTTTTCAAACCACTCAATTGGCCAGTCGTTAAGTTCCTGGGTGTTCGGTCTTACTCGCTTTATATCTGGCAACAGATTTTTCTTTGCAACCCGCAAAACTTTGGCTTCTCGCGCTTTTGGTTTATGAGATTTCCGGGTGCGCTCGTGGCGGCCGCAACGGTGGCGGCGCTTTCCTATTATGGCTTGGAAAGGCCCCTGATGGGGTTGCGTGAACATTATCGAAAAACATCTGTGTAACCTAACGCCTCTTATTCGCGTATCTTCATTGGAAAGGTTAATATACTTTTATGAAAACAAATGTTCTTAAGCTTGCGATGGCAGGCCTCATTTTCACCGGCGCTTCAGCAGTGTTCGCCGGCCCCCTCAACCCCAAAGACGTTGCGGCTGATCCCGCCGTGCTTGTCCATGTGGATTGCGACGCCTTGAAATCCAGCACCCTGGGCCAGGCGATCCTTAGCCAACCCGACGTATCCGATAAATTGGCGGCCGTGGGCGCGCTTTTTGACTTCGATTTCCGCAAACAACTGCATGGGTTGACCGTTTACACAACCGAGGGGCACACCAAGGACGGCGCACTGATCGTTTATGCCGATTTCGAGCCCGAACGCCTGATCACGCTGGCCAAAATGAACGACGGCTTCCAAAGCACCACCAACGGCTCCCATGTCATCTACTCCTGGCTCGACGACAAGAAGAAAACCAAAGATGGCGAGCGCCCACGCATGTGTGGCGCCATCATGGGGCATCGTGTTATCATTGGTCAGAATGCAGAGCATCTTGCTGAGGCCATGAATGTCATCGATGGCAAGACGCCCAATTTTTCCGGCAAGAAAGGTTTCGCCGAACCGGAATCCGGCGAATCCATCCTGGTGCAAGGTCTGATGCTGAAATTTGACTTCGATGGCGCTGACCAAAATGCGGCCGTTTTCAAAATGTCCAAATCCGTGCGTCTTAAATTGAGCGAAGCCAACAGCACCATGACGGCGAAGGTTCGCTTTGAAGCCGCCGACGACGATACCGCAACCAATATCGGCAACATTGCCCAAGGCCTTCTCGCCTTCCTGAAAATGCAGAAGTCCGACGACAACGCCATGAAGCTTGCCAACGCCATCATGATCAAACAAGAGGGCGCGACGGTCGGGGTGACGCTTTCGGTCCCGTCCTCTCAATTGTTGGAGGTCATCAAAGAAGGTCAGAAGAAGGCCGAAGAAAAAGAGGCCAAGGCGGAGGAATCCAAGACTACGGCGGAGAATAAATAGTGGCAATTGAGTCCCAAACGATTTCCGACGAGGCCCTGGCCCGGCAAAGCCAGGACGGGGACCTCGCGGCGTTTGAGGAGCTGGTGCGCCGCTACGAAAATCGTATTTACTCTTTTGCTTTTCAATCTTGCGGGCGCCAGGCAGACGCGCGCGAAGTGACGCAGGATACTTTTGTCCGCGCTTTTCAAGCCATTGCCCAGTTTGATCCCGGCCGGTCGTTCGCAGCGTGGCTTTTCACCATTGCGCGGCGGAAAGGCATTGATTCCTTCCGCGCCCGGATTCCGAGTGGCGACGAAGCCGCTCCAGAAGGGTTGGATGCGGACGATCCCGCCGAGTTGCTGGCGCGCCGTGAAGAAGCCCAGGACTTGTGGCGTCGCGCGCGCGCTTGGCTGCCGGACAGCCAATTCCAGGCGCTCTGGCTTCGTTACGTGGAGGACATGGACATCTCCGATATCGCCCGCGTCTTGCGCAAAACCCAAACCCATGTCAAAGTGCTGTTATTCCGCGCACGGCACAAATTGGCAGACGAAATGGAGCCGAGCCGGACGTCCATGGTCCTATCCGCCAAAGGCGCAAACATATGAAATCGTGGTTCACAAAATGGAAAATCTCCGCATCGCTGGACGCGGGGAAGCCAATGCCCGAATCGTTGCGGCGGACAATTGACGCCGACCCGGAATTGCAGCGTTTCGCCAAAAGGGCTGAGGCTCACGGCGAAACATTGTGCCAGTTGACGCCATCTGGACCCCCCATGCACGACTCCATTATGCGCGCCGTTCGCGCCGCTGCGCGCCAAGAGCAACCTCGGCGTGATGCAGCCTGGCGCTGGTGGGTGGCGTCCGGCGCTCTCGCAGCCTTAACACTGGTTTCTGTTTATTGGACCCACCTTCGCCCGAAGGTTCCGGTGCAGCAAGCTATGGAGAGTCCCGTCATGTTTTTGGAAATGAGCACCAACATGCTGGCCGAGATGCCCGCGCTGATGATGTCGCCGCTGTCCAACGAATGGGCACGCGTGGACCATGATCTGCAAAGCACGACGAAGGTTTTGATGGCGAGCTTGCCGTAAGGGCGCATCGCTTTTTGAGCAGCGCCGTAGGCGCGACCTATTTGTAGATAATCATCCCCTCTGAAAACGAAAGCCTCGTAGAGGCGACATAAACTTTTGCTCACTCAGACTATGTCACTCCTAAGGAGTTCACTATTCATCGTTTCTGTTTTATCTACAAAGATATAGCTCCTGACGGAGCTAAGGAGCAGGCGGCACTGTCCAAAAACTGAGATGCAGCCCTCCGTAAAGCCTTGCTTCATGTCAGGTTGACTGTCTGTCAAGACTCAATTAAATTTTTCGCAATTGACCGGTTCTCGCGCTGTCAGATACCTAGTTTTGACATCGCGCTCACTTCTCCGTGAGAGAAGACAGGTCAAAATCCATCGGCGCAGAAGCGGTGGATGGACGCGCATATAATTTTCCGTAAGGAGTGGATTCGGGGAGGAAACCTCCCGTCGAAAGAAAGAACTGACCGTCCTCGACGCCCATGAATCGATCCAGTCGATCCGCTTTGCCGGTGGGGTCGTGGCTGAAAGTCGCGGTGGTTTGTTCGTGCCATTGGCCGTCGGCGGTATGGAACCATTGGTTGCCATAAAGCCCCTTGCGTTGAAGTTCGCCGTTGCCGCCGCCGAAATTCTCCACGAAGCTGTAAAGGCCGTGCAGATATCCGCCATCCTTCGGCGCTTTCCAACTGGAAATGAGCATCCACTTTCCTTGTTCAGGGCGAAACCAGTAGCCGGCGTAAATAGTATGGGTTGAATCCGTCGGTTTGGCGGTAACCATGAAACGTTGTTTGACGCCCGTTTTCCAATCGCACACATAGTGGCTGTGGCCGCCAGTGCCCTCGTTGCCGAAATCGCCGGAAAAAACACCCGCACCCTTGGCCACGAGCGTGACGCGATCCTGTTGGGCGACCTTATCCCGGTCACGACTTTCGCCGCCACTGTCCCAGACACTAAAAATAACGCGTCGCTCGGTGGGACTGTTCACTTGCATACCCAAATAACCACGATGCCAGCCGCAGGCTTCGAAATAAGTCCAGAGCGGGGTTTGCAAGCCCGTCATCTCGCAATAGAACGCGTCCACGTTGGTAACGCCCGGAACAGGATAGCTAAGATGCACGGAAGCGGCGTTGCGGCGTTCCTTGAGATTGAAGTGCGCTCCCGCAGCGGCGGGGCCATCCAGCCACAGCGCCGTAAGATCGCCCGCGGCCTGGCCGGGCGCGTTCAAGGATTCAAGCGTGAAGCGTTGATAGCCCGCCGTCGAAATGTTGAAGGATCCAAAATCGAGCTTCACCGAATCGCTGCCGGAACCTTTGGCGATTGCTTCGCGGGATTTCCCCGCCACGGTGAGGCGCAATTTGGTTTCCGCTCCCGAAGGTAGGCTCAGCTCCAGCGAACAAGTTAATGAGCCAGGGTTCTTGATGTCACCGATCCAAACCACTTTGAGCGCCGGATCCGTCCAATCGGTTACTCCTGAATGCTGCGAGACGTGAGCGCCATCAGGCGCCGGTTCAATGTAGGCCGTAAAAGCAGGAACCCGCAACGGTGCTTGCGCCTGCACACCGCGCAGAGCGCACAGAAGGAAAAAAAAAGCCACTGCGGCAGGTTTCGTTTTGGGCATAACTTAAAATTTGGGCGCTTATGGCCGTCGATCGGCTCTCAATTTGCTATGGAACTATCTGAAATTATCATGGAAATCAACAACTTACACCGACAATCACGGGCACCCCGTCCCTTCGTTATGGCTTAAGGCTGGCCGCGACTTCGTCCGCGTTGGCCGAGGTGGCGAGGAGGTAAAAGCGATCAAAAATCGCGTCCGGCATGCCCGCTACTTTTTCCTGACCCGGAACGTCCGCTCCCGGTCGGGGCACGACCACGGCTTTGATTCGGCCATCTTTAAGCGCGGCCAGCCAATGGGTGGTTTTGCTGTTGTCAAAGATATAGAAACGCGGGCCTTGCGCTTGACAACATGTCTCGATGCCCGCCGGCGCTCCGGCGAACGAAATGACGGCCAGCGCATCCCGGTCCTGGGCCAGTGCGTTTTGGAAGGCCGCGACGTCGTTCTCATTGCCTTCCAGACGGATCGCCTTGAGCGCCAATCGGCCATGACCGTGGCGCAGGGGCGGCACGAAGCCATTTTCGTAGCTTTGCTCGATATCTTCATTCATGCTGCGCCGCGAGGGAAAAAGCAGCACGACAGACCCGCTTTGCCCAGCGACGTCTCCCAACATGCAGTTGGCCAGGCAGGTGCTCACGGCCATTTCATAGCGGTTAGAGCCCTTGGGCTGTGGGGGCGAAATCGTCTGCCAAACCTGCATGACTACGATGGCGATCAACCCCAATCCGCCCAAACCCATGAGGGCCATTCCTGACGCTCTCTGACGCCGGCTCAACCAGACACCCGCGCCAGCCACCATGAGCGCCGCCAGAAGGAACAGATAACTCATCGGCTATTACGGTGCCGCCGACAGCGCGTTGGGGTCAAAAATATTCGTCGGCGCGTTCCGCCGCAATTCGACGTGACCATCAAGGAAAACCAAGTTGGCCCGGCCAAGTTTTGGTTTATGTCCCGCGATGCCGCCCTCGACGACCACCGTGGAATAGACGCTATGTTCGTTGCCGCCCAGATGACGATAACAGACGTTGCCCCCGTACGGGTCGGTGTCGGCGTAGAGACAAGCATCGTAGCCGTCGGACTCGCCGAACATAACCGTCCAGGCTGGGTGCGGGATGTCCTTCATCGACATGATGGTGGTGAAATCAGAGGCGTTGATCATGTTGTTTTGCGCGTAGGTAAGGAAGCCCGAATAGCCGCCGTCAGGGCTGGATGGACAAAGAAAAACCATATTGGTTTGGATGACTTGTTTGTGGCGGCCAACATAAGGTTCCAGCGCCTCATACCAAACCGTGTCGTAATTGATGGACCCGCTGACATCGGGCGGATAGCCGAGAGGGAGGGCCTTTTGCTCATCCTCATAATTGACAGTGGCGATAATCAACTGGCGCAAATTGTTGCCGCATGAAGTCGCCTTAGCCTGGTCCTTGGCCAGCGCCAAGGCCGGCAAGAGGAGGCTCGCCAGGATCGCTATGATGGCGATGACCACCAGCAATTCGATTAACGTGAATGCTTTATTTCGATTGGTTTGATTCATGAAATGCGAGTCGTCACGTTGTCCAAAACGGCATCACGGCTGTTGTGACGTCATCGAGCAGATATAGTGTCGCACCCACGGAGTTTTAGTCTGCCACGAGTCGCCTTGAGCGTCAATCTATTCAACATTTTGGTCAACAAAGCAAATTAAGGATTAAGTTACTGTCTAGCAACGCTCCCTGGCCCCCCACGAAAATAGAAAGCATTGAACCGACCGAGGTTTCCTCGCAGAATGCGGCCATGGCCATTTCGCCCAAACAATTCGAACAGATGCAGGCGCGTTTGGGCAAATCCAAGCACCTAGGCCAGCCAGTTCCTCTTTTCGAATCCTCCTTGCGAGCGGAGAAAAACCAGATTGTGATCGGGGTTGATCCATCGTTGCGGGCTACCGGTTATGGGGTGATTCAGGCGGGAAGGCCCTCGATGCGTGCCCTGGCCCATGGCACCATAAGTTGTCCGGCGGGTTGGGCGCGCTCCCGCTGCCTGGTTAAAATTTCCCAAACGTTGCGCGACATCGTGGCCCGTTACCGGCCCACAGCGTGTGCCATCGAAGGCCTTTTTTTCGCGCAGAATCTGCAAACAGCCCTGATCATGGGTGAAGCCCGCGGCGCGGCTTTGGTCGTGCTGGCCGAGACCGGCTTGGAAATTTTTGAAATCGCGCCGCGCAAAGTCAAACAGGCCATTGTTGGTTATGGGGCGGCGCAAAAATCAGCGGTGGCAAAAATGGTGCAGCGACTCCTCAACTTGCCCGAACCGCCCGCGCCCGATGCCGCCGACGCCCTGGCCATTGCCCTGACGCATTTGCAAACGACGAACCGCTTCGGCCTAGGCGCGCCGAAGAAGGTTTGACAATACTCTCCACAGGCATTTTTAACGCAAAGTCGCTAAGGGCCAAAGACGCAAAGGAAAAAGAAATTCCTTACAGAAGTAAGGCTTTCCGGTTGCGCCTTAGCGTCTTCGCGTCTTTGCGTTGAAAAACTCTTCCGCACCACTGCCACTAACGATGCAATAAAAAGTAAACGGCCAAGACAACAACGTTTACATAAACTGCGGCTAGCACGTCGTCCACGGTGACGCCCCAGCCGCCGGGAAAATTCTGGCTTTGCCGCACGGGCCACGGTTTAAGAACGTCGAAGAAGCGAAAAAGCGCGAAGACGCCGATGCTTGACGGCCAGTGCCTGCAAAAAAATTCGACGCCCGGCCAGCGGTGTTGCGGCCACCAAACCGCCGCGAGCCAGCCGGTGAAACAAAGGGGGATGGCCACAATTTCGTCCAGCACGACTGAGCCCGGGTCTTTCTTTTTGAGAATTTGTTCCGCCTCGCCGCAGAGCCAAATCGACAGGGCGACAGCGACAAGATTTCCGGCGAGGAAAAGCGGCCATGATTTCAAGCACAGCAGCAGCGCAAACCAACCGAGGCCGACGATGGAGCCAAAGGTTCCCGGAGCGATTGGAATGCGGCCCACGCCGAAGCCCTGGGCGATCCACAACTTCATAAATCCATCAGATACAGGCTGCGATTGCGCCAGAGATAAATGAGGCCTGAAGTCAGAGTGAGAATCACCGCCAGCCAAAGCGAGAGCGGGGCGAACCATGTGACCCACGGCCCCCAGATAATATTGAGAGCGAAAATGTGGCCGAGCACCCCCCATTGGGCGTAGCTGTGAAGCACCAACAGGGCAATGATGGCCACGATTTGCGAGATGGTTTTGTGTTTGCCAAATCGTTCCGCTCCCAGAACAAGGTTTTTCGACGCGGCCAACAAACGCATTCCGGTGATGGCCAATTCTCGCGCCACCACAATAATCGCCATCCATGCCGTAATCCAGCCACAGTCCACGAAAGCGATGAAGGCGGAGCAAACCATGATCTTATCAATGAGCGGGTCCATGAGAGTGCCGAAATTGGTGATGAGGTTGTCACGCCGGGCGATCTTGCCGTCGAAATAGTCCGTGAGACTCGCCACGCTAAAAAGGGCGAGCGCAATCGTCACGTAGGACTTCGGCCATCGGCTGCAAAAGAAAGCCAAAAACGCGAACGTCAGGACAAAACGAGAGATCGTCAGTTTATTTGGAACGTTCATTCACGAACACTTCGGAATCAGTTCGATATAAGTCAGAAGACCCCGCGAAGCAAAGTATTTCCGCAACCCGGTTCGGACTTAAACGCCAAGGCGCCAAGACGCAAGGAAGGAAGAAATTTCTACAGAAGAGAACGAAGCTTACAAAGAGAAGAATGAACAGCGAGTGACCTTACCTCAGCATTCGCCTACGGCTTTGGCTTGAGGATGTCATTGTCGTTCAGCCAGTCGGTCAGTCGTTGCGGCCAGGTATGGATGGAGGCGAGCTTGGAACGAAGGCCCATGTTGAAGCCATGTCCTCCCTTGGCGAAGATATGGACCTCCATAGAACGTCCGGCCTCGTGATATTCCCGCATTAAGGTGAGAACCGGCTCCATGTGGCCGTTGTCGTCGTTGGCGATGGCGAAAAACGCGGGTGGCGCATTGGGGCCGACCTTCTCTGGCACGCCCAGCGGGCCGGGATAAATCACTATTTGGAAGTCGGCGTAAGCATCCAGCCGGTCAATTGGATCGGGCGCGTTGGGATCGCCGGCGGTCGGGCTATAGACGACCATGGATGCGACTTCGCCGCCGGCGGAGAAGCCCATGATGCCGAGTCGATTGGTGTCGATATTCCATTCAGCGGCGCGGCTGCGAATCAAACGCATGGCGCGTTGGGCGTCCTGACGTGGGTGAATATCCAACGAATACGGGGAATTGGTTTCGCGCGGCAACCGGTGCTTCAGGACAAACGCGGCCACGCCCAGATCGTTCCAGTAATGCGCCGGTTCAACCCCCTCGGCGTTAAAGACCAATTGCCGATGACCTCCGCCCGGCACAACCAAAACGGCGGCGCCATTGGCCTTTTCCTTGGGCGGAAGAAAAACGGTGATCGAAGGATTGTGGATATTGTAAACCGAACCGCCCGGTTGGACTTTTTCCGGCTCGTTACGCCGATCTTCAAATCCAGGCGCGCCGTTGGGCCACAAATGCACGACCAGCGGTTCTTCGGCTGCTACCGGCATTGTGGCTAAAAGCAACGCCCCCAGCGCAGCTCCAGCCCGCCGCCGGTTAAACATTGGTCAACCTTCCGGTGGATTCTCCGAAGCGCGGCATGTTCTGCAAACCAAGCCGATCGGCCATGCTGAGGAATAAATTCGAGACGGGAACGTCGGAATGCTTGACGTAACGTCCAGGCGCGAGAGTGCCGCCACCCGCGCCAGCCAGGAGGATGGGCAGATTGACGTGGGTGTGATGGTTGGCGTCGGCGTTGCCGCTGCCATAGACGATCATGGAATTGTGCAGCAGCGAGCGGCCATCCGTATCGCGCACGGCCTCGAATTTTTTCAATAGGGACGCAAACTGTTTTGCATACCAAAGATCGATCTCGGACACTTTGCGCTTCTTTTCCTCGTTATCGAAATGGTGCGAAAGGTCGTGGTGACCTTCGGGAACGCCAATGTCCGAGAAAGAGCGATTGCTGCCGTCGTGGGCCAACAACAATGTGGCCACGCGCGTGGAATCGGTCTGGAAGGCCAGCGTCATAACATCAAACATAAGGTCAAGATGTTCCTCGTGCTTGGCTGGAACGCCCTCGGGCGTCGGCGTCATCGGGTCTTTGGGATCGCCCAATTTTTCGGCGCGGTGGATGCGCAGCTCCAGGTCTCGCACGCCTGTCAAGTATTGATCCAATTTAGCCTTGTCGCCGTAATCGAGTCGGCGCTGCATGGCCTTGGCGTCGTCCAGGACAAAATCCAGGATGGAGCGCTGCTCTTCGCGGCGCAGGCGCAAGTTCTCGAGGCGCTGTCCGGGCGGCCCGGCGCCAAAAAGCCGTTCGAAGACCAAACGCGGATTGGATTCCGCGGCCATCGGAGTCGTGGGCGAACTCCAGGAAAGATTAAACTGATAGGCGCAGGAATAACCGGAGTCGCACGCGCCACTGGGGCGTTCGGTTTCGCACGTCATCTCCAGCGAGGGAAAGCGGGTCAGATGGCCGACTTCGCGGGCCAGGACCTGGTCAATGGAAATGCCGGCCCGAAGGTCCGTCGCGCTTTTTTTCAAACGCACGCCGGTCAGGAAAGTGCCATTGGCGCGGGCGTGGTCGCCGGCCCCGTCGTCGCCAGGTTGAGCGCTTAGATCCTCCAAACCGCCGAGAATCTGGAGGTTTTGCCGAAATGGAGCCAGAGGCTGGAGCGTCGGGCTCCATTTGAAATCGGTCCCGGTTTGTTCCGGCCACCATTGGGCCGGAATCGAGCCGTTGGGAAAATAAACAAAAGCCGTCCGCAACGGCGCACCGGTGGAAGTCACCGCCAGCCTGTTCGTGGCGGCGAGGAGGCGCGTTGGGATTAAAGAAGCAAACGCGGGCAGGGCGACGCTTGCGCCCAAGCCGCGTAGAAAATGGCGGCGGTTGAAACCGGACGGCGATTGGGCCGTGCGGCCTTCTGTGGAGGTGTGGTTTCTATTCATAATTATTCTAATGTACGCTGGCCAGCTTCGTTGGACGCGAAGACTGCTGGCGGCTTTTTTGGAACGGCGCGGATTCCACGATGCCACTCAACAGAGCAGAGGCGCGCCCGTTCGATTTTTCGATTCGGCTCACAATTTGATCGACAGTTTCGACGTCATAATAGTCCAGACCACGGCCCAACGCGTAAGTTAGCATCTTTTCCGTCAAAGTGCGGTAAAAATCTTCAGCATGTTTTTGCGCCAGGATATGCTTAAGTTCCTTAAAATTGGAGAAATTTTCTCCGGTAAGCAAGGTACCCGTGGCATCGATGGGCTCTTTGAACTCTGACCCACGCCATACGCCGAGGGCGTCGAAATTTTCCATGGCCAGCCCCAACGGGTCCATGCGGTTGTGGCAGGAAGCGCACAACGCGTTGGCGCGATGCGCGGCCAAGGTTTGGCGCAGCGAAGGGGTTTCGTTGGTCAATCCCTTGGCGGCGTCTTCCAGCGGCGGGATGTTCGCGGGCGGAGGAGGAGGCGGCGTGCCCAAAATGCAATCCAGCACGAAAAGCCCGCGTTTAACCGGGGAGGTGCGCGTGGGATTGGAAGTGACGACCAACACCGTACCCTCAGTCAATACTCCCCCGCGCGGACTGTCTGACGGTAAAGTGACCCGGCGCATGTCGTCGCCGGTGACATTCGTAATGCCGTATTGCTCCGCCAGCCTTTGGTTGAGAAAAGTGTAATCGCTGTCAACTAATTCCAGCAAACTGTGGTCTTCATGCAGGACGTAGCTGAAGACTTCCTGGGTTTCGTGGCGCATATCCCGCCGCAAATCCCCGTTCAGGCCAGGGCGCAGCGGCGCCTGGAAGCGCTTGAAGAACGTCTCAGCAATGCTCTTTTTCTCTTCTTTTTCTTCGGGGCTGAGTTGGTCGTCGCCTTTGTCCTCCAGCTCGGTAAAACGCCGACGGAGCTTTTCCATTTCGGGATTGATGCCGCGCTCGCGCTTGAGAACGTCGCGGCTTTCTATCTGGACATCATCCATGTCCCGTGCTCGCAACCATTGGCCGGTGAAATTATCGACCAACCCCTTGGAGCGCTTGTCCGTGAGCATGCGGGCCAATTGCGCTGACAGGTTTTGCCGCAAACGGCCTTCATCAGCCAGATGCATTAATTCCTCATCAGGCATGGTTGACCATAGAAAATAGGAGAGACGCGAGGCCAGTGAATATTCGTCCACCAACGGATAGCCTCCGCCGCTCGGTTTGGCCTCAGTTTCCTCTTCGCGGAAAAGAAAACGCGGCGAAGCCAGTACCGCCACCATGGCCTGGCCGATACCCTCTTCCACGGTTTTGCCGGGCTTGGAATAATATTCCTCGGCCAAAGAGGCCAGGCGGTTGACCGTCTTTTCGTCCACCGGACGGCGGAAGGCTTTGTGGGCAAAATCCCCAAGAATGACACGCGTGTAAGCGCGGCGGCCCTTCGCGTCAGTTGGAATTTCGTTCGGGAAAAAACGGGCGTAAGCCTTGGCTTTGGCTTCGTTTTTTTCTTTGGCCTTGTCCTTGTCTGCGTCCTTTTCCTGCTCTTTATTCTCCGGGACGGCTTGGGCCACGATTGTTTCGGCCGCGATCATGTACTTCTCCAACAGCATCGGCGGCAAGGTCAAAACGTCGCTGATGGTGTCAAAACCGAAGCCCGTGTCGTCCGGTGGAAATTCCGTTTGCGTATTGTATTTGATACCCATCAAATCTTTGATGGTGTTTTGATACTCGACGCGGTTGAGACGGCGCACCGTGACGCGGCCCGGATCGGGATTGGCCGGATCCACATGGAAGACGCTAGCCTTGATCCATTGGGTGATGGCTTGTTTTTGCTCCGGTGAAGGCTGCTTCTTTTTGGCCGGTGGCATCATGCCGGCGCGGACATTCTTCATGGCTTTCCACCACAGATCGGTGTTGCCGAGGATATCCTGGTCCGTTTTTAGCGAATCAAAGGCGACATTGCCTTTCTTGGCGCCATCGCCGTGGCAATCGAAGCAATAGGTCTCCAGCACAGGACGGATGTGAGCGCGAAACTCCGCCGAACCGGGGGATTGAAGTGATTGGGCTTGAGTAATTCCTGTTCCGGTCAAAAGAACGAGGAGGACCAAAGCCTCACGCCAAGGACGCAGAGGGCGGCCAGAAGAAAAGAAAGCCATTCTCTTCTTCGCGCCCTTGGCGTGAGGACGAGAGGAGGCCCATCGCAAAAACTCAGATGCCTCCGCATCCTGGCGACCTTGCGCCATCGCATTGAATCCGTGCGATTTGGCTAAAAAACTCATGGGTGAACAATCACTTTCACAGGGCACACTAATAGACCTTATAGACGTTCCCCAATGTTCTCCGATTCACTTTGATTTATCAATCTTCCCCCTGCTGAACGTTGCGCTTGTCGGGCCGAACGCTAAGCTGGGGCGCGTGCATGACGAAACATCGCTGATCGCCCTGGTTGCCATTGGTTTGGCGTTCGCCTTCGTCGGTGGTTACTTTGCCGTTCGCATCGGATTCTCGCCCATTATCGGATATCTTCTGGCTGGGATCGCCATCGGTCCATTTACGCCCGGTTTTGTCGGCGAAGCGAACCTCGCCGCGCAATTGGCGGAGATTGGAGTCATCCTTTTGATGTTCGGGGTGGGGATGCACTTTTCGATCAACGATTTACTGGCCGTGCGATCCATCGCGGTGCCGGGCGCGGTCATCCAGATCATCGCGGCGACGGCTTTGGGAACGGCCCTGGGTTTGCTTTGGGGCTGGCCTTTTGGCGCCGGTCTGGTTTTCGGCCTGGCCTTGTCGGTCGCGAGCACGGTTGTCTTGCTGCGCGCCTTGGAATCGTTACAGATTGTCAATACGCAAGACGGAAAAATTGCCATTGGCTGGCTGGTGGTGGAAGATTTGGTCATGGTGCTGGCCCTGGTGTTGCTGCCGGCTTTTGCCCCGCAACTTGGCGGCTCCGCCGTGAAAGCAGCGCCGGAAGCGGGACAGGTCTGGGCTGGGCTGAGCATGGCGCTGGGCAAGGTCGTTATTTTCATTGCCTTCATGCTGACGCTGGGAGCGCGCTTTTTTCCCTGGATATTGCATCGGGTCCAACGCACCGGTTCGCGGGAATTGTTCACCTTGGCGGTGGTCGCACTGGCTTTGGGTGTGGCTTTTGCCTCGGCGAAACTATTCGGCGTTTCATTCGCGCTGGGTGCCTTTTTTGCGGGCGTCGTCATCCATCAATCCGATTTCAATCACCGCGCGGCGACGGATTTGCAACCTTTGCAGGACGCTTTCGGAGTCTTGTTTTTTGTCGCCGTCGGCATGCTTTTTGACCCCATGATTCTCGTGCGGCAACCCTTGCGCGTGCTGGCGGTCGTGACTGTGATCGTCCTCGGCAAATCCTTGTTTGCCTTCGGAATCGTGCTGGTGATGCGCCGCCCGCTTTCGACCGCTCTGACCGTTTCAGCGGCACTGGCGCAGATTGGGGAGTTTTCCTTTATTCTGGCGGCCCTTGGGGTCAGCCTGGGCATAATTTCCATTGAAGCCCAAAACCTCCTGCTGGCCGGCGCGTTGCTTTCCATCACCATCAATCCGCTGGTCTTCCGCGGCGTCGCACGGTCGCTTTCATATACCAAGCAGCGGCAAGTCAATTAGGACAAAATCTCATTTCCCATTGATTTGCCCCAGGTAAGCGCGGGCGGTCTTGTTAACGGGGTCCAGGCGCAACGCTGCCAGAAATTCC
>Ga0302324_100018401_pt1 | contig 13772 bp, 12 predicted proteins | sample Palsa_T0_1_FD_201949 | JGI IMG/M metagenome (GOLD analysis project Ga0302324, IMG submission 201949) | Peat permafrost microbial communities from Stordalen Mire near Abisko, Sweden - Palsa_T0_1 | ecosystem: Environmental > Terrestrial > Soil > Palsa > Peat permafrost | place: Sweden: Abisko... | reverse complement strand
AGGCGCGTTAAGCTCAGTAGTAATCTGCTCAGCCGGACGTGTAAATGCGCGCATAGCGGCCCGTGTTACTTGCGTTAACCCGCTCACCAAGTTTTCCCCGTGCAGCACCGCATCGAACCTTGTAAGTGGCCGATGTTGGAGTAATCCGGCCCTGCCTTGCGGCCTGTCCACCTTCCCTGCGCCGGCCAGGGGCTGCCAAGGGAAGGGAGATCAGGGAGCGGAGAGGGTTGAAATTGACAATCGGCATTCTTGCGCGCTAACCTCCGGTTGAGCCGCGCGATGCTGCCACGTGTAAGTTTGGCCTTTCTATATCTTTGGGTTCCCCTGGCCGCGCAAGCGCCGGCCACGGTGCAGCAGCTTGAATCCACCGCCCGCGAGCGCCTGGCCGCGCGCGACGCCAACGGGGCGCTGGCGGCGTACGAGAAGCTGGCGGCATTGGTCCCGAAATCCGCCGCTTATCAGGATGAAATCGGGTTTCTGCTGAGCGCTACGAACCGTTCCGCGGAGGGTATTCCTCATTTTCAACGCGCCACGGAATTGGATCCCAAGATGGCGCAAGCCTGGTATCACCTGGGGGTGGCGCTGTGGCTGGCGCAGCGGCCCGATCCCGCCGTGCGGGCTTTGCAGAAGGCGGCGGGGCTGGCACCCGATCGCGGCGAATATCATTACCGGCTGGGCTCGGCATACGCGCAAACGGCGCGTTATCGGGAAGCTGTTTCGGAGTTGCTACGGGCGTCGCGCCAGTTACCCGCTAACGCCGAGGTGTGGGCGACGTTGGGCGACTCCTATCTGCAACTGAGCCGTTACAAAGAGGCGCGAGACGCTTATCGGCAGGCGCTGCGATTCGATCCTAAGAACGACTTAGTGCGCAACGGTTATGGCAACGCGCTAGTCAGATCGGGCGATCCTGCCGCGGGCTTGAAGGAATTTCGGACGATCTTAGAGCACGACCCGAGTAACTTCCACGTGCAGGTGAACCTGGGCTATGCTTACATCGCGGCCGGCGACTTCCAAGGCGCCATCAAACATCTTTCCGCACTTATTCGCGACCACCCGGACGATGCCGGCGCGCATTACGATTTGGGAATCGCGTACAAGCAGACCGACGATCTGGCGCATGCGAGAACGGAACTCGAGCGGGCTGTGACGCTGGATCCGGCGCTGGCCGAGGCGCATTACAGCCTGGGTCTCACTTATATAGATGCCGGACTTCCGGACAAGGCTATCGAGCAATTGCGCGCGGCGGTGGCGCAGCGCCCCGAGTATAACGACGCCTGGTATATCCTGGGCACGACTCTGAAGCAGCAAGGCGATGCGGATGGCGCGATCGAGGCGTTGCGGCGATCGGTCGCACTGGATGGGTTGAACGCCGCGGCGTGGAACAATCTGGGATTGTTGCTGCGGCGGAAGGGCGATACGGCGGGGTCCGCGGAGGCGTTTGCGAAGGCGGCGGAGATTAGGAAGGCGGAGGAGCGGGAGAAGGAGAAGAAGCTCAAGCAGGGGAGTTAAGTGCCGCTCAAAATAGGATGCCTGCGACTTGTTCCGCTATCTTGCGGGCCTTTTCGCTAAGTGCGCCCGGTTTGGCGGAGCGATCGCTTGTGCTGATCCGGACCACGAAGGCCCGATCGCGCACACGGCCTACGATCTGCCCGGCGCCCTCATCGTTGCAAGCTAGCGCCTCGTTGCCAATGGCTTTCAGCGGCTGGGCGGAGGAGTGGCAGCGCGCCGCGTAAGAGGCGAAATCTCTGGCTGGGGAAGGCATGGTTTCTACTTCGATGCGAAGGTCAAGCAGCAAAGATCCGTCGTGCCGGATGAATTCGCAGGTTGCATCGTCTCCAGCGTGTGCGCGCGTTATGGTGACGTTGGTGACTGGCCCCCCCAACACTCCGCCGGCGGTCGCTGCGTTGAGCCACGGGCAGACCTCCGCGGCGGCGCGGGTGGACAGCAGGATCAGAAATAGCAAGACGAGTGCGCGCATGGTCTCACGCTCCGGTCTTGCCGGCCGGCTTCAACACTTCGCTCTTCAGGATCTTGCCGCCTTCCTGAATGACATACAGCCGGTTGACGTCCAGATCCTTTAGTTGGTCGATCTGGCCGCTTAGCCACTTGATTTCGACCATGTCCACCTTAGTCGCCTGTTCCAGTCCGAAATGCATGCGCAGATCGTTTTGTGAAAAGTAACTGCCGCCGCTGCGCAACTCATCCATTTGGGCCAACGGCTTCGGCGCATCGGGTTTGGTTTTGGCGATCACCGTGACCCGGCTGCCGATGCCGCTGCGATTGGACTTCACGCCGGATAGCTTGATTTTGATCCAGTTCCGCTTCAGCGTCGAGTCGCACCGCAGAAGCTGCGGGATCGCATTGACGCAGTTCACCGCCACGTCGAGATCGCCATCGTTGTCGTAATCGCCGAAGGCGCACCCGCGCGCCGGGGCGTTCTCCAGGATGCCCGGTCCGCCCTTGTCCGTGACCTCTTCAAAGCGCCCGTTCTGCAGGTTGCGGTACAGATACTTGTGCTCGGCGTACTTCAAATCGGCGTTGGACTTATCCACCTCCGGATAGACGTGGCCGTTGGACATCAGAATGTCGAGCCATCCATCGTTATCCATATCGAAGAAGCCCACGCCCCACCCCAGCAGCCGCGTGTTGACTCCCAGGCCGCTCGGATAAGTGCGGTCTTCGAAGTTCGCGTCGCCCAGGTTTGTATACAGCGAATCGGTATCGCCCGCGAAATTCGTCTTCACCACGTCGAGGTTGCCGTCGCGATTGTAATCGCCGATGGAAACGCCCATGCCGGCTTGCGGCTTGCCCTCGGGAGACAGCGCGGCGCCGGATTCGATGGCGATGTCTTTGAAGGTGCCGTCCTTTTGATTCTGATAGAGTGTGGCAGTGCTGGAATCGTTGGCGACGTATATGTCTGGCCAGCCGTCGTTGTCCAGGTCCGACGCGGCCACGCTTAAACCATAGGTACCTTGCGTCTTCCAGATGCCGGCTTTCTCACTAACATCCGAAAATGTCCCGTTGCCGTTATTGTGGTACAGAATGTTCTTGCCGCCGCGCAGACCGGGCGGCCCGCAGGCCACCAGTAATCCCTTGTAAGTGCACGGCCCAGCCTCGGGCGGAGGAGCGGTCTTCAAATCGAAATCGACGTAGTTGGCCACGAAGAGGTCAAGGTGACCGTCCTTGTCGTAATCCACGAATGTGCAGCCAGTGTTCCAGCGAATCTTGGGGCCAGGCTGGCTCAGACCCGCCTCTGTGGTGACATCCGTGAAGGTGCCATTCCCATTGTTGCGGTAGAGGGCGTTTTGGCCGTAGTAAGTGACGAAGAGATCGTCGTTGCCGTCGTTATTGTAATCGCCCACGCAACAGGCTTGTCCCCATCCCGTGCGGTGTTCCAGGCCGGAACCTTTAGTCACGTCCATGAACGTGCCGTCGCGATTGTTCTTGAACAGATGGCAGCGCGGTTCTTTGCCTTCCGGAAAGCCTTCCAGCCGCCACCCATTTATTAGGAAGACATCCAGCCAGCCATCGTTGTCATAATCGTAGAAGGCCAGGCCACAGCCAGTGGTTTCCAGCAGGTATTTGTTCTTACCCTCGCCGCCGTAGATGGTCTTCACGGCAAGGCCCGACTCCTTGACCACATCCACGAAGCTTAGACCAAGAGGGGTGCCCTCGATCGGCGACTTAGGACCGGCCGGCGCCGGCATGGCTTTCGCGTCGTAACTGCGCTCGAGCGGCCCAGGCAGTTTCTGGCCCAACGTCGCCAGGTCGGCGAATGGAAGCACCAGCGCGGACCGGCTTAGCGAGCGGATGAAACGGCGTCGCGATGCGCGCATCTAAAAGTGTCCTCCGCCGCTGGAAACAACCGCCGCCGGCGGGATATCGGTATGCATATGCCAGGGTACGCTCTCCGTCGAAATCTCGGGATGCTTCCGCAGGAACTCCAGCGAGTAAGTCGGGGCGCCCGGGTCCACTTGTTTGGTCAAAAACAACGCAGCCTGGTCGGCGGCTTTGTCTTTCATTCCCATGCGCCGATATAGGACCGCCAGGTTGTAGTGCGCGGCTAGATCGTCCGGGTCGATCTTCTGCAAGGCTTCGAACTGCTCCTTAGCTTCTTGGTAAGCATGTCTCTGGTAGTACGCGATCCCCAACTCGCGCCGCGGGTCGCGGGCCTGCGGATACTGGATCACGACTCTTTGCAGGTCGGCCACTTCCTCGTCGTAATGCCCCTCGCGCCTTTCCACCAGCGCCAGATAGTAAAGCGCGCGCGCGTTGTTCGGGCTGAGCGCCAAGGCCTGCTCCAAGTGGCTGCGCGCATCGGAATACTTCTCCCACTCGATATAGGTCAGGCCGATATTGATATGGCCGTCGGCGTAATCCGGCCGCAGCTTGACGACTTGCTCGAAGGCGTGCATGGAATCCGCATACTGCAGTTGATCCAGATAAGCGATGCCGAGATTGTTCCAGCGCATCCAGTCCGGGTTATCCCGCGAGTCGGGAGGCGTGGCCGGGTTATCGCCGATAATGAGCGTGCGGCTGCGCGAGGCCAGTTCCACCACCGGATAAGCGGGATGGTCCGGTCCCAAAACGTTGTTCAAGTAACTCTGTCGCAGGTGACGGTAGTTCACGCGCGCCGTAACCGTCAGGGGGCCGCTTGCGCCGGCGGGAATCTGAAACTCATAGCGCACCAGCGCGGAACGGCCGGACTGAATCGTGTTGTCATAGGCGACCGAGTGGATGGTCCATACTTTATGATTATCCACAAAGCTGCCGTCTATATTTACAGGTCTGTTGGTGAAGCTGTGGGCGCGCTCATCAAGCGAACCGTCGGGCTTCAGGAAGCCACTGCGATAGATGTCTTTGCCGGCGGAATCCTGTACAACAAACTCCACCCATGGCTCGTATAGGTCGCGTACTTCGGGAACCAGGGAGTGGCCGATGTTCTTGTTCTGGATCACCACCATCATCTGCACGATTTCATTCGGAGCGAGCTGAAAAGGCGCCGAACCGAGAGGCGCTGTCATGCCTGCATCGTCTGCCTTCTTGATCCCGAACAGATCCACGTTCAAGTACATGCCGGACTTAAGGAATTCCACAGTCTTCTGCAATTGCTCGTCAAAGCCGTAGTAAAACGGAACGGCGGTGTTGCCGGCCGGCCAGCGATGCGAGGCAAAGGTGCCGTGCTTCGCGCCATAGTCTTCGAGCTGCAGTTTCGCGCGCGCCATGTGACAGTCCTGGCACGTCGTGAATCCCGTGGAGTAGAAAGTAAGCGGGTTGCGCTGCGAAAACTTCGAGTTCTGCCACTCGTCGAATACCGTGAAGGCGCGGATGAACTTGTAATCGTTCAACGGTTCCGGCAGATTGGCTTTGTGGCACGCCGCGCAGAACTCCGGCGTGCGGTAGAATTCCTTCATCACGGCCCTGGAGTGCCTGTCCGGATGATTCTTGATCTCTTCGTCGGGCACCATGCCGGGAATGCGGTTGCCATCTTCATCCACCATCGCGGAGGGGACTCCGAAAACAAAGCCACCGTTCCCGTTGGTCGATTGCAGTTGTTGAATGGAATGACAAGTGGTGCAGGTGAGCCCGTCTTCGTCGAAGCTGCGGTCCACCTGCGAGTCTTGCGTCAGCGCTCCCGAAAGGACCCCGATCGGGTTATGGCAGCTATCGCAGTGGCGCGTGAACTCGATGCCCTTGGTGCGCAGCAGAATGTTGACGCTGGTGCGATAGAAGGGTGTGCGAAACGCATTCGAGTGCAGCGCCTGGCGCCACTGGCTGTACGCCTCCTGATGGCAGCGCCCGCAATAAGAAGCCGGCAGGAAGGCCTGCGGTTGAATGAAATCGTGGCCTTCAACCGCCGCGTTGCCCGGCGTCGAGATTTTGTCGCGCCCGAACCGGAAATTATAGGTCGCGCCGATTTTGGCGGCGTAGGCCTTGCGGTCGGTGGTCTCATCCTGCTGTGCCCAGGATGTGACCAGCGAAACGCTGCACGCGCCAGCGAAAACAGCGATCGTGACGAACCTGCACTTTGTCCCGAACATGGGGCACCCTTTCGCGCAATGGACCTCGCATCAGTATACCAAACGACGGCATTACCGAGGCCTGCTCCACTATACAATGGACCCTGAGGATTCTCAGGGATGATGCACAGACTGCTTTGTTCGTTCGTTCTCCTGCTTGCTCCGGCGCTGCACGCGCAACAGTCCGGAGGGCGCAGCCCCGAACACATATCCAGCATCGAGGAGCGCACCGCCGGCATGCGCAAGCTGGACGGCTATTTCCCGCTGTATTGGGACGAGCGCACCGGCAATCTGTGGCTGGAGATTCCGCGCCTGGGCGGCGATTTCCTGCTGGCTACGGGCGTGGCTGCCGGATTGGGGTCGAACGACATCGGTCTCGACCGGGGCCTCGAGGATAGCGGCAAGGTCGTCTCATTTCAGCGCGTCGGGCCGAAAGTGCTCCTGGTGCAGGGTAGCGAGTCGTTCCGCTCGTCCAGTGCCAATCCCGCCGAGCGGCGTTCAGTGGCGGATTCGTTCGCCAAGTCCGTCCTTTGGAGATTCACCGTAGGGGCCGAAACGAACGGCCGGGTGCTGGTTGACGCTACCGATTTCTTCGTGCGCGACGGCAGCGGCGCCGGCAACGCGCTCTCCGGCGGCGTCAGTTATAAGGTTGATCGCACGCGTAGCGCCGTCTACCTGGAACGCACCAAAGCCTTCCCCAAGAACACCGAGATCGAAGTCACTCTGACGTTCACCAACGAGCCTTCCGCGGGACGCGGCGGCGCGGGCTTCGCGCCCACTCAGGGACCACCCCCGATCCAGGTCCCCGCGCCAGGCGCAGCATTGGCAGTCGGGGGCGCGCGTGGCGGGCGAGGCTTCGGCGGAGGATTGTTCTCCGGCACCGTGGCTAGCGTCACCCCCACCCCCGAAGCCGTCACCCTGCGCGAGCATTATTCGCTGGTCGAACTGCCAGACGACAACTACCGGCCGCGCCTGGACGATCCGCGCGCCGGTTACGGCGGCCCGAACTTTGTGGACTACAGCACGCCCATCGGCGAACCCATGGTGCGGCGCTACATTCAACGCCATCGCCTGGAGAAGAAGGACCCTAGCGCCGCCCTCAGCGATCCGGTGAAACCCATCGAATATTGGGTGGATCCCGGCGCGCCGGAGGACGTGCGGAATGCCCTCATCGAAGGCGCGAGTTGGTGGAACCAGGCGTTTGAAGCCGCCGGATTCCGGGACGCTTTCAAGGTCGCCGTGCTGCCCGACGGCGCCGATCCCATGGACATCCGCTACAACATGATCAACTGGGTGCATCGATCCACGCGCGGCTGGAGCTTCGGCGGCACAGTCAGCGATCCGCGCACCGGCGAGATCATCAAGGGCACGGTCACGCTCGGCTCGCTGCGCGACCGGCAGGATTATCTGATCTTCGAGGGCCTTCTCTCGCCCTACAAAACCGGCGGCGAAAAGCCTGATATCCTCTATCGAACGGCCCTGGCGCGCATACGGCAGCTTGCCGCGCATGAAGTCGGGCACACGCTGGGGCTGGGCCACAATTACTACGACAGCACACAGGGTTGGATCTCCGTGATGGATTACCCGCACCCGCAGGAGAAGCTGCTGCCTGATGGCGCCATCGATCTGTCGCAAGCGTATCCCGCGCACATCGGCGAATGGGACAAGATATCCATCAAGTATGGCTACAGCCAATTTCCGCAAGGCGACGAAGCGGCGGCGCTGGCCCGCATCCTCGACGACGCATGGGCTAGGGATCTGCGCTACATGACGAACCAGGATTTGGGCATTCGTCCCGGCGTGGATCAGTGGTCCAACGGCTTGAACCAAGCCGACGAGCTGAATCGCATCATGAAGATTCGGCGCGCTGCGCTCGACCGGCTGGGCGAGCACACCATCCGCACGGGCGCGCCCATGGCCATGATCGAAGAGCCGCTGGTGCCTATATTCATGTATCATCGCTACTCGGTGGAAGCCACCGCGTCCAGCATCGGCGGACAGGAATATATCTACGGCATGCGCGGCGATGGCCGCACACCCATGAAACGGGAATCGGCCGCCAATCAGCGCAAGGCGTTGGAAGCGCTGGCCAATACGCCGAAGCCCGCCGAGTTGACTGTGCCCAAGCAGGTGCTGGATGCGATTCCGCCACGGCCGCCGGGCTTTGGCCGGCACCGAGAGCTGTTTCCGCGCACCACGGGCGATGGATTCGATCCGCTGAGTCCGGCTACGGTGGCCGCGGACGTGACCATCGGCTTCGTGCTGCAGTTGGATCGCGCGGCGCGTATGGTGGCGCAGTATGCCGTCGATCCTGGGCTGCCGGGCCTGGAAGAAGTCATCGACCGGCTGACGAAAGCGACATTCGATGCGGCGGCCGCGTCGCCTTACGAGGCTGAAGTGCGCCGCGCCGAGGAGCGCGTGCTGGTGGATCGCGTGATGTGGCTGGCCACTGGCGCGTCGAATAGCCAGGTGCGCGCCATCGCGTCGTGGAAGCTGTCGAGGCTTGCCGCGCGTATGAAGAGCGAGGTTGTCACAGGCGACGCCGAACAGGCGCAGCGCGCGCTGCTGGCCGCCGATATCAAACGCTTCCTGGAGCGCCCGGCTGACCCAGCGCAGCCCACGCCGGCCCCCGGCGCGCCTCCCGGCGCACCCATCGGCGGGGATTCGGGAATGGACTGGCTGGCCCCGGTGCCGGCCTGCAATGGACCGCCGAACATCCGGATGGGTGGTAGACCTGTGGCGCACTCTGCGTGCCGTGTCCTCGCTTTTGAGGAACTCCTTCCCCGAGGTTTTCGATTCAACTTGGTTACGCGGCAGGTTTTTCTTTCAGGGGCACCAGCTTGTAGCCGAGTTGTTGCGCCTGTCGTTTGAGTTTCGCTTCGAACCTTTTTCCCCGCTCGGCGACTTGTTGGCAGGTTTGAAAGGGAGTTCCATGGAAACGGGCCAGCGGTAAACGCTGGAACCGCGCCATAATCTACAAATGCGCTGTGTTCCGATACTGGCCGTGTGCGCGGTTGCACTGACCGCCGCCGATCTAAGAGTTGACCATGTCACCGCCGCGGGGAGTAGCCTGAAACAAATGCAGGCCAATCTCGCCGCGATCGGGATCGAGACGGTGTACGGAGGCCCGCATAGCAACGGAGCCACCGAGATGGCGCTGGTGAGCTTTCCGGACGGATCGTATCTGGAACTGATGGCGCCGCAAGCGAATGCCGATGCGCAAACGCTGGCACGCCAACCGTGGACGAAGTTCATGCGGGCGGACGCTGGGCCTTGCGCCTGGGCGGTGCGTGAGCAGGATGTGGCCGCGGAAGTCGAGCGGCTGCGGGCGGCGGGCATCGCGGTTTCCGCTCCGGTACGAAATGGCCGGCAACGGCCGGACGGGGTACGCCTTGATTGGGAGACCGCGCAGGTGGGCACGGAGCCTAACGGCACGTTTTTTCCGTTTCTGATTCACGACTTCACTCCGCGCGAACAACGTGCCTTCCCGCAGGGCAAGCCGCTGAACAAGGATTTCGGTGGCGTGACCAAGGTAGTGATCGCAGTGCATGATTTGGATGCGTCGGTGAAGCGCTATGGCAAAGCCTACGGCGTCCCGCCGGCGATCAAGGAAGCAAATCCAGTCTTCGGAGCGCATCTGGCGCTGCTGGGCGGCGTCCCCGTGGTGCTGGCGCAGCCGCTTGCGCCGGACTCGTGGTTGGCGCGGCGTCTGGCGCAATTTGGCGAAGCGCCGTGCGCATTTGTGCTGGATCGGCGGCGAGGCCGCTATCGGGCGGCTTCCGAGACGCGCTGGTTCGGCACGAAGATTTCGTGGTTCGATGCGCAGAAGCTCGGCTGGCGCCTGGGATTCGAATGACGTGGCGCACGCACTCTTGCGTGCCGTGTCGAGACTCATCTCGACACGTTGGTGGGGCGCGAGTGCATGCGCCACGTCGACGCGCTACCCGTTGCTGGGGTTTTGATGGCTCTCCGTCCTGCGCTGCCGCATCTGCCGGAAATGGGCCGGAAGGGTATCGGCTTTCGCCCGCTGTTCCGGGGTCAGGGTGCTATAGACTCTGGCAAATGCCTCTTCGCGCACAGCCAGTATCCGGCCCCGCAGACCAGCCTGTTGAGCGCTCAGCCGTTCGATGCCGGCGGTGTCGTTCGCCCGGACCGCCTGGAACATTGCCGAGCGAACCTGTTTCAACTGCTGGCGGATGGGTTGCCCGGATTGGCGCGCCGACTGAAACTCCGCATTGGCGCGCGCTTCCTGCGCCGGCGTCAGATTCAGATAGCGGGCGATGCGCGCGCCGCCATCGTGCGGGCGTTGCTGCCGATGTTGTTGCACGGCCGGTTGCGCCGGCTGGCTGCCAACCTCTTGCGCGGCCAGAAGCATGCCTCCCGCTACAGCCGTTGCTGCCGCAAAACGTAACCAAGTTTTCTTCATGTTGTTTCTGCTCTCCTCAATTTCCAGATTAGGATGCGTTTGTAAAGCGGGTTTGTACGGCGTGTAAGAGTTTGTAACGGTGCTCGTAACGTTGGTCACGAATTCAGTACAGTACTGCACCCCGAGCGCTCCAGCGCCACACGGGCCAGGTCGTCCTGCTTCTTTGTGCACGGCCATCTCCGCTTTGCGCACCCATTCCGCGGTCTTCTCTTCGTTTTCCTGGTGCTTCTTCTCCAGCCCGTACTGATCGGCGATGGCGATGGCCACCTGCGTTTTGACCTGCAGCAATTGGTTCTACATGTCGAGAATCCCCTGCTTGAATCATCACTGCCCACCGATCCGCTGACCCTCGCGATTGCGCTGGCGTGGCCGTCGCGGCGCGTGCTGGATTCCCGCGCGGGCGATACGGATGAGTCCGGTCACGGCGCTGCGGCAGGAGTGATCAAGTCGCCAGGCAAAGTGGGGCGGAGGCCCTTGTTCGCGCCCTCGGCTCGTCACTGAATCCGATGCTGAAACAAGATCTCCAACTGTCGCGCACCGCGCACTACCGCGACGATCAGTATGTGCGTGGTTACCCAGCGATAAGCGATGACGTAGGAGTGAACCGTCCGGAAACGTGCCGAGAGTCGTCAAGGCCCTCCCAGTGGTGGCCCATCCCCGGCGTCCGCCCAAGCGTGTGAACGCGTGATAGAGCTTCGCCAATACCTGGTCCGCGCGGTCGATGCTGTCTTCGGCGATATAGTTCCAGATCTCAATGACGTCCGCGTGCGCCTCTGGCGTAAGGACAAATCGTCGGCGCCGGCTCATTTGCCGGCCGACCGGCGGCGGGCGCTTAGCTGCCGGATCTCCTCAAACGCGACGTGCCCATCCAGCAACTCGCCGCGGTCGGCCTGCTGCATGCCGCGCCGGATCTTGGCGCGGAGTTCTTCCAGGGCGATCTCGCGCTCTTCGAGCAGCCGCAAGCCCTTATAGGCTGCTGGCCGCGCGACTGGCGCCATCTATTCAACCACAGGCACGAGCTCCGACTGAATCATACGCTCATCGGACGTCACCAGCCGAAAACCGTGAACACGGGCAGTTGCGACGATGGCCCGGTCGGCGGGATCCTGCAACCTGTCGCCTAAAGCCGCGACCTCGGCGGCAATCTCGACGTCGAAGGGTACAACATGGAAGCCGGCGCCTGCGTCGAGAACGGCGAATAGTTCCCGAACGGGAACCCGCAGCCGCGTGCGTCCCTTCCCGAACAGCACCGCGATCTCAAGCAGTGTGATGGCGCTCACCGCAAGCGGAACCCCTCGCCGGAGGGCGTCGCGGAGCACGCGGGTCTGATCCCGCGAGAGCCTCTTCGGTTCCAGCAGCCAGCCGACGAGCACGTGAGTGTCAAGCAGGAGTCGAGCGGCCAGAGCGGGTATCCCTCATCCTTGCCGGAGAACTTCCCACAGATCCGACATGTCGGCGGTCAGCTCCCCATCCGGAATATGCACTTTGCCCCTCCACAGTCCCTCGGACGACGGCCACAGCCGCTTCCGGACCGGTCCCACCGTAGCCATGGGCCGACCCCGTTTGGTGACGGTGATCGTGCCGCCGTTGCGGCCGATCTCATCCAGCAACGCGAGGCACTTTGCTTTGAACTCCGTGACGCCGACCACTCGGCTATTCATACGCTCATGATAGCACAACTGGTCACCTGACCATATTGCGGATCGTAGCTGACCGTGCCCGCACGCCAACAGGCCCGTGAACCGTCAGCTCGTGGATTGCAATTCGCCGTGTATCAAGTCAAAGGGCGAGCCGCGTTATCGGTCTGCTCCGGATGGCCGGAACCTGCCGATGAGCAACTACCCCATTTTTTCCGAGTCTTCGGCCTTGTCGATAAAGTCGTTCAGGTTCGCTCAATGACTAGGACTTCTCTCATAATGTCTGGTCAGTGAGTGAATCTTCAGCGTAAGAATATAAACGAGCAGAACGACCGTCGAGCTGGCCCCGAGCTTTAGGGAATACGGTTGCAATCCAGTGTTCTTGAATTGAGACGCGTTTACAAAGAATGCGATCGCCGAGGTGCGGACCGGCATACCCCAATCAATGGCACATCCCGTTCTCAGTGTCAATATACGTTACGGCGTACTCGATTCACGCGGGAAGCCCGTGAAATGGCTGGGATCCCGGGGGACGACGACGGCCCCGTGCCCTCGGGACAGCCTTCACCATCATTCCGGTCCTGCCGACGGATAGAAGTCGGGCGCCCAAATGACCGAGGCAGTCTCGAAGAAGGGTCGCCGCGTCGCCCCCTCGCTGCGTCGCCCCTTCAACATCGACGTACCTTGTCGATGTTGGCGAGCGCAACTCCTTTACCGCCTCCCCCCCACCGCCATCTCCCGCGCGGGTGCCACAAATTCCAGCAGCGCCCGCTTGATCCCCGGCGGAATGCTGAAGCGCTCGATCTCATTCAGATCGCCGGCGGCGTACGTCACACTGTGGCCGTTCATGGCGATGGCGATAAACAGGTGGCGAGTCACTTCGTGGAACAATCCCCGCGGCTCCTGCTTCTCCGCTTGAAAAGTGAGTGCCCGGACGGGCGTCTCATCGTCCGCCAGGCTGGTCTCGTACGCCATCGCCACTTCGGTCGAAATGCGTTTCTCGTAGTCGGCTTGAATGCGCCGCGCTCTGTCCCTCCAGGAAACCTCCTGGTAGACCAGCGCGGCGATCGCAAACAGCAGCGCTATTTCCATGGGCGTCATCGTTCAGCTCCGCTTGGCCTTCATGTCCGCCAGCATCTTCTCGATCTGGTCCTGTTTTTCGAGCGCGGCCAGTTGATCCTCCACGTCGTCCTTGAATAACTCCGCCTTGGCCTGGCTGACCGCTTCGCTATGACGGACCTTGTCCTTCATGCGCTCGAACGTGGCTTCCGTGGAGTGGTCGCTGGTGGCAAACTGCGCGTCGGTCGCCTTAGTGGCGGCACGGGCGCGGCGATGCTGCGCAATCAACACATCTTTCTTAGCCTGCGCCTCCGCCAGCTTTTGCGCCAGCTTCTGCAAGGCGGACTTTAGATTGTCCACCTGTGTCTTCTGATCGGTCACCTGTTGCCGGAAGCTCTCGCCCATCTGGCGGTAGCTCACCGAGCGCTCCAGCGCCACGCGCGCCAGATCGTCCTGCTTCTTGTCTACGGCCATCTCCGCTTTGCGCACCCATTCCGCGGTCTTCTCTTCATTTTCCTGGTGCTTCTTCTCCAGCACGTGCTGATCGGCGATGGCGATGGCCACCTGCGTTTTGACCTGCAGTAATTGGTTCTGCATATCGAGAATCACCTGCTTGATCATTTTTTCCGG
>Ga0302324_100018400_pt1 | contig 13773 bp, 14 predicted proteins | sample Palsa_T0_1_FD_201949 | JGI IMG/M metagenome (GOLD analysis project Ga0302324, IMG submission 201949) | Peat permafrost microbial communities from Stordalen Mire near Abisko, Sweden - Palsa_T0_1 | ecosystem: Environmental > Terrestrial > Soil > Palsa > Peat permafrost | place: Sweden: Abisko... | reverse complement strand
CCGGTCGGGATGACAAGTCTTGCGGTGGTGCGCTCTTATGAAGCTCGGTTATTGGGATTGACGGAAAAAGCAGGTTAGCTAATAGAGCATCACCGCTAGCTTGTAGGTCGTAAAGCCCTGGCCCGGGGTGCCGGAGTCGCAGGCGCCCACGGCCGCTTTGTGATATTTGCCGGTCGCAATTTTTTCTTCCAAGACCTGGGGCAAGCGACCCAGATCGGTTCCCTCCCAGCGCATGATGAACCTGGGAACGGAACCACCGGCCGCGCCGTGGTCCATTTCGCAGGTTTGGCGGGCATCCTGGGTCATCCCCGCCGGTTGCAGACCTCGTTGCTGCAGCAATTGCGCGATCTTCTGCTCAATCTGGTCGGGTCCAAGCTCGGCAACGGTGGCAGCAAAATCCTGCACGGCGAAGTAATTTCCTCCACGCTGCACCAGGCCGACGCCAATCGTGGTCATCGCGGGGTTGAGGATATTCGCCCGGTGAGGCGGGGAATGCATCCATTCCTGTTCCAGCGCTTGAGGGTTCGGGGCCTCGGCGACGTTCTCGGCAATGGAGCGGAAATGGGCACCGGCCGCTCCTGCACGAGCGGCCAGATCCGGTTCACCCGGAAACTGGTGAGAGAGAGCGGACTGCTGCGCCATTAACTGCGCGTGCTGCGCGGCGGCCTGGGCCAGCACGGGATCCCACTTGAGCGGCGGGAGACCCTGTTGGGCCCGGTCCGCATTCGCCAGATCCATCACTTGCTGCTCCGGAGACTGCTGGGCAAGAACCGGCATGGTTGCCAGCGCTAGCATGGTTGCGGTCACCGCCATCGTGGAACGCCAATATTGTTTGCGCATGGTTTTCTCCCCATCGTATCAACCCGTGTCAGGCGAAATAGTGTGTGCAACGAAGGGACTATGGTCATCTGCGGCCACGGCAATATGCGATCATGACCTTCGATGGCCTTCGCGCGTACTCTTCGCCACCAGCCGCTGGGCGTCATCGGCATTTTGCTGCTGGTGCTCTTCGTTCTCATTGCGGTGCTCGCGCCCGCGATCACGCCCTATGATCCTGCAGGGATCGACCTGGCGCATCGCCTGATTCCGCCTTCGCATGACCACTGGTTTGGGACGGACGAACTGGGCCGCGATATTTTTTCCCGCATACTCTCAGGTGCTCGTCTCTCGCTGATGGTTGCCGTGAGTGTCGTCGGCCTGTCGCTTTCCGTGGGACTGGTGCTGGGCGGACTAGCGGGTTTTTATGGCGGCCGGGTCGATACGCTGCTCAATATCTTTGTCATGAATGCTTTTTTGTCGTTTCCCGGCATTCTGCTGGCAATTGCGTTTGTGGCTTTTCTGGGTCCCGGCCTGCTCAACCTGGTTCTGGCGCTGGCCATCGGGGGTTGGGTGGGCTACGCTCGCCTGGTGCGGGCGCAGGTGCTTGCGATCAAGGAACGGGAATTTGTGGAAGCGGCGCGCGCACTCGGCGCCTCGGATTTGCGGATCTTTACGCGCCACATCCTACCCAACATCCTGCAGCCCATTATCGTGCAGTCGGCGATCGGTATGGCGGGTGCGGTGCTGGCCGAAGCCACGCTCAGCTTTCTCGGCCTGGGGCTGCCGCCACCCACGGCGAGCTGGGGTGGGATGCTGAACGATGCCCGGTCCCACCTGTTCGACTCTCCCCACATGGTCATATTTCCGGCTATCGCCGTCATGCTCTGCGTGCTCTCGTTCAACTTTATCGGCGACGCACTGCGCGACTACCTTGACCCGCGCACCCGTCTATTGATCGGGTTATGAAGCCGCCCGTGATCGGCGTTATTTCGGATACACACGGTTTGCTGCGCCCGGAAGCGATGGAGGCTCTGCGCGGCGTCGAGCATATTGTCCACGCCGGGGATGTGGGAGACCCGGCGATTCTCGATTCCCTGCGCGCGCTGGCTCCAGTCACGGCCGTTGGCGGCAACATCGATGTGCACAGACCCTGCTCTAATTTGCCGGCGACCGAGGTGGTCACGCTCCACGGCCGAACGTTTTATGTGCTGCATGACCGCCAGGCGCTGGATCTGGATCCTGCAGCCGCAGGGTTCGCGGCCGTTATCAGCGGGCACAGCCACCGGCCGCTGATTGAGTGGCGACAGGGAGTGCTGTACCTGAACCCGGGGAGCGCCGGCCCGCGGCGCTTCACCCTGCCTATTTCGCTCGCCCTGGTAACTCTTGGTGCGAATGGGCTCCAACCGCGGCTGGTGACTCTTCTGTAAAGCCCGCGTTCAGCATGGGCAGAACGAGCTCCAGCAACTGGGCAACGAATTCTCTGGCCGGCGGACGATCGGGCACGGACAGCCATTGCTTCACCCCGCCGCAGATGGCTGCACTGGCCGCCGCGGCAATCAAGTCCGGGGATACCGTCGACGGTTGGGCAGCTCGATCCAAACCTCGCTCCAAACCGCGTTCCAAACCTCGCTCCAGGCCCACGATCAGCAGGCGACGGATGGCAGTCACAATGGCGGCGTCCATCAGCGGTTCAAATGCCGTCTGGCGGTCACACGCTCCGCGTGAATGGGCCTGCATGAGGAAATCGCAAGTGGCCTGAATAATGGCGCTCAGTGCGCCGGGACAGCCGGTTTGATAGCGCAGATTTCGCTCATCCAGAAATTCATGAAAGCCACCCGCGATCATCGCCTCCAGCAGGGCGAATTTATCGGTGTAGTGGTCGTAAAAGGTCGCACGGTTTACGGTTGCTACTTCCGTAATGTCCTGGACCGAAATCTCATCGAAAGATTTGGTCTGCATGAGCGTTCCGAGAGCTCCCTGAAGGAGTTTTCGGGTTCGGCGGATCCGCGGATCGCGAACCTGGCAGTCGGAAATCGGCATGGTCACCTTTATTAGAGCTCATTTCTATTAAAAAGAATCGGAAAAACGACGACCGTCGTCTATACACTCAACGACAGGCGAAGCATAAACAACGCATGTTGTTATGGAGAGAGTCTTTATGGCGACACTTTTACAACTGGATTCAAGCCCCCTGGCGAGCTCGGTGAGCCGCGAATTGACTCGTGAGTTCGTCACCAAATGGAAGATCGCGCACCCGGCAGGCACAGTGATTCAACGTGACCTGGCCGCCAATCCCGCGAAACCCGTGGATCAGACCTACATCTACGCAATCTTCACCGCAGAGGATGCGCTCCAGCCGGAACAAAAGGCGTTGCTCTCCTATTCAAACGACTGCATTGCCGAGCTGGAGTCAGCCGATGAGTACGTATTCGGCGTGGCGATGCACAATTTCAGTATCCCTTCTGTCCTCAAGCTGTGGATTGACCAGATCGTCCGTGGCGGAAAGACCTTTTCCTATGGGGCAAACGGACCCGCGGGTCTGCTGGTTGGGAAAAAGGCGACCGTTCTCCTCGCGACCGGGGGAGTTTACGATGCGGGTACGCCCATGGCCGCGCTCAACTTCGTCGAACCTTACCTGCGCACCATACTCGGCTTCATCGGCATTACGAACGTGACGTTTGTGACCGCGGGCGGTACGGCCCAGCTTCGGTCGGGCACCGTCGACCGCGGCCAGTTTCTGGCACCCCATCTGGAAACGGTGAGAAGTATCGCTGTCTAACGTTGCTGAGAGCGGCTTTTCCCGAGGGAAAAGCCGCTCTCAGCCCATAGAAAGAGGAAGATCATGAAAATTGCTGTTCTTGTCGCACGCATCCTGCTGGGCCTGTTGTTTTTGGTCTTTGGACTTAACGGGTTTCTCAACTTTTTGCACATGCCGATGCCTACTGGCGTTGCCGGGCAGTACGTCGGGGCTCTTTTTGTTTCGCACTACCTTGCGGTCGTGTTGCTGGTGGAGATCGTGGGCGCAGTACTGCTGCTCTCAGGTCAATTCGTAGCGCTGGCACTCGTTCTTCTTGGTCCGGTGATCGTCAATATTCTTGTGTTCCATTCAACGATGGCGCCATCGGGTTTGCCGCCGGCTCTGTTCGCGGCTGTACTGTGGTTCGTTATCTTCGCCGGACATCGGCAGGCGTTTGCTGGGATTTTTGCCCAGAAGGGGTGAGCGGTGAGGTTTGTTGTGATGGGATGACAAGTCGTCGGGTGGTTTTCAGCCGTCCCTTCGGGACTCGTTCATGGCGCCTAACCACCCAGGACTTCGTCCTGGGCTACTTTCAGCCGTCCCTTCGGGACTGGAGGTGACGCGTGGTGAGGACCGGTTAGCTTCGGATTCTGGGATTGGCTACGGTGTAGAGCAAATCGGTGAGCAGGTTGACCAGGACGTAGGTGATGCCGACGGCCAGGATGCAGCCTTGCACCAGGGCGTAATCGCGGTTGGAAATGGCGGAGACGGTGAGGCGGCCGATGCCGGGCCAGGAAAAGATGGTTTCGGTGACAATCGCGCCGGCAAGCAGCGCACCAAATTGCAAGCCCACCAGCGTCATTACCGGGATGATCGCGTTGCGCAGCGCGTGCCGGTAAACGACCACATGCTCGGATAAGCCCTTGGCGCGCGCAGTGCGGATGTAGTCCTGGCCCAACTCCTCCAGCATTGCGGTGCGCACCATGCGGGTAAGAATGGCGGCCAGGCTGCCACCCATGGTGATTGCGGGCAGTACCAGGTGGGCAAACGAACCGGCGCCGGAGACGGGGAGCCATCCGAGCTTGATGGAAAACAACAAAATGAGGATGGGGCCCAGGGCGAAACTGGGGAAGGAAAGGCCCAGCAGGCTCACCACCCCGACGGCACTGTCTTCCCATCGGGCCCGGCGCAGCGCAGCCAACACGCCGGCCGGGATGGCGAGGAGCAAAGCCAGCAGCAGCGCGGCCACGGTCAGTTCCAGCGTGTATGGGTAGCGGGTCAATACCAGGTGCGACACGGAATCGTTGAGGCGCAGTGACCTGCCCAGGTCTCCGTGGAGCACGCCGCGCCAGTAATGGATGTATTGCTCACTCAGCGGCGCGTCGAGCCCGTATTGATGACGCAGCGCCGACAGGTCGGAAGCGGTCGCGCCTTCGCCCAACATCTGCTGTACCGGGTCGCCCGGCACCAGGTGGATGAGCAAAAAGACCATCGAGACAACCAGCCAGATGACCGGCAGGATATATAACAATCGTTTGAACAGCGCTACCAATTCACCCGCCTAACCTTCGCTCTTACCGGGGTCACGCTGCCCTCGCGCTACCACGCCCGTCTTGACGGCACCCGTCTTCTCTGGACCTTCCGCCTGGTCCGGCTGAGGTTCCAGACGTTCCACGCGCACCTGGCTGATGCGATGATTGCTCATTTCCAATACCGTAAACCTTCTTCCTTCAAAGTCCACGGTCTCTTCACCCGTCGGGATCTTCCCCAGCCGGCTCAGCAAGAAACCTGCCAGGGTTTCAACCCCTCCGCTGCGTGGCAGGTGCCAGTTCATTTGCGTCTCAAGATCACGCAGGTTCACGCCGCCGTCGAGGACCACGGCGCCCGAAGTTGTTTGCAGGGCGGCCCGGGGGCCGATATCAAACTCATCCTCGACCTCGCCGATGATTTGTTCCAGCGCGTCTTCTACGGTGACCAGACCTACGGTTGAGCCATACTCGTCGACCACGATCGCGATATGCCGTCTTCGCTGCTGAAACTCGCTCAGCAGGTCGAGGACCGGCTTGGTTTCAGGGACGACAAGCACGTCATGCATCACCTGGCCCAGCCGTAGTTCTGTAAAGGGAGCACGAGCGAAGCGGGTTTGCGCGGTCATGCGGAAGTGCATCAGGCGGGAAAGGTCTTTGGCATAAGCCACGCCGACGATATGCTCCGGACCGCGCAGCGGATCGTACACGGGGATGCGGGAGTGCTGTTCCTCGACCACGCGCGCATTTGCGTCTTCGAGCAACATGTCCTGAGGCAAGGAAAAAATGCGTTGCCGGGGAGTCATGATCTCTCGAGTGGGCACGCTGTTGAGCTCAACCGCGCGGTGAATCAAAGACTCCTGGAACGCCGGGAGCATGCCCATTCTGCGGGCAGCGGTTGCGATCAGTTTCAGCTCTTCCGGGGAATGGACCTCGCCTCCCTGCATCATCTCCATGCCGAAAAGGCGCATCACGACGCGCGCCGACCACTTCATGAGACGCACTGCGGGGCGGGTGACCAGGATGAAGGCGTCCATGGGTCCGGCCACGGCAACAGCCAAAATTTCTGCCTTGCGCAGCGCCAGGGACTTGGGCACCAACTCACCCAGCAGCACGTGCAGGTAGGTAATCAACGCAAAGGCAATCGGCACCGCCATCAGGTGGGCGTAGACCCTGGCGTGGGGCATGCCCTCGAACCAGTTCTCAAAGAGGGCGGCCACGACAGGCTCACCGATCCAACCCAGGGCCAGGCTGCACAGGGTCACGCCCAGCTGCACTGCGGGCAGAAAGTCGTCCATGTTGTCTTGCAGACGACGAACCGCTCTCGCGCCAGGCCGCCCCAGGGCAATCAACCGCTCAATGCGCGTCTCACGCACACTTACCAGGGCAAACTCGGCCGCCACGAAGAAACCGTTCGCCAGAATCAGCAGGGCGACGGAAACCATCCGGAAAAGCATCAGCTCAATCATTGGGGGCAGAAACCAGGCAGGTTGGAGTGCGTTTCTTTAGGAAACGGACAGCCCTGGCCGCACCAAGGTGGACGAACGCGTGACCCATTCCGTCATGATACCGGGGAAGGTATTGCGGAAGCGGCCGCCAGCCTCCAGGTGTAGCGGTCTTTACAATGGTGAACGACGGAACGGGTCAAGCGCGACCCGGTGAATGGAACCATCCCCGGGCCGGCTGCGTATCAAATAATACATTGGTTGATTTTGGGGTAGGTTTTGGGGTGGGGGACTTGTGGCGGCGCAGCACAAACGAAGGCGAATCTGGATTTGGGGCAGTTTGCTCGCCGTCGCTCTGATTGCGGTTGTTGCCGGCGTGGGCATGCGGCGGGGCGGGACGCACTTCGATCCCAGCCGACTGGATAAAGTGACCCGGGGAGAGATCGATCAAAGCGTTGTAGCTACCGGAAAAGTGCAGCCCATTACCAAGATCGAATTGAAATCGAAGGCCAGCGGAATCGTGCAAAACCTCTACGTGGATATCAATCAACACGTGCACAAAGGCCAGTTGCTGGCTCAGCTTGACCGGCAGGAGATTATGGCCGAGGTCGAGGCCCAGCGGGCAACGCTGCAGGCCGCGCAGGCCAACGACACCAGCGCCGCAGCCAGCATCGAGCACGATAAAGTGGATGCCGCTGCTCCCGACCTGCCCATGTACTATGCGACCCTGCAACGTAACCGGGAAATGATCAAAGAAGGCATCGTCTCGCAGCAGGGCATGGACAACGCCAATCGCGATTACCTCTCCGCGCTTAACAAGAAAGATGTCGCAATCGCGCAGATCGACGTGGACCGCGCCAAGCTGCACCAGGCACAAGCGCAGGTGGCACAGAACGAGGCCAGCCTGAAGTCGCTTGAAGAACAGCTTAGCTATACGACCCTCACTTCGCCTATCGACGGCGAGGTGCTCTCGCGGGATGTTGAGGTGGGCGACGCGGTCAGCTCGATCCTGGTCCTGGGGTCGACGGCCACGCTGGTTATGACGATTGGGGACACACGCCAGGTTTACGTAAACGGCAAAGTGGATGAGGCGGATATCGCCTCCGTGTACATGGGGCAGGCGGCGCGAATCCGCATCGAATCGTTCAAAAACAAAACGTTTGCCGGCAAGGTAACGCGGATCGCCCCCCTCGGGGTGGAGAAAGACAACGTCACCACTTTCGAGGTTCGGGTTTCGATCGACAACCCGAACCATGAGATCAAAGCCAACATGACGGCGAACGCGGAAATACTCAACCAGGAACACAAGGATGCCCTATCTGTTCCGGAGCAGGCCCTGGTGTACGACAGCCAGAAAAATGCTTTCGTGGACGTACCCGAGAGCAAAGCCCGCAACGGACTGCGGCGCGTCGCCGTGAAGGCAGGAATCGCCAACGGCAGCCGCACCGAAATTCTCTCTGGCCTCAGTGAAGGACAGACCGTTTATCTGCAACCGTAGAACGCGCCGCGCGAACGGCCGGGTCTACCGCCCAAAGGAGGGCAACGATGATCGCAACGCAATGGACCCTAAACCGCAAAGCCGCAGCCGGCATCCTGGTTGCCATGGCTCTTTCTCTCCCGGCAGCCGCATTTGCCGCGGAGAAGTCTTTTGACCGCACGCTTACCGTGAATGGGCCGGTGACGCTGCACATATCGACCGGCTCCGGCTCTATCCACGTGTCGCCCGGCTCAGACAACCAGGTACATATCGTTGGCCACGTCAAGGGCAACAGCAGCTGGTGGGGCGGTTCGTCGGATGAGGCGGTCGCGAGAGTTGCCGACAATCCTCCGATCAACCAGGCTGGCAACATCATCACTGTGGGCGAGCAGCACAACGACGATAATGGCCGCCATGTGAACATCGATTACGAGGTTACGACGCCGGCCAACACCATGCTGGTGGCGGAGAGTGGCTCGGGCGACCTTCAGCTCTCGAATCTCAAAGGAACGGTCCGGGCCCATACTGGCTCGGGATCGATTAACGCCGACAAGCTGGGCGCCGGCTCGCGCCTCGAGACCGGATCGGGAAGCATCGAGGCGACCAACCTGATGGGCTCGACGACGCTGGAGACCGGATCGGGCGAAGTGCGGGCACAACTCCTGTCGGCGGGCGACGTGGTTGCCTCTACCGGGTCTGGTTCTATCAAGCTGGAAAACGTACAAGGGGCGGTTAAGGCAGAGACCGGATCGGGTTCGCTCGACATCGGCGGGCAACCGACGTCGCCGTGGAAGCTGGAGACCGGGTCAGGGGATATCACCATGCGGGTGGGCAACGCGCACTTCACGCTGGATGCCGAGACCGGGTCAGGGTCGGTCAAGTCGGATCCTCCGTTGACTACGCATGTTTCCGATAAGCACCATGTCAATGGGACGATCAACGGTGGCGGGCCCACGGTCAAAGCCCAGACCGGTTCGGGGGATATTCGGATCGAGTAATTTCTCTTAGCCGCCAAGGTTGTAGTAGGTGCGCATACCGTATTCCAGAAGGCTGTAGGGCGCCAGGCGCTTGAGCCAGACTGCGGCACGCTGGGGGATGGGGCCAATGGTGTAGCGCAGCCGGGGATTTCGCTGGTTGACGATACGGTAAAGCAGACGGGCAATTTGCTCCGGGCCAGGACCGTTTTGCTCATCGTTCGCCGTCTTGGCCACGGCTGACTCGAAGGATGCACGGTAGACGTCGGCGCCGGCTGATATCGCGGTGAGCGTACGATTCTGGGTGATCGCTGTCTTATGGTCGCCGGGCTCGATGATCACTACCCGAATACCAAACGGCCGAACCTCCATACGCAGGGCTTCGCTCATACCCTCAAGAGCAAACTTGGACGCGCTGTACATGGCCTGATATGGAATGGCGATGAGGCCGCCGATGGAGCCGATGTTCACGATGTAGCCGCTGCGCTGGCTGCGCATGACCGGCAGCACGGCGCGACAGACGCGCAAAGCGCCAAAGAAGTTGACCTCAAGCTGGCGCTTCGCTTGCTCGGTTGTGGTGCTCTCGAGAGGCCCGGCAATCCCCATCCCGGCATTATTCACCACCACATGAAGCTGCCCCTCGCGTTCGAGCACCGTAGCAACCGCCTGCTCGACCGACGCGTCGTCGGTGACGTCCGCAGTTAACAGGGTTATGCCGCCTGAAGCATTGGCAGCCGGCCGCCGTGAAGTGCCATAAACACGAAAGCCACGCGCAGCCAGATGCGTGGCACAAGCCAGTCCAATGCCGGAAGATACGCCGGTGACCAGGGCGACCCGCTGATTTTTCTTGTCCATATCGAACTTCAACGTATCACCAGAGCCTCGAACCCAGCGAACCATCGAATCAGGTTTCGCCGATCCAGGCGACGGAAAAACTCCCGTTCGCATCGGAAAAGCATTAACCTTTTGATTCGTGAAGGACGAGGGCACAACTTTGGCATACCAACGACGGATTTACTGCACGGCGGCGGCATCGGTTGCGCTGGTGTTGGTGCTGGCGGGATGCAATGGCTTTAAAAATGCCAATGCGAAGAATTTCACCCGCTCATTGAATTTTTACTATAGTAACCACGACGATTGCCTGTTCCCGAGCCCGATTCGCTTTCCCTACGAGGCAAGCACGTCCACCACCGAGCCGGATTCGCACAAAAAGGGCCTGGATGCGCTGGCGGGCGCCGGGTTGCTCAAGTCGCTCGAAGACAGGGACATTCACGTCAAGCGATACGAGATGACCCCTTATGGGAGCCACGTACCACCCCGCTTCTGCTATGGGCACCGGGTGATCACCAGCATCGACGGCTTTACGCCGCCTGCCGTCGTCAACGGCCAGCAAAGCACCCAGGTGGACTATCACTACAAGATGATGGACGTTCCTGGGTGGGCCGATTCCGACGCAATCAGGCAGGCCTTTCCTGCTTTTGCGAAGGAAACAACGGGAAGCCCCCAGGACCGGACCACGCTGGTGATGACCGTCAACGGGTGGCAGGTGCCGGAGTAGGACCGGGAACCGCAGCAGGCATCGACTAAAGTAGAAAGATGTACAGGACCTTCCGCCCGATCCCTGCGGGATCGCTCCGCCTGCTGGTGTTTGACCTGGATGGCACGCTGATTGATTCCGGAGCTGACCTCTGCGCCTCGGTCAACGCGATGCTACGCTCTTTCGATCGCCCGGCTTTACCCGAAACAGTGATCGCCACGTACATCGGCGATGGCGCGGTTCGGCTGGTAAGCCGTGCACTGGGCGAACCTACAGACACCGCTGTTCTCGACTCGGCCGTCACCTACTTTCTTGACTACTATCGCGAACACAAACTGGATCAGACGTACGTCTATCCAGGCGTCTTTGCATCGCTCGATAGCCTGCGCTTCGAGCCTGGGGGTGGTGCGCGATCGATGGCCGTGCTGACCAACAAACCGATCGGTCCCTCGCAGGCGATCTGCGATGCCCTTGGGCTTACCCCTTACTTTTTCCGCATCTACGGCGGCAACAGCTTTGCTACCAAGAAGCCCGACCCAGAAGGCTTGCTTTCTCTCATGCGCGAGGCGGGCGTGACCCCGCAGCAGACACTCATGATCGGAGACTCCGACGTGGACGTGCTGACGGCTCGCAATGCCGGGGCCTGGAGCATGGGCTGCTCGTTTGGCCTGGCTCCGCATACCCTGGTGTCGACTCCTCCCGATTGCCTGGTGGACGCACCTGCCGACTGGCCTCTGGCGCTGGCCGGCGAGGGTGAAAACGTGGTTTGCCGGAGCTGACCCACAGCTCGACGGAACTTCTACTAAAAGATTAGTTGACAGCGATACCCAGTCGCGTATTACTCTACTAATTGTTTAGGAGATCGGCCTCATGATGCAGGCGAAGAAAAGCCAGACGCTTACGCCATTGGAACTGGAAATCATGCAGGTGCTGTGGGAAGCGGGGCCCTGCACGGTAGCCGAAGTACAGCCGAAGCTGCAGGGGGAGCTTGCCTACACGACAGTGCAGACCATGCTCAACGTCCTGCTGCGCAAGGGCAAAGTGAAACGAGTGCAGGAGGGGCGGGCGTTTCGCTATCGGCCGGCGGTGAGCCGGGAGCGCGCGAGCGGCAGCGCAGTCAGCGACCTGGTGAAACGGATGTTTGGCGGCTCAAGCGAAGCGTTGCTTATGGCGATGGTGGATACACGGCAAATCAGCGCCGAAGAACTGGCACGGGTGGCACAGAGACTGGCAGCGGCCGAAAGCCGGGCCACAGAGGAGAAGGAATGATGCAACGAGCACTCATTGAGTACATCGTCAACGCCCTGTGGCAGATTCCCCTGCTTGCCGGAGCAGCATGGCTGTTGCTGCGAGTGACTAAGCCGGGTCCGCGAACGCAACACCGCGTGTGGCTGGCCGTGCTGGGATTGGCGGTGTTGCTGCCGATCGAAGGCATGGGCAGGATGAGTGTCTTCACCACGTTGCCGCGACCGGCGGCCGTAGTCACGCGCGAGAGTGCAGCGGACCGGGATGTTCTCGCTGTCGCGCTTCCCCACGACGCTCCTCCCCACAACGTGTCTGCAACGATCGATCGAGAGCGAACTCATTGGTATGTTCTCGACCGGCGATTCCTGCCTCGGACGCATACGGTACGTCTTTCAGGAACCTACGCGCGGTGGTTGATCAGGTTGTATCTGGTTGCGGTCTCACTGGCTATGCTTCGCATTGCACGTGCCTGGCATGGGGCTCGAGTGTTGGTCGCGCATTCGCGAGAGACGACGCGGCATCGAGCGGCCCTGGCGAATTACAGCCTGCGATTCAGAATAAAACCACCGCAACTGCGCGAGTCCGGAGAGGTATCGAGCCCGATGATCCTGGGCGTGACCAGGCCGGTACTGCTGTTGCCGGAGGGTTTTGAACAGTTCACGGAGGAGGAAATCGGCGCGGCTTTGTGCCACGAGCTGGCGCACATCAAGCGGCACGACTACCTGGTGAACGCCGTTTGCCAGCTGGTTGCCCTGCCGGTGGTGTGGCATCCAATTTTGCGTGCGGTGCAGCAGCGTATCCGCATGACTCGCGAGATGGTCTGCGACGCCATGGCGGCGGAGGAGATGGAGTCTGAGATCGGCTATGCAAAGTGCCTGGTGGCATTGGCGCAAAGTATGCTGGGCACCCGCGGCAGAACAGCACACCCGGAATTTCTGGGGTTGTTCACCCACAACACACTGGAGGAGCGAGTCATGGAACTGGTGGAAACGACGACCGTGAGTATGCGCGCACGAGTGGCTCGAATGACGAGCGGAGCCGCGGTGATGATCGCTTCGTTTGTCGTCGCGGCCACGTTTCATGTTGCTCCGACGATGGCAGAAGCGAGCGCTCCGCTACAAGTTGCGCAGGACGCGCCTGCCTCGCAAACACAGCCTGCCGTGCCTGCGCCGGAGCCTTCTGCAACCTCGCCGGTTACGAAAAGCGAGAAGGAGCCTGCGATTCCCAGGAAACGCGACGATGTTCATCGGAATGATGCTGCCGGGAAACGCGAGGAACTAACCCCAGAGGAGCAGACGTCGACCGCTGATGAGCTGAAAGATCAAATCGAGGATGCCGAAGGGCAAGACGCCGACCAGGAGGAGGTTAGTCCGGCGGAACACGCCCGTATTGCCAAGGAAATGAAAGAGCAAATCGAAGATGCACGTCGCCAAGCTTTGAACGCGAAGGACATGATCAACAGCCCGGAGTTCAAGAGGCAGATGGAAGATGTCCAACGGCAAGCTGCTAATGCGAAAGACATGATCAACAGCCCTGAATTCAAGAGGCAGATGGAAGATTTCAAACGGCAGGCTGCCAACTCGAAGGACATGTTCAACAACCCCGAATCCAAAAAGCAGATGGAGGATTTCCAACGACAGGCTGCCAACTCGAAGGACATGTTCAACAACCCCGAATTCAAAAAGCAGATGGAGGATTTCCAACGACAGGCTGCCAGCTCGAAGGACATGTTCAACAACCCCGAATTCAAAAAGCAGATGGAGGATGTCCAACGGCAGGCTGCCAGCTCGAAGGACATGTTCAACAACCCCGAATTCAAAAAGCAGATGGAGGATTTCCAACGGCAGGCTGCCAGCTCGAAGGACATGTTCAACAACCCCGAATTCAAAAAGCAGAGGGAGGATTTCCAACGACAGGCTGCCAGCTCGGAGGACATGTTCAACAACCCCGAATTCAAAAAGCAGATGGAGGATTTCCAACGGCAGGCTGCCAACTCGAAGGACATGCTCAACA
>Ga0302324_100018399_pt1 | contig 13773 bp, 12 predicted proteins | sample Palsa_T0_1_FD_201949 | JGI IMG/M metagenome (GOLD analysis project Ga0302324, IMG submission 201949) | Peat permafrost microbial communities from Stordalen Mire near Abisko, Sweden - Palsa_T0_1 | ecosystem: Environmental > Terrestrial > Soil > Palsa > Peat permafrost | place: Sweden: Abisko... | reverse complement strand
ATTTCCGTTTCTTCTGTCGCTGGGCAACCCGGGGGCGACTGCGCGCACCACACCGGACTCTGGCTGAGGACGTACTCCATCGGACACTACGGCCGAAGCCTGCCCAACGTTACAACGCACGCTGCATCTTTCTGGACCCCTATGCTAACGCGCCATGGCCGATACATCCAGCGGCGAGAAGCGATCGCGAGCAAAGAAGAGTGCAAAGCGGGGAAAAGGCGCCAAGCACAAAGATGTGCGCGCATCGGAGGGCGTTCTCGCCAACCTGCCTCGCACCCGCCCCCAGCGTTCCAGTGCGCGGCGCGATGCCGTGCGCCAGACGGCCTCGGCGAAAGTGGAGCCCACCGGCGCCCCAGCGCCCAAGCCACGCCGGGCGGCGTCCGCAACGGCGCAGTCCACCCCTGTCTCTGGGCGTAAGCTGCGTCCGACTGCCTCCTCGAAAGCTCAGCCCGCCCCCATCCCCGCACGCAAGCAGGTAGCGGCAAAGCAGCGACCCGCGAAGGCAAGGATGAAGGTCACGGCCAAGAAGCGCCAGCAGGACCCGGCCCCCAGACAAGGCTTTGAGACCGAGGGCGATCCCGTTAGCGGCCCCGTGCAACCGCCCGGCGGCGTCGATCTGCTGAGCTCGGCGGCCGAGCTCGCCGGCGAGCTCACCAAGTCGGGACTCTCGACCGGCGGGCGCCTGCTCAAGGACGTCTTCGCGCGTCTGCCGCTCAACTGAGCCTTCCTTCGGGCTCAATTGGGCCTCCGCTCCGGACTCTGCCGAGCCTCTCCGAACTCAACCGAACCTCCGTCTGAGCGGTCTGTATACTGCCGCCCACGCCGAGCTTCTAGTGACCCAGGTTGCGGAAGACGGGGGACCCAATTGCGGATCGACTTTGGTCCGCGGGGGCGAATCGGCCTCTTTTGGCCGTAGCGCCGTCGATTTGACCGCGCGAGCCCGTCAGCTCACCCCGTAGGCGCTCGATAACGATGCGATTTCGATTCACAACGGTCATTCTTGCCCTGCTCGCTGCGCTCCTCAGCGCCGGCCTGCTCGCCGTGGGCGCTTTCGCGAGCACCGGTGGCGCCGCCGGCCCGTCGGCCGACACGACGGTGGTGGGGTCGGGGGCAACTTCCATTACCACGCCGGTTGCAAAGGTCCACAAGACCGCCCTTGCGACCTGGTTTGGACCCGGCTTCTACGGTCAGCAAACAGCCTGCGGGCAGACCCTGACCCCTGCCACCGTCGGGGTGGCCAACCGCAAGCTGCCCTGTGGCACGCTCGTGAAGGTCACCTACCGCGGCCAGGGTCTGACCGTCCCCGTCGTCGATCGCGGCCCCTACGCCAACGGCGCCGACTGGGACCTGACCGCGGCCGCCGCCCAGGCGCTGGGTATCGAAGAAACCGTCCACATCGCCACGATGATCGTCGGCGCCGTCCCCAACACGCCGACCCTTGGCCTGCCCCCTGTCTCACCCGCCGCCGCCCTCACCGGCGGCGGCGCCGCCGCGGGCTGAACCGCTCAATCTCCTCTCCGTCGCCGTCGATGAAGCGGCATGGAGAGCAAACCCGCCCGTTCGCTGCGTCCACGCAATTGGACGAACCTGCTCGCCTGGGTGCTGCTCGGGCTGCCGCTGCACATGGCCGCTCGCACGAATGCGACGAGCGGTTCGGGCCGGGTCCTAACAACACGCTGGGGCACCTGGTGGGGGCGCCACCCCCGCCTGCTTCATGCGCTGGTCGCGCTCGCGCTGTGCTGGACTGCCGCCTACCTCACCTGGCGCGTAGGTTGGAGCGAGCAGGACGCAAGCCCCGTGCTGTGGGCGGCGCTACTGCTCGCCGAGGGCTACGGTTGTTGGAACCTCGTGATGCTCTCCTGGCTCACCTGGGATGTTCGTTCGCCCCGACGGCCGTCGCCCACGCCGGGACGCGCGGTCGATGTGTACATCTGCACCTACGACGAGCCGATCGCGGTGCTCGAAGCGACGCTCGCCGGCTGCGCGCTGCTGGACTACCCGCACACGACCTACGTACTGGACGACGGTCGCCGCACGGAGATCGCGTCGCTCGCTCAAGTGTGCGACGCGCACTACCTGACGCGCCCGGACAACTACCACGCCAAGGCCGGCAACATCAACCACGCGCTGAGGAGCACCGAGGGGGAGCTCGTGTTCGTGCTCGACGCTGACCACGTTCCGCTGCCGGACGCGCTCGACACCCTCGTCGGCTACTTCGACGATCCGCGAGTCGCGCTCGTGCAGAGCCCGCACGATTTCTCCAACCACGACTCCGTCCAGCACTACGACCTCGGACGCCACGAGCAGTCTGTCTTCTTCTCGGCGATCTGCCCCGGCAAGGACCGTCACAACGCCGCCTTCTGGTGCGGCTCCGGCGCGCTGATCAGACGTGCCGCACTGCTGGAGGTGGGAGGGGTGGCCACCGAGACGATCGCCGAGGACTTTCACACGACGATCAAGCTCCATCGTGCCGGTTGGCGCACCCATTACGACAAGCGCGTCGTCGTACAGGGGCGTGCCCCGCACGATCTCGCCGCCTATCTGCTCCAGCGCGACCGCTGGGCACGAGGCAACCTCGCCGTGTTCACCACACCGGAGAGCCCCTTCCGCGGCCACGGTCTGAGCCCCAAACAACGGCTCAGCTACCTCGCAAGCCTTACCGCCTACCTCGCGGGGCCGGTTCGGATCGTGATCCTGGCGGTGCTGATCGTGGTGCTGTGGACGGGGGCGCTGCCGCTGCACATCGCGCCACTGGCGCTCGCGCTGCTGTGGGCCCCGGCGACGCTGTTGATGGTGCTCGCCGGCTCGGCACTCTGCCGCGGCCAGCAGGGCAACGGCGAGACGACCCACTACGAGCTGTGCACCGCGGAGATCTTCATACGCGCGTTGCGCTGCGTCGTGCGGCCCGGGCGCGGAGGCTTCCGCGTGACACCCAAGGAGGGCGTCGACCACGGCGGCTGGCAGGCGGTGCGCCAGTTCCGGCTGTTGCTCGTCTGCGCCACGCTGCTAGCCGCTGGGCTGATCCTACGCGCCTGTGCCGACGCGGGGCTCGGCGTACTGCCGCAGATGCATGGATTCGCCGCCTGGTTCGTCCCGCTGCTCGGCGTATTCGAGCTGCGCCGCGTGCTACGCACGTTGACCCTCGTCGGGCGCCACCGCCAGCTGCGTGGCGAATATCGCACGCCACTCGCCGCATCGGTCGCGATCTCCTCAGTGGAGGACCCGAGCGGATCCAGCCAGAGTCTGCTCGGGCGAACCTGTGACATCACCCCGTCGGGCATCGCCGTCGAGCTGTCTCGCGCGCTCGCCATCGGAGAGCGCGCGAGCCTCACGGTCCAGTTCCCCGGCATGCAGTCCTCGACCATGCCTGTGCGGCTCGACGTCGTGGTGCAGACCTGCCGAGCGCACGGCGACGAGGCCTGGCGCATCGGCGCGTCGATCGCGAATTGCTCAGCACAGGATCGCCAGCGCGTCGTCGAGTACTGCCACGTGATCTGGCCCTATCAACGCCTTCGTGGCTTTCGCCCGGCGCCGGTGCTCGAGCCGGCCGTCGGCGAGGCCGAGACCCTGCAGAGCACCGGCTGAAGCATTCTCGACTGGGCGGTTGGCCTACCTGATCGAGGACCGGCCGGCGGCGCGGGCGGCGTAGAGCCCGACATCCGCGTGCGCGGCCAGCTCTGATGCACGTCGTCCGTCATCGGGGCACACTGCGATGCCCACCGCCACCTCCAGCGCCATCCCCCGATGACTCGCTGAGGAGCGCACCGCACGCGCAATCCGCTCCACCAGCATCTGGGCGCCAGTCGCGTCTGTCTGCGGCGCCAGGAGCCAGTATCTACCCGGGCCCTCGCGCGTGAGCGAATCGGCCGGGCGCAGCTCCCGCGCGAGCGCGTCCTCCAAATATCCGGTCAAGCGGGACATCTCGCCCGAGGGCTCGGCACGATGCAGACGCTCGATGTCAACGAGCTCGACGAGCAGCACCGCGAACGGGGATCCATCCTGCTCGTGGCGCTCCAGTCGGCGTCCGATCGACCCAATCCAAGCGGCGGGTCCCTCCTCGCCGCGAACATCTCTGATCTCGATCTGCGGCGTGGACTGCACGCCGAGCGGCTCGGGCGCTGCGGTAGCCAGCTCGTCGATGAGCACTCCTCGCGACAGCGGCTGCCGGGTGGCATCCGGCTCCGTAGACGGCTCCCACGGCGGGGCCGGCTCGTTCGAGGGTGCCCTGTCCCTGTAGCTGACGCGCGCGGAACGGGGCGGCTCCACAGAACCGGGCTGCACAGGCACGGTTGACGGCTTGGGCGGCACGGATCGATCGGAGGCACCGCCGAGAGTGGCGGTCGCAGCCGACGGTGCCGGAACCGGTGGCCGAGTATCCACCCGCGCTAGCGAGGCCACGGCCATCGAGATGTCCGCCAGCTGCCCCGACAGCTCGGCGACGCGTTCCGAACGGGGGTCGATCAGCTCCTCGTGCAACGCCTCCCACAGCGTCTCACTCAACGCCTGAGCCGCTCGCGCCGCTCGGTTAAGACGGTCGGCGGGACGCGGGTCCAGAGGGTCGTCGCTCACATACTCTGGATATCAGCAACCGCGGACACGAGCCTTTCAATTGCCGCATCTACCGACGGATACTCGCTTCGATTCCATCCAACACGGCGCGCACCCGCGCAAAGGTAGCCTGCAAGCGATGAAGCTCGCGACGATCGCCAATCTCGAAGATCACACTTCCGAAGACAAGCGCACCGGCGCCGTACGCTCCGTGCAGGCCGCGGACATATACCTGCCCGAGGACGCCCTGCGCCAGATCTGGACTCCGCTGCACCTGGAGCGTCTCGCGCGCACCTACTGGCGCTTTCTCTCACGTGTCACGCTTGGCCTGATCCGTGTTCGCTACACCGAGCGTGAGCGCTTCGTCGTGCTGCTCCTGGCGCCGTTAAAGCTGCTGACTTTTCGCGCGCCCGAATACGAGATGGACGAGCACCGCGGGGTCGTACGCTGGCGCATCGCCCGGGGTCTGCTCGTCGCTCGGGCTGGACGCCACAAGGACGGCTACCTGCAGATCGACGTGCGCCGCTGCGACAGCGACGATCCCAAGCTTGCGCGCCTGCGCGTCGAGGTCGAGGTCGCCAACTTCTATCCCGCGATCGCCGCCGGCATCGGGCGCTGGTTCTACCGCGAGACCCAGTCGCGCATCCACGTGCTCGTCACCCATGGCTTCCTGCGCTCGCTCGCCCGGCTCGACCTGGCGAAGTCCCGGGTCGGTCGTTTCGCGCGCACGCGCATTGAGGACGTGCCCGATCCAACTCCGCCGAGCGAGGAAGAGCGCCTGCCCTTGACCGGCTGATCAGCCGGAGCGGCCGTCGCCGCCGCCGACCGCCCTCAGCTTCGCGCGGTCGTGCTGCGCGCGAATCCGCCGCACGGTGCCCGAGCGCGTACGCATCACCAGCGACTCCGTCGTCGCACCACCGGCGCTCGGATAGCGCACCCCCTGCAGCACGTCGCCATCCGTGATGCCGGTCGCCGAGAAGAACACATCCTCGCCCGCCACCAGGTCGTCGCGGTCGAGCACCCGCGTCAGGTCATACCCGGCCTCCAGGGCAGCCGCGCGCTCCTGCTCGTCGCGTGGCCACACCCGGCCCAGCAGCTGCCCGCCCAGACACTTGATCGCCGCCGCGGAGATCACGCCCTCCGGGGTGCCGCCAATGCCCCACAGCAGGTCGACCGACGAGCGCTCGGTGACCGCCAGCAGCGACGCCGATACATCGCCATGTGCGATCAATCTGACGCGCGCGCCCGCTTCGCGAATCGCCTTCACGCTCTCCTCGTGGCGGGGGCGGTCGAGCACCACGACCATCACGTCGCGGACCTGGGTGCCCTTACGCTCGGCGATCAGCTTCACCGTCTCGGTGAGCGGGCGGTCGAGGTCGAGCAGGTCGGCGATCTCGGGGGAGCCCGCCATCTTCTCCATGTACACGCACGGCCCCGGATCGAACATCGTGCCACGCGCCGACAGCGCGATCACCGCGAGTGCGCTCGGCATCCCGTGCGCCGCCAGCGTCGTGCCCTCCAGCGGATCGACGGCGATGTCGACCTGCGGCGGAGAGCCGTCGCCGATCTGCTCGCCGTTGTAGAGCATCGGCGCCTCGTCCTTCTCGCCCTCGCCGATCACCACGAGGCCGTCCATCGAGACCGACCGCAGCGCGTAGCGCATACCGTCGACCGCGGCCTGGTCGGCCGCCAGCTTGTCGCCCATCCCGACCAGCGGCGCCGCCGCCAGCGCGGCCGCCTCGGTCACGCGCACGAGCTCCAGGGCGAGGTTGCGATCCGGCAGTTGTGTGGGTTGATCGGGGCTCATATCCCGCCGAAACCTACACGAGCGCCCAAGCCGACTACGATCCTGGCGTGAGCGATCCCAACCTCACCGTCGAGGCTCGCATTCCCGACGCTCTCCAGGCCGCCGTCGCGGACAAGCTCGCGCGGGCCTCCGAGGAGGACGTGGCCGGTAGGATCGCCCGCGAAGACGCCACGCTCTGGGGTCCTTCCGGCACCCCCGAGGTGACCAACCGCCTCGGCTGGCTGACGATCGCCGAGCGCATGCTCGGGGAGCTCGGCGCGCTTGAGCTGTTCGCCGCGGAGGCGCATGACGACGAACTGGAAGACATTGTCCTGCTGGGCATGGGTGGCTCCTCGCTCGCCCCGGAGGTCCTGCGCCGCTCGTTCGCCGGCACCGACGAGCACGCGCGACTGCACGTGCTGGACTCGACCGACGCCGCCAGGATCCGCGCGATCGAGCACGCGGTGGACCTCAGGCGAACGCTGTTCGTCGTCTCGTCGAAGTCCGGCGGCACGATCGAGCCGCTGTCGCTGTTCGCGCACTTCTTCTCGCTCGTCGAAGAGGGCAACCGGTTCGTTGCGATCACAGACCCCGGCTCGGGCTTGGAAGCGCTCGCCGCCAAGCACGCCTTCCGGCGGACGTTCGCAGGCGATCCGAACATCGGCGGGCGCTACAGCGCCCTGTCCGCCTTCGGCGTTGTGCCGGGCGCGCTGACGGGGATCCCCGTGCTCTCGCTCTTGGAAGGAGCGCCGAGCGCCTGGGAGACCGGGCTCGAGCAGGAGACCGACTCGGACAGCCGCTCGGACTCGCTGCCGGCGGCGGTGTGGCTGGGAGCAGCCCTGAGCGGCCTCGCGCAAGCCGGACGCGACAAGCTCACGTTCGTCATCTCCGAGACTCTGCCCGGCCTGGGGCTGTGGCTCGAGCAGCTCGTCGCCGAGTCGACGGGCAAGCACGGCAGGGGCGTCCTCCCCGTCGCCGACGAGCCGCTCGGCGAGCCCGCCGTCTATGGCGAGGATCGCGTGTTCGCCTACCTGCCCGACGTAAACGCGCCCGACGCCGAGCTCGAGCGGAAGGTTCGGGCGCTCGCTGGGGCCGGCCACCCCGTGTTCACGATCCCGACCGCGGGACCCGCCGACCTCGGCCGCGTATTCCTGCTCGCCGAGCTCGCTGTCGCGGTCGTCGGCTGGGGCCTTCAGATCAACCCCTTCGACCAACCCAACGTGCAACAGGCGAAGGACGCCACCAACCGCGTGCTATCTGGATACGAAGCCGAGCACGAGCTGCCCGAGATCGCAGACGCCGACGACGCGGCGCTGCGCGCGTTGCTCGGAGACGCAGCTCCGCCCAGCTACGTCGCGATCATGGGTTATCTACAACCCTCCCCCGAGTTCGACACGGCCTCCGCCGAGCTGCGCGAGACGATTCGTGCTGCGACGAAGGCGACGACCACGTTCGGCTACGGCCCGCGCTTCCTGCACTCCACCGGCCAGTTCCACAAGGGCGGGCCGAAGACTGGGCGCTTCCTGCAATTGATCCACGACGGGCCCGAGGACGTCGAGATCCCGGGTGGGGTGGGCGGGGCCGATTCATTCACGACGTTGAAGAACGCCCAGGCGATCGGCGACCTGGAAACGCTGCGCTCCCTGGAGCTGCCCGCCGAGCGCGTGCGCCTGCACGGGGACGATCCGGCCCAGGCACTGCGCGCACTCACCGCCAAGATCAAGGAGATGCTGTGACCCCGAAAACCGTGACCAAGGACGCAGAGGACGCCGTGACCCAGATCGGGTTCGTCGGGCTGGGAAAGATGGGCGGCAACATGGTCCACCGCATCCGCCGCGACTCCAAGCATGAGGTCGTCGCCTTCGACTTCGACGAGAAGGCCGTCAAGCAGGCCCTCAAGCACGGCGCCTCCGGCGCGTCCTCACTGAAGGAGCTCGTCAAGCAGTTGCGGGCGCCGCGCCTGGTGTGGATCATGGTGCCGGCGGGAGATCCCACCCAGGAGACGGTCGACAAGCTCTCAAAGCTGCTCGACGCCGGCGACACGATCGTCGACGGCGGCAACTCGAAGTGGACCGACGACAAGCGCCGCGCGAAGGAACTGAAAAAGCTCGGCATCAACTACGTCGACGTCGGCACCTCCGGCGGCGTCTGGGGGCTGGAGGTCGGCTACTGCATGATGGTCGGCGGCCCACCGAAAGCCGTCAAGCAGCTGGCGCCGATCCTCGACGTGCTCGCGCCGGAGACCAACGAGCAGAGCGTCGCCGCGATCGGCCCCCGCGGGTGGCTGCGCTTCGGCGGCTCCGGGGCGGGGCACTACGTCAAGATGGTCCACAACGGCGTCGAGTACGGCCTGATGCAGGCCTACGCGGAGGGCTTCGACCTGTTCGACAAGTGCGAGTTCGAGCTCGACAATGCGAAGATCGCGCACCTCTGGGGGCAGGGCTCGGTCGTGCGCTCGTGGCTGTGCGAACTTGCCGCGCGCGCGTTCGAAGCGGACGGCAACGACCTCGGCGCCCTCGAGGGCTATACCGCGGACTCCGGCGAGGGCCGCTGGACGATCGAGGACGCGACCGCGCACGACGTGCCGACGCCGGTGATCACCGCCTCGCTGTATGCGCGCTTTCGCTCGCGCGGCAACGGCGACTTCGCCGACCGCGTGCTCGCGGCGTTGCGCAACCAGTTCGGCGGCCATGCGGTGAAGTCGAGCGGTAAATGAGTAAGCGCCCGGTGAGGAGCGCACGATGAGCACCGTCGAGCAGACCGAAAACCCGCTCGTCGCGGGGCTCGAGCGCCTGCCGGTCGCGCCGACGACGCTCGTGATCTTCGGCGCGACCGGCGACCTCGCTAAGCGCAAACTGCTGCCCGCGCTCTACAACCTCGCGCACGAGGGCGCGCTGCCCGAGCGCTTCCACCTCGTCGGCGTCTCGCGCAAAGAAAAAGAGGACGAGGACTACCGCGATGAATGCGAGCAGGCGATCCGCCGCTTCTCCCGCCGTAAGCCCTCCGAGGACGTGCTCCAGGGCTTCCTCGAGAACGTCAAGTACGTGCCCGGCGAATTCGACGAGGACGCCCCCTACGCGGAGCTCGAGCAGGTGCTCGACGAGTTCGACCAGGAGGCCGGGGAAACGCTCAATCGCGCCTTCTACCTATCAACCGCACCCAACTTCTTTCCCCTGATCGTCGAGCGGCTCGGCGCGCGTGGCCTCTCCTCCCACGATGACGCGGAGGTGCGGGTGATCATCGAGAAGCCGTTCGGCACCTCGCTTCAGGAGGCGCTCGAGCTCAACCGCCAAGTGCTCGACGTGTTCGAGGAGACGCAGATCTTCCGCATCGATCACTACCTGGGCAAGGAGACGGTCCAGAACATGATGGCGTTCCGCTTCGCCAACGGCATGTTCGAGCCGCTCTGGAACCGTAACTACATCGACTCCGTGCAGATCACCGCCGCCGAGGACATCGGGATCGGAACCCGCGCCGGCTTCTACGACCAGACCGGCGCGCTGCGCGACCTGATCCAGAACCACATGCTGCAGCTGCTCTGCCACGTCGCGATGGAGCCGCCGGTGAGCTTCACCGCCGAGGAAGTGCGCAACGAGAAGGTCAAGGTCCTGCACGCGATCCACGCGCCGAAGTCCGAGCAGGTTCCCGAGATCGCCGTGCACGCGCAGTACGCGGCCGGGCACTCCGGCGGGGAGGACGTGCCGGGCTACCTGCAAGAGGACGGCGTGCGCGAGGGCTCGACGACGGAGACGTTCGCCGCGCTGCGCCTGGAAGTCGACAACTGGCGCTGGGCCGGCGTGCCCTTCTACCTGCGCGCGGGCAAGCGCCTGGCGCGCAAGATCACCGAGATCGCGGTCACGCTCAAGCCCGTCCCCCACCTCGCCTTCTCCCAGGACGGGTCGCTGGGAGTCAAACCCAACCAGCTGGTGCTCACGCTCCAGCCCAACGAGGGCGTCACGCTGCAGCTCGGCGCGAAGATCCCCGGGAGCCGCATGCGGATCCGCTCGGTGAACATGGAGTTCCTGTACGGCACCTCGTTCATGTCGCAGTCGCCGGAGGCCTACGAGCGACTGATCATGGACGCGATGCGCGGCGACCCGACGCTGTTCACCCGCAACGACGAGGTCGAGGCGCAGTGGCGCATCTGCGACCCCGTCCTGCAGGCGTGGGAGAGCTCTGGGGGTCAGCTACCTCAATATGAAGCGGGCTCACAGGGCCCGAGTGTGGCGGACGACCTGCTGCTCGACGGCCACCACTGGCGCGCGATCTGATCTGATGCCCGCCGTCAGCGACGCGGTCTGGAGCGAGCAGGGCACGACGCCGGACGCGATCGAAGCGGCACTGCGTGGGCTGCTCGCCGAGCGCCACTCCGAGGACGGCGGCTTCCTGCCCGCGCGCGTACTCAACATGGTCGCGTTCGTCGAGAGCGAATACAGCGGGGAGATCGCCAACCGCCTGCGCGGCGTCGGCCGCTACCACGCCTCGCGCCTGATCGTGCTCTCCTACGAGCCTCGGCGCACGCGCCTGGATGCGCACGCGAGCGTCGCCGCCGAAGACGAGGCCAAACCCGGGGACATCGTGCTGCTGCACGAGACCGTGATCGTCGAGCTCGGCGACCGCCACCTCGACGACCTGTTGACGATCGCCGACCCGCTCGTCGTCAGCGACCTGCCAACGCTGCTCTGGTCGCCCCACGGCCACCCCGAGGCGGTGCAGGCGCTGCTGCCGCTCGCGCAGGCGACGCTGCTCGACTCGGTCGACGAGCCCGTCTGGGCTGAGGCGATCGACCGCGCCAACACGCTCTCCGATCGCCTCTACGTCGTCGACCTCGCGTGGTTGCGCTCGACCCCGTGGCGCGAGCGGATCGCCGCGACCTTCGACCCGCCGGCACTGCGCGGAGAGCTGGAGGCGATCGCGTCGATCACGATCCGCCACCACCCCGACTCGACGGTCGCGGGGATGTTGTTGATCGGCTGGCTGGCCTCGCGGCTGGGCTGGCGGCTGAGCCCGCTGCGGGCCGAGGGCGATGTGCTGAGCGGTACCGCGCAGGCGGAGCGCCAGGAGATCGCCCTGCGCCTCCAGGCCGCGCCCGAGCAGCTCGTGCGCGGCCTGGCAGGGCTGAGCATCGAGACCGCCTCCGGCATCCAGCTGCGCCTGGACCGCGGTACGGGCGGGCTGCGTGCTCACCAGCGCGACGCCGAGGGTAGAGAGCACGAATGGACGATTCTCGGCGCCTCCCGCGGCGAGGCCGGCATCCTCGGCGAGGGCATCCGCCAGGCGTTGTTGCGCGACCCCACCTACCGGCCCGCGCTGCAGGCCGCCCAGCAGATGCTGCCATGAGAAAGGAAGTCAACCGATGACACGGATCACGACCAACGCCTGCCCCGAGGCCACGGCTGAGCGCGCCGCGATCGAGATCGCCCGCGCGCTCGAGATCGCCCGCGAGCAACGCGGCGTAGCGCACCTCGCGCTCTCAGGGGGCTCGACCCCGGCGCGCACCTACGAACTGCTCGCCTCCGCCCTGGACAGATGGGACGGCGTGGAGATCTGGTTCGCCGACGAGCGCTGCGTACCGCCCGAGGACGAGGAAAGCAACTACCGGCTCGCCGCCGAGACGCTGTTGCGGCCCGCCGGGATCGACCCCGCGCGGGTCCACCGCATGGAGGGCGAGCTCGGCCCGGATGAGGGCGCGCGGCGCTACGCCGAGGCGTTGCGGGCGAGCTTCGCGTCTGAGCAGACGAGCCCGCCGAGCCCGCCCGCGTTGCCGGTGCTCGACCTGATCGCGCTCGGTATCGGCCCCGACGGCCATGTCGCGTCGCTGTTCCCGGGAGCGCCGACGCTCGACGCGGGCGCAGAGACGCTCTGTCTGGGCGTCCACGAATCGCCCAAGCCGCCGCCCGAGCGGATCACGCTGAGCCTCGGGGTACTGCGCGCCGCGCGGCGCTGCCTGCTGCTGGCGACCGGCGCGGGCAAGGCCGACGCCATCGCGGCGGCGCTGGCCGAGCCGAGCAATCACGTGCCGGCGAGCCTGCTCGTGCGCGACCGGCTGACGGTGATCGTCGACGACGCCGCCTCGCCGCCGCCTGGCCTGGTGTAGGCGCCGAGGCCCGTCATACGCGATTCATTAACGAATTGTGAACTATGCGAACTAGAGTGAGCCAACTACCTGTTCTACGTCGTAGAGTGAGCAGTCCCGTCGTGTGAGCCTCCCAACGCCATGTCGAGAACCACCGCCCTCGAAAACACCGACGCTATGTCGAGTACCGCTTTCCAGAACGCAGAGCTCCCCGCCGATCGCGCGCCGGCTTCACCTGACGTCGCACAGGCGCTCGCCGCCCTGGACGAGGCCCGCGAAGATACGCTCAAGCTGATCGTCGGAGTCAGCGACGAAGACCTCGAGCAGGTGCACTCGCCGATCATGAGCCCGCTCGTCTGGGATCTCGGCCACATCGCCGCCTACGAGGATCTGTGGCTGGGCCAGCGCCACGCCGGCCTCGAGCTGCTGCGAGGAGACCTGGCGGAGCTGTATGACGCGTTCGAGACGCCGCGCGCGGTGCGCGGGGAAATCGAGGCGCTCGGGCCGGCCGCGGCGCGTGACTATCTAGCTGCCGTCCGCGCCCGCACCGCCGCGGCGATCGCGCGCGAGGGGCTCGGCGACGGGACGATCTGCGAGATGGTGCTCCGCCACGAGCTCCAGCACGCAGAGACGATGCGCCAGACGATGGCGATCGCCGGGCTGCTGCCCACCGGTGAGCTGGCCAAGCGCGATCGGCCACTGCCGCCGCCGACCGACGGGGAGCACGAGTGGATCGAGCTGCCCGCGGGACCCTTTGCGATAGGCGCCGGCGACGAGGGCTTCGCCTACGACAACGAGCGCCCCCGCCACACTGTGGATGTAGCCGACTTCCAGATCGCGCGACGGCCGGTGAGTAACGCTAGCTGGATGGAATTCAGCGAGGACGGCGGCTACGAGCGGCGCGAGTGGTGGTCGGACGAGGGCTGGGCCTGGAAGCTCCAGTACGACATCGCCCAACATCCTCAGATCGCGGCAGGTCGCGCCGAGGCGCCCGCCTGCCACGTCTCCTGGTTCGAGGCCGACGCCTTCGCCAGAGCACACGACGCGCGCCTGCCCACCGAGGCCGAGTGGGAGCGAGCGACGACCTCGGAGCTCCAGACGGAGACGCCGGCGGCGATCGGTCAGGTGTGGGAGTGGACGAGCAGCACGTTCCACGGCTATCCCGGCTTCCGCGCCTACCCCTATCGCGAGTACTCCGAGGTGTTCTTTGGCGAGGATTACCGCGTGCTGCGCGGCGGCTCCTGGGCGACGCATCCCCGCGTCGCGAGCCTGAGATTCCGCAACTGGGATCTGCCCCTGCGCCGGCAGATTTTCGCCGGCGTGCGCTTGGCGCGGGACGGCGCAGCGTGATGCGACGCACGCG
>Ga0302324_100018395_pt1 | contig 13775 bp, 7 predicted proteins | sample Palsa_T0_1_FD_201949 | JGI IMG/M metagenome (GOLD analysis project Ga0302324, IMG submission 201949) | Peat permafrost microbial communities from Stordalen Mire near Abisko, Sweden - Palsa_T0_1 | ecosystem: Environmental > Terrestrial > Soil > Palsa > Peat permafrost | place: Sweden: Abisko... | reverse complement strand
AGCCGATGGCGATGTCCGATAAGACGATTGACGCGGTCGCGCGGCGCATCGCCGAGCACGCGAGGACCCATCATCTGGCCAGGGTGCACGTCGTGCTGCATGGCGGGGAACCGCTGCTGGCCGGCCCGGCGCGGCTGCGGCGGGTCGCCGGGACGCTGCGGTCGGCACTGGCCGGGGTGTGCGGTCTGGACCTGCGGATTCATACCAACGGGGTGCTGCTGGGCGAGGAGTTCTGCGAGCTGTTCGCCGAGTGCGGCGTCAAGGTCGGGGTATCCATCGACGGCTACCGGGCCGCGAATGACCGGCACCGCCGGTACGCCGACGGCCGCAGCAGCTACGACCAGGTGCTCCGCGCAGTTGGCTTACTGCGCACGGAACGGTACCGGGATCTGTACGCGGGCCTGCTGTGCACGATCGACGTGGCCAACGACCCGGTCGCGGTCTATGAGGCGCTGCTGGAGCTGGATCCGCCGCGGATCGATTTCCTGCTGCCGCACGCCACCTGGGCCGAGCCACCGGTGAGGCCGGACGGGTCGGCGACCGCGTACGCGGACTGGCTGATCGCGATCTTCGACAGGTGGATGGCGGGCGGGCAACTGGCCGGGGTCCGGACGTTCGACTCGATCATCTCGACCGCCGGCGGGGGTGACAGCCTCACCGAGGCACTCGGGCTCGGTCCCAGCGACCTGGTGGTCATCGAGACCGACGGCAGCTACGAGCAGGCCGACTCGCTGAAGGCAGCCTACGACGGCGCCCCGGCCACCGGCTTCAGCGTGTTCACCGCGGACCTGGACGCCGTCGGGCAGCACCCGGGGATCCTCGCCCGGCAGCAGGGGCTCGCCGGACTCTGCGAAACCTGCCAGGCCTGCCCGGTCGTCACCAGCTGCGGCGGCGGCCTGTACGCCCACCGGTACGCCACGGCGAACGGCTTCGCCAACCCGTCGGTCTACTGCGCTGACCTGCTGAAACTGATCAGCCACGTCAGCACCCACGTCCGCAGTCGGGCCAGTCGGCCCGCGCGCGGCCGCGCGATCACGCGCGGTGCCGCCGCTGGCGCCGGCCCGGCCAGCGAAGATGCCGCCGCCGCGGCCCACGGCTTGCCCGCCGCCGAGTTCCGTGCGCTGGCAGCCGGATACGGCGCGGCGAACGCCATCGGGCACCTGGCGGAAACGCAGCGCAGCCTCCGCCGCGCGTTGCTGGGCGCGGTCTACGAGGCCGCCGCCACGGCTGTCGTGCCCGGCGGGGCCGTTCTTCCCGGCAGGGCCGCAGCGGACATGCGGACGGCGTGGGATCTGCTGACCCGCATCGACGTCGGCAGACCGGACGTGCTCGATCATGTGCTGGGCCACCCGTACGTTCGCGTCTGGGCGGTGCGCTGCCTCCAGCAGCTCAGGCTGCCCTCGGCCGACCGCGTCGGCGGCGACCAGGTCCTGGCCGCGGACCTCAGCCACCTCGGCGCGGTCGCCGCCGCCGCCGCCATCCGTTCCGGCACGCACGCGCGCCTCACCGTCCCGGTCCGCGATGGTGCCGTGCACCTGCCGACACTCGGCCGGCTCATCACGAGACCGGCGGAGCCACCGTGGCAACGTGAGACTGCAGTGGCTCCCGGCCCAGGCACTTCTGCCCCGGATCCGCCAGTCGCGACCGCGGATGTCGAGGTAACGCACGACGCGGTCACGGTGCGGGCCCGCGACGGCCAGTGGCGGCTGCCGCGAGCTGACCTGGTCGCCGTCCAGCCCGGATCGCCGGACGCTGAGGCCGCATGCTGGCAGCCAGTGCGCAGGCTGACGGCACCCGGCATCTCGGTCGCGCTCGAAGACACCGATCCTTACCGTGACTGTCACCAGTGGGCGGCGGCGCCGCGGCTGACCGACACGGAAGTCGGAGACTGGCAGCAGGGATTCCGCGCGGCCTGGGCGCAGATCCAGCGCGAGCACGGCGCCTATGCTCCCGGCCTGGCAGCGGGGCTCAGCACGGTCACGCCGCTTGCCGCGGCGCCGGCCGGCCGCGACGTGAGCGCCACCGCGCGGCAGGCATTCGGAGCGGTCGCCGCCGCGCTCCCCGCCGACCACTCGACCCTGGCGCTGCTGCTGATCCACGAGTTCCAGCACGTCAAGCTCGGCGCAGTGCTCGACCTATACGACCTGTACGATCCGGCCGACCACCGGCTGTACCACGCGCCGTGGCGCGAGGACATGCGGCCGCTCGAAGGACTGCTGCAAGGCACCTACGCCCACATAGCCGTCACCGACTTCTGGCGGGCCCGCCGCGCTAGCGCTCCCGGCCCGGCGGTCAGGACCGCCGAGGCGCGATTCGCGCACTGGCGCGACCAGACCGCCGACGCAATCGCGTCCCTGGCCGGATCGGGCTCGCTGACGCCGCTCGGCGAGCAGTTCGTCGACCGGATGCGCCACTCCATCGCCCCCATGCTGGACGAACCGGTGTCTGTCTCGGGTCCAGCCGCAGGCGGCTGACGCGCTTCCCGGCCCGTCGGCGGCCGCAGTCGCCTGACGCCTCCCCGTCAGCCTCGCCCTACCGGGCGGCATCGCCGCCGGACAATGGCCGTATCGGCTGCCTCTGGCGGAACGGCTACCGGCCCTGGTCACCTTCAGAAAAGCCATATATCATCATCTAGGTAAGTCTCATTGATCAAATAATCGGCTTTCGTGTTAGGTGAGGCGGGCGGGACCAGAGTGGGCTGCGTGATGGGGGGAGCACGCTAATGTCCGCAGTAGACGAGCCCGGCACCGTCGGCAATGCACCGTACTTCTTTCTCAGCTACGCACGCACCCCGAAGCGGGATCCGGCCGACCGGGATGACCCGGACCGATGGGTCTACAAGCTATATCAGGATCTGCGCGCAGCCATTTTGCAAATGACGGATGTCGGCCCTGAAGAGGCCGGGTTCATGGATCGAGAAAACAGGCTTGGCGTCGAATGGCCACCTGAGCTAACCAGCGCACTAGCAACTTGCCGGGTTTTTGTACCGCTGTATTCTCGGCGGTACTTCGAAAGCGATAACTGCGGTAAGGAATGGTTCGCTTTTGCTCGCCGCGGGGTGAACCAGAATGCGCGCGGCCTCCAGGCTGTCAACGCAATCGTGCCCGCCCTGTGGATCAAGATCGACCAGGACAGGCTCCCGGACGTGGCGAGGTCGATTCAGTATGACCATGCCGACCTCGGAACGCGCTACAGTGCCGAGGGCTTCTACGGGATCATGAAGCTGCAGCAGTACCGGGGAGACTATCATCGTGCGGTCCACCGGCTGGCCCAGCGTATTGTGGACGTTGCTGAGGAGACGGCGCTTCATGCCGAGAAACCCGCCGACTACCACTCGCTGCCTAGCGCCTTCGGCCCGGCCAGCATCAAACGAGCAGCCGTGGACCAGCTGCACATCACCGTGCTGGCGCACGATAAATCGACGCTTCCCGAGGGTCGTGTCAACGATTACTACGGCAGCACGCCGCACACCTGGAGCCCGTACCGCCCGGATTACCAGCAACCGCTGGTCGACTACGCACGGGAACTGGCCAAGAAATGCCTCGGCTGCCAGCCCGTCGTGGGAACCTTCGAGGGCGATGCCCCGGGCTCGGCGGCCAATGGGCAGCTGGTGCCGCCGGGCCTCTGCCTGGTCGACGCCTGGGTGACCGTCTCACCCAAGCACCAGCAGCAGCTCCGCTACCTCGACGCGCTCGACCAGGACTGGGTCAGCATGCTGGTCCCATGGAATAGCCAGGACGCCGACATGGCGAAAGCGGAGCGGGAACTCCGTGACGGCCTTGAGAGTGCGCTGGCCAACAGACTGGCCAGCGTCCCTTATCAGTGCCGGATGGCGGCCACGGGAATACCGACCCTGCAGGATTTCGGGCAACTGCTGCCGCAGATGACAATGATCATGGTCAAGAGATTCCGCCAGCAGACCCCGGCCTATCCGCCCGCCGGTCCCCCGATCGAGCGCCCGAGACTCAGGATCGCGAACCCCGACGACTCCGGAGGTACCTGATGAGCGAGCCTGGTGAGGGTCAGATCATCACCTTTTACTCTTATAAGGGCGGGACAGGCCGCACCATGGCGCTTGCCAACGTCGCCTGGATTCTGGCCAGCAGCGAGAAACGCGTTCTGTGCGTCGACTGGGACTTAGAATCACCCGGACTGCATAAATTTTTTCATCCATTCCTGAACGAGTCCACGATCAGCGCCACGCCCGGCGTCATCGAGATCATCAATGACTATGCCTCGGCTGCGGTGGATCCCTCGCCGCGTCCCGAAGACTGGCACCTGGAATACGCGCGGGTCGACCTTCACGCCGTTTCGCTGAACTGGGAATTCCCGGGCGAGGGCAGGCTCGATTTCCTGTCCGCCGGACGCCAGAATCGTGATTATTCCGCTGCCGTGTGCTCGCTGGACTGGGACAACTTCTATGACCGGCTGGGCGGCGGCCGTTTCTTCCGTGCGATGCGCGAGGACATGAAGCAGAAATATGACTATGTCCTGATCGACAGCCGCACCGGGCTCAGTGACGTGGCGGACATCTGCACGATCGAGCTGCCTGATGTCCTCGCCGTCTGCTTCACCCTCAGTGATCAGAGCGTCGAGGGAGCCGCCAGCGTCGCGCGCCAGATCAGGGGCCGGTACCGCGACCGCAATATCCGCGTACTGCCCGTGCCGATGCGCATCGAGGATGGCGAGAAAGAGAAGCTGGACGTCGGCCGCGCGCTAGCCCGGATGAGATTCGAGGGCTTTCCTGAGGGACTGAGCCAGGAAAGGTCAGCGCAGTACTGGGCCTCAGTCGAAGTCCCGTACAAGCCGTTCTACGCCTTCGAGGAGACCCTGGCCACGTTCGGCGACGAGCCGGGCTCGCCGACCTCGCTGCTCGCCTCGTTCGAGCGGATCGCCGACTCAGTCACCGGCGGCCAGGTGACGGCCATGCGGCCCATAGCGGAGCACCTGCGGCTGCAGTACAAGGACGCCTTCGCCCGCCGGCCGCCCGCGTCGTCCACGCCGGTGTTCCTGAGTTACGCACCGGAAGACCGCATGTGGGCCGACTGGATCGAGGCCATCTTGACCCGCTCCGGCTTCCGGGTGCTACCGCGCAGCACGGTGGCCACCGCGGCCGAGGGCGACGGGGGCACGGTCGCCAGCCTGCAAGGTGAGCGCGAGCTGCAGCTTGCTCCCCGCGCCATCGCTGTGCTTTCCTCGGCCTACCTGCACTCGCCGGATGCCAGGTCAATCTGGAAGGCCATGTCGGCAGCCGACGCCGCGGGCATGCACCGGCAGCTGGTCCCGGTCCGTGTCAGCGACGTGCGGGTGACCGAGCCGTTCACTGACCATCCTGCGATCGACCTCGCGCGGCTGGATGCCGGCCAGGCAGCCGCGAAGCTGCTGTGGGCCCTGGACCGGCCGGTTCAGCTCCCCTGGAGCGCGGCGCCGCAGGCCGAGGAGCCCCGCTTTCCCGGCACGATCCCCCGGATCTGGAACGTGCCGGCCAGGAACGCCGACTTCACCGGGCGCGGCGGGACCCTGGAGCTGCTGCGCGACAGGCTGGCGGGCGGCGGCGTGGCGGTCGTCGTCGCCCAGGCCCTGTACGGGCTGGGCGGCGTCGGCAAGACCCAGGTCGCGCTGGAGTACGCGCACCGGTTCATGTCCGACTATGACCTCGTCTGGTGGGTGCCGTCCGAGCAGGCTGAGGAGATCGTCCTGGCGCTGGCGGAGCTTGCCCGCAAGATGGGCCTCAAGGTCGGCGACAACGTGGCGGAGGCGGCGGATGCCGCCCTGGAGGAGCTGCGCCGTGACACCACGCCGCACTGGCTGCTGATCTTCGACAACGCCGACAACCCCAAGGAACTCGAGCCGTACCTGCCCGCCGGCTCTGGTCATGTGCTGATCACCTCGCGCAACCAGGCGTGGAGCCATGCGGCCGAGCCGCTGGAGGTGGACGTATTCACCCGGGAGGAGAGCGTCGCGCATCTCATGCATCATGTGCCGGAGCTGGATCCGGCGGACGCTAAGCGGGTCGCCGACGCGCTGGGCCACCTGCCCCTGGCGGTCGAGCAGGCCGCCGCGTGGCTGGAGGAGACGGGCATGCCGGCCCGTACCTACGTCGAGCAGCTGGAGACTCAGTCCACCCGGATCCTGTCGCTGAACCAGCCGGCCGACTACCCGATGCCCGTGGTGGCGACCTGGAACCTGTCGTTCGAGCGTCTCAGGGAGCGGTCACCCGCGGCCGTGCGGCTGCTGCAACTGTGCTCGTTCTTCTCGCCCGGGCCGATCTCCATGTCGCTGCTGTACGGCGACGCGATGATCGCCTGCCTGCTGCCCTTCGACGATTCGCTGACCGAGAAGCTCATGCTCGGCCGGGTGATCAGGGACATCAGCCGTTTCGCGCTCGTCCGGGTGGACCAGCGCAGCAACTCGCTGCAGATCCACCGCCTCGTGCAGGCCGTGATCCACTCCCAGATGACCGACGAGGAGCAGCTCAAGGTCAGTCACGAGGTCCACGAGATCCTGGTGGGCGCCCGGCCGTCCCGCGGGGAGACCGACGATCCGGCGAACTGGTCGCGGTACAACATGATTTGGCCGCACCTGGTGCCATCCCGGGCGGAGGAGTGCGACGACCCGCGGACCCGCCAGCTGCTCATCGACTGGGTGCGCTATCAGTGGAAGCACGGCGAGTATGACGCCTGTCTCAGCCTGGCCAACCGCCTGGAGAATCTCTGGACACAGCGGCTCGGCCCCGACCATCAGCAGACGCTGCACTTGCGCTTCCATATCGCCAACGTGCTGCGCTCCCTAGGCCGCTTCGCCGAGGCCCGCGAGCTCGACACCTACGTGCTCGAGCGGCAGCGGGCCGTGCTCGGGCCCGACCACCCGCACGCCCTGATGACGGCGGGCGGGCTGGCCGCCGACCTACGCGCGCTCGGCGAGTTCCAGCAGGCGCTGACCGCTGACCAGGAGAGCTATGCCAGCTTCAAGGAGCAGTTCGGCGAGGACTACCCGCAGACCTTGAGCGCCGCCCACAACCTGGCGGAGTCCCTGCTCTTGGTCGGCGACTGCTTTGCCGCGCGCAGGCTTGACGAGGAGAACCATGCCCGGCGCCACGCGGTCCTTGGCCCTAATCATCCCTACACCCTTTATTCGCAGGCCAACATCGCTCGTGACATGCGGGAGGCAGGTGCCTTCCGGGAGTCCGTCGACCTGCTCCGCGTCACCTGGGCTACGTACCGGGCCGTGCTGGGCGATGACATGGTCGACACCCTGCGGACGGCCAAGAGCCTGGCCGTCTCGCTGCGGAAGGCCGGTGAGGAGAGCGAGGCGATGGGCCTGACGCAGGATACCTATGAGCGCTACCTGCGCCATTATGGCGGTGAGACCCCCGACGCGCTGGCCTGCGCGCTTAACCTCGCCTGCGACTACTCGGCGGTCGGCGACACTCCCCGGGCGCTGGAACTCGCGAGCGAGACCAGGGCCGCCTATCAGGCCAGCGTCGGCGAGGATCATCCCTACACCCTCGCTGCATCCAACAACCTGGCGATATACCTGCGCGACGCCGGCCGGGTCGCCGAGGCGCGCAATCTGGCGGAGGAAACGCTGCGCCTGATGCGGCGACGGCTCGGGGACGGCCACCCGTTCACCCTGTCCTGCGCGGTCAACCTGGCCAACTGCCTCGGCGAATCGGGAGATCTCGCTGAAGCCGAGGCGATCGAGCGCGAGACAATCTCCCGGCTGACCAAGACGCTCGGCCGTGATCATCCGGACACGCTCGCCTGCCAGGCCAATCTCGCGGTGACCCTGCACGAGGCCGGCCAGGGCGAGGAAGCGGGGCGGCTCAGGGAGCAGGTCCTGGACAGTCTCGGCCGTGTCATGGGACCAGGTCACCCGATCACGGAACTGCCGCACCACTGGCGGCGGATCAGCCGCGACCTGGAGCCGCACTCCATCTGACCGGCCCGCCCGACAGAGCCTGGTCCGGTCCCGAAAGGTCGGCCCTCACGCCGCCGGGCGGCTGGCCGACAGCCACCGCAGGATGTCCGGCAGCACATCCAGGGCGCCGAAATGAGCGGCGTCGGCCTGGACGATGACGGTGGCGCCGGTGATCCGCTCGGCCAGCCACCGCGCATGGCTGGCCGGGGAGAACACATCATTCGCGCCATGCCAGAGCAGTACCGGAACGGTAATGTCCGCCGGATCGAACCCCCACGGGGACGTGAACGCCAGTGCGTCGTCGATCCAGCCGTAGGCGGAGGTTCGCAGCGCCTCGGCATAGGTCTCTACCAGCATCGAGCGGATCCGGCTGTCGGCCACCACCCGCTGGTCCGGTGCGGGCAGCTCGGCCTGGAGGCTGGCCAGCAGGCTGGCCGGATTGGCGCGGATGCTGTCGACGGGCGCCTTGAGGAATGCTGAGATGCCGTCGAAGCCGGCCGCCGCCGCCGTGAACTCCAGCACGTTCGACTGCGCCATTCCGTCGAACCAGTCCAGCCCGTCAGCGCCGCGCGGGGCGAGCCCCACCAGGACCGCGGCCCTGGTCGTCCGCTCTGGCAGCAGCGCGGCGCAGGCCAGGGCGTGCGGGCCGCCCCCGGACCGGCCGACGACCGCGAACCGGTCCAGCTCCTGCGCCTCGGCGATCGCCGCGACATCCGCTGCCGCGTCCGCTACCTGCCGGCCTCGCAGCCGGTCCGAGCGGCCGTAGCCCGGCCGGTCGAAGGTAATCAGCCGGACGCCGAGCCGGTGCAGCAGCGGCCCGCGCGGGCGCGGGCCTAGCCGGCTCCCCGGCGTGCCGTGCAGCAGGAAGACGGGAATGCCGTCAGGATCGCCGAACACCTCGACAGCGAGCCGCCGCCGCCCGCCATCCGTCCACACCGTGTCCGTCAAGGCGCTCCTTCGCTGGACCCGGCGCCCTCGCCGGACCCCATGGGCCTACGCTGCCACAGCACCGGGCCGCGGCGCGAGGAGAGCGGGCGCCGCGGCTGCCGTGCGGGCGCTGGGAAAAGATCGGCGGGCAGGAATGGTCAGCACCGGACGTCGCCGCCCGGTAACTGGCAGACTTCACGCAAAGCCGAACGCGGCCTTATGCGGCCAGTGCCCGCGGAGGGGATAATCGATGTGCCGGCTATTCGGGATGACCGCCGGGGCCAAGCCGGTCGGCGCCACCTTCTGGCTTCTGGACGCCCCCGACTCGCTGGAGGCGCAGAGCCACCGCAATGTCGACGGAAGCGGGATCGGCTTCTTCGATCCCGAGGGACACCCCGTCCTGGACAAGCAGCCGGAGCCCGCGTTCGCCGACGAGGAGTTCATCCGGGAGGCGAAGCACGCGGTGTCGACGACCTTCGTCGCCCACGTGCGCTGGGCGACCTCCGGCGCCCGTACCGTCGCGAACACGCACCCGTTCACGATGAACGGCCGGATCATGGCGCACAACGGCGGCTTCGGCGACCTCGCCCGCCTCGACTATCAGCTGGGCACCTACCGCAAGCTCGTCCGCGGCGACACCGACTCGGAGCGCTACTTCGCCCTGATGGTCCAGCAGACCGACGCCCACGGCGGGGATATCGGCGCCGGGATCACGGCCGCGGCGCGATGGATCGGCGAGCACCTGCCGGTCTCCTCGCTGAACGCGATCGTCACCGCGCCCGGTGAGCTGTGGGCGCTGCGCTACCCGGGCCAGCATGCGCTGCACATCCTCGAGCGGCCCGCCGGGAACAGCGTCCCGGCCGCCCAGGACACCCGGGCTGGCACTCCCGCGGGCCAGCCGGCGCCGGCCCGCCCGGGCCTGCACCTGCGCAGCTCCACATCGTCGATTCACGCCCCCGCGCTGCGCTCGGTGCCGACCGTGGTCGTCGCCTCGGAGGAACTCGACGGGGAGCGCGACTGGCGGATGCTGGAACCCGGCGAGCTGATCCACGTCCGCCGCGACCTCAAGGTCGAGTCCGCCGTGGTGATCACCGAGCCGCCGGCCCGCCTGGTGCCGCTGCCCGCGGGCAACCCGAACGTCGACACCTGACCGAATACCGCGGGGAGTCGGCGACGCCAATGACGTGGTTGGGACTCCAGTGCGGTAACAGCGACAGTGGAGTCCCAACCACGCTGTTGCGGCGGGGATAATCCTGGCTGAGAAATCCCCGGGATCATGGAATACCGCCCGCGCCAGCCGGCGCGCGGGCGGGCCCGCCCGCGCCCGGTCGCGGCGGGCTCAGCCGATGAGCGGCAGCCGGGGATCGTCGTGCGGCGCCCGGCCCGACGCGGCGCGCACCCAGGCCATGTCGTCAGCCAGGTCCGCGGGCCGCCCCGGCACGTAACGCCTGGCGATCAGCTCGTCCAGGATCGCGGCCGTCGCCGCGAGCCCGTCGGCGGTGGCGATGCTGCCCTGGCCGAGCGCGTCGGTGAGATCGAGTCCGTGCACGACGGCCTCGACGATCCGGCTGGGCACGAACTCCCCGAGCTGCATCAGCGCGTAATAACCGGAGCCGACCGCGTCGGGAGTGGTGGCGCGCGACTCGTCGATGGCCCGGCTGAACGTCTCGTGCAGGACGCCGGTCATGTCCGCCGGCTTCTTCCCCTCCACCATGGTGTACGCGTAGCTGTAGACGACCGGGGCGACCTCCGCGCGGGGGAAGATGAAGAAGCTCACCCGGTCGCGCCCGACCTGGCCATCCTGCTGGCTGGAGATCAGCATCCGGGTGAGCCCGATGGATATATCGAAATGGCCCGCCAGCTCGAACAGCGTCCAGGGCGGCAGCGCGGCGTCCACAGGCTGGAGCAGCGTCGGCCGCCGCCAGTCGTCCTCCGTCAGTCCGCGGAACGCCTGCTCCACCTGCCGCAGCTCAGCGTCCAGCGTCTGCACCGCATCCTCATAAGTGCCCATGCCTGCCTCCGGTTCCGCTACCGACATCGGAGTCCCTGCCCGGGCCGCTGTCAAGAGGCCGAGGGGCCCTCGAAGGCCGTGATGAGCTGGTCGCGCAGGCCGGGGTCCGCCAGGACCAGCACATCGTCGCCGGCCCGCAGCCTGGTGTCTCCCTTGATCGGCACCAGCTGGCCGTCCCGCACGACGAAGCTGACCCACGCGTCGCCGGGGAGCGCGGCGAGCTGGTCGATGGTGCGGCCGTCGGCCGGCGAGCCGGTCTTGATCGTGAGCCTGTGCACGCCGCTCGGCTCGTCCTGCAGCCGGACCCCGAGCGCCCAGGGCTGCGGCTCGACGGCGCGCATCTGGACGCGCAGCAGCCGGGCGACCGCCGGCGTCAGGCTCCCTTGCACGACGACGGAGAAGACCACGACCACGACGACGATGCCGTACAGGCGCCCGGCACCGGGTACGCGGGCGGTGAGCAGGAAAGTGCCCAGCAGGATCGGCACGGCGCCCTTCAGTCCGGCGAACAGCACGAAGGTGCGCTCGTTGGCCTTCAGCCGGGCGGGGATCAGGCACAGCCCGACCAGCACCGGCCGGATGACGAACGCCAGCGCCACCCCGAGGATGAGCCCCGGAACCCACACGTCGCTGCGGGCGATCTCGGTGAGGTTGATGGTGAGGCCGAGGAAGACGAAGGCGACGATCTCGGCGAGGCTGGCCAGCGCCGAGTGGAACCGTTCGATCTCCCGCTTGTACGGCGCGCGCTGATCGCCGAGCACGATCCCGGCGGCGAAGACGGCGAGGAAGCCCGACCCGCGGGCGAGAGTGGCGATCCCGAATAGCAGCATCGCGCTGGCCAGCGTGCGCAGCGGGTACAGGCCCTCGCTGGGCAGCTGCACCCGGCGGGTGAACCAGAGCAGGGCGTGGCCGCCGGCCACCCCGACCGCGGCGCCCACCCCCATCTGCAGCAGGAACTCCCCGCCGACCTGGCCGAACGCGCCGAGACTTACGCTGCCAGCGGTGATGAGACTGGCCATCAGCGCGATCCCGACCGGGTCGTTCGCGCCCGATTCCCCTTCCAGGATGGTGCCGCCGCGGCCGGAGACCTCCCGCTGCCCGAGCACCGAGAACACCACCGCCGGATCGGTCGGCGCCACCGCCGTCGCCACCAGCAGGGAGACGTACCAGGCCAGGCCGAACGCGAAATGCGCGACCGCCGCGCCGGCCGCCACCGTGAGGAACGTGCCCGCCACCCCGACGACGGCGATGGGGCCGGCCGCGGACCGGAACCTGGCCCATCCGATGTGCATGCCGCCTTCGAACAGGATGCACGCGAGGGCGATCGTGACGACCCGCTCCACCGTGTGCTCCTGCGGCGCGTGCAGCGCAGGGATGACCTTGACCGAGATGGCGGCGCCGATCAGGACCAGCGCCGGCGAGGGGAGCTTCACCCGCTCGGTGAGCCGGTTGGACAGCACCGCGACCAGCCCGACCGCGGCTGTCAGTACTATCACCAAGGCGAACGGCTCGGTGTCGGTCACGATGCTCCCCCTGGCCGGGCATGGCTACGGCATTGCCGACCAGGCTTCCCGGCGCACCACGACCGACTGTAGCCGGTGGGCCGGGACCAGGCGCAGCACTCAGGCCGGCGCCGGGCGCGGTGCTCAGGCCCGGGCCGGGCGGCCGGCCGATGACGGCCGGCCGCCGTCCGGGTGCCCAGTCCCGCCGGCGCGTGCCTCGAGTCAGGAGGCGGGGATCGCTGCCAGCCCGGCCTGGGCTACGTCCATGTCCTGGCTGTAGTGTCCGCCGCTGACGCCAATCGCCCCGACGACCGCGTTACCGATCTTTATAGGGTATCCGCCGCCGAACACGATCAGCCGGTCGATGCCGGGGGCCGCGCCCATGGCGAGCGGCGGGTCCTCCTTGACGAAATCGTGCCAGCCATCGGTGGACAGGCCGAAGCCGGCCGCCGTGTAGGCCTTGTCCTGGGCTATCTGGACTGACAGCAAGGCCGCGCCGTCCATCCGGCTGAACGCCTTCAGCACCCCGCTGTCGTCCACCACGGCGATGACGAAGGGATGGCCCATCTCCTCCGCCTTCCGCTCCGCCGCCGCGATCATGGCCCTGGCCAGCTCGCTGGTCACGCTGGATCGCTCAAACGTCGCCGCCATCCGTACCTCCTAGCCCTGGCCCCGGCGCGGGGCCGCGCACGGCGTACCGCAGCTCGGCTTCTCGCACCTGGGGCAGTCCGATGAAATCGTTGAACTCGCCGAATGTTGGCAGCTCGCGCAGCACCGCGGCCGGGGTTCCCGCCTCGGCGATCTCGTGCAGTATCCGCCGCATGGCGGCTGTCGCCGCCAGCAGGGTGCTGATGGGGAAGATCACTATCCGGTAGCCAAGCTCCCGCAAGCGGGCCAGGCTCAGCGGCGGGGTCTTGCCCCCTTCCGCCCAGTTGAAAAGCAGCGGTACTCCTGGGAAGGCGCGGGCTACCTCCTCGGCTTCCCGGTCGGCCGTGACGGCTTCGATGAAGAGCACGTCGGCCCCGGCGTCGCGGTACAGCCGCCCGCGCTCGATGGCCCGCTCAAGGCCCTCCACGGCCCGCGCGTCGGTCCTGGCGATGATCACGAACTCGGGCTGGGCGCGTGCCTCGGCCGCGGCCCGGACCTTCGCCGCCATCTCCTCGGCCGGGATCACGAGCTTGCCTTCCATGTGCCCGCACTTCTTGGGGGCCACCTGGTCCTCGATGTGGATCCCGGCGACCCCGGCGGCCTCGTAGGCGCCGACGGTTCGGATCACGTTCAGCGGATTGCCGTAGCCGGTGTCAGCGTCGGCGATCACCGGGATGTCCACGCAGGCGGCGATCCGGGCCGCGTTGCCGGCCATCTCGGTCATTGTCAGCAGGCCCACGTCCGGCCGCCCGATCAGCGCGGCCGAT
>Ga0302324_100018394_pt1 | contig 13775 bp, 12 predicted proteins | sample Palsa_T0_1_FD_201949 | JGI IMG/M metagenome (GOLD analysis project Ga0302324, IMG submission 201949) | Peat permafrost microbial communities from Stordalen Mire near Abisko, Sweden - Palsa_T0_1 | ecosystem: Environmental > Terrestrial > Soil > Palsa > Peat permafrost | place: Sweden: Abisko... | reverse complement strand
GCAATGCGGCCGAGCTCCGCGAGGAGCTTCCGGCCTGGGGACTGAACACCGACGGGCACATCATCTCGTCCATCCTCGGCCGCTCGGAAACCGCTCCGGTGCAAGACGGTCGCTTGGTGCTCGGCGAGTTCGGGCGCATCTACTTCGGCGACCTCGACTCGGTCCGTCCACGCCGGCGAATGGTCCACTTCCAGGTCATCGGCGACTGAGCATGATTGTGTACGCGGTCGACGTCGGCACGACCAACATCAAGGTCGCGCTGTTCGACGAGCGACTGCGGCGGCTGGCTCTGACGCAGGCGCCAGTGGCTTACGACCGCGAGGGAGCACGCGTCGAGTTCAACCCGGAGCGCCTGTTCGATCTCATAGTCGAGCTGATGCAAGGCTGCAGTAATCAGCATGGCGACACGGCCAGGCACGACGCCGTCATCGCACTCACCGGACAGGCGGAGTCCCTAGTCCTGCGCAACGGCGCCGGCGACCCGGTACGGCCGGGCATTTCCTGGCTGGACGCGCGGGCTACCGCGGAAGCCGTGGAGCTCACCGAGGAGTTCGGATCGGCGCAGGCATTCGCCATCACCGGGGAACCCGAAGCGTCCGCCACGTGGCCAGCCGCAAAACTGAGATGGCTTGCCCGGCACGATCCCGACGCGCTCGACCAAGCACGGGCGGTCCTGATGGTGAAGGACGACATCATTTTCCGCCTCACGGGTCTCAAGGCGGGCGAGGTCACAACCCGCGGGTTCACCTACCTCTACGACGTGCCTGGGCAGCGCTACTGGCCAGAGATGCTCGACTTCTGTGCCGTCCGAACCGAAACCCTTCCGGTGATCGTCGGTGCCGGCCAGAACGTGGGCCCCGTGGTCGCTGAGGTGCTTGACCGGCTGCCTGCTGCCGCGAGTTACCGGGTCAACACGGGCGCACTCGATCACTTCTGCGCGATGGTCGGCACAGGCTCCTACGAATTCGGCATGGCGAGCGAATCGGCCGGCACGGTCCTGTCGCTGTCCATGCTGGCGCGCGGCTGGACCTTCGACCCCGCACGGCGAGTGTCCTTCCACGCGGGACTGCGACCTGGCGAGATCCTCCTCTTCACCGGCGCCGACAGCGGAGGGGTAGTCCTCGACTGGTTCCGGGACACCGCTCTTGGCGGCATGCGATACGAGGAGCTCGAGGATCTCCTGCAGTCCCGACGGTCCACGGACGCGCCCATCTTCCTGCCGTACCTCACCGGCGTGAACCCGCCCGATTACTCCGTCTGCGCTAAGGGGGCGTTCCTCGGCATCGAACTCAAGCACGACCAGGCCGACCTCGCGCACGCGGTCGAAGAAGGCATCGCCCACCTGCTGCGCCGGAACATCGAATACCTCGCGCCGGACGGTGACGTGACCGAGATTGTCTCGACGGGAGGCGGCGCGGCCTCGCCCTACTGGAGTCAGCTCAAGGCAGACGTCTGCGGCGTTCAGGTCCTCGTGCCACGCGAACAGGAAGCGACCTGTCGCGGCGCCGCTGTGCTGGCTCTGGTCGAGCACGGTGCCCTCGGCAGGCTCAGCGACGCCGCACTGCTCAACCAGCCCGAGGTTGTGACGTACCGGCCGGGCAAGACCGACGCGGCCGCGGCGCGATACCGGCTGTTCGAGACCTATCTCGCCCGGCTCTACCCGGGCGCCAACTGAAGGAGGAAGCACGTGAAGCTTTGCTGCTCATCGCCCATGGTTCCCGGGCCGACCTTGACCGAGAAGGCGCAGAACCTGCGGTCGTGGGGGTATGACGCGATCGCGGTGTTCCAGCCGTATGACGAGTGGTCGGACGAGTTGCGGGAGGAACTGGGGTCGCTTGAGAAGCGGACCGGTGTCCGGGCCGCCGAGTTCGTCTTCATGGATGCCAGCTACGGCAACGCCATGTCACCCGACGACGAACTCCGGAACCGGTGCCGCGCCATGTACCGGAACGCCGCGGCCGTCTGCGGTGAGATCGGCGCGGTGACCGAGATCGAGTACCAGTACGGTCCACAGGATCCGATGCCGTTGTTCGATCCCTACCAGCAGCTCAGCAAGGACCAGGAGGGCGACTTCATCGCGTTCTACCGGCAAGTCCTCGACCTCGTAGCCGGCACACCCGCACGAGTGCTGCTCGAACCAATCAACAGGTACGAAAGCCGCTACCTCAACCGCATCGCCGACAACATCCGCATCATCGACGCGGTCGCGCATCCGAATGCGGGGCTCCTGCCCGACACGTTCCACATGTCGATCGAGGAAGCAGACATGGGGAAGGCGCTGATTGAAGCGGGCCACCGCATCGCGCACGTTCACCTCGGTGACAGCAATCGCCTCCTGCCCGGCCACGGCCTCCTCAACTGGCCCGACATCTTCGACGCCTTGAACACGGTGGGGTATGACGGCTACGTCAACCTCGAATGCTCTACGACCGGGGACCCGTCCGTGACCCTTCCCGCAACAGCAGCCTCCCTCAGTGACCTTGTGCGGCGTTGACTTCGCCTTTCCCCAGAAGGAAGTTGGCACAGAAGGAAGTTGGCACCGAATTGTCAAAGGCCGCGTCCAGTCCTGAGCAGGCCGGGCTCTCCGGACCCTTCTTCGAGATCGGGCCGAAGAACCTCCTACGCCGAGCCGAACTTGAGGGTCTTGCCCGCGCGGCCGGCGCGGCTGGCTTTGACTACGGCGTCTCGGTCATCCTTACTGTGCCTACCGCACTCATCGCCCCAATCCACGACCTCCACAGCGGCGTCCTCCCCTTTGCGCAGGCCATGGCACCGGACCCACCAGGCAACTCGATGGGACGAGTGATCGCTGAAACGCTTGTCGATGCCGGAGCCGCAGGTGTCATGCTTAACCACGTCAGCAACCCCCTCGACGCGCCGGCACTCGCGGCAGCAGTCGAACGCGCTCGCTCCGCAGGCTTGCAGACCATCGTCTGTACCAACACCGAGGCCGAGGCCGTGCAAGTCGCCCGGCTCGGCCCGACCGCGATTCTGCTGGAGCCGCCCGCACTCATCGGCACCGCGGGGCATATCTCACGAGACTGGATCACTCCCGTTAACGAAGCGGTGCGTCGCGTCGTCCCGGTGGTGCTGATGATGCACGCGGGCGGAGTCTCCGCACCGTCAATCGCCGAAGCCATCATGGCCGTCGGCGCGGACGGAACCGGCTCAACCAGCGGCGTGATCGGCGCGGATGACCCCCTCTCCGCCGCCCGGTCGTTCATCGCCGCCACCCGAGTCGGCTGGGACCGCCGCCATCAACGGTAACCGAAGCCGTTCATCCGCAACAGTCAGAACCGGATCGCAACCCGAAGGAGAAACACAATGAAAACCGACCTCAACGGACGGACCGCTGTCATCACGGGGGGAGCACGCGGGATTGGGCTGACCCTAGCTCGGTCACTGGCGGCGGACGGCGCCAAGATTGCCCTGCTTGATTTGCTCGACAACGTCGCGAACGCTGCGGAGCAGATTGCGGACGAGTACGGCGTAGAGTCACTGGGTCAACAACTCGACGTCACCGACCGGGACGCGACCATCGCCGCCTTCAATGCGATCGAGAGGCGGCTCGGCGTTCCGCAGGCGCTGGTGACCGCAGCGGGCATCGAGATAAACAATGATTCGGTAAAGGTAACGGCCGACGAATGGCGCAAAGTCATCGACGTGAACCTGACCGGAACTTTTTTCTCAGTTCAGGCATTCGGCGGCGCGCTACTCGAGGCTGGCCTGCCCGGAAGCGCCATTCTAATCTCGTCAATGTCGGGGTTCATCGTGAACGTGCCGCAATGGGCAGCGTCATATAATGCATCGAAGGCAGCGGTCGTGCACCTCGGAAAGTCCCTAGCGGTGGAGTGGGCGTCGGCAGGCATTAGAGTGAACTCGATCGCTCCCGGATACGTTCTCTCCGATCTGACGGAACGCATCATCGAACAGCAGCCGTCGCTCCGCGACGAGTGGATCGCCCGCATTCCTCAAGGACGCATTGCCACACCGGCTGACCTCTCGGGACTGGTTAGCTTCCTTGCTTCAGACGTATCTAGCTATCTCACGGCACAAACAATCGTCATTGATGGCGGCTATACAGCAGTCTAAACCTCGATCCACCGGTCGGCATCTCGGTAGTGCCGCCTGTTCAGCCCGGCGTGAGGCCGGTGCGTTCCGCTGCGAACGCCAGCATGTCGGCGAGCTCAGCGGCTAGCATCCGCTTCGGCTTGCCGACCCCGTGTCCGGTCGCCGTCTCGATCCGGAGCAGCACGGGTGCGTCGCCTGCCTGGTCGTGCTGGAGCTCGGCGCCGAACTTGTAGCTGTGCGCAGGCGCCACCCGGTCGTCGTGGTCACCGGTGAGGATCAGCGTCGCGGGGTAGGAGGTGCCCGCGCGGAGGGCGTGCAGGGGTGAGTAGGCGTACAGGAACGCGAAGTCCTCCGCGACGTCCGGATCGTCTTGTTCCGGGATCCAGGCGGCGCCGATGGTGAACTTGTGGAAGCGCAGCATGTCCATGACGCCGACCATCGGCAGCGCCACCGCCGCCAGATCCGGCCGCTGCGTCATCACCGCTCCGACGAGCAGGCCACCGCCACTGGCGCCGTGCAGCGCCAGCTGGCCGGATGTGGTGACCCCGGTCGAGATCAGGTGCTCGCCAACCGCGATGAAGTCATCGAAGACGTTCTGCTTGCGCTCCCGCATGCCCGCCTCGTGCCACTGCCTGCCATACTCCCCACCGCCCCGCAGATTCGCCACTGCCAGCGCGCCGCCCGCGGCCAGCCAGGCCGGCCATGCCGCCCTGAACGTCGGCGTGATCGCCCAGTTGTATCCGCCATAGCCGTAGAGCAGGGTAGGCAGCCCGAGCCCGGCGCCAGCGGGCCGCAGGAGGAAATAAGGCACCGTGGTCCCGTCGGCGCTGATCGCCGACCGGCGCTCGGTGGCAACGTCCGGCACCGGCGCCGTCCTGTCGGTCAGGACCAGCGGATCGGCCCGGCCGGTAGAAAGATCGACCCGGTAAGCGCGAGTGCCGCGGACGAACGACTGGACGCCGAGGAAGCACTCCTCGCTGTCCTCCGCAACGTTCACCTCGCTGACTGAGCCGGCGCTGTGCTGGCGCCACGGCGACAACGTCCTGGTCTTGGCTGCCGTCGTTGCGGTCGAGCAGGTAACGCCCGCCGCTGGCTCGTGGCACACCGGCTCGCGGCACGTCGAGGATCGCGCTGAGCTGCTGCTGAAACCAGCTCCGGGACGCGAGGCCGGCCAGATACTCAGCGGTGAGGGCATTCTGAGCGGCCACCCACTGCCTAGTCTGCGCGGAGTCGGGATCCTCCAGCCAGCGATAGGGATCGCCGACCTTGACGCCATGCAGGGTTTCGACGACCAGGCCTCGTTCCGAGTGCGGGTAACGCATATCAGGCTCCCTGGATCAAAAGCGCAGACCGATATCTCCGTGACACTATCGGCTTGCTTAGCCGTAGCGCGGTCGTCGGAACGCGGTTGCTTGTATCAGGTCAGCTCGACGCGCGACCACGACACAGTGAGGTGACAGACCATGGACGAAGGCACCACTCGCAGCAGCGTCTTAGACGAGCGGCTGCGTGACCCGACTCAGATCACTTGGCCCCCGGAATGGCCCAGCGTCTGTTCGATACGTTCGGTTATTCCGTTTGATCTGGTGGGCCGTACTGGATTTGAACCAGTGACCTTCTCCGTGTCAGGGAGACGCGCTCCCGCTGCGCCAACGGCCCGAGACGACGAGAGCCTACCAGATTCTCCGGCTGCCTCAGAACCATCGTGTCAGGCGGCGGTCACAACCACGAGCTGGGCTGGAGGGCGGTCCAGGTACGCCTCGGTCGGCTCATACCCCGGACCGGAATAAAGGCAGCACGAGGTCAAGTTCGAGCCAGCGCGCCAGGTCCTTGATCTCGGCCTGCACGGCGGCGGTCATGGTCCTGTCGAAGGGTAGGTCCTGGTGGATCGCGTTGACCCGCAGCACCCCGGCTTTGCGGTCGGCGGCGGCGTCGAGCTTGCCCACCAGCCGGTCGTCGTGCAGGATCGGCAGCGCGAAGTACCCCCAACGGCGCTTGGCCGCGGGCTTGTACATCTCCAGCTGGTAATCGAACTCAAAGAGCTCGACCGTGCGCTTGCGGTCGTATATCAGCCGGTCGAAGGGTGACAGCAGCGCCGCACGCCCCGAGAACGGCTGGCCCAGCAAGGAAGGATCGACTCGCCACGTGCCCTTGACCCCCTCCACCACGGTCGGCTCGCCTGCCTCGGCCACGTCGGCCGGCTCGACCGGACATTCCGGTCCCCGGGCGCGCGCGATGCCCAGAGCCCGCAGCCGCCGCTCGTTGCGGATGCGCAGGGCCTCCTCCCGGGGAACCACCGGGTCAGCGGGGTAGACCCGGGTCGCTAGGTCCCACAGCCGGTCACCGCCCAGGCGCCCCGCGATCGCGACCTCGCCCCGCAGCACCATGAACCCCAGCAGCTGCGTGACGTTGCGGTTATTGGTCCACCCGGTGGAGCGCCACGGCACCTGGCAACTGTCCGGGAGATCGCGCGTCGGGAGCGGCCCCGAGGAGCCAAGCCGATCGAGGATGTCCCGACGGCATGCGTCGTTGGCCCGCACCCAGTCGCGGCGGGACGCCCGCCAGCCGGGCGGATCCCCGCGCTCGGCCTGGTCCCAGTGGGCCATGTCCGCACGGTAGAGTGCCAGGTCTTCGCCGGGCCGGATCATCGCCCGCAGCTCGAGCAGCGTGCGGTCCGCCAGGGCGGTGTCCAGCTCAGCTGGCGAGTACGACGACCCGAGGCGGCTCCAGGCCACCAGGTCGGCGCTCGGCGCGATCGCGGCGACCGGATCGATCTGGAGCAGCGTCAGCTGGCGTACCACGTCAAGCAGCCCGGCCGACCGCGGGCGATCCAACAGCTGCGGGCGATCCAGGAGCTGTGCGCGCACGGCAATGCGGCGCGCGTCGGGGCGGGAGAGCTCATGGACGGTCACGATTCGAGGTTACGGGACAAGTCCAGGCCGTTCCTCGAGCGCGGTCGCAATCCGTTCTTATTCCGAACGAGTCGTTGTTTCTGCTCTACCGAACTAGTTTCTCTATCCCCGAATTTCGGTGACACAATGACACGGCGGCGTATGGTGACTTGTCAAGGTTCGTGGTCCACCAGGCTCTGGTCAGGCCGATGGATAGGTGGATTGACGGCGGCGGTCATCCGGTGTCAGGTTATTTTGCTAGACCGAATAGCTAACGGGAGAAGGGAACAGTCCGTGACTGAGCCGGAGCTCTCGGACTCTACCGGGCCTACGGGCCGCGTCCCCGAGAGCCAGCGGTACCGCCTGCACGGCGTGGAGCGGGCTCTGGACACCCTGGAGCTACTGGCCGCAGCCGGTCCGGGCGGCATGACGCTGACCGAGCTCGCCGAGCAGATCGCGGTGTCCAAGAGCAGCGCGGTCGCCTTGCTGCAGACGCTGATCGCCCGGGGTTTCGTGGCCGATTCCGGGGCCCGGCTGACCCGCAGGTACCGGCTGGGCATGGCGCTGGCCAAGCTCGGCGACGCGGCCGAGGTACAGTCTCCGCTGGTCAGCCTGACCATGCCGGTCCTGCGGTCGGTCACAGACGCGACCGGGCTGACCACCCGCCTGGTCATACCCGATGGCGCCTATGCCATCGTCACCGCGCGGATCGACGCGCCCGGGACCGTGCAGTTCGCCAGCTACCTCGGCAAACGGGAGTACCCGCACTCCACGTCCGTCGGCAAGGCGCTGCTGGCCGCGCTCCCGCCCGCTCGCGCGCGGGCGCTGGCCGTCGAGACCGGCATGCCGTCCCGGACCGAGCGGACGATCACCGATCCCGATGCCCTGCTGCGGGACCTGGAGCTGAGTACGATCCGCGGCTACACGATCGATGACGAGGAAGACTCCGAAGGCGTGTTCTGCGTGGGCGCTCCGGTCTACGACCGGGGCGGCGACTGCGTCGCCGCCGTCAGCGGCACCGGGCTGAAGCTGAACCGCCCGACCTGGCGGATGGACGAGCTCGGCGTTGCGATCCGGGAGGCGGCCGACCAGATCACCGTGGCCCTGGGCGGGCCGCCCTTCGCCGCCCGCCAGCTCGAGGCCGGACGTGTCCCATGACCCGGGTGCTTTCTGCTGAGGTCGTGGTGCCGGCCCAGTGCGAACTGGCCGAGGGGCCGGTGTGGGATGCGGCCCGGGGGCTGCTCCGCTGGGTGGATATCCTCCCCGGCCAGGTGCACGCGCTCGACCCGGTTACCGGCGCGCACAGCCGGTTCCACGCCGGCGACCCGGTCGGCACCGTCGGGCTGACCCGCTCCGGCGGCCTGGTGCTCGCGCTGGCGGATGGGTTCTACCGGGCCGGTCACGACGGTCAGGGGCTGACCCGGATCGGCGAATTCAGCGTCGATGCGACCGTGGTCCGGTTCAACGACGGCAAGCCGGATCCGTGGGGGAACTTCTGTGCGGGCACCTGCGCCTGGGCGGAGGACGGGCCGCCGTGTGCCCTGTACCGGCTGCGCCCGGATGGCGCGGTCGCCGAGATCGTCGGGGACGTCGGCCTGTCCAACGGCCTGGACTGGTCCGATGACCACACGGCGTTCTACTTCGCGGACAGCGCTAGCGGGGGAGTGGATGTGTTCGACGCTGACCCCGATACCGGCACGCTGAGCCATCGGCGGCGCTTCGTCACAACCGGCGGCGTGCCCGACGGCCTGACCCTGGACGCAGCAGGCAGCCTCTGGGTCGCCCTCTGGGGTTCGGGTGAGCTCCAGCGTTACACCCCCGGCGGCCAGCTCGACACCGTCGTCCGCCTCCCGGTCCGCCAGGTCACTTCGGCCGCGTTCGGCGGCGCCGACCTCAGCACGCTGTACATCACCACGGCCAGGGAGAACCTCACCCCCGCCGACCTGGCCACCCAGCCGCACGCCGGGGATATCTTCGCCTGCACGCCCGGCGTCCCCGGCCGCCCCCCGTTCCTGTTCGCGGCCTGACTCAGCGGGCGCCACCGCGCTCACGTACGGTGGTGTGGTGCGGCGCGTGGCATGGTGGGGCGTGATTTCGTCGGCCGGATCTCCGGCCCTGCTGGTGGCGGGGTCGACGGCAGCTGCCGCGCTGCAGCCGCGCTCTTACAATCCGGTGGCCGACACCCTCAGTTCCCTGGCGGCGGTGGGCGCCGTGGACCGGTCGTTGATGACGTGGGCCCTGGCGGGGATAGGAGCCTGCTATGTCATGACCGGACTGGCGCTCAGGCCGGCGGCATTGCCCGGGCGGGTGATCCTGATGGCCGTCGGCGTCGCCACCATCGGCGTCGCCGCGAACCCTGAGCATAACGGCGGCTCGCTGCCGCATACGCTCTTGGCCGCGACCGGCTTCATCGCCATGGCCTTCTGGCCGGCCGCGGGCCGCGTCCGCGGGCCCGGGGTGCCGTACGGACTGCGGCCCGCGGTGGCGATCAGTGCCACCGCGGTCATGCTCGGCCTGCTCCTGTGGTTTGGCGCGGAGGGGATCCTGGCCGGACACCAGGTCGGCCTGGCCGAACGGGCTCTGGCCGGGACCCAGGCCACCTGGCCCCTGGTCGTGGTCCTGACCTGTCTACGCCGCGGCAGACCAGTTACCATCGCGTCCTGTGGAACCTCACTTCCTGCCGCCGACGCTCGCCACGCTCCTGGACCGTTACCGGCCTGAGGACGAGGCCGAGGCGGCTGACGTGCGGCGCGTCCGAACGCTGATCGAGGCCACGGATGACCCGTGGCGACGCGATCTCCCGTTGCACGTCACCGCGTCCGCGCTGATCGCGCACCCGCCCACGGCCCGGGTGCTGCTGCGCTGGCACCAGCGCCAGCAGGCCTGGCTGCAGGTGGGCGGGCACGGCGATCCGGGGGAGAGCGACCCGCTCGCCATCGCTACCCGGGAAGCGCAGGAGGAGACCGGCCTGGCCGACCTGACGCCATGGCCCGATGGTGCGATCCGGCATGTGGTGATCGTCAGCGTCCCGGCGGGAAAAGGGGAGCCTGCCCACGAGCACGCGGACGTCAGGTTCTTCATGGCTACCCAGACCCCGGACGCAGTGCGCGCGGAGAACGCGCACGCGGCGCTGCGCTGGCTGTCGCTGGCCGCGGCGCGCGACCTCACCTCCGAGCCCAACCTCATCCAGACCCTGGCCCGGATGGAGCGCCCGCTCACGCACTGAGCCGCAGCTGGCCCGCGGCTGAGCTCCCCACCTGGTTAATGGCGCGGCCCTTACCCGAGGCGTCCGCGTTTGCACGTGTTTTCATGCTTTCGGGTTTTCCATGTCCTTATGAGGACGGCGATTAATAATAAGGTTCGCCGAGAGTTGACATGCCGGGAAGCTAGGTGCTAAATGGGTAAAGGGATAAACACACACTCCCATCGGCGGGCATATCCGTGTCCGTTCCACAACCATTCCCGTGCAGAAAGTAGCTGCACAGCGTCGGCGGTAGCGAATATGCCGTCTAGCCGACCCGTGAATAGCAAACACATGTCGACTGAAATCGGTCACCCACTAGGAGTTCGCCATTTCTGATCGACAAAATGTTACCTATATCGGGGGAAACCGTTGATCCGGTCAGCGCTCATGCGGCGCCGTGCAGCGACCCCGCACGCGCGAAGAGCTGTTGCGGTCGTCGTAGGCTGCGCCCTTATCGCTCTGGCCGCGGGCCTGGTCGGCGCCACCCCCGCGGCGGCGCAACCCGCGATGCTTGGCCTGGATGTCAGCGGGCACCAGAGCAGTATCAACTGGGGCTCGGTCGCGTCCCACGGGGCACAGTTTGCCTATATCAAGGCGACCGAGGGCACCGGGTACGTCAATCCCGACTTCGCCGCCCAGTACGACGGCGCGTACCAGGCCGGGATTATCCGGGGCGCCTACCACTTCGCGCTGCCCAACGATTCCAGCGGCGCTGCGCAGGCCAGCTATTTCGTCGCCAACGGCGGCGGCTGGAGCGCAGACGGCCGGACGCTGCCCGGAGCCCTGGACGTCGAATACAACCCCTACGGTGCCGAGTGCTACAAGCTCAGCAAGGGCGCGATGGTGGCCTGGATCGCCAGTTTCGACGCCCGCTACGAAGCCCTCACCTCAGTCTGGCCGGTCCTCTACACCACCAGCCAATGGTGGGCGAAATGCACCGGTAACTACAGCGGATTCGCGACCCAGGACCCGCTGTGGATCGCCAGCTACGGCGGCACCCCAACGACGCTGCCGGCCGGCTGGGGCTTCTTCACCTTCTGGCAGTACTCCGACAAAGGCACGTTCCCCGGCGACCAGGACTTGTTCAACGGCTCAAGGAGCCAACTGATCCGGCTCGCACTCGCCCGCTTAAATATCGACCCCGAGATCGAGGTGCGGTTTAGGAATTATCGGATCCTGGGCCGGCGGGAACGAGATTGGCGCCTTGAATAGTTTCGGTCAGGGCCGGAGTCGCTGACCAGCCGATACTTATTCGCCGTCGTCGAGCAATTTCCTGAGCCGCCCCAGCCGCTCGGTCCGCTCGTTCGCGAAGCGCTCGAGCGCCGCCAGGATGTGCGCCTCGTCCAGGTGCGCCTCCTCGATGACCTCGTCCACCGAGCCGCCGGTGCGCCACCGGTCGTCCCAGTCCGAGGACAGCGAGTACTCCCGGACCAGCGGCCCGTCGGCCCAGTCCCGCATCAGCTTGAACGCGCCGTTGGTGATGACCATCGCGTCCAGCCCGCCCGCGGGACCGACGACCGACTGCCGGTACGCACCAGGCTGGCGCGCGAACAGCTGCGGGCTGATTGCCGCGACGATCTTCACGTTGATTCCCTGGGCGGACAGCTCCGGCAGCAAGTTCACCACGTTCCGCGTCGGCATGGTTCCGCGGAGATATACCGTGCCGCCGCGAGGCACCCCCGGCTCGTACTCCCGCAGCACGTACGCGCCGCGCGCGGCGGCCAGGTGAGACGGGATGCCCAGCGCCGCGCGATCGGGTATCTCCACCGGCGGCCGGGTCAGGTGCAGCGCCACGATCGGGACGTCCAGGGAGAACGCGGCGCCGAGCAGGACGGGCACCTCGTTGTACTCCCACGGATGCAGGTCGATGACGTGTCCCTCGGGAAACAGCTGGGTGACCCCGGTCGAGAAGATGCCAAAGTGGGTGCGCGAGTCCTCCGCCGTTTCGGGTCCTGAGTGACCCGCGATCCACAGCAGCTTGCCCACCTTGAGCTCGGTGTCCTGGGCCAGCTGGCTGAACAGCCGCATCGGCCCGTACTTCAGGTAGGAGAACGAGCCGTAGGTGGAGCACGCGCCCCAGAAGCCGTCGAAGGCCCCGAACGGTCCGGGGCCAGGTTGACCGTGGCCAGCCCGGCGACCAGCCCGGCGTTGGTGAACTCGGTGATCTCCGTGGGCAGCAGTGCCCCGGTGGGGTTCGAGGTCCGGTCGTACCAGCCCGTGCCCGGCGATCCGTCGAAGTCCTGGCCGAACCCGGCGATGTTGGTGGACTCGGCCAGGTCGGCGGAGGCCGCGATGAACAGCGGCCTGCCGTAGTCCCGCAGCGCGAGCGAATTCACGTAGCCGCCCCACGCGGCCAGGCCGGCCCGGTTCGGCGCCTTCTCGCCCGGCTTCTTCCACATGCTGTCCGGATAGTTCGCCACGTCGAAGATACGCGGGTCGGAGAACAGGCCGGGCTGACCGAGCCGGAACCCCTCGATCTCGTCAGGCACCGTGCCCGCGATCGCCAGCAGCCGGTCGGACAGCCAGGTCACCAGGTCATCGTCGCGGCGCAGCACGCTCATCGCGATGCCCAGGTTCGCGGCCGCCTGCGCCTGCACCGCGCCAGGATCCGAAGGAGCCGCGGAACCGGCGCCCTCGTAGGTCACTCCGTAGCGGTCCATGAACCGTTTGCGCCCGGCCCAGAACTCCTCGGCGTTCATCCCGAAGGGGGTGCCGTGACTGGCCGCGTCGACCTTGCCGTAGCCACGGCCCTTCTGGGTCACGAACCACGCCATCGTCGGTACCCGTCCCGGGTTGGGGCCGCAGGCCGCGTCCAGCACCGTCCGGGTGACCGGCCCCCACTCCATGCCGTGCTCGGTGCCGGTGACCCGCCAGCCGTAGGGCGCGAACCAGTCCGTCGGCGTACCCGCGACCACGCTCGAGGCCGGCCTCGGGTCGATGCCGAAGTCGTTCCAGTCGACCATGAAGACCAGGTTGTCCAGGCCCAGGCCCCAGGCGGTGTTCTTCGTCTCGTGAGCCGATCCCGGGGTGAGCCCGCCCTCGCCCTCGAAGACGAAGACCTTCACCTCGCGGGCGCCGGCCAGCTTCAGGGCGAGCGTCTCACCGGCGGCCGGGGGCATCCCGTGCCCTGAGGGGCCGGTGTTGAACTTCAGGAAGAGGGTCTTGCCTTCCATCTCCGCGTGCCCGGGCAGGCCGCCGCGTCGGCGGAGCCGCAGCAGCCACTCCCAGGTCAGCGCCCAGCGGCCGTCATTGGGAAAGGCGAACTCGGCCGCTCCGGTGCGCTCGTGCCGCGCCCGGACCGCCTCGTTGAGCACCGCGAGGGTGGCGTAGACCAGCGGCACGGTGTGCCCCGCGGACAGGACGAAACGGTCGCCGAACCGCCGCCACGGCCGCAGCACGTCCCAGCGCATGGCGCCGGACAGCAGCAGCGCCAGCATCATGTGGACCTTGGATCGCGACCCGCCGGGATGTCCGCTCTGGCGGTAGTTCAGCGCCAGGTCGATGCACTCGTCGACGAGGTCCTTGACCACCTCGTAGCGGGCGAAATCGGACTCGGCCGCGGCGAATAG
>Ga0302324_100018392_pt1 | contig 13776 bp, 8 predicted proteins | sample Palsa_T0_1_FD_201949 | JGI IMG/M metagenome (GOLD analysis project Ga0302324, IMG submission 201949) | Peat permafrost microbial communities from Stordalen Mire near Abisko, Sweden - Palsa_T0_1 | ecosystem: Environmental > Terrestrial > Soil > Palsa > Peat permafrost | place: Sweden: Abisko... | reverse complement strand
GCATATTGGCCGGTCGCTCTCTTCGAGATTTCCGTCTTACTGATCGCGGGAATCGCTGTGGCCACGGGACGCACGCCGGCGGGCGGGACTTATATGCCGTTCTTCGCGTTGGCCTTCGTCGCTCTGTGGGGATGCTTTCAAATAGTCACCGGCGCCACTGTCAACCGCTTTGCAACGGAACGCGTGGCATTTCAGTGGATGACATGGACCGCCTTCTACTACCTCGGTGTTTCTACCCTTCAGGAGGAAGCTCTGGCAAAAATCCTCCGGACTGTCATCGTATGGTTTGGCTTTGCCGTTGCGGTAGAAGCGATTCTTCAGGCTTATCTCTCTCCCGGGGTAGTATTCGGATTATTTCCCACCGGGTACCATGAATTCGTAATGGGACCGATTGTCTATCACACCCACTTTGCAGCAATTATTGAGACGATTTTACCCATCGCACTCTTCCTCGCGTTGAGCGACAGGAAATCGAATATTTTCCTTGGAGTTTCGGCTCTATTGATTACCGCTATAGTAGTCAGCGCCTCGCGTGGGGGCCTTATCATCTCCTGCGCAGAAGTTTTTGGCGTTCTAATCCTTTTCCAAAAAAATAAGCATCAGGGCGGCCGCAAGATCGGCTCTTTGGTGCTCGCGTTGGTGGGTGTCACAGCTATTTTGATTCTGATAGTTGGCATCGAAACGACTTGGGCGCGCTTCTATTCAGAGGCCTTGACAGCAGGGCGCGTTCAGTTCGCTAGATCCACGCTGCGCATGATCGTTGTGCATCCGTGGATTGGCTGGGGGCTTGGGTGTTGGCCTGCCGTCTATCCCGCGTTCGCCACGTTCGATCCTGGGGCCATCGTCAACCAGGCACACTGCGACTGGTTACAGTGGACAGCGGAAGGGGGATTGCCAGTTGGAATTGCTATGCTCTCTCTAGCATTCTGGGCTCTAAGGCCAGCGATTCGGTCAATCTGGGGGATCGGGGTGATCGCGGTATTAACCCATGCGGCGTTCGACTACCCATTTTCGCGCCCGGCCGTAGGGGCGTGGCCCATCCTGATTCTTTCCATGGCGGCCACCGCGCCGGTCATTCCCGGGAAAACCGATTTCGCTACAAAGCCTCAGTTGCGAAAAATGGAACTGTTTTCGGGGGTCGATGAGAAACCTACTCAGGGCTAACAGTAGATGATTTGCCCCCTGCTAAACCGAGCGCGACGCCGACTCCAGCTCCGGCTGCAATGGCGACAATGATTAGAATCTTCGCCGTATCGTTGTGAACTGGAAGTGGGGCGGGCGTGGGCTCCGAACTCACTTCTGGCGGGGCCTTCGCTTCTGGAGTCGCGCCGACCTCTGGTCCCGCACCCGAAGCCGGAGGCGTGTCACCGGATGGCGTTGGCGGTGCCCCTGCCTCTGGAACTTTCGCGGTCGAATTCCCGGTAATCTCGCTTATCGTCATTTGGTGAATGTCAGAGACATACATCGTCCTGGAAGCACCGGCGACCGTGGTCGCGAGGACACTGCCCGTGGCCTCTACAGATCCGCCAACCAGATCATCGAGCCCAGATCCCTGCAGTTCATAAGTCACGTTTGTTGCCAGGTCAGTCAGCAAAAAATGTCCATAACGTCCCGCATGATCCTTGCGAAGAATGCCATGGATGGTCAATTGTGGCCCCAGCACACCCGGGTTTTGCCCTGCGGCGGGGGACGAATTCTGTGGTGAATCCGGGGAGGTTGGGCTTTGCGGCGATCCATTTTGTGCCGGGTCACCCTGGGGTGAAGCCTGTATCGCAAAGCTAAGAGCCTTGCCCGGCTCCAGTCGAGCTACCAGAGCCCCTGAAGGATTGCGGACTTCGGCGGCTGTTCCTTGAGCGGTGACTTCAAGATGAGACCTGTCCTTGACACCTACGACGACTGCACCCGCCGGAGATAGCGAAGAAACCCGCAGCCCATCCGCAAAAAGCGCAAAACCCTGACTTCCGCGTTGGGTGGCTGTCCCGTTCTGCAGGACAGCATACTCGCGGTAAACTTTTACCGCGGAGCCGGGCTGGAGGAGCAGATTAGAACCTCCGGGAAACATAAGGTCCGAGGTGACGCTCCCTGCCTGGACCAAACTCCCTTGAAACACGGTTGAATTGCCCTGCACAACCGCTCCATCGACCTGTGCCTGCCCACTGGTAACTACGAACCCTATGCTCGATGGCGATGCAGCCAAAGTGACCAGGCAGCCGCAGGTGAAGAGCGAGACCGCGGACTGTAGCCTGACCAGCATGGTTACCTCTCGGAGGCATCGAGCCCAACGCGCATAATTTTATCCCCGGGCGGGTAGGTTCGCAATGGAATTAACCGACATCAGGAGTCATGTACCTACTTCGTTGCACGGGCAAATATGTACCAGCCAACATGCTTCCCTGCAAGTTCCGCCCACGATTTAGGAATGAAACGCCGCAGCACACCAAAATCGTCCGGTGTGAGATGTCTGACGTCAAATCGAACGTGGGCAAAGTCCTCCAGTAGGTTTCGCAGCTGGTTCCGGGAATATGTCTTTACCAGCGGCACGAACTCTACACCGTCCGCTCCCGATTCAATCAATGACATTAGACCCTGATATCCGAGTCGTCGAAGCTTACCCCGAAGAATGCCATTCACGACGATCGTGTAGGTGTGAAAGAAGCTATACCTGTGGTACATCGCAAGGATCAGTTCTCCGCCGGGCTTGAGGACGCGGTGGCATTCCGAGAGGGAACGCACCGTGTTATCGGTACAGTGCAGCACGCCAAAGCTGTAAACCACATCGAACGAATCGTTCTCGAAAGGAATAGCCGCGGCAGCCGCATTTTGTAAATCAGCACGCATACCGCGCACCTCAAAATTCCGCGCAGCGAGTTCAAGATGACGCTGGGTGATGTCGATACCGTAGACGTCCGCTCCGCCCTTGGCAAACTGAACGAGATCGGTACCTTGGCCGACACCGACTTCGAGAACTCTTTTCCCTGCGAACGAATTGAAGTCGATGAACTCCCGCATCCAGGGAGCGTAATTTTCGTAACGGTCCCGCTCCACGGCTTCAAAATAGGCGAGGCCGAATCCGTCCGAACTGTCAAGTGCTCCGCATGGATGGTTCATCCATTGCTGAATCGCGGCCTGGTTAGCTGGCGTCAACTCGGTTTCAATCATAGCCCACATTGTAACGTTCCATGTTGTCGACCAGCCCGAACAGCCGCGCCGTATGGAGGAGAGCAGAGGGAGCCGCGTCTGAGAACAACCTGAATTCCGGGCTGAGATTTCGAATCTTATTGACCGGGCCGGGAAGGCACACTGGAGCTTCCAAATACTTCTGCGGCAACAGGCTCGTCGTCGGCCTTCAGATTTCTACTTCTCAACGGATCGATGATGTAGAGAGGCCGCCCCTTGACCTCTTCAAATATTTTGGCGACATACTCCCCAACCATCGACAAACCTATCAAATTGAAACTTCCTATGAGGCACAAAGTGAACATAATTGAGGTCCAGCCGCGGACCACGTAATAATGCAGAAGCATACTACCGACCGCATAGATGCCGATGCCGACGGTCGCTGCCGCCACGATGACCCCCAGACCAAACACGACACGCAGGGGCATCGGCGAAAATGACAACGCCCCTGCCCATGCAAGCCAGAGCATACGGCCCAGACCATACTTCGTCTTACCAGCCACCCGCGGCGGCCGTTTAAAACGAACTGCCGTTTGCGGAAACCCCACCCAGGACACCATCCCACGAATGAAACGGTGAGTCTCTCTCATCGATCGCAAGGCCTGCAGACAAGGAGTCGAGATCAACCGAAAATCGCCGGTGTCCGCAGGCAGGTTATGGTATCCACCTAAATGCATCAGGCGATAAAAGAGCCACGCGGCGCCGCGCTTCGCCAGGCTTTCACCTGTGCGGCCATTGCGCTGTGCATACACAACGTCATATCCTCGCCGATACTCGGCAAGCATTTCGAGGATGACCTCCGGAGGATCCTGAAGGTCAGCATCCATCAGTACACCGGCGTCGCCCTGCACATAATCCAATCCGGCAGTCGCAGCCGCTTGGTGTCCAAAATTCCGGGACAGCGAAATCACCGTGATGTGCGGATCGCATGCCGCCCATTCCTGCAAAGCCTTCAGCGTGCTATCCCGGCTCCCGTCATTTACCAGGACCAACTCCGCAGGGCACGGGAGTCGGGGGAGAAACTCGCTGAGGCGCCTCCTCAAGTGAGGAATAACCTCTTCCTCATTGTAAAAGGGTACTACGATCGAAAGCAGACGAGGATCTGGCCTCGATTCTATTCCTGATCCCGAATTCAATCGGCTCGCCGAATTCATCGCAGATTACCCTCTCAGCAACTTTATTTCGAATGGCCGTCTTATCAAACAGTTTATTCCCGAGCAACGGGTATTTCTTTCCATGAAAATGGAAGACCCCCACCGCAAAGTTTCACCGATGAATACAGGAAGGTCAGGCAGAGGAAGGTAAGCAGATAAGCCGGCTTGGGCATCACCAGGATTGCATTCATGGCGCTCACAGCAATGGCGAGTGCGAAGGCAGAGTCTAACCAGAGAACTTCACTCTCGGCAAAAAGAAGGCGTCGCACCGGAAACAGCAATATCAATGCCAAAAGAATCACAATTCCGGCTTTGGCGGCCAGGTTCTCGATCAACACGACCGGGCTGTGCTTTGCTATCTTTAACACCTCGCGCCTCAGGATGAGCTCATATTTGGCGGATGTGTATGGAGCCGAAGCGTCGATTGACCGAACCTTATCCATTCCTACCGTGTCGTTATATTCTGACACTTGGGAATTAGGAACAAATCCAAGGCCAATATAGATGGAATGCCATATCGGATGGCGGTTCACGGCGATCGCCGATTCACCAAGGCTGGTCAGGATGGCGTCGCGACGTGTGATCAAATGCCGCTCGATGAGCGAACACGGAATGCATGCGATGACGATCAGCAGCAGCGGCAAGAACATTTTTTGAATACCGCACCAGCCGATCAACAGTGTAACGAGGAAGGCCATACAAATGAGGGTCGTTCCGATCCGTACCAAAGAACACCATGAACAAAAAAAAGCAAGCAGGGTAGCACTCAAGTAGAGAGCGAACGATTTGCGCTTGAGAGCAAAATACAGCACCCAAGGAATCCCTGCTATGAGCGGAGAGGTCTGAAAGATGTAAACATCAGCGACTCTTGCTTCGGCGAGCCCGAGACAAATGAATACAGCGGCCCCGGTCCAACGCGCCCGTCGACTGGGATACGCGCGCCAAAAGCCTGCATAGCCGACCAGGATTCCTATCGCGATGACGGCAAATGTCGTGACGTCAAATGCATCGACTAATGACATTCCCGTTAAGGAGGAGATAACCGGAATCAACTCCTCCAGGCCAGGATCGTCACTCATTCCCGTCTGGACGTAGTTGTGTCCGTCGAACGCTACTGTTGCTGTGCCCGTGCAATTGTAACCACGGGCCGCCTGTAGAATTTCGACATAGCGGCTTGTCATCAGCCTGAAACGAGTCGGTGCTTTTTGTCGCATAAGTGCGGCGTCGCTGTCGAACAACTGATTCGAGTATTGGCACGTATGCAGGTCAGGCATCGTTGGCTGCTTTTCGGTTAAGCACCAGGCGGTAGAAGCAATGATGACCAGCAGCGCAGGAAGAAAACGCTTCGCTATGGTAGAGCTGAGTCGGCGCAGACGGCACTTGATCCTGCCCGGCACATGTCGATTGCCGGAAGCCGGGTAGGATGAAATGGCAAAACTGGAATCCACTTTAGCTCACACTCACTTGGAGAATGCTCCGGCTTACAAGGCCACTACAGGTTCTGCACCTGACAAAAACCGTTGTGTAGAATTCAAAATCGTGCACGTTTGTTCGCGCGCGATTCTTGTCTGAAGCTGAAGAATTATGCCCATCGTAAAGATATAGAACAAATTGATATCGGAAAGAGATCCGATTGCAAAGTCCATGCCGATCAGCGTGTAAACCAGAAGGCAGTAGAGAAACGCTAGCCAACCCTCCGGGTATGCCTTACGGATTTTCCACATCGCTCGTACGAAGAAAACCTGTGCTGCAACATAAAAAAACAGGCCGACGATTCCCTCTTCTGAAAGGACCGTCATGAGCACATTGTGTGGAACATTCATCGAATCAATGCCCTTCCACCTCGTCATGTAGCGAGGATTCTTGGAGGCAATATCCTGGTATAAACCGAAGCCCACTCCAAAGATTGGGTACTCGCGAATCACTTGCAGCGTTTCCCGTTGCTGCGCAACCCGTTGGTAGAAGTTGGCTGGGTTGGCAACGCGATCTTCAAAAAGCTGGGGATCCAGCAGCTTTGCTGCAAAAGCGGCGAGCAGGATCATCCCGAAAAATGATGCCCAGATTCGACGGGAAAGCAAACGATGGCTCGAGAACGAATCGATTACGGCGATCGGCAGTAAAGCTAACACGAGACCTCTGTTCAGTGGGAGGAGTGCCGCCCCAAGTGAGGCGACCGCTCCGGCCTGATGAAGCAGGGTGCGAGAGGTGGAGATCTTTCGCGGCATGAGCCGTCGCAAATAGATGATCAGGAAAAACGCGAGGGTTGCGACCACGGAAAGGACCACCTGCTGTTCGAAGGGCCCGTCGGGACGCAGAACCTGGGTATCCGTAAAATCAGGATTTGCTCCGCTCCACGGAAACAGATCCACCCCCGTGCTTAATTCAACGAGCCCGGTGATACACAGGCCGATACCGAGAATACAAGTACACACGTGCAGTTTCCGAAGATCCTTGAGTAAGGGAAAGTAGCGAATTGCGTACAGACCAAACAGTGCTGGCAGTACCATTCCATCGATCAACGAACGATAGGCAGGCAAAACCTCAGACGGAGGGTGACCCGCTAAGGACAGAAAACAGATGAATAGATATAGACTCCAAAAATACGCGCTTACACGGATGTCCTTCGGTAGCAGCGACACGACTGCCTGCCGCGACACGACAAGCATTTCTACGGCTATCAGCACAATGAATGCGCGGTCAAGCGTGAAGACCGCCCGCGCTCTTGGATACGAGAAAAAATAGTAGCAGTATGGGTATACCGCGACCCACATAAGCGTGAAGTAATGGAATCTGCCACGTACAAAGCTGATCGTAATCCAGATCAACAAAATCCACGCGACAACAACGGCGATGCCTACTTTCGTAGGAGCCATTGGGACCACGATCCCGACCAACATGAGAGAGATTAAGACGAGCGGCCAGTACATCGTCCTCGACGATCCTACCGCGGCCGACCCGGATTGGCGTCCGAACAATTCCATAGAGATAACGAGTGAAGTAGTCAGCCGTCCCGCCCGGGACGGCTTCTAACTGCGTCCAAGTTTACACACTAACGATGCGACGGCAGGTTTCCCGGAGAGGGATGACGCCTGGACTTGCTAGAAATCAACCACCGGCTTTGCCGGCCCGCAAAAGTGAAACGAGTTTAGCCATGCCGTTGGGAATGCCGGGCACTCCTTAGCCGCTGAGGTACGATTGTTGTTCGACCCACACTCGCCCTTCAACTTAGTGATATTGTTCTTTGCGTCCTGATCGCGTCCTCTATCGCAAACGTTGCCTCTGTCACCTCAACCAGTTCGTGGAAGGGGATAGGAGCATTTCGATCTTGCTTCATCGCCTCGACGGTCATTTCCAGTTCTCGGCGATGACCTTTGTCTCTACCGCTTTTCAAGGACTCCGTTTTGCCATTGCGAGAAAGGATGAGCGTCTTGAAATCGTCAAGCCGTGCAATGCCGCCTCCGCAGAATACCTCGAAATATTCCTTCCCGACCCCTCTATCTCCGTTTGCCAGATACAGCAGATTGGCGACCGAGCCGTCCTCGAAGCTTATGGCGACCGTGACGTTGTCCTGGCTATAGCGCCCAGCGTCTGGCAGGGCCGCCGACGTGATCGCCCGCATGGGGCAGCCGACCACCGCTCGAGCCCAATCGACGAAATGACACAATTCTCCAATGATCCTGCCACCGTTCTCAGAGTTCTGAACCCAGTTTTCGCGGGGAATGAACCCGGCGTTGCAACGGACATGTACGAGCATCGGTTCGCTGCGCTGGCCGAAGAACGCCATCAGCTTTTCTGTTAGCGGCGCAAAGCGGCGATTGAACCCCACCATCACGAAAGGTGAGCGGCTTTCTGCTAACGCTTGAGCGTAAGCAATTCGCACCATCTCCAGCTGCTCGCGATTGACCGCCAACGGTTTTTCGACAAAGACATTCTTACCTCGCTCGAGCGCCCCCTTTACATACGCGGCATGGCTGTCGTGGCGGGTAAGAACGAAGACTGCGTCCAGATTGGGGTTGTTGAGCAGTTCTGAAGGCGATTCGGCGATGCTGAAACCATAGCCCGTGCGAGCCGATTCGGCGGCCGCGCCGGTGCTGGAGGCAACTGAGTCCAGCGTCAACCCGGGCGTCGATCGGAGAAGGGGAAAGACAATCCCGCGCGCAAATCCTCCGGCGCCGATGCACCCCACACGCAACTTGTCTTTCATCCGCGGCTGCACGGCATGCGCCGGCAAAGACGGCTTAGCAGAAAGTAGCCCATCGGCAGGCGCATGGTAATCGATGATGCCTGTGTATGCGCCGGTCTCTACGGCGGCGTACGCCTTTTCGCCTTCTTCGACTGCAAAACAGCCCCCGAGTAAGGCCTCTACTTGAAGCGCACCGGCAGACAACAGGTCGAGGAACGCTTCCATATTCCGCTTCTCCGTCCAGCGAACAAAGCCGATCGGATAATCCTGGCCCCCTTCTTCGTAAAGCGGGTCGTAGCGGCCAGGGCCATAGGAACGAGACATTGATAGCGATATCTCTTTCCTGTACATGTTGGCTCGCGACACCCCCATGCCGACGTCTCCAACAACCACAATGCGGCCGCGATCCCTTAACAGCTTTGCCGCGAGTTCCAGCGGTTCTGCCGATTTGGTAGCAGCCATGATCAGCGCTGCATCTACTCCGTAACGTGAAAAGGAGGCGACAGCACCTTCGAGTCCTGGATCGCTGGTGCACAAACCGATATGCGCACCAAAAGACGGTGCCTGAGCAGCACGCTCGCTGGAAAGATCGATGGCGATCACCCGGCAGCCGGCAGCGCGCAAGACCTGGACCGCCAGAACGCCCACCAGACCCACACCGATCACTGCCACCGTCTCCCCAAAGGTGACGTTTGCCTGCCGTATCCCCTGCACGGCGATGGCGCCAATCGTTGTCAGGGCCGCCGCTTCGAGGCTCACATTATTTGGTACGTGCACGGCCAGATTTTCAGGTACGAAGTTGATCTCGCAATGGCTGGCATATCCGGCGCCCGCGCACGCCACCCGATCACCGGGCTGGAAGCCGGTCACACCAGCACCGGCCTCGAGCACATAGCCGGAGCAAGAGTAGCCAAGGGCCGAGAGCGTCTCCAGGCGCGCCTGTACTTTCTGGTGGGCTGCCCGGATGCCATTCGATTGCGCGTACGCAACGACCTGCTTCACCAGATCGGGACGAGCCATCGCCTTCCCGAAGAGAGACTTCCGGCCAGCCTCCACGGACGCCTTCTCGGTGCCGGCGCTAATCGCCGAAAAGGCCGTGCGCAGCAGAATGCCTCCCTCCTGAAGGTCCGGAGCAGGCACGTCATAAGCGGCAATCCGACCCGACTTCATGTCTTCGAGCAATGCGCGCATCGAGCCTCCTTTCGCCGCGTTGGCATTCAATGCCCTTCCGTGACGGGATGTAGCTCTGCGGATGGATGCGAATACACTTGACCCCGCAGGAGGGAGTTGATGAGCGCGGCCAAGTGGCGCGCTCTTTCATCCCAGGTGCCGTCCTTCACCACCGCCTGGCGTTGCGCCGCCAGCGAAGCAGTATCCTCTTCCAGCGCCGCTTCAATCTGTTCGATGAACTCCTCCGTACCACGGTAGAAACGCAGGCCCGGCGTCTCCAGATATTCGTAAAGCGGCGCCATCACCACCGGCTTTCCCGTGGCCAGATACTCACGTACTTTAATCGCGCTCCCGTAGCTGGTAAACGTGTTGTGGGCCCGCCAAGGAAGAACGCAGACGTCAAACTGCCCGATGTATCGCGGTAGATCGCGATACGGCTTTGAGCCAAGGAAATGGATATTCGGAGCCGTGACTCGCACCAGATTCGATTTGAGACCGAGCAGCACCCAGTGCCAGTGAGGGCGCATCTGCGCGACCTCGGCCATCAGCTCGGTATCCATCACATAGTCCATAGAGCCGAAGTAACCAAGCATCGGATGTGGGATGCCGTTAAGTTCGGGCGCAGGCTCCGCCGACAGGCGAGAGAAGTGCTCAAAATCCACTGCCTGCTCCAGAAAAAATCGATTCGGTTCAGTTGCTTCGCGAAACAGCTTGCGGCCCGAGTACAACACCACATCAGCCTTGTCTTTTAGTTTGCGGTCGTATCGGCGGATGACCTGCGCCGACAGCGCACTGTCTTCGTTGGCATCGTACTTGTCCGATACCTGGTAGAGAAGCAGCTTCTCCCCCAGCCGCCCTACCGTCTCCGCTGCAGTCGGGATCGCAATCCAAAGAATCGGACGCGACATGCGCAGCAGCAACATGGCCAGCCGCAGCTGCGCCACCAGCAAAATTCGGTTGATCCACCGGCCGGCTCTCGACCCGTAAAACGGCAGGTTGATCGGCGTCATCACCCACAGGCCCTCGGGAACCTTTCGCAACCAGCGCAAATAGCTCCTGAGCTTACGTCGGATCTTGAGGAAGAAATCCGGGTTCGCCATCGCGGGCAACCCCATGCTGATGGAATTGACGAAGAGGACCTTGTTCCGATGCGCGTAGCGCTTGAGCAGGTGATTCTTGGAATGAGGATGGTGGTACCACCAGTCCTCTCCCGCGAAGCAGACGATGCTTTCACTGATTAATTGATCGCTCATGCTCTCAATCCCATTCCACCGTGGTCCGCAATTTTGCCGGCAGCCGCGCCGTGGTTTGGATCCTTATAGTGCTCACAGGTAACCCAACACCGTACTCCCGCGAGATCTCCGCGGGAAGGATGCTTAACGTCAGCTGACTTTCCGCCCTACACGTCAGCGTCATTTGCCGCGGTCCACGAATGACGCAATTCACAGACGCTCCTATCATCATCTCAGGAGCCGCTAGCCATTCGGGTCCCAGGATAAAGCGCAAATCAACGGAGCGCTCTGCGCCGCCATTGGCCTCATCCTTTTCTACGGGATCTATGCCTGCTTCATCAATAATCAGCAATAAGCGCTCGCTCAGGTGGACCGTCCTCTGGTGTTCGATGCCATACCTGGCATAACCCCGATGCGATGCTCGCACCGTCTTCTCCCTTTCTGAAAGTGCGATAGGCGAAACCCCGGCTTCGTTGCCGCATCGAAAAAGCATCTGGGGGTCTGGGGAAAGGATGTTTTGGTCAGATCCATCGATCACCAGGGTATTGTGCGCTCTTGTCGAGCGATCGAGGTTTCGCAGCACTGCCGAACGCGTGTAGCATCGGCTGCCGCTATCGCAAAAGACTTCGTCCGGTCCAAGGCGAAAAATAAATGACAATTTGTCGCAATGGGTATGGCTCCCCTTTCCCCCTAATCCATTCGGCATTGCGCAAAAGATTACAGAGGCTTCGCCCGAACGGAGCACAGCGATTCCCGAGTCACGCAAGACCCAGGCTGCCTTCTGCGCAAGTTTCGCAGGGACAGGATCGGTCGCACCGCCTAACCAGACCGCATCCTGCCCATCGCCGCCCAACGGAAGTTGGAGCAGATGAGATGCCAGCCCTATCAGGCCGCTGACCTTCAGAGAATGCCGCTGGCTTGGGCCAGGTACCATCTGCGCAATGTCCTCGACCAGCAGCTCGACCCTGCCATTATCGCAGTCCCCAAGGTGCGGCAGCTTCCCAGCATCTTCGGCCAATGCAGCGATCCACTCGAACATAAGGCCCAAGCGACCCTCGAACTCCGGCGCGATCGCGCGTGCCCGTCTTTGCTGCACAACCAGGGAATGCAGACTCAACTGCGCAACCAGAACGTGATAGCCCGTGGAAGCCTCGCAATTGCCACCATCTGCGTAGGTCTGCAACAGAATCTCCCGTTGAACGGCATCTGCGCATTTTTCTAAGCTTCGCTCCATACCAGGACCTTGCAGGTACGCAGACAAGGTGGTTAACCCGACGATGTTGCTAAGGTAATGATTGCTGCGCAGCAGAAACGAGAACTCGTTGTGAACTTCGATAAAGCGAAGATGCTGCCACAGGGAATTCGTCAACAGATCAAGCCAGCGCTTCTCTTCAGCCGTAAAGGGCCAAAGAAGATCCATGGTGAGACAGAGGCTGATACCTCGCAGCGCTGCTTCCATCGCGACCGTCCAATTCACTCCCTTTCCGACCGGATTGTGCGCGATCCAGTCTGTTAGCAGAGACTCCAGAGCCTTGCGGTACCGTACGTCACCCGTCAGCACGTAGGCTTTAGCTACGACCGGACTCCATTGCAAGCGTGAAAGCTCCCACGGGGCCTTCACGTCCGATCCGTCGTGGCGAACGATTTTCAAATTTCCCGAGGACTGGAGCGGCCAGCACCTTCCAGAAACCCAGTCACACTGCCAGTCGGGGTGGGACCCGAGACGGGGGCTCCCGTAGCCCATCAGCGGATACTCCCCGCGCAGGATCGCGTCAGCATAGGCAAGAATAGCCTCGCGCGCATGCTCAGAGACGAGCGGTCTCTGCAACCGGTAGTAGCTGATGGGATGGAAGCGGACCGGGCAGGCGCCACCCTTGCCGGCGAGCCGGAAAACTGCTTTTCGCATGGAACGGATCCCGCGCCACGCCGCTTCCCTTATCAGCGCCGGCAGGGGCTCTTCGCGTAAGGTGCTGGCGAGGGTACTCAACTTCACCCCGGATCACCTGTGGAGTTTGGTAGCTTTCGCGAACCGCGTGCGGTTTTCCCCAAAAAAAACCACAGGCTATGCCATAGCTGATTCCTCGAGCTCGGAGATGCGGGGAGTGGCCGCAAGGTTGAGCCGTCCGCAGGCTCGTGAAATCTTTGGCCCATGGCAATCGCCTCCCCCGATGGTAGGTCGCTCAAGGCCAAGGCAACATTCTGCGCCCAGCTATAGCGTTCAACCGCAACAAGCCGCGCAGCCGAGCCGAGCGCCTCGCGTTTCGCTGGATTTAAAGCCAGACCGAGAATCGCATCTGCTAGCTCCTCAACGTCGCCTGGGGTTACCAACCAGGCAGTCCGGTCGTGCTCAAGAACCTCGGCAAGCTGCTCCAGGCGGCTAGCGATTATTCCCTTGCCCATCGCCATATATTCGAAAAGCTTCGTGGGCGACCCAAAAAACCTGCTGCCATCCGGCATCGGAACATGCGGCGAAACCAGAATGTCCGAGGCATCCAGATACTCCGCGACCTTTTCGCGCGCGAGCGGCCCGGTAAATATCACCTCTCCCGTCTTCTCATACGCCGTGAGGGCAGAACGCATTTCTCCATGGAGAAGGCCATCACCGATCAGCACAAAGCGCAGGCGGCAACGCACCCTGTCGCTCAACAACCCGATGATTGCCCGTTGCAGTATTTCTATTCCGTGCCACAAGCTGAATGACCCGACAAAGCCGATCAACACTTCATCCGCTGACACTCCAAGCTGTTTACGCCCCAGTTCTCTGCCCCGTCCGGGATAAAAATAGTTCGGGTCCACTCCGTTTGGATTCACCCGAATGCGATCTGCCGGAATGCCTCTCTCTAATAATTCGGTCTTGAGC
>Ga0302324_100018391_pt1 | contig 13777 bp, 10 predicted proteins | sample Palsa_T0_1_FD_201949 | JGI IMG/M metagenome (GOLD analysis project Ga0302324, IMG submission 201949) | Peat permafrost microbial communities from Stordalen Mire near Abisko, Sweden - Palsa_T0_1 | ecosystem: Environmental > Terrestrial > Soil > Palsa > Peat permafrost | place: Sweden: Abisko... | reverse complement strand
GTTTGCCACCAGGTGTCGACGATGGGGCAGCGGTTGCCGCCGATGGTTTCGCGATACCACATCCAGGCTTCAGGATTGATGGGCTCGCCGACCGTGCCGAGCAGGCGCAGGCTCGACATGTCGTGCTTCTTCGGCCATTCGTTGCCCCACTTGAGGAAGGTGCGAATGGCGGTGGGCGCGGTGTAGAAAATATTTACTTTGTGGCGCGCGATGATGGACCAGAAGCGGTCGGGCTCGGGAAAATTAGGCGCGCCCTCGTACATCAGGCTGGTGGCGCCGTTCTGCAGCGGGCCGTAGACGATGTAGCTGTGGCCGGTGACCCAGCCGATGTCAGCGGTGCACCAGTAGGTGTCTTCGTCTTTCAAGTCGAAGACCCATTTTGTGGTGATGTACGTGCCGACGGAATATCCACCCGTGGTGTGGACGACGCCCTTCGGTTTGCCCGTAGTTCCCGAGGTATAAAGGATGTAGAGCGGATGTTCGGCGTCGAGCGGCTCGGCGGGGCAAACGTCGGAAGCCTTGGCCATCAGCTCGTGCCACCAGTGGTCGCGGCCGGGCTGCAGGTTGATGGCTGTCCCGGTACGCTTGTAGACGACCACGCTTTTCACGCTGGGGCAGGATTTCAGCGCCTCTTCAACCGCGGGAAATAATTTCACTTCTGCGCCGCGGCGATAAGACCCGTCCTGGGTGATGACGGCGGTCGCCTGCGAGTCGTGAATGCGGTCAACTAAGGCGTTCGACGAGAATCCGCCGAAGACGATGGTGTGGGGCGCGCCGATGCGGGCGCAGGCCAGCATGGCGATGGGAAGTTCCGGCGTCATGCCCATGTAGATGGCGACGCGGTCATTCTTCTTCACCCCAAGGGCCTTTAGCACATTGGCGAACTTCTGCACTTCGCGATGCAGTTGCTGGTAGGTCAGGGTGCGGACTTCGCCGGGTTCGCTCTCCCAGATGATTGCGGCTTTGTTTTTGCGCCAGGTTTCGACGTGGCGGTCGAGGCAGTTGTAGGAAAGATTAATCTGGCCGCCGACGAACCACTTCGCCCAGGGGCAATTCCATTCGAGAACTTTGTCCCACTTCTTGAACCAGTGAAGTTCGCCGGCAATGCGCGACCAGAACTTGTCGGGAACGTCGATGGATTCCTTGTAGATGGCTTCGTATTCGGCGAGGCTCTTGATGTGGGCATGCTTGCTGAATTCGGCGGGGGGCTCAAACTTGCGCTGCTCGTTGAGGATGGAATCGATGTTGGGACCTTGAGTCTGGGCTGCCTGGAGATCGGCGACGGCTTTATCGGCCATGGTGAGAACCTCGACGCGGAGGAATTGTTATTCGTGCCCGGAGCTTCATTCCGGCCCGTGCACCGGATTGCAGGTGTTTATTCTACACAGACCGGGGCAGGACGGACACGTCAGACTCCGGGCAGGTTGCAGTTTGGTCTTGACGCGAGTTGCGATCCGCGCGAGATCCCTCGCTTCGCCGCGCTTCGCGCGCCCCCGGCTGAAAGCCGGGGGTCTACCAATGCTGGCTCCGCTCGGGATGACGCCACCGATGATGTTGCCAGCAGAATCCAAATTGCACCACTACTCATACTCCGGCCCGCTTCACACTTACCGTAGGCAGGTTCGATTGCTGCCAGGCATCGAGTCCGCCGATGACGTTGATCACGTGGCGGAAGCCGCCGCGCTGAAGCAGGCTGCTGGCGATCATGCTCCGATATCCGCTTTTGCAGTGCACCGCGATGGGGGCATCGTGGTCAAGCTCGGGCGGAGAGATGCGGAAGTTGTCGAGCGGCCACCAGGTCGCGCCTTCTACGTGCGCGCCTTCCCACTCGGACTCACGGCGGACGTCGAGCACTCGAACGTCATGCGCCTTCAACCGTGCAGCCAGATGGCCCGCGGTTATCTGCTGGATGGCTGCGACGGGGAACCCGGCCTGTTGCCAGGCGGCAACGCCACCGTCAAGAAATCCAGACAGCACTTCGATGCCGACGCGGGTCAGCCGGAGCCGCGCTTCTTCAAGTTGCTCCTGCGAAGCGGCAATCAGCACGGGATGAGCCGACAACCCCAACACCGTGCCTGCCCAGGAAGCAAACTGCCCGCCCAGCGCGATGTTCACCGACCCGGGGACATGGCTGGAGGCAAACTCCTCGTTCGAACTCACATCGAGAGCAATCTCACCCGCGCTTAACATGGTCTTCAACTCCGCCGGCGCAATGGCCCGCAGCGACGGGAGGTCGGCCAGCGCCGAGGCGCCCGCGCGATTGATCTCTGCGTCCTTGAGAAAATATTCCGGCCGCGACGGAAGATTGCTGGTCAACTGCGCAATAAACTCTTCCCTGCTCTTGATTTGCAGCGCGTAGTTGGTCAGTCGCTCGGTAGCGATGGTGGACGAGCGCTCGGCACGCATATTTTTCCCACAAAGCGAGCCGGCCCCGTGCGCGGGATAGACCAGCACGCTGTCGGCGAGCGTGAGCAACTTGTTATGCAGGCTGTCGTAGAGCAAGCCCGCGAGTTCTGCCGGCGAGTGGGTGGGCGACAGGTCGGGCCGGCCGACATCGCCGATGAAGAGTGTGTCGCCGGTAAGGACGGCCCAGGGTTGGGCAGATTTCTCGCCGTCGGTCACGACTTCATCCGTAACGACCAGGCAAATGCTTTCGAGAGTGTGGCCCGGCGTCCCGAGTACGCGGATCGATCCTTGGCCAAACTTCAGCTCAAATCCGTCTCGCACCGGGACGTGGGGAAACGTTGCACCGGCTTGCGCGCCCATGTAGATGGTCGCGCCGGTGCGGGCGGCCAGTTCCTTGTGTCCGGAAACGAAGTCGGCGTGCAAGTGAGTTTCGAAGATGTGGCGGACGGTGACGCCGTGGTCTGCGGCCGCTTTCAAATACAGCTCGACGTCGCGTTGGGGGTCGACTACGACCGCTTCGCCTTCCGAAGCCAGCAGGTAGGAAGCGTGCGCCAGGCAACCTAGATAGAACTGTTCGAAGTACATAAGAGAACTCCAGGCGGAAGCCTCATAACTCCGCGGCGGTCGAACCGGACCTCAGGGGCTAAAGCCCTCGAATTGTGGGGACTCTACCGGCACGGGTAAAGCCGTGTCCTTCCCGACCCCATTTCCGTACGATCAATGCTAACAAATCGTTGCAGACGCGCGAGGAACGGCAATCGAGGCCGGGCACTCAGGGGGGGGTTCAGAATCACGCGGGCAGCGGAGTAATGAACTCCAGGCCAAAACAGAAACCGTTGCGCGTGCGGACGATGGCCGGCAGCCGCGAAGGGGAGGGGGTGTCAAACTCGATCTCCAGCAGATCACCGGGGTTCAGCAGGATGCCCGCATACAGCACCATGCCGCCTTCACTCATTTCCGTGCCCCGGCCCTCGACAACGGTGGTCGAGAAGCCTTTCGAGGTGACGACGCGGACAGGCATGTCCACGGGAAGGCGAGGCCAGCGGCGAGTTCGGTCGGAATCCGGCATTCCTGCCCATGATTCTACTTACGACAGCGGTTTTCAAATTACTAAGGTGAGATGAGCTTGCGGGCGAAATCCGGGGCAATTTCCCTTATTGCGCTTGGCTTACTGCAGAGGGGAGCCGGCAACGAAGGTTGGAGCGGGTAGTGGGCTGCTTTTTTCGCAGCCCACTACCCGCAGGTTTCAGGGTTTACGCCGACGGATTTTTCAGGATTTCCGCCAAAGCTTTTAATCGCGTGGAGTCTGCCGGACTCTTGGCCGCGCCGACGGACTTTTCCAGTGAAGGAGCCAAGCGCTTCAGCTTCGCCAGTTTGTCCGGGCTCATGTGGGAAGCCTCTGCATTGTGGATCGCCTTCTGCAAAGATGAGATTCGGCCTGCCGGCAGAGCCTGGGAGCGCGACAGTTGGTCCAAGTAGGCTTTGGCCACAACCAGGCTTGCAGGCCACTCGATTTTCTGCTGGTTCTGCACGTTCTGCTCAAAGATGCGAACCGATTTGGCCGCGTCAATTTCGTTCTGCGTGAGGAACTTGGTCGGGGTCAGTTCAAATACGTCCAGGCCGCGAGCAATCTCCGAGCCGTAGATGGAGCCGTTGTACCAATAGGCTGACCACTCGCCGCCCAGCACCAGCATCTTCGGATTGATCGGCCCGCGGTCGAAGTAGGCGATCTCGAAGGGGTGGGCTGCGTCGGTGAAGTCCATCACAGAGATGCCGCCCTGGTACCAGGCCTGCACTTCAATATCCCGGCCGGGGACTGGAACCAGCGAGCCGTTGTGCGCCACGCAGTTCTCGGTGTCGGCCTGCGCGGCGGGCAGTTTGTAATAGCTCGCCAGAGTGAGCTTGTCGTCCTTCAAACCGAAGATCGCATCCGCGCCCCATTTGTTCGGGTCGTTGGCGCGGCAGCGCGCCCCCAGGCCTCCACCCCACTCGTCGGTAAACACGACTTTTGTTCCGTCGTTGGAGAACGAAGCCGAGTGCCAGTAGGAGTAGTTGGGGTCGTTGACCGCATCGAGACGCTTGGGATGCACGGGATCTTTAATGTCGAGCAGAATGCCATTTCCGGAACACGCGCCCGCCGCCAAACCAATCGCCGAGTAAACCGTGATGTCGTGGCATTGGTTGGTGTCAGAGGGCTTCTCGTTGCCCTTGCCGTGGCTGCCGCCGTTGTTGAGGCCGTTGAACGCGCCCGTCCGGGGATCGATAAATACACGAGGACTGGAGACGATTTTCGCGTCCTGCGGCGCAGCCACCGGCACCTTGATTACATCAATACGAAATAACGCGGTGTTCGGATCCTTGTCGGGAGCTTCGCCCGAGCACCCGGCCAGTTCTTCCGGCTGGCGCACAAACGAAGTTCCAGAGACGTAGATATAAACATTGTCCTTGTCGTTGGGATCGACCACCAGCGTATGGGTATGCGATCCGCGGCAGGTTTGCACGGCTGCCACTTGCTTGGGGTTCTTGATGTCGGAAATGTCAAAGATTCTTACGCCGCGGAAACGGTCTTTTTGCGCAGCCGGTAAGTGACGCTCTCTTTCGTGCCCCGCGGCCGGCGGAGGCTCCGGGGGAAAGCCGTCGGCGCCGCAATCCAGGCGTCCATTCGGCATCTCCACCGACATGAACAGCAGGTTCTTGTATACCGACACGTCGCCCTGGCCGCCGGGGCACACCAGCGAAGTGAGCAGCGTGGCGTTCGCCGGGTTGGAGATGTCAAAAATATTAATGCCGTAGAAATTTCCCAGGAACAAGTGGTTGCCCTGGAAGGCGATGTCGGAGTTGGCGAAGGCGAGCTGCGCGATCACCAACTGCAGGGGCTTGGGCATCCTGGCGGGATTGCCGATGCCGAGCTGACCCAGCGCCTTCTGCACCTTCGGATCATCAGGCTCGGCGGAATCCAGTTGAAACGCGTCTGGTTTCTTGACCAGCAGGAGGTGCTTGATGCCCATGGCCGCTTCCCCGGCGTCGTACATTCCCGGCGTCAATGTGGCGCGCGGATCGTTCGGGTCAGAGCCGGTCATTCCCGGTGGCAGCGGAGGAGCGGGCTGCGGAGCAAAAGGATTTTCGGGCGGCGCGTCGGGCGCCTTGGCGGGTTCTTTCGCGGCGTCTTTTGCGGGTTCCTGCGCGGCGTCTTTCGCTGGTTCCTTGGCTGGTTCCTGCGCGGGTGCGGGCGCTTGAGTGGCTGGCGGAGTTGCGGGCGTTTGTGCCTGCATTCGATTTACTCCGGAAAACGAGACAATCGCGGCCATCGCCACGCACAAGAAAACGTTGGGTACTCGGTTCATCGGTTCTCCTCTATCGATTTTTTTCTAACATCGACTGCATAATTTTGATTTCGGCTCGCTGGGTATTGTCGGCATCGGTCGCGAAATTGAAAATGTCGGCATCTTGGCCCGCGCCCGCAGTATTGAACAAATCGTGCACCATGATCAAGGCGCCGTTGTGGTGCTGAATCATCCCGGTCAAAAACAGGTGGTCAAACTCGGCGCCCTTGGCCTTGCGCAGCGCCTCCATCTGCTCCGGCGTCAGCATGCCGGGCATCAGAGCGATCGGCTGGCGCTGCATATCCATTCCCGGCATGTCCATCCCTGGAGTGGCCGGCGTCGACATGGAAAGCGGTTCCCCGCGGGCCGCCAGCCAGCGCTGCATGAACTTGATTTCGTCGGACTGCGAACTGCTGATGCGCGCCCCCAGCAGGCGCAGGCTTTTATTCGCGGTGTGTGACTGGATAAGCGCCGTCATCTCCACCGCTTGCGCATGATGCATGATCATGCCCTGCATGAAATCCACATCCGCCTGCGAGGTTGGGGGCAGCTCGCCCGTGGTGGATGGCGGCAGGGTCTTGCTGGGCTGGCCCGGAGCACCGGGCTGGACAATTACCGGCACTACGACCGGCGGCGTGACCTGTGCTGCGGCGCCAGTCTGCTGGGCGCGCGCAGGGGACGAGAACGAACCGCCGAGGGCGCTCGCGGCAAGCAGCATATAGCGTAACCTCGCTCCGTTCGCTGAGCGGTGCTTGCGCCTACGGAGAGAACGACGGAACGTCCAGTTCGACAAATCGGCAACCATTTCAGACCAGCCCAATTTTTGTGCCAGTCAGAAAGTGTATATCAGTTTGGGTCAAACTTGCCGGATCACTGCGGCGCAAGTTCAGGCAAGGTCGTAGCGATCAAGGTTCATGACCTTGTTCCACGCAGCCGCGAAGTCCCTCACAAACGCCTGCTTCGAGTCGTCACTGGCGTAGACTTCTGCGAGTGCCCGGAGCTGGGAGTGCGAACCGAAGAGAAGATCGACGCGCGTGCCGGTCCACTTGATTTTGCCCGTCGCCCGATCACGCCCCTCATACACGCCTTCGGTAGACGAGGGCTCCCACTTCGTGTTCATGTCGAGCAGGTTGACGAAGAAATCATTCGTCAACGTCTCGGGCCGGTTGGTAAGGACGCCGTGTTTGGCTTGCCCGAAGTTCGCATTCAGGGCGCGCAGGCCGCCGACGAGAGCCGTCATCTCGGGGGCAGTCAGGGTCAACAGCTGCGCCCGATCCACCAGCAACTCCTCAGCCGACAGTTTCTGTCCGCTGCGGAGATAGTTGCGGAACCCGTCCGCAACTGGCTCCATTACAGCGAAGGAGTGCACGTCGGTCTGCTTCTGCGAAGCATCCATTCGCCCCGGCGAGAACGGAATCTTCACTTTGTGCCCGGCCCTTTTCGCAGCTTCCTCGACAGCTGCGCAGCCGCCCAGCACGATCAGGTCGGCGAGCGAGACCTGCTTCCCTTTCCTTCCGCCCTTGTTCCCGTTGGACTTGCTCCCATTGGACTGCGGACCGTTGAAGTCCTTTTGGATCGCCTCCAGCTTCTTGAGAACCTTGGCCAGCGCGGCTGGCTGGTTCACTTCCCAATCTTTTTGCGGCGCGAGGCGAACGCGCGCCCCGTTCGCTCCACCGCGCTTGTCGGAGCTGCGGAACGACGCAGCCGATGCCCAGGCAGTCGTGACCAGTTGGGAGATCGACAGTCCGGAGGCGAGGATCTTGGCCTTGAGCGCAGCAATTTCCTTCTCCCCGATCAATTTATGATCCACGGCAGGAACCGGGTCTTGCCAGATCAGCGTCTCTTTCGGAACGAGCGGGCCGAGATAACGCTCAATCGGTCCCATGTCGCGGTGCGTCAGCTTGAACCACGCGCGCGCAAACGCGTCTGCGAACTGATCGGGATGCTCATAGAAGCGCCGCGAAATCTTTTCGTAAGCAGGGTCGAGGCGCAGGGCGAGGTCGGTGGTCAACATGGATGGGGAATGACGCTTCGAGGGATCGTGCGCATCCGGCACTGTACCGTTTCCTGCGCCATTTTTCGGTGTCCACTGATGCGCGCCGGCCGGACTTTTCGTCAGTTCCCATTCGTAGCTGAACAGGTTCGTGAAGAAGGTGTTGCTCCACTTCGTAGGCGTCGTGGTCCAAATGACTTCGAGTCCGCTGCCGATCGTGTCCGCACCATGACCTTTGCCAAGTTTATTCTTCCAGCCGAAGCCTTGATCCTCGATGTTGGCACCTTCTGGTTCGTTGCCCACATATTGGGCGGGAACACCAGCGCCGTGCGTTTTGCCGAAAGTGTGTCCGCCGGCAATGAGTGCAACTGTTTCCTCGTCGTTCATCGCCATGCGAGCAAATGTTTCCCGGATATCGCGGGCCGCGGCGATTGGATCAGGCTTTCCATTGGGCCCCTCCGGATTCACATAGATCAGACCCATCTGCACCGCGCCGAGCGGATTCTGAAGATCGCGATCGCCACTGTAGCGCTCATCCGCCAGCCATGTGCCTTCAGGGCCCCAGTTCAGCTCTTCGGGCTCCCACACATCCGCGCGCCCGCCGCCAAAACCGAACGTCTTAAAGCCCATTGAATCGAGGGCGACGTTGCCGGCGAGAATCATCAGGTCAGCCCAGGAAATTTTTCTGCCATACTTCTGCTTGATCGGCCATAGCAGGCGGCGCGCCTTGTCGAGGTTCACGTTGTCCGGCCAACTATTGAGCGGGGCGAAGCGCTGCTGGCCGGCTCCAGCCCCACCGCGGCCGTCGCCGATGCGGTACGTGCCCGCGCTGTGCCACGCCATACGAATGAACAGCGGTCCGTAGTGGCCAAAGTCGGCGGGCCACCACTCCTGCGAATCCGTCATCAGGGCATGCAGGTCTTTGATCACGGCATTCAGGTCGAGCGTCTTGAACTCTTTCGCGTAATTGAATTTCTTGTCCATGGGATCGGACTTTGGGGAATGCTGGTGCAGGACATTTACGTTCACCTGCTTCGGCCACCAGTCGCGGTTCGTGGGCGCGGACGCACCGTGGTTAAACGGGCACTTGGCTTCGGGTAAGGTACTTTTGTTTTTGGCTTCGGGAGAAACGCTTCCTGATGAGGTCGCGAGTGTATTTTCCATATATTTTCGTCCTTCCACTCTTGAATGATTACCAGGTGAACAAACTATTTTTTTGTACCTGCTTTTTTGCAACTATTTTATTGCACAGCGGCGGCAGAGGCCAAAGACCTCGACCAGCGGCTGCGTCAGATCAAAGCCATCCGGCGCGTGCCGGGACAGACGTTTGAAATCGATGAACTCTCCTTCGATGTCCTGAACCGATTTGCAGCGGGAACAGACCAGGTGGTGATGAGGTTTGAGATTGCCGTCCACGCGCAACGTGGCGGCATGAGGGGTGACCTCCCGCAGCAACCCACACTCGATGAAAAGCCGCAGATTATTGTAGACGGTGGCCAAAGAAATCGATGGAATGCGACGGCGGACCGAGGCGTAAATGTCTTCCGGGGAATAGTGCCCGCAAGAAGCGACGACGGCCTCATAGATCACCTGACGCTGGTGCGTGACCGCCAAACCGTGTTTCGCAGCCAGCTCACGGAACTGTTCATGGGTGAGGTGCATAATTATCGAATGATAATAATTATCAAACAACCAAGAAGAGTGTCAACCAAAATCTTTCCCTCGACCTCGAACCTGCGACCTCGAAAACGGCGGTCGGCCGCGCTAACTTGTCTGAAGTCGGTGCCGGTCTAAAAAGGGTACGTTGTCGCAGCTTTGCATGCGTCTGCAGTTTTCCCTTCGCGCTACAAAGTCGCGCCAACTTCCGAGGGGTCGGCCAACCGGAAGCTATGCGGAAATTGGCATGGGGAGATCGATCGCGCTTTCCTCGAAGCCGACTTCTGGCCCCCGAGCCGTTTTCTGAGTGCCCGCAGTATAGACCCCATCATAGCGCTGGCATTACGTTTTTATATGTTGCGTGCGCAACAGTACTATGTTGTAATGGCAACATAGAGGTGCCAAATGAGCGAGATACTGGAAGCGCTGTACCGCAGGCGAGCAGTTAAGGCCTTTGAGCCGGTCGAAATCCCACAGGTACTGCGTGAACAAATCCTCGATGCAGCCCGCTATGCTCCCTCCAGTTTCAATATGCAGCCGTACCGTCTTGTTTGGGTGGAATCGTCGCCGAGAAAGGCAGCCACGGCGAAACTCTGCCTTGGACAGATGCCTGCGGCAACCGCGTCGGCACTGGTGGTTGCGGTGGCCGACATCGGGTCGCTGGCAGCGACCTCCCAGGCCCAGTTGGAGTGGATGCGCAGGAGCGGATTCAGCCACGCCAATGTCCGAGACTACGAGCGGACGGCGAAGATCGGCCGGATCCTGTTCATGCCAGGACCGTTCGGCATTTTTGGCGCGGTCAAGTGGGCAATTTTTCGACTGGTAAATTTGTGGACGACGATCGGGATGCCACCAGTGTCTCAACAGGACTTGTTCAAGTGGGCGACGAAGAGTACATCGTTGGCCTGTGAGAATCTGATGATTGCCGCCGAAGCTCTGGGACTCAACACGTGTCCCATGGAAGGATTTGATGGCCGCAGACTCTCCAGATTTCTCGGGCTGTCGGCCCGGTATCATGAAATTGTGATGGTGATCGCGATCGGGAAGAAATCGCCTGCTTGTGCGGAACCGCCGCAGTGGCGGCGACCTCTCGATGCCACGGTAACCGTCCTATGATTGTGCTCCTATGACCATCGTTCCAAAGAAGGATATTCCTCAAGACATCCTAAGGGACTCAGTACTTGCCCACATTTTTGCAGCCTATGTTTCCGTCGGGAAGAGGCTTGAACGAAAAACTCGGTGCTCTGCGACTCGTGGCTTCATCCTATCCACACTCCGGGGCGGTGCCGCGCGGAATCAGAATCAAATCGCCACACTTCTCGGCATCGACCGAACTGTCGTGCACCGAGCCATCAAATCAATGGTTCAGGAAGGGCTGGTGTCGGAGAGAAAAGCAAAATCGGGCAGAGCAATTCACGTTAGGTTGACGCCAAAAGGCCTTAAATATAGAAAACGCCTGATCCATGCGCGGATCGCCGCTGACGATAAGCTCCGAAAAAAACTGACTCCGGAAGAACGCACAACCCTTCTTCGACTCTTGAAGTTGATTGCCGAATTAGAGTTCTAAGACTCCGCCTGTGTTCAAATGCTTCCTATCGTCGCCGTTCGTCCACACCTTGCCGCGTCGGAGGTGATGTCCAACTGGCGCCGCAACCCGAGTTCGTCACAGAGATCATGCATTCACCCCTACTCTCCCCGAGTACAGGGAGGGCCCCAGGCAGCGACCCAATGACAGGAGCACTCCCACGACCACTCGATCATTTACTTTCACTCTCACCCGCCTCCGACGGTGTCGGGAAGTGTTCTTGAACCCACGCTTCCCAGAGCGGTGTCTCGCGGGCGACCGTTCCGGCCGCCTGATCGCCGTAGAGGTAGAAACTTAGCGTGACCATGCTCTGGCCGCCGAAGTTGACGGCGCCAAGCGCGGCGGCGCCCGGCCCCGGCTTGTCGAGCCGTAGCAACGCGTTGTACGGACTCTGGCTGACGTGCTCCACCACGCCGCTGAGCGCCGGAACGCCCGCCGGCGCGGTCGCCGCTGTGGTCCAACTCTGCCCGGCGCTCACGCCTTTCAGCCCCAATGCCGCGATCAGCGTTTCCCAGGCATCCGCTTCGGTTCCCCCGGCCGGGGCCATCCACTGCATCATCGCGGAGCGTTGGCCGCGGAAGTGTGTGAGATAGATCCGCAGGATGCGGAAGTAGCCCGGCCAGCCGGATTCGGTGCCTTCCAGTTGGTTATCCCAGTCGTCTGTGCTGGCGAAGAGGCTATGCACCACGCGGACGACGCAGTTGCCTCCCGCGCGTGCCTCGACGCTCCACTCGTCCGCGATGGGCGGCGAGCCGCCCCAGCCCTCGCCCTGGGCGGCAAACCTCCGCGGTGGATCCCAGGCCGTCACCGCGGAACTGGACTCCATGCCCGGGCCGAAATTCAACTTCACCGCAACGGGCTTCCCGTCGCGCTCCTCGAACTCAGTCGGCACGAACCAGGACGAAATACCGGTCCCGGTGGCAATGGCCTGCCAGACTTCCTCCGGCGTGCCGGGGACCTCGACTTCGACCTGGACGGAACGGCGTCCGGAGGCCTCTTTCTTTATGCTCATGATGTCTCCTTAGGATGGGACTTGGGATCAGATTTCTGCGGCAGAGGGTGCGCCACAACCACCAGGCGATGCGCGCGGCCGCCGGGGGCGGATTCATCGTGGTACTTCGCAACCAGCTTCGTGATGGCCTCGGCTAGTTCGTTGCTGAAAGCCGCCCGGTCCGTCGCCGACCGGAACCGAACCTCGGTATCCACTGCCAGGGTCGCCAGGCGTTTGCCTGTCTCTTTGGCGCGGCGAACCAGATCGCCCACCTCGCGGACGACCCGTGCACCCAGCGCGATGAGATAGCTCGCGGACAGCCGATCGATTTCACGATTCGGATCTGCGGCGACAGGACCCAGGGCGCTCGGCGAAACCACGTAGGAAGCGGCCGTCGCGACGAGCAGCCGTTCCGTCAGCCCGCCCCACTTGCGTTCCTCGGCCAGCCGCACCAGCCCGTGCGCCTCCAGCCCGTGCAGGTAGTAGTTGACTTTCTGGCGAGTCAGGCCCACCCGCGTGGCCAACGTCGCCGCCGAGGCGGGCACGAGTAGCTCGGAGAGGAGTCGACCCCGCATGGGCTCCAAAGCCGCCGTGGCCGCTGCCGGATCATCGATGACTTGGATATCGAGCACGAGGAGACGGTACCATTGACAACTTTTATTGTCAAGGATGATTGAAGGCTTTTTCTTACGAATTTGCAGAGCCGATGAGGCCATCGAACAGGTCGGCTCCCAGGTCCGTTTTCTGCCGCCTTGAAGTCCGGACTTCAACCCCATCGAACTCGAACCTGCCGGACATCTTTTCCCAACAAAACCAGCGACTGGAAGGTCAGACGAGCATCACAAGTCCTACTCCACGCAATGCGCCTACGACATTTATTTGAAAAAGTGGGTTCTTCCCCGCTGGCGGTCATACCGTCTTTCCGAGGTGAAAGCGGTCGATGTCGAAGCGTGGTTGAAAACGATGCCGTTGGCACGTGGGAGCCGGGCCAAAATCAGGAATCTGATGAGCGCCTTGTTTTCTCATGCGATCCGATGGGAGTGGACAGAACGAAACCCGATCAAGAGCGTACGTCAGAGTGCGAAGCGTATGAGAACGCCCGATGTCCTGACACCCGACGAGATCATGGCACTGCTCAAAGAGCTGCCAGAACCTCTTCGAACGGCGGCAGAACTGGACGCTTTCACCGGTTTGCGACGTGGAGAATTGATCGGCTTGCAATGGGAGGATGTGGACTTCGAGAGCCTCGTAATCCATGTTCGCCGTTCAGTCGTGATGATGGTCCAGGGCGCTCCCAAGACGGAAGCTTCCGCAAAGGACGTACCGCTCGACGCTGCATTGGCCGAGTCTCTTCTCAAGCTGAGGCTGGTTGGTCCGTACAATCGCGAAACAGACTGGGTGTTTGCCTCGCCGACGATGAAAGGCAAACAACCGCTCTGGCCAGAAACCCTGTGGCGGCGATACGGGCGACCTGCAGTCAAGGCGGCGAAGATCCAAAAGCGGGTTGGTTTCCACACCTTTCGTCACACGTACACAACCTTGCTCACTCAGAACAACGAGGAAGTGAAGGTGGTACAGGAACTTCTACGTCATGCGAACAGTCGCATTACGCTGGATCTTTACGCTCAGGCGGGTATGCCGAGCAAACGGCTGGCACAAAGCAAACTGGTTCGGATGGTACTCAACAAGGGAGAAGCACTGGCCTAAGTGGACCAAATTGGACCATGACGCAAATTGCCAATTCCTTGCAAGTGCTTGAAAGAATTGGCGGGGACGACGGGACTCGAACCCGCGGCCTCTGCCGTGACAGTTATACCATCAAC
>Ga0302324_100018387_pt1 | contig 13778 bp, 7 predicted proteins | sample Palsa_T0_1_FD_201949 | JGI IMG/M metagenome (GOLD analysis project Ga0302324, IMG submission 201949) | Peat permafrost microbial communities from Stordalen Mire near Abisko, Sweden - Palsa_T0_1 | ecosystem: Environmental > Terrestrial > Soil > Palsa > Peat permafrost | place: Sweden: Abisko... | reverse complement strand
GGTCATCGCGCCGGACAGCGCGCCCGTGGCGAGCAGTGCGGCCGCGATCGCGGATTGCAGACGGATACGACCTCGCATGATGATGCTCTCCTCTACTTCGATATTGATCGCGGCACGGCGCAATATAGGCCCTGACCGCGCGGCGCTGAGGATTATACGATGTTGATGCTGATCGCAGGACTCATACTCTTCCTCGGATCGCATTCGATGGCGATCGTCGCGCCCCACTGGCGCGAGCGCATGGTGCTGCTGGTCGGCGCGGGCACGTGGAAGGGCACGCTGGGCCTGCTCAATGTGCTCGGATTCATTCTGATCGTGGTGGGCTTTGTACACTCGCGGCAAGCACCCATGGTGCTCTACGTGCCGCCGGCTTGGCTGCGCCATGTCACTTTTCTGCTGATGTTGCCCGTGTTCCCATTGCTGCTCGCAGCCTATCTGCCCGGCAAAATCCGCTCCAAGAGCAAACATCCGATGCTCGTTGCCGTGAAGCTGTGGGCCACGGCGCATTTGCTCGCCAATGGCATGCTGGCCGATGTGCTGCTATTTGGCGCCTTCCTGCTCTGGGCGATCATCGACCGTATCTCACTCAAGCGCCGCGCACCCGTGCTGATCAGAAAAACAGCGCCCTCTGGCTATTACGATCTGCTCGCGGTGGTGCTCGGGCTCGCACTCTATGCGCTGTTCCTCTTCAAGCTGCACGTCCTGTTGTTCGGCGTCGCACCGCTTGCGCCTGCGATGTCATAAATCCGACCGCAGACGGATGCTCTAATTCTCGTTGCCAGTACAGTGCGCCACGGCGGCGCCCTGCAGCGGCAACGAGGAGGTTAATGAGAATCGCCATTGTGTCGGACGCCTGGCGTCCGCAGATCAATGGGGTGGTCACGACGCTTGAGCAGACCACCGAGGCCGCACGGCGCCTCGGGCACGAGGTGCTGCTGACGAGTGCCGCCGGCCTCGCATCCGTGCCCTGTCCCAGCTATCCCGAGATCCGCCTGGCGTTGTGTCCTGGACGCGCGGTGCGCTCGCAATTGCAACGCTTCGCGCCCGAGGCAATCCACATTGCGACCGAGGGCCCGCTGGGTCTGGCCGCGCGCGCGTATTGCCTGCGCCATCGATTGGCGTTCACGACCTCCTATCACACGCAGTTTCCCGACTACGCACACCAGCGCTGGGGCGTTCCGGCCTGCCTCGGCTATGCTTATCTGCGCTGGTTTCACCGGCCCGCGGCCCGCACGCTGGTCGGTACGGCGAGCGTGCGCGCAAGCCTGCAGGCGCGCGGTTTCGAGCACCTGGTACCCTGGTCGCGTGGTGTGGATACCGCGCTGTTTCGGCCCGACGCGAGCGCACGGCAGGCAGCCGCTGCGCGCTGGGCGCGTCCGATCATGCTCTACGCCGGCCGCGTTGCCGTCGAGAAGAACATTGACGCCTTTCTCGAGCTGCGCACGCCGGGCACCAAGCTCGTCGTGGGCGACGGTCCCGCGCTCGTTGAGCTGAAGCGGCGCTACCCCGATGCGGTATTTCTGGGCTACCGCCTGGGCGCGCAGCTCGCGCAGCACCTGGCAGGGGCCGACGTGCTGGTGTTTCCCAGCCGCACGGATACGTTTGGCATCGTGATGCTCGAGGCCATGGCCTGCGGTGTGCCGGTCGCGGCGTACCCCGTGCAGGGACCGCTGGATGTCGTGCGCGATGGTGCGACGGGTGTGCTACACGAACAATTGCTGACGGCGATACGCGGCGCGCTGCAGATCGATTCCGAGCTATGCCGCGCGTTCGCACAACTGCATACCTGGGAGCGCTGTACGCGCCAATTCCTGGGTCACCTGGCCGTATTGACTGAGCGTGCGGCGAGCGCACGCAGGCGCGGGGCCAAGCGCGGGCGTACGGCGCTGGCCGAACTCGAGTAGGGCGCACGCAGCAGACGCAGCGAGCGCCGGCTTAGAAGGCGAAATAAGGTCCGGTGGCGCCGCCGGCGACGTGCGCTTCGATCGCCGTGTAGACGGTGCGACCGTAGAAAAACGGCAGACCCCAATCGAAATAGTCGGTGCCCAACCAGGTAATGGTGCTGGCCGTGCCGCCCACGTCGTTGAGAGCGAAATTGGCGGTGTTCCGCGCGCTGAGGTTCGCGATCTGAAACGATACCGTGCTGGTGTTACCGTTCTGACCCTGATCGCTTGCCGTCAGATCCAGGGTCGAAGCTGGGCAGTAGAACTCGGCGCCCACGCTGCTCGGGCAGTCGGGAATCGTCGAATCGGTGAAGAAGAGGCCGTTCGAACCCGAGTCGATGAAGCCACCATTCAAGGTGTGGCCACCATAGATAGTTGTGAAGTCGCCGGTTTCAGGATCAACCGTCAGCACGGTCGCGCTGCCCAGGCCGTTGTTGCTCTGCGTGCCTATGCCGAACACGAGATAGCCGCTCGCCGTAGCCGCGCCGCTGGCGGCTATCGAGGGCAGTTGAATGATCACGCCGTTGTTATCGTTGGGCAGGAGCGCGACCGGATTCGTGACCTGACTGTCGAGCGGCTCGATGGCGGCCGCGCAGTGCGTGCTCGAGCAGCTGTAGTACCAGTCAGAATTGCCGTTCGATTGCGCACAATAAGTGCCGCAATCCTGGCTGAACAGACCAATGCCGAGCACGCCGTTGGCGCCGAAGGCGGACACCGAATTCAGCGAGGCCCCATAGGCGCTGCAGCTCGCGGGCACTGAGGGGGCGAAGCTGCCGTTGTCGTCGATCACATGGATCGGAACATCGCTGGCACTCTCTCCGCCGATGCTGACGGCAGCGTTGGCGACGACACCCCAAGCGTAGCCGTCGGCAAACGGCAAGCACTCGGCGATGACATTAGCGCTGTTGTTCGGATCCGCCTGCGGCGTGAGCGCTAGTCCTGCGAGCACGGACGCCATCAGGCGCAAGCCCGTTGAGCCGGTATCGACCAGCACATGATCGACGGTGACACAGCTGCCGGTGCCGGTGGTGCAGACGGTGACGCTGGTGTAGGGAATATTGAAAGTCGAGCTGCCACCGGGCCCCGGGCCGACGGTGATCGCCACGACGTTGGCGCCGCCCGCGGCATAGAGGCTGTCAGCCGAAGCGCCGCTGCCAGCGCTCTGCGCAGAGTCCCCGCCGCCGCCTCCACCGCCGCAGGCGGCGAGGATCAGTGCGGCCAGCCATATCGCGCAGCGGCAGTCTCGCAGCATGCGGAGCGCCGTCAGGGCAGAGCGTCGATGAGGACGCCAGCCGGAATGAGGCTCGGGACAAAGGCGCGGCCGCGAAATGAGCGCGCATGGCCGGCTGCCTGAACGACCAGATCCGGTTGCGACACGGACAGCTGGCGGTGCGAACCGGCGCGAGTTTGCGCCGTGCTCGCCGCGGCGTTCAGATATGGCGTGAAATACTCGCCGAGCAAGGTCCGCAGGTCAGGTGGGGTAGGACCCTGCCAGGTGATCGCAAACACCTTGTCGTCCGGCGAGGCGTATTCACGCACGATCGTACCGGAAGCGGCGCTGATCACGTGCATGGCATATTGTTGCATGAGCGTTGTACTGAGCCCGCCTTCAAGCTCGAGGCGATCATCGCCGACTGAGCTCGCGGCACCGCCCAAATGCGCCAGTGCCGGACCCATGCCGGCAAAAAACAATACAATGCACGCGGCAACAGGTCGGGTAATGCGGGTTATTCGCTTTCGTTGGTGCGGCTTCACAGACCTTCCCGGTCCGCAGAGTGACAGAAGCGGCAGTGCGATTCCGAGACCTCACTCACTGTCTGAACTGTCGGCAGCCCTCGCCGGCGCGCTTTCGGGCACGCATCGATTGGTGCGTGGCGCCAATCGGCGACAATGCGCAGCTTCGCCCTCCCGGGGCGGCGCGGCTGCGGCCCCTGCCAAGGTAGAATGAGCGCATTTGAAACGATTGGTATTACGAACTTCCGATGAATGCCCAGCTCTCGCTTGATCTGTCGCGCGAGGCCGCAGCGCGCGACGCTGCGGACACACCGCGGCTGCGCGAGATTCCCTATAACTACACCTCGTTTTCCGATCGGGAGATCGTACTGCGCTTGCTCGGCGAGCGCACCTGGACCCTGCTCGATGAGCTGCGGCATGAGCGGCGCACCGGCCGCTCCGCCCGCATGCTCTTTGAAGTGCTGGGCGATATCTGGGTGGTACGGCGCAACCCCTACCTGCAGGATGATCTGATCGATAGCCCGCGTCGGCGCCGCTTGCTCGTGGCGGCCATGCACCATCGTCTGGCTGAAATCGACCGCCGTCGCGATGAGCAGGACAGCGAGCGCTTCGACCGGGTCGGGGACCTGCTGGCGGCCGCCCGTGAAGCGGTGCGCAGCTTCGAGCTGTTCTTCGACTCCACGCTGCAGCTGCGCCGGCGCTCGCGCCGTGCGCTCGCACGTCACACGCGCGCCGACAACATCCGCTTCGATGCCTATGCGCGCGCCTCGCACGTGACCGACGCCACCGACTGGCGCGTCGAGTACCCGTTCGTCGTGCTGATGCCCGATAACGAGGCCGAAATTCCCGGGCTCGTGCGCGCCTGCATCGAGCTCGGCTTGAGCATCATTCCGCGCGGCGGCGGTACCGGTTATACCGGCGGCGCCATCCCGCTCTCGCCGCTGTCGGCCGTCATCAACACCGAGAAACTCGAGTCCCTCAGCGGCATCGAGCCGCTGCGACTGCCGGGCCTCGAGCATGAAACCCCTACCGTTGTGACCGGCGCGGGCGTCGTGACCCGCCGTGTAAGTCAGCTCGCCGAGCAGGGTGGCCTCGTGTTCGCGGTGGACCCGACCTCCGCCGATGCATCCTGCATCGGCGGCAACATCGCGATGAACGCGGGCGGCAAGAAGGCAGTCCTCTGGGGCACCGCGGTCGACAACCTGGCCTGGTGGCGCATGGTCGACTGCGATGGCAACTGGCTCGAGACCACGCGCGTTGGCCACAATCTCGGCAAGATTCACGATGCGCAGACAGTGCAATTCGAGCTCGTCTGGAAGGATGGCACGCAGCCGCCGGAGCGCGCGCGCATTCTGCGCAGCGAACAGCTGAGCCTCGCGGGGCGCAGTTTTCGCAAGCTCGGGCTTGGCAAGGACGTGACCGACAAGTTTCTGGGCGGCCTGCCCGGCGTGCAGAAGGAGGGTTGCGATGGCCTGATCACCGCCGCGCGCTGGATATTGCATCGCATGCCGCGCCACACGCGCACGGTCTGTCTGGAATTCTTTGCTCAGGCGCGCGAGGCGATCCCGGCGATCGTCGAGATCAAGAATTACCTCGATAGCCTGGCCGCCGGCGGCGTGCGGCTGGCCGGACTCGAGCATATGGACGAGCGCTACCTGCGCGCCGTGGGCTACACCACCAAGTCCAGGCGCGGCGCGCTGCCGAAGATGGCGCTGTTCGGCGATATCGTGGGCGACGATGATCTGGCGGTCGCAGCCGCGGCCTCTGAAGTCGTGCGCATCGCCAACGCGCGCAGCGGCGAGGGTTTCATCGCGGTCAGCGCCGAGGCGCGCCGCAAATTCTGGCTCGATCGCTCGCGTACCGCGGCCATCGCTCGTCATACCAATGCGTTCAAGATCAACGAGGATGTCGTGATCCCGCTGTCTCGTCTGGGCGAATACACCGACGCGATCGAGCGCATCAATATCGAATTCTCCATCAGCAATAAACTCAGGCTCATCGAGCAGCTCGAGCAATTGTTCGCCGCGCCGCTGCCACTTGCACGCGCCGAGGACAACGAGCTCGGCACACTGGCGCCGCAGGAGATCATCGGCGAGCGCCTTGCGCAAACCCGCCAGCTGCTGACCGAGGTGCGAGCGCGCTGGAGTTGGCTGCTGACGAATCTGGACATGAGCATGGGCGAGGCCGTGCACGAGCTTGAACGGCTCGGGCTCGGCGAGCTCTTACCCGAGGTGCGTGCCCGGCTCAGGCGCAGCCCCGAACTGCGACTGTGCGATCTGCTGCAGGATCGCAGCCTGCGGGTGTCGTGGAAGCGTGAGCTGCACGCGCCGCTGCAGCAGATATTCGGCGGTCACGTGTTCGCGCCAATACTTGCCGCCTGCAGTGCAATCCACGCGCGGGTGTTGCGCGGGCGATTGTTTATCGCGCTGCACATGCACGCCGGTGATGGCAACGTGCATACGAATATTCCGGTCAATTCGGATGACTACGAGATGCTGCGCGCCGCGAGCGCCACCGTCGCGCGCATCATGGCGATCGCGCGTCGGCTGGACGGAGTCATTTCCGGCGAGCACGGTATCGGCATCACGAAGCTGGCCTATCTCGAGGAGCAGGAGTGGCGAGCGTTTCGCGATTACAAGCAGCGCATCGACCCGCAGGGTCACTTCAACAGCGGCAAGCTGCTGCCCGGCGCTGATCTGTCACGCGCCTATACCCCAAGCTTCAACCTGCTGGGCCACGAATCGCTGATCATGCAGCAGTCCGACATCGGCTCGATCTCGGATGCCATCAAGGACTGCCTGCGCTGCGGCAAGTGCAAACCGGTGTGCGCCACCCATGTGCCGCGCGCCAATCTGCTCTACAGCCCGCGCGACAAGATCCTCGCGACCTCGCTGCTGATCGAGGCATTTCTGTACGAAGAGCAAACGCGCCGCGGCGTGAGCATCCGGCATTGGGACGAATTTGCCGATGTCGGCGATCACTGCACGGTATGTCACAAGTGCGAACCACCCTGTCCGGTGGATATCGACTTCGGCGATGTATCGATGGCGATGCGCGATCTGCTGCGCCGCATGGGCAAGAAGCGCTTCAACCCGGGAACCGCCGCCTCGATGTTTTTTTTGAATGCGACCGATCCGCGCACCATCCGCCTCGCGCGCAAGCTGATGATCGAGTGGGGCTACGGCGCTCAGCGCCTGATGAGCCAGCTGCTCAAGTCGCTCGCGCGCAGGCAGGTGCAGCATCCGCCAGCCACGACCGGCAAGGCGCCGTTGGTCGAGCAGGTCATTCACTTCGTCAATAAGAAGATGCCCGGCGGCCTGCCCAAGAAGACGGCGCGCGCGCTGCTCGATATCGAGAATGCGGACTATGTACCGATCATCCGCGATCCGACGCTCACGAGCAGTCATTCCGAGGCGGTGTTCTATTTTCCGGGCTGCGGCTCGGAGCGCCTGTTCTCCCAGGTTGGACTCGCGACACAGGCCATGCTCTGGCACGTCGGCGTGCAGACCGTATTGCCGCCAGGGTATCTGTGCTGCGGTTACCCGCAGCGCGGCGCCGGCCAGTTCGACAAGGCCGAGAAGATCATGACCGACAACCGCGTGCTATTTCACCGCGTCGCCAATACGCTCAATTACCTCGACATCCGCACAGTCGTGGTCAGCTGCGGTACCTGCTACGACCAGTTGCAGGGTTACCGGTTCGAGGAGATCTTTCCGGGCTGCCGCATCATCGACATTCACGAGTACCTCATGGAGAAGAACGTGCGGCTCCAGAGCGTGACCGGTACGCGCTACATGTACCACGATCCCTGCCACTCGCCGATGAAGAGCTACGATGCGCTCGCGGTGGTCAACACGCTCATGAACGACGCGCAGAACGGGCGCATCGAAAAGAATGAGCGCTGCTGCGGCGAATCCGGCACGCTCGCACTCACGCGGCCGGACATTTCCACGCAGGTGCGCTTTCGCAAGGAGCAGGAGATTCGCGCCGGCGCGGAAAAATTGCGCGCCGCGGCGCCGACGAGCGCTGCGGGCGCGGTGCCGGTCAAGGTGCTGACTTCCTGCCCTTCGTGCCTGCAGGGTCTGAAGCGCTTCCAGGAGGACGCCGACCTGGATGCCGATTACATCGTCGTAGAAATCGCGCGCCATATCCTCGGCGCGAACTGGATGGCCGAGTATGTCGCACGCGCCAATGCGGGCGGCATCGAGCGCGTGCTGGTCTAGATTGCGCCGCGCCTAGCGCGAGGCCACGCCACGGTCCTTGCGGTTGAGCACGGCCGCATCCCAGCCGCCGCCGAGCTGCGATACCAGGTCCGCGCTCGAGACCAGCTGCTGGCTCTGGATGCTCAGCAGGGCGATCTCCGCGGACAGGCGCGTGGTTTGCGCTACCAGCAGCACCGAATAGGCAACGATGCCGGACTTGTACTGATTCAGCGTCAGGGCTTCCGAGAGCCTGGCGTCCTTGACGGCGGTCTGCTGCAATTGCAATTGCTGTTCGAGCACGCGCAGGCTCACCAGATCATCTTCAACCGACTGAAAAGCCGACAGGACGGTGCCGCGGTAAGTGGCAACGGCGTTATCGTAGTTGGCCCGAGCCTGTCGATTCTGCGCCAGACGTGTGCCGCCATTGAACACGGTTTCGGCCAGCGAGGGGCCGAATGACCAGAGCGAATTGCCGGCCCCCAATAATCCGGGCAATACGGTGGAACTGAAGCCAAAGGTGCCCGAGAGCGTCAAACTGGGGAACCAGGCTGATTCGGCCACGCCGATCAGTGCATTGGCACTGGCCATGCCGCGCTCCGCCGCGGCGATGTCGGGCCGGCGCTGCAGCAGCTCCGAGGGAATGCCGGGGGGAACCACGGGCACGGTGGTGCTCAGCGTGCCGGACTCGATGGACAGCGCCTCAGGGTCCTGGCCCGTCAGTACGGCGATCGCATGCTCGAACTTGGCTCGCGTCAGCAAGACGCTGGTGTCAGACGCCTGAGTGCTGGCGAGCTCGGTCTCAGCCGAATACACGTCCGCGAGCGTAGTGACGCCGGCCTTGACCTGATTCTGGGCGATCGTCAGGGAGGTCTGGAAGTCCTTGATCGAGTTCTCATACAGGATGCGTTGCTGGTCGGCTGCGCGCAATTGAAAGTAGTCCTCGGCCAGCGCTGTCTGCGCCGACAGGCGCGCTGCGGCGACGTCTGCCGCACTGGCCTGCGCCTTGTCGCGGTCGGATTCGACGAGGCGCCGGATTCGGCCCCAAACGTCGATCGACCAGCTCGCCTGCGCGCCCGCGCTGTAGATCTTGTTACGTGTGCTGTTGTTGGTGGTCACGGCGGTCCCGCTACCCGTCGTGACGGCCTGATTCAGATTACTGCCGCCGCCGCTGCGCGTATTGGCTGCGGTCGCGGTGATGGCCGGGAATAGAGGACCCTGGTCGATACCGACCTGAGCCTGCGCGGAGCGATACGCAGCCTCGGCGGCCACGAGCGTCTGGTTGGACACGTCGATCTTGCGCTCCAGGGCGTCGAGCACCGGATCGTTATAGATCGACCACCATGTCTGATCGCTGGGCACCTGCGCGGGCGCCGCCGGCTTCCAATCCTTGTTCTCTTTATAGTCGCCAGCGACCAGCGCGTCGGGGCGACGATAATTCGGACCCACGGCGCAGGCGCTCAGCAACAGCATCGCCGCCAGCGGCGTCAGGCGCACTGCGCGCGCGGTCATGTGTAGAGGGGCCGCGCGCTGCCGGAGGCGCGCGCACGCCGGCCGCTTGGCCGCATCCGCTTCATCCAGAGCCGGAAGCGGTCCAGATACATGTAGACCACGGGCGTCGTATACAGGGTCAACACCTGGCTGAAGAGCAGTCCGCCGACGATCGATATGCCAAGTGGTTGGCGCATCTCGGCGCCGCTGCCGCTCGTGATCGCCAACGGCAGGGCGCCGAGCAGCGCTGCCATCGTCGTCATCATGATCGGGCGGAAGCGCAGCAGGCAGGCGTAATAGATCGCCTCCTGCGCACTGATCTGGCGGGTGCGCTCGGCTTCGAGCGCGACGTCGATCATCATGATCGCGTTCTTCTTGACGATTCCGATCAGCAGTATCACGCCAATCAGCGCGATCAGGCTGAACTCGGTGCCGAACAGCAGCAATGCGACCACAGCACCCACGCCGGCGGAGGGCAATGTGGAGAGAATCGTGATCGGGTGGATATAGCTCTCGTAGAGCACGCCGAGCACGATGTAGACGGCCACGATGGCCGCGGCGATCAGCCACGGCTCGCTCTTGAGCGACTGCTGAAAGACCTGAGCCGTGCCGGCGAAGGCGCCATGTACCGAGATCGGCACATGCAATTGCGCCATCGTGCGGCCGATCGCGGCAATGGCCGTGCCGAGCGCGACCCCTTCGGGCAGGTTGAAGGAGAACGTGGTCGCGACGAATGGACCCTGATGATTGATCGCGAGCGGGGTGTTGCCGGGCCCATATTGCGCAAAAGCCGCCAGCGGCACCATGGTCTCGGAACTGATGCTGACCGAGGCGCCGGTCGAGGCGCTACCGCGCGCACTATTGGTCAGCTGGTTCAGCGCCGAATTTTGCGCTGCCAGTGAAGGCGCGCTTGCGCTCGAGGTACTCGCGGCGCTGCTGAGCGTCGTGTTGCTCGTCGCGGTCGCGGCGCTCGAACTCGTTGCGGTGCTCGTGTTGGTCGTGCTCGTGGGCGCGCTGCTGATGAGCCGCGAGGTGATCGATGTACTCGTGGCGCCCGACGCACTCGCGCTGCTGGAATAGGAGCCGACGCCAGCGGCGCTCGACTGGGTACCGCTCAAGGCTCCGCCGGAAGTACTGACCCATACCTCGCGCAGCGTCTCGGGGTTCTGCCAGAAGCTCGGATCCACCTCCATGACGACGTGATACTGATTCATATCGTTGTAGATGGTCGAGACCTGACGCTGTCCGAAAGCGTCATAGAGCGTATTGTCGACATTGGAGAGGTTGATTCCTAGCCGCGCCGCAGTCGCGCGGTCGATCTTCAAGGCGACCGTCAGACCTTTGTCCTGCTGATCGGAGTTGACGTCCTCGAGCTGCGGCACGCTCTTCATCGCCTCGGTGATCTTGGGCATCCAGAAGTTGAGATCCTCGAGACTGTCGGCGAGGATCGTGTACTGGTATTGCGAGTTGCTCTGACGCGCGCCGGAGCGGATATCCTGGATCGCCTGCAGGAACAGGCGCGCACCGGTCACGCCGGCGAGCTTGGCGCGCAGCCGCGCGATCACCCGATCGCTCTTGACGTGACGCTGCGACAGCGGTTTGAGCCCGACAAAGATGGAGGCGGTGTTGGTGGCGTTGCCGCCGCCGCCGCCGCCGCTGCCGCCGCCCGTGAAGCCCACCACGTCCTGCACTGCCGGGTCGCTCTGCACGATGCTCATCACGCTGCGCAGCTTGGTGATCATCGCCTGAAACGAGATGCTCTGATCGGCACGCAGGTTGCCCATCAACGTGCCGGTGTCCTGCTGTGGAAAGAAGCCCTTGGGAACGATCGCGAATAGATAGAAGTTCAGGGCGACGGTACCGGCGAGCACCAGCATTACCATGCGCGGGTTATCCAGAGCGACACGCAGTGTGCGGCCATAAAAGTCGCGCATGGCGTTGAATCCACGCTCCACGGCCGCGAGCAGCCGCCCCTGCTGCGTCTGCGCGCGGCTCAGCACGTAGGCGCACATCATCGGTGTCGTGGTCAGAGATACTACCAGCGAGATCAGAATGGCGACCGATAGCGTCAGGGCAAATTCACGGAACGTGCGGCCGACCAGGCCGCCCATCAGCAGGATCGGCAGGAACACCGAGATCAGCGATAGCGTCATCGCGAGCACGGTGAAACCGACCTCGCGTGCCCCGAGCAGCGCCGCTTGCAGTCGCGGCATGCCTTGCTCGATGTGGCGCTTGATGTTCTCGAGCATGACGATGGCGTCATCCACGACGAAACCGGTAGCGACCGTGAGCGCCATCAGCGAAAGATTATCCAGGCTGAAGCCGAGCAGATACATCGCGCCGAAAGTGCCGATCAGAGACAGCGGCACGGCCACACTCGGCACCAGCGCGGCGCGCGGGTCGCGCAGCATCAGGAACACCACGAGCACCACGAGCGCGATCGAGATCAGCAGCGTACGCTCGACATCGCGCAGCGAGGCGCGAATGGTCTCGGTGCGATCGTTGGTCGGGATGATGCGAATGCTGGCCGGAATCGAGGCCTGCAATTCAGGCAGCAGCGCGCGCACGCGATCAACGACGTCGATGACATTGGCCCCGGGCTGCCGATGCAAGACCAGCAGTATCGCCGGCTTGCCGTCAGCCAGGCCGAGGTTGCGTATGTCCTCGACGCCGGCGCTGACGGTAGCGACGTCCTGCAATCGCACCGGCGCATTGTGGCGATAGGCGACGATGAGCGGGCGGTAATCCTCGGCGTGCGTGGCTGTGTCATTCACGTAGACCTGGTAGCGCTGATCTGCCTGCTGCATCGCGCCTTTCGGACTGTTGGCATTGGCCGCCGCCAAGGCGGCACGCACATCCTCCAGACCAATGCCGTACTGGAACAACGCCCGCGGATTGAGCTCGACGCGTACGGCTGGCAACGATCCGCCGCCGATCGTGACATCGCCGATGCCATCTACCTGCAGTAATTTCTGCTGCATGATGGTCGAGGCCGAATCGTAGATCTGTCCGCCGGTCAGCGTGTCGGAGGTCAGGGCCAGGATCAGCACCGGTGCATCGGCCGGATTGATCTTGCGATAGGTCGGATTGCTGCGCAGCGAGGTAGGCAGATCGACCCGCGCACCCTGGATCGCCGCCTCGACGTCGCGCGCCGCGCCATTGATGTCTCGGCTCAACTCGAACTGCAGCGCGATGCGCGCGTTGCCCACCGCGCTCTGCGAGGTCATCTCCGAGACCCCGGCAATCGTGCCCAGGTGCCGCTCCAAAGGCGTCGTGACGCTGGTGGCGACGGTTTCGGGGCTGGCGCCGGGCAATGACGCGGACACCACGATGACCGGAAAGTCCACACTGGGCATCGGCGAGACCGGCAACAGGAAAAAAGCCAGAGTCCCGGCGAGCGCCAGACCGATCGTCAGCAATGTCGTGGCGACCGGGCGGTGAATGAAAGGCTCGGAGATGCTCATGCTGCTGCGCGCGCCTCAGGCGCCGATCGCCCCGGGGCCTGAAGCCGGCGCCAGCGACTCGATGCGGCGCGGAAAGCGCAGGCGCGCGCGCGCTGCCAGTCGATCGAAGAACAGGTAGATCACGGGCGTGGTGAACAAGGTCAGCAACTGGCTGACCAGCAGGCCACCGACGATGGAGATACCGAGCGGCGCGCGCAGTTCCGAGCCGGTCCCGGACCCCAGCATCAAAGGCAACGCGGCGAATAGTGCCGCCACCGTCGTCATCAGGATGGGCCGAAAGCGCAATAGCGCGGCCTCATGAATCGCTGCCCGCGGCGTTTTGCCCTCCAAGCGCTCGGCGCTGAGCGCGAAATCAATCATCATGATTGCATTCTTCTTGACGATGCCGATCAGCAGAATGATGCCGATGATCGAGATGATGTTCAGATCCAGGCCGGCGATCATGAGCGCCAGGAGTGCACCGATGCCGGCTGAGGGCAGCGTCGAGAGAATCGTGAGCGGGTGGATGTAGCTCTCATACAGCACGCCGAGCACGATGTAGACCGTCACGATGGCGGCCAGGATCAAAAATACCTCGTTGCGCAGCGATGACTGAAACGCCAGCGCGGCGCCTTCGAAGGTCGTGGAAATGCTGATCGGCAGATTGATCTGCCGCTGCGCAGCTCGGATCGCATCGACGGCGTTCTCGAGCGAGGCGTTCGGGGCGACGTCGAATGAGAACAGCGCTGCGGGAAATTGCCCGAGATGATCGATCTCCAGCGGCGCGCTTTGTACGCTCACATGTGCGATCGAGCCCAGCGGCACCTGACCGCCGCCGGCGGAAGGCACGTAGATGTCGTTGAGCGAGTCGATCGTGGCTTGCAGTCTCGGATCGGCCTCCATGATCACGCGGTATTCGTTCGACTGGGCGTAGATCGTGGAGATGATGCGCTGGCCGAAGGCGTCGT
>Ga0302324_100018383_pt1 | contig 13780 bp, 14 predicted proteins | sample Palsa_T0_1_FD_201949 | JGI IMG/M metagenome (GOLD analysis project Ga0302324, IMG submission 201949) | Peat permafrost microbial communities from Stordalen Mire near Abisko, Sweden - Palsa_T0_1 | ecosystem: Environmental > Terrestrial > Soil > Palsa > Peat permafrost | place: Sweden: Abisko... | reverse complement strand
CTGAGCGGGATGACGATGGCGCGGCCCTTGGCGACGCGCTTGATTTCGCGCTCAAGGATGCCAAGTTCAGGCGGGTTGATCAGATCGTCGGCGGAGTTGATGGCGAAGAGCGGCGCGCGGATCTTTCCCAGATCCGGACCGGGATCGTAGTCCCAGGAGCCTTCGATCTGGTACAGGACGTTATTGGCGTCGGTAGTCTTCATCTGGTCGGCGACATATTGATCCAGAACCGCGTCGCTATCCTTCAGGGTAGGCATTGCCGTTTGGCGGATGATGGGGTTCTGGCCCTGCTGGTGCTTGGTTGCCTTCGATTTTCTTTTGAGTTGGTGCGCCCTTACGAGGCATCCTCTTGCAAGGCGCTCAGGTTACCCCCCAAGGTGGCGCGCAGTCGCTGGTGCATGAAGGTCTGGAACGGTTTCAGATCGTGGCGCATTGAGGCATGCTGAAGCGTATCGAGATATTTCTTCCGGTCCTCCGGGCGCACGGAGACGGGCGGCATCGCGTCGACCGATTGTTTCTTGGCGGCGGTCGAGGCCAGAAGCTTCATGCATGGGCGGGAATTTCATTTTGGCATGGCTTTGGGCCTTCACAGATAGACTGTTGCTTGGCCCGCATTCTTATCACCACGTTCGGCTCGCTCGGCGATCTCTTTCCGTATCTTGCGATCGCGCTTGAGCTGAAGCGACGCGGGCATGAGGTGACGCTCGCTACTCAGGCGATCTACGCCGAACGCATTGCCGCCGAGGGGCTTCGGTTTCACGCCGTTGGGCCGGATGTCGAGCCAGACGATCGCAAATTCATTGAGCAGGCGATGGACGCGCGTCGCGGCACCGAGCGCGTCCTGCGGTTCTTGAGCGGGCATGCGCGCACGAGCTACGATCAATCGCTGCCGGCCGTCCGCGATGCCGATATCGTAATCACACATCCGATCGCCTTCGGCGCCATTTTGGCAGTCGAAAAGCTGAGGCGGCCATGGATTTCCTCAGTACTCGCGCCGATCTCGTACCTTTCGGCGCACGATCCGCCACTGCCCGCGCACGACGCGTGGATTCTGAAAGCCCGGTTCTTCGGTGCGGGGACCATGCGCGCCGTGTGGGGGCTCGGCGAATGGGTAACGCGCGGGTGGATCCGCGAGGTGTTCGCTATCCGCAGGGAACTTGGCCTGCCCCACGGAATCAATCCGTTTCTTGAACACTCGCCGCAACTATCGCTCGCGCTCTTCTCCAAATGGCTTGCGGACCGGCCGCCCGATTGGCCGCCGCAGAGTGTTGTTACCGGCTTCCCCTTTTACGACCGCGGCGAAGCGGCTCCGCCGGAACTCGCGCAGTTCCTGGCGGCTGGCCCGCCGCCAGTCGTCTTTACTCTCGGTTCGTCGGCTGTGCGCACCGCCGGCAACTTCTATTGCGAGAGCCTCGCGGCGGTGCAGCGCCTAGGACTGCGCGCGGTGCTGATGGTCGGCCGCGACACGCAGGGCCTGCCGCCTCGACTGCCGGACAACGTGCTGGGGATTCCTTACGCGCCTCACGCCGAGGTAATGCCTCGGGGCGCGCTGACAGTGCATCAGGGCGGCATCGGGACCACGGCGCAGGCGATGCGCGCCGGCAGGCCGCAGTTGATTGTACCGTTCGGACACGATCAATTCGACAACGCCAATCGCGTGAAGCGGCTGGGAGCGGGCGAAAGCCTGGCGCGGCAGCAGTATACGGCCGCCAATGTCGAGCGCGTCTTGCAGCGCATGCTGACGGAACGGCCTTATGCGGAGGCAGCCGCGCGCTTAGCAGATCGAGTGCGCGCCGAACGCGGTTCCGAGGCCGCGGCCGACGCCATCGAAGGCCTCTGAACCGCGCTGAACCGGCCGCCAAGGACGTCAAATGGGCAGAACGCGCACTCGCGCCGCGACGGGGATAGTGCTGGATGCCGGTGCGCTGATCGCCTTGGATCGCGGCGATAAGCGCATGATCGCTTTGCTCCAAAGGGCAGCTCAGGGCCGGACCTTTCGAGTGCCCGCAGGCGTCGTGGGACAGGCATGGATAAATCCCCTTCGCACCGCCAAGCGCACAGAAAGTCTTCGCGGAAGCTTGACTTCACCGCTCGGGAGCGGCGTTTCCCGGACAGTCTTCATCTGGTGACGTTTCTGAAGCCGTGATTGCTCTTGCCTTCGTTGAACTGCCTCGCGCGCGGGATATTGGAGGCCGAATCCGCGCGTTAAAACTGCGGTCCCTACGTCCGTCGATATCCCCTATTATCGGTAGCTATCGAGCGAAGGGCCGCACCGGAGTGGGACCGGGAAAATCGCGCGTTGGAACGACCTAGTTTAGAGAAGTTTGTACGAGTGGCGCGTGATTCGGCCAGAGCAGGAGGATCGGTAAATGCTGGGCGACTTCACGCGAGGATGTGCCAATGTTGATCGATGACTGGAGTCCTCAACTGCCAAGACGAAGACATGCTGGGCTACGATGCGCCCCCCTTGCGGCGCGCCGACCAAACGGCATGACATTCGAGCGGCCTGCACGGAGGAAGCGGTCCGCGCTTATGCTACCTGTGCATTCCCTGACCGGTCACGGCACGCTCCCCTTAAAGGGCGAAGCTCCGGTCGCGCTATCGAACGCGATGCTGAAAGGGTGAACCGTCGGTCTCAAGATGCCGTTCCGGATGGCTGGGTCTTGGTTCTCGATCTGTTGCGCCTCCGCTAGGTTGGCAGCCTTTAATAATATAAACCCTCCCTGGTCATCCAGGAACGGTCCCGCAAGAACCAACTTTCCGTTCACCATGAGTCGCTGAAGATAGCGTCCATGCTCCCCCAACGGTTGTTGGCTTGCGGTTTTTCCAGGCAGCCAGTTCGGTCCGCGCTCCAGAACGACAGCGAAATGACTGCTCGAAGTTGGCGCCTCCTGGGCACCAACAGCGAGAGTCGCAAGTATGCACAAAAGCGGAAATCGCACCATGCCTCAAATGATAACGCCGTAATCCATGAGTACGCGTCGAACCCGAGGGAATTTGCAATCCCTGCCTTCGTTTCGGGCAGGCTCGCCAGATGGACCCGGCTCCCTACCGGCATGCGCTCGATTTGCAACCCGCGTGCCAGTATAGCCGGCATCTCACTGAAGTGCCCGCACGACGCTCCCGATACGACGTCGGTACAGGCTGTCTTAAGGCGGAGATTGGCTCTCCGCGGTCAGGCTCTGGCAACCCTCGCTGTAAGAGCGGTTGCTGTCGGCTAGGCCAAACTTCATTTGCGTGACCAGCTTCACGTCCGAAGCGTTTGCCGTCAAGGAGCAGATGCGTCCTGCGACATTGGCGAAGATCCGCCGTTCCGGGTACGGCGGGACGTTGAGTTCGCCGTACGACCATTCGTTGATCGACAGGCGATTGAGATTCGGCGAGACGTCGTATACGTAATTCTGGAGAGTATCGGGTAGTTCGGCGAAGGAAGTATCGCTCATGAAAATGTCGGCGGAATTGCTGTTGCCTGAATAGAGTGCGAAGGATAAGTACGAGTCCCACCTGTTAACGACGCTGAGCACAGGGGCGATGCCAACCAACAATAAAACCACTTTGTGAAACGCGAAGTGACTGCCCCAGACTATGTCGCCGGGCAAAGCGGCTTCACGGTTGTTGAAGAGGATCGTCACGAAGGCGATCATCGCCAGATTCCAAGGCCAGACCACGGAATTGTGCCGTTGACCCAATGGGCCAATGGTCGCCAGGATAAAGACGTGCATCGCGATCGCTGTGATTAACGCAGCCTTGCGGAATTTTTTGGTGAGGAGACCGCAACCCAGGGCGATTTCCAGGAGTGGGATAAACACTGCCGCGGCATGGGAGAACGCTTGGGACTTCGTTAGGGTCTCGGCCATTGAAGGCAGCGTGCTGTTTGCGAATGCGGGGTTGAGTTTTGAAATGCCGCTCCAGATGTAAATCGCCACCACTATGAGGCGGCAGGTGTTGAATGCGGACTGCTTTTTACCGTCGCCCGCGATGCCGATTGCCAGTAGCATGAGCAGGTATTGATAGAACCAGGGCTGCCAGCGCGATTGGTCTTGGAGTGCTAGCGTTACGGCGATAACTGCGAATGCGGCTATGGGGACGCGCGGGCGTGGCAGGATCGCGGCTAGGAGCAACGCCGCGATTAGGGCGAAATAGGCGATGGAGTCGTAAGGAGGATGGAATGGAACGAAGATTGGTGAGACGGGCGTGAGAGGGTAGAGGCGGGTTGTTAGCCAGAGTTTGGGGGATAGGAGCAGGCTTGCCGCGCATCCGAAGGCTACTGTGGCTGTGAGCCAGTGCGATCTTGATTGCGTGGGCATTAGACGACCCTTAAGCAGGTGTCGAGATGAGTCTCGACACGGCACGCTGAAGCGTGCGCCACGGGTACAGACACGGGCACAGGTACAGACAGAGGCACGGGCACAGGTACAGGCTTCAGGCGGAAGTTAGAGGGAGCAGACGGCGGCATTTACCGGTGTGGCGCCGAGTGGGACTACCGTGAAAAGCGGAGCGCCTTTGCCTCGCAGGTCGCTGCCTAGTTTCGAGACACGGATTACTGAAAGGTCGCTGGAGCCCCGGTTGAGGACAAGGACGTATTGGTTGTCGGGTGTAACCATCACTTGCACGGGGTCCTGGCCAACGGTAATTTTGGCTAGTAACTGACGGTCGGCGATGGCGATTACCGTCAGGTCACCCGTTTCCGGATTGGCGACGTAGAGGTTATTCACATCGACGGTCATGCTACCCGGAGCACGGCCGGCCAGTAGCGTTTCATCGATAGCGGTCTGGTAAGGGCTGACTATGACTACGGCGTCCATGCCTCGGCCGCTGACGAACATCTGGCCCCCGTTGTCGAGCGTAAAGCAGAAGCGTTCGGGTTCAAGAGGCATCGGCAGCTTGACCAGCAGGCGGCCCGTCTCCACGTCGGCGATGCTAAGGAGACGCGCGGAGGAATGGGCCGCAATAACTCTCTTGCCGTCGGCGCAGAAACGTATCGGGATGGTGTCGCCCTCAATAGCTAGAGGCCGTTCGACGCGCCCTGTTTGCAGATTGATCAATGTGGCTGGAGACCCGATTACTGCGAGCGGCGCATGGGAGCTCAAATCGAAATCCAAAACTGGTTTGGCAAGCTTAACGATTCGTCCCATGCGTTGCGATTTCAGGTCGAGTTGGATGAGTGCCTGGGGATCACGAGCCAGTAACCAGAGGGAATTGCCGTCCGGCCCGAGGCGCATGGAAACTCCGGTGGATGCCAATCGATGACGGCGTTGAATGGTCCCCGAAGTGGCATCCAGCTCCGTAATCGTGCCGTTTGACGGTGTATGAACATAGACGCTTGGGCCATTGGCAAGCACCTCCGTTGGCTCCGCATCGAGAGCCACCTGCTTTGACAGTTTGAACCGGCTGAGGCTAACGATCGAAACAGTGCGCGCGGCCTGGCTGGCGATATAAACCGCGCCGTTAAAGGGTTTCGCGAAATCCCGGCAACAGTCCGCCAGACCGGCCGCGGAGAAGAGGAAGCGCCGCCGATCGAACATCACGCCTCAGGCCTTGCGTTGGGACGAATCAGTTGGCCACCGTCATGGAAGGTTCCGTACCACGCTTCGATTACGTCATTGGGGGATTCAAGCCAGTGCGTTCCGGGCATGATCGCGTCCTCAGCCGCTACCCCGGTAAAGGGGCCATCCGGGCGCACGGCTTCGGCAAAAAGGTGGTCTTCGCGCTCGACAATCAGAATCACTCCATTGCCATCCGTGTTATAGAAATCCTCGTCAATAATGGTCAATTTTCAGTGACGGCGCCCTCGGCAGCCACTTTCAGGATAGCGTACCGTGCTAGCATGAAGGTTCGACACTTCCGTCACTTACTCCTTTGATTTGAATCTGATACATGAATTTCCGCTCGCTTTTCAGTCTCTTTTCGTCCGACCTCGCGATTGACCTTGGCACCGCGAATACCCTGGTCTATGCCAAGGGAAAAGGCATCGTCGTCAATGAGCCTTCGATTGTCGCTTTAAACAAGAATACAGGTGAAGTAGAAGCCGTCGGGAAGGAGGCGAAGGAGATGCTCGGGCGAACCCCCGGGAACATCGTCGCCATCAAACCGATGAAGGATGGCGTGATCGCTGACTTCAAAGTCACCGAGAAGATGCTGAACTATTTCATCCAGAAGGCGCACAACCGGAAGATGCTGGTTCATCCCCGCATCGTGATCGGCGTCCCTAGCGAAATCACTCAGGTGGAAAAGCGCGCGGTTATGGATTCGGCATATCGCGCGAAAGCCAGCGAAGTGCATCTGGTGGAGCAGGCGATGGTGGCGGCGATCGGCGCCGGATTACCCATTACGGAGCCCTCGGGCAACATGGTTGTCGATATCGGCGGCGGTACGACGGACGTCGCGGTGATCTCACTGTCCGGCATCGTCTACTCGCGCTCAGTGCGTGTCGCGGGCAATGAGATGGATGACGCGGTGATGCAGTTTCTCAAGCGGAAGTACAACCTGCTGATCGGTGAACGAACGGCGGAAGCCGTCAAAGTGGAACTGGGTTCGGCGTATCCGCTAGATAAGCCGCTTACGATGGAGATCAAAGGACGCAACTTAATTGAAGGCGTGCCCAAGACGATCACTATTGGGGATGCCGAGATCCGGGAAGCGCTCTCCGAGTGCGTGGCGACCATCGTAAACGCCATCCGCGTGGCTCTGGAACGGACGCCGCCGGAACTCAGCGCCGATATCAGCGACCGCGGCATCGTGCTGACGGGCGGCGGCGCCATGCTCAAGAATCTGGACCGGCGCATACGGGAAGAGACGGGTCTGCCGGTCTCAATTGCGGACGATCCTTTGGCAAGTGTCGTGCTTGGCACGGGAAGAATGCTCAGCGACTTCAAGTTGCTACGTAAGATTTCTATCGATTAACTGAGGGCTTCGGCATGGAATCCCTGCTGGTTCGCTATCGCAACATCACTTTACTGTTACTGGTGGTTTTCGCGCAGGTCATCCTGCTCGCCATTCAAGTGAAGAACAAGAGCGATGTGAGAATGATCCGCGTGTGGTCGGTCACAGCCGTGACTCCGATCGCACAGGCAGTGGAGGGTAGCAGGAGCGCCGTCACCACGTTCTTCGGCAACTATGTCTCGCTGAAAGATGTGCGTGAGGAAGGCCGGCGGATGCGTGTGGAGATCGATACGCTGAAATTGGAGAATCAGGAACTTAAGTCGGAGCTAGCGATGTCGGACCGCGCCAAAGCGCTAAGCCTTTTCGAGGCGCGCACGCCATCCAGGATGCTCGCCGCGAGAATCATCGGCAATCTCAACGGCGCGACGAACAAGGTAGCATTCGTCGACCGCGGCTCCAACGCCGGCGTGCAAAAGGGAATGGCGGTCGTTACTGCGGATGGAATCGCGGGCAAGGTCTTGGAATCGTATCCGACTGCTTCGCAAATTCTGATGGTGGATGATCCAGGTTTCGCGGCCGGGGTGATTTCGCAGAAGAACCGCGTGCGCGGCATTTTGATGGGAGTCGGCCATGGAAAGTGCAAAGTGGAGTTCGTCCAGAACGAGGAAAAGGTGGAAGTCGGCGAAGTGTTCTACACGTCGGGCGATGACCGCGTATTTCCCAAGGGCATGCCGGCCGCGAAGGTGACCGCGGTTTCCCCGGGAACCACGGATAAGCAAATCGCGGCTGATCCTCTAGGCTTGCAAAACGGCGCCGAAGAAGTGCTGATCGTCGTACAGGGCGTTCATCAGGAAATTCCCGAAATGGCCGCGCCCTCGCCTGCGGTATATATCGGGCCTGATGCTCCAGCTGACAAAACGGCTCCCTCCACCTTAGACAGCAAACAGCCTCTACTTACAGATGCAGACCGGCTTCGCGAGAAGTATCGCGAGGTTGGCGAGGCGCAAAACCATAAGTTCGGCGAAGGCACTCCGGGGTCGACGCCGCCCAACTTCAATCTTCCCGTTAGGCCCGCGGTTCCGAAGCCGGATGCTGCAACTGAACCGCCTAAGCCAGAGCCCGCGAAACCGGTCATCCCGAAACCCATACGCTGATGTCTTACTCCATGGACGATCGCGTCCTTCTCGATACCGAACGCGAAAGCCGCATCTCGCACTTCCGCGCGTGGGTATTGATCCTGATCCCTCTGCTGGCGCTCCTTTTTCAGTTCTACGTTCCGCTACTGATTCCGGTCCTGCGCTTTCTGGAAATTCCGCTGCTGATCACGATTTATTTCGGAATGATGCGCAGATCCCAGGTGGGCGGATTGTTTACGGGGATGGTATTGGGGCTGGCCGTAGACTCCCTGTCGGGGAACCCTATCGGCATGGTTGGTATTTGCCGCACCCTGGTAGGCTACTTTTCCGCGTCGATAGCGCTGCGGATTGACGTGGAACATCCAGTGATCCGCCTGTTTGTTTGCTTCTTGTTCTTTCTCTTCGATCAGTTCATGTACTGGGTACTGCGCCGCGCTCTATTGGAGTTGAATGTGCCTTTCGACGTCAACCAGGCACTTTTGCTCGGCGCGCTGAACGCGGTCGTCGGTGTAGCGCTCTTTCATTTCCTCGACCGGTTGAAGAGCAGAGTATAGACTGGTAAGAGCAGTGACACCTCCGCAGTCAAATCCCGATCAAGAACAGCCGCAGGTCCCGCAGACCCCTCATTTCCGAGACGATCCAAAGGTTTCGTCGGCGAAGATGGCAGTTTTCCAGTACTTCACCGTGGCCGTCTTCTTCGTTTTGATCTCAGGATTTTGGCAATTACAGATCCAACAGCAGGAATCCTATTCCGTGCAGGCTGAGCGCAACAGCGTGAAGTCGCTTCCGATCCTTGCGCCGCGCGGGAAGATCCTCGATCGCGATGGCCGAGTGATCGTTGATAACCACTCCTCGTGGACACTGATTCTTTCGCGCGAGACGTTGAAGCCGCAGCACCTTCCGGAGATCGCCGAGGGATTACATCTGGATCTGGCGGATCTTAACGCGAAGCTATACCGGTATCGTTCGCGGCCAAAGTTCGAGCCCATCGTGCTCAAAGAAGAGTTGACTCCCGCGGAACTGGCGTTCGTGGAAGCGCATCGCGATCCTGGCTTTTTTCCCGAGTTGGAACTGATTCGCGCGCAGAAACGGCTGTACCCGCAGAACGGACTTGGCGCGCACGTCATCGGTTACACGGGTGAAATCAGCGATGCCGAGTTGGATAGCCCCGAGTACGCGAATGAAGAGCCCGGCTCGGTGATCGGCAAATTCGGTCTGGAGCGGAAGTATAACGATGTGCTGCGCGGCATTGATGGCTCACGGCAGGTGAAGGTCGATAACCTGGGGCGCGAACGTGAAACCCTCGAGAACAAAGAAGCGATCCCAGGTAAGAGTCTGCAAACCACGCTCGATCTCGATCTACAGGCGGTGGGCGAGCTTGCGATGGATGGCCGGGTAGGCGCGTTGATAGCTATGGATCCGCGAAACGGGGAAATCCTGGCGATGGTCTCGCGGCCCACCTTCGATCCGAACAAGTTCGCGGTTCGCATCAAGTCGTCCGACTGGAAGGAAATCGCAAACGATCCCGATCACCCTTTGCTGAACCGCGCCATTCAGGCCCAGTTGGCGCCGGGTTCGACCTTCAAGCCGATCATGGCGCTGGCGGGTCTTGAAACCAGCACCATCGACGAAGACTGGACGGCGCACTGTGAAGGCGGGGCGAGTTTCTACGGCCACTTTTACAAGTGCGAGAAGGTTCACGGAGCGATTCAATTGCATCGCGCCATTGTGCTTTCCTGCGACGCTTACTTCTACAACGTGGGCGTGAAGCTTGGCATCGATCAGATTGCGTTCTATGGAGAGCGCGTAGGATTCGGACGTCGCACGGGAGTGGATCTGCCGGGCGAAGCAGAAGGCGTCATGCCGTCGACTGCCTGGAAGGCGCGCAACTACCACCAAAAGTGGTATGGCGGCGACACGGTGTCGGTAGCGATCGGCCAAGGGCAGGTTACCGTAACGCCGATTCAACTGGCGAGCGCGATTGGCGGCATTGCAATGGGTGGGGAATGGTACCGGCCGCATCTTCTGGTTTCCGACACGAAGACGGAGAAGCCGCGTGTGTGGGCGCTGAATCCGGAGAACGTTCAGAAGGTCGTGGCCGGAATGTACGGCGTGGTCAACGAAGGCGGAACGGGTGGCCGGGCGATCATCCCGGGACTACACGTTTGTGGAAAAACGGGTTCCGCTCAGACCACCTCACTCGACTATGCCAAGAGCCACGGCGGCGTCAAGGATAATAGTTGGTTTGTCGGGTTCGCCCCGTGCGAGGCGCCGGAGATTGTGATTTGTGTTTTGTGGGAGGGCGGCGTGCAGGGCGCGTACTCCGCGTCGATCGTACGAGATGTGATGAAGGCTTACTTCGACAAGAAAGCCCGGCTGCACATGACCAGAGCGCAAACCGGGCAGACGATGATTGGCGCCTCGAATTAGTTAGTTGACCGGACCATAGACCATCGCTTGCTTTCGCGCGCGGCTCAGAAACAGATGTTGGCAAGTGCGCGAATGGCATCCGCATCCCGGTTAGTAATTTCAATCAGAGACCTGATGTTCTCCGTGTTCTCTTTCGTCGCGCTCACAAGCATCTCAACACTTTGCGAGAGAGCCTCGTGGCGTTCCGTCAAACGGTCGAGCCGTTCGTCGATATTCATGATTTCACTTTAGCGGTTAAACATCCTCAAGACCGCGGTCAGCAACACAGCGCCAATCACCGCTACGAAGATCGTGTAGATCAAACCACCCTGCCCGGCGAAACCGAATGCCCGCATCAAGTAGCCGCCGATGATCGCTCCTGCGATGCCGACGATGATGTCCATGAGGACGCCATATCCGCCACCCTTCATGATCTTGCCGGTCAGCCACCCGGCAATCAAACCTACAATGATCCACCACAAAAAATGCATCTGTTTCCTCCTTGGGACCGCCTAGCAGATATATCAGGATTAATGGGAGATGTCGATTTGGGCCGGACCGGATTCCGAGGTAAACAAGTCGAACGGCGGCTTGCGCGTGATTGCGCGCGATAGCTGCTGCGCCCCATAGCCGACTAATGGGCCAAGCCGTTTAGCGTGAAGGCTCTCCACGCTTGCTCCTGACAACTCGTCTTCAGTTCATGAGGCCGATAGCTTTCTGTACCCTCTGGTTGTTTATGGCCTGCGGGCTGCGGAGCCAGTCGTCAGCCGCGCAATCGACATTCGAAGTGGCCTCCGTGAAGCCGAGTGCGGCCGACCGACCGAACATGTTCATCCGAGTCAATCCCGGCGGCGACTTGAGCATCGCGGGAGCCACTTTGAAGATTCTGATTCCTATGCCTATGGCGTGCGTCCGTTTTAAGTTTCCGGCGGTCCGACGTGGGTGGACTCCCAATCAGCCTTCAACAGCCCAACTCGGTACGCCCACCACGCCGGAGGCCCTTCCCCAGCCGGCAGTTCCCGACGGACCCTCGATTTTCACTGCGCTACAAGAGCAACTCGGCCTGCGTCTCGAATCCGAGAAAGGTCAGGTGAAAGTCCTTGTGATCGACCATGCGGAGAAGCCCTCGAGGAATTAGGCTACAGCCTAGAGGCGCCTTAAACCTACCGCTAGTCGCGCTTTTCTTCTTCGGCGAAACAGCTGATGAAGGCTCGGTCCAGGAGATCTTCCGTCAGCTCGTGTTCGCGCTCTTCAAATTCCATAAGATCGATGGCGTGGGAAATTACATCGCGGGCGTGGCAGCGGCGGAACTGGCGGCGGGTGCGGGAATAGTGTCTATCCATGAACTGCTCGATCAATTCGTCGGGACACGCAAGCCCTTTCGCTTTGCAGAAGCCGACGAAGATGTTACGGAACTCCAGGGGCGAGGGATTCTTGACGAACATCTTGTACTGGATGCGGCGGAGGAAGGCCTCGTCACCCAGGCCGGAAGGGTTCAGGTTGGTCGAGAAGATCAGGAAGGCTTCGAATGGCATTGCCAGCTTTCCGCCTGTGGGAAGAGTCAGATGGTCGATGCGATTTTCCATCGGCACGATCCAACGGTTCAAGAGTTCGGCTGGCGTGACTTTCTGGCGGCCAAAATCGTCGATCAGGTACATGCCGTTATTGGCCTTGACGTGAAAGGGAGCGTCGTAAACCTTGGTGGCGGCGTTGAAGCTGAGCTCCAGCATCTCGATCGAGAGTTCGCCACCGCTCACAAGGAACGGGCGGCGGCAACGCACCCATCGGCTATCGAAGGAACGTTCGAGCGAAAAGAGTACACCGGCTTCGTCGGCGCCGTCAACGGGTTTGTGATGAAGAGGATCGTAGATCTGGATGATGGTGTTGTTGTATTCGAGCGCGTAGGGGATGTAAACATCGGCCGAATCGAGGTCCAGGAGGGCTTCGGCGAGATAGGTTTTGCCGTTTCCGGGGTTGCCGTAGATGAGCAGCGACTTGCCGGAATTGATGGCGGGTCCGATTTGGCTAAAGATTTCAGGGCCCGTTACCATATGCCGATAAGCGCGGGTCAGGGTTTGGCGGTTGAGCCAGCCCTTGGGTGGTTTTTGCGCGCGGACGGCGGCCATATACTGGCCGACGGGAACCGGCGCGGGGCCGGTATATTGCGAAGCTCCGGCAGATTCCCGGCAACGCTTTCTGCCCATTTCCGAGAGCGCAAAGATGCTGGAAATCATGCCGTAGCCGAGCGAGCTCTTCAGCTCCACGATCATGCGGGCCTTGAGGTCGCTGAGCAAAGGCTCGATCACGCTGAAGCTGAGTCCGAGAGCATCGGCGATTACGCGGCCGGTGAGTTCGCCGCGGCTGTAGAGGATATTGCACGTCAGCTGTTCGAGGAAGGTTTCAGATAGGCCGGTGTCCTTGATGTTCCACGGGACGGGTGGGATGAAAGACCGTCGCTCCGGAGGAGCCGCGACGGGCATCGGAATTGTATTGGTCAAACCGGGCCTTCTCCCGCGGGATAAGAAAATGAGTTCGACGCTGCTTCTAAAGGTCGATCGCGAAGGGGCCTACGATCATAAAACTGCAGGCGGCAGTGACGGCACCTGTAAAGCGTGCCGCCGAGGAGCCGTTTGAAGAGATTGGCGGGAGAGCGGTACATCGGCTCGATCTTGTCGGGGGCTTGGCGAACGGTGATACGAAAGTTACCGCAGGAGGGGCAATGGGCGTGTTTGGCGGTATCGATCCAAAGCCAGCCGCCGGTGCTCTGGCGCTGGGCGCATTGAGTGCATTCGTAGACTTGGCGGCGATCCACCTTCTCCCGAAATGTGCGGCGAGCCCGGACCACATCCGCCCCGCAATGTCTGCAAACTCTTAGCCTCTGGACCGGCATTGCCCGCTCGCCCCCTTGTTCCCGGCGACCCGCCAGGAGATAAACGAAACGTAGCATTTATTCGTTTCCATAACAATATCTTCCAACGGATACCGGTACTACCCTCCACTAGCGCTATCATCTTCCGTAACGCTATGAGAATTCCCTTCTTTCTGCTCTGCGCTTTCGGAACGTTTGGCCTTTTGGCCGCCGACGCTCCAACTACATCCACAGGAACACCCGCATCTGGGCCCGTCAAACAGAACAAAGCGAACTACGAACTGGCCACGCGCTGGACGCCGGCCAAGGTGGACAAGCTGCTTTTCGACACCGCGGTGACGCCACACTGGCTGGAGGCGGGAGACCGCTTCTGGTACACGTGGGAGAACACCAAAGGACGCCGTTTCTATGTAGTGGACCCGGTGAAGAAGACCAAGACTCAGGTTTTCGATCCGGTGAAGCTGGCTGCGTTGATTACCGCGCA
>Ga0302324_100018378_pt1 | contig 13782 bp, 16 predicted proteins | sample Palsa_T0_1_FD_201949 | JGI IMG/M metagenome (GOLD analysis project Ga0302324, IMG submission 201949) | Peat permafrost microbial communities from Stordalen Mire near Abisko, Sweden - Palsa_T0_1 | ecosystem: Environmental > Terrestrial > Soil > Palsa > Peat permafrost | place: Sweden: Abisko... | reverse complement strand
CGGCGCTCCGGCACGAGACAACAGTCCGCCGGCCGTACCGCGCGTGCGATGTCGAGCATCTCATCCGTGATCGCCATCTCCAGATTCATGCGGGTCTTCAGCAGGTCCTTCAGCGCACGCACATCCTGCACCTGAATGTGACGTCGATCCTCGCGCAGATGCAGCGTGATGCTGTCGGCGCCAGCGAGTTCCGCCGCAAGCGCCGCATGCACCGGGTCGGGAGAGCGCGCGCGCCGCGCCTGCCGCAAGGTCGCCACGTGATCGATGTTGAATCCCAGGGCTATGAATGAATGAGCCATCGGTTACGATCCTCTGCGTGCCATCGAGCGGGCAACCACGCGCGTGGCAAGCTCCCGCCCATCCAGGCAGTGAGTGAGCGCCGCATGCAGCAACGCGCGCGCGTCGCTGAGCTCCCGCGCCTCGGCGAGCTGCTCATTCCTGAGACTTTCGAGCGAACGGCCTGCGAGCGCATCGGGCCGCGCCGCATCGGTCGCAAACAGGCCCTCCCCGGGGCGGAAATAATAATACCCCTGGGCCTCAATGGGTCGTCCGCTCATCGCCTCGGTCGCAAGATCGAGCCCATAGCCGAGCATCTGCAACAGGCGCTTTTCAAAGACACGCAAGGTCGGCGCCACCGGTGCACGCGCTTTCAGGCTCTCAAGTGCCCTGTGATAGGCCTCGAACAGCGCCGGCTGCGGGTCGTGACGCGTCGTCAGCTGCAGCACGAGCTCGTTGATGTAGAAACCGCTGAGCATGCACGGCGCGGGCAACGGCACGCACTGCCCCGCGTTCTCCGCGCCGGTCAAGCTCGGCGCATCCCCACGCCCGCTCCAGGAGAGCAGCAGCAGGTGAAAGGGCTGCAACACCGCGGCGAGGCGCGCCTTGGGACCGCGCACGCCGCGCGCGAACAGGGACAAGCGGCCGTCCTCGCGCGTCAGCACTTCGAAGATGCGTCCGGTCTCGCGAAACGGCCGATGATGCAGGATATAGGCGCTGGCGAGCGCGACGCGCCGCGGGTTGCGCATTATTCGAGCCCCAGGTGCTGCAGCGCGCGCGCATCGTCCGCCCAGTCCTCACGCACCTTCACCCACAGCTCCAGGTGCACGCGCCGCCCGAGGAGCTGATTCAGCTGCAGCCTTGCTGCGCGTCCGACGCGCTTCAGGCGCTCGCCGCCGGCGCCAATCACAATCGGCTTCTGTCCCGCCCGATCCACCCAGATTGCGGCATCCACCACGAGCTGACCCTCGACTTCTGCGGTTCTTTCCACCTCGACCGCGATGCCGTAGGGCACCTCCTGATTGAGCTCCAAGGTGAGGCGCTCGCGGATGAGCTCGGCGATGCGAAACGGCAGGTCGCGATCGGTGAGCGTTCCGGGCGCATAGAGCGCCTCGGCCACCGGCAGATGCTGCGCGATGGCCGCGCGCAGCACGTCCACCTGCTCCAGTTTGAGGGCACTCACCGGCACGATTTCCTGAAACTCAAAGCGCTTGGCGAGCTCGGCAATGAACGGCAACAGGCGCGCGCGCGGCGCTGCCCGATCGATCTTGTTGACGGCCGCGATGGCGGGCAGCCCGGACTCCGCCACGCGCTTGAGTACCATCGCATCCCCCCGCGTCCATTCGAGCGCGACGATGACGAGGACGCACAGGTCCGCCTCGGCAAGCGCTGCACCTGCGGTGCGGTTCATGGCACGATTGAGCGCGCGCGCCGCGCCGTGGTGCAGGCCCGGTGTATCAACGAAGGCGATCTGCGCCTGCGGTAAATGACACACGCCCACGATGCGATGGCGCGTGGTCTGCGGGCGCGGCGTCACGATGCTCAGCTTCTCCCCGACGAGCGCATTCAGGAGCGTGGATTTGCCCACATTGGGCCGGCCGACGAGCGCGGCATAGCCGCTGCGGAATCCGCCCGCGGCGTGCAGCTCGCTCATCCTTTGGCCACATCAAGCGGGGCGGCGATCTCAGCCAGCACGCGCGTGGCGGCTTCCTGCTCGGCGCCACGGCGGGTCGAGCCGCTGCCCTCCCCGCGCAACTTGAGCGCCCCGACGTCGCAGCGCACCCAAAAGGTATGCGCGTGCGGCTCGCCCTCCACCCGCGCGACGACATAGGAAGGTAGCGGCAGGCCCTGCGCCTGCAGATGCTCCTGCAGGCGCGTTTTCGCATCCTTGAGTGTCGCGGGCTCCGGCAGCTCGGCGATACGCGCGGCGAAGAGCGTCTCGACGGCGTGGCGCGCATCGTCGAGGCCGCCGTCGAGGAATATCGCGCCGCACAGCGCTTCCAGTGCATCCGCCAGAATCGACTTGCGCCTGAAGCCGCCGGTCTTCAATTCCCCGCTGCCGAGGTGCAGCGCTTCACCGAGTCCGAGTGCCGCGGCAACCTGCGCCAGGGATTCGCCGCTCACGAGCCGCGAGCGCAGGCGGCTCAAGTCGCCCTCGGATGCGGCGGGAAACGCGCGGTACAGGCGCTCGGCGATGAGCAGGTTGAGCACCGCATCGCCCAGGAACTCGAGGCGTTCATTGTTCGCCCCGGATACGCTGCGGTGCGTGAGCGCGGCGCTGAAGAGTGCCGCATTGCGCGGCGCGTAGGAGAGCTTTTCCAGCACCCAATCACAGGGCCAGTTTTCCGCCCTCATCGCATCCGGCCGCACGGCATCACTTGATCTCGACGGTCTTATCGAAGGCGACGACGAGCGAGATATTGGAGAACAGCGGCGCCGTCTCCTCATAGGTCGTCTGCACGATCCAGGTCGAGCCGTCGCGGCGGATATCAAAATCCTTGATGCCCGGATAGTCCACGCTCTCCACGTCGAGGTGCTTCTCGAGTGAAGTGCGGATGATCATGGCGCTCGATGTATCGAGGGAATGCATCTCGGAGACGAGCTGATTCATCGAGCGCGAGACCTTCATGTAGTTCAGATATACGGGCGCCAGGCGCAGAAGCGCGTAGCCCAGAATGGCGATCGGAACCAGCAGAAAGAGCCAGCCGATGAGCGTAACGCCGCGTTGCTTGCTGTGCATGATGTCTTCCCTCATTTGCGGACATTAGTCGATGTGCGCACCGATCCGGCTCCACAGCGGGCCGCCCGACCGGTGCCAATCCCAATTGAACCAGATTCGCGTCGCTTTGCCGACCAGATGATCTTCGGGCACGAAGCCCCACACCCGCCCGTCCTCGCTGTTGTCGCGATTATCGCCCATCATCAGATACTCACCCGCCGGCACCGTGACGTCAGTCGCCGGCCCCTCGAATGCGGAGACCGGATCCTGGCCCGGAATCGCCCCGCAAAAATAGCCGCGCGAGTTGCTGCGGTTGCAGCTCGGGGCCGCATCGGCCGTGACGTGAAACTCCCCGACCGGACAAAGCATCGCCTGGTGTACATGCTCTCCCAAGTGCTCGACGGCGAGCTGCATGTGCAGGTAGCAGCCGTCATCATAGGGCCCAGTCACCTGAAAAGGTACGGCCTTGCCGTTGATGGTCACCCGGTCATTGGTCACCTGCACGTGATCCCCGGGCAGGCCGACCAAGCGTTTGATGTAGTTGACCGAGGGATCGAGCGGATAGCGGAACACCACCACATCGCCGCGCTGCGGCTCGCGAATGTTCACGAACTTTCGATCGAAGACCGGCCAGCGCAGGCCGTAGACGTACTTGTTCACGATGATGAAGTCGCCATCGAGCAGCGTCGGCATCATCGAATCGGAGGGAATGCGGAACGGCTCGAAGATGAACGAGCGCAGCAGGAGCACGACGAGCGCCACCGGAAAAAAACTGCGCGCGTAGTCCACCGTCGCAGGCTCAGGCAGGAGCGCCGGATCCTGGCCGGCCGCGCGCACCGCGGCGGCACGGCGGGCGCGCAGCACCAGCGCATCGAGCCCCCAGACGACCCCCGTCAGAATCGTGATGATCGACAGTACCAGCGCGAAGTCGAGCCGCTCGGCCACGAGCAGGCGCAGGACCGCGGCGCCCACCAGCCAGGGCAGCACGTTATAGGCGACTGCCATGAGCGGCGGGTCGCGCGCGATCTGGGGCAGCGCGGCAATCTGGCGCCGCGGTCGCAGGAACCAGTCATCGGCCAGACACACGAGCCCGACCGGCAGTGCGAGCCAACTCAACGCAACGATGATTTGCATGAACATGGAAGACCTTGACGGCTTACGATTTTCGTCCCACCTGCAGCACGGCGAGAAAGGCGGCCTGCGGGATCTCGACACGACCCAGCTGTTTCATGCGCTTCTTGCCCTCTTTCTGCTTCTCGAGCAGCTTGCGCTTGCGCGTGATGTCACCGCCGTAGCACTTGGCGAGCACGTTCTTGCGCAGCGCCTTCACGGTGGCGCGCGCGATGACCGCACTGCCGATCGCCGCCTGCACGGCGACCTCGAACATCTGGCGCGGGATGAGTTCGTGCATCTTGTCGACGAGCTCGCGGCCCCGCTGGTAGGCGCTGTCGCGATGTACGATGAGAGATAACGCATCGACGCGTTCGCCATTGATCAGCATATCAAGCTTGACGAGCGGCGCGGCGCGGAAGTGGCTGAACTCGTAGTCGAAGGAGGCATAGCCGCGGCTCGCGGACTTCAGGCGGTCAAAGAAATCCATGACCACTTCGGCGAGCGGCAGCTCGTACTGCAGGGACACGTGATTCGCAAGGTACAGCAGCTTCTTCTGCGCACCGCGCTTGTCGTTGCAGAGCTTGAGGATGGCCCCGACATAATCCGGCGGCACGAGAATGTTGGCGACAATGATGGGCTCGCGAATCTCCGCGATCTCGTTGACCACCGGCAGTTTCGCCGGATTGTCGATGAGTTCGATCTTGCCGTTGGTGCGCAGCACCTCGTACACCACCGTCGGCGCGCTCGTCACGAGGGCGAGCTGATATTCGCGCTCGAGCCGCTCCTGCACGATGTCCATGTGCAGCAGGCCGAGAAAGCCGCAGCGAAAGCCGAAGCCCAGGGCGCCGGAAACCTCCGGCTCGTAATGCAGCGCGGAGTCGTTCAGCCGCAGCTTCGCGAGCGCGTCGCGAAACTTCTCATAGTCATCGGCATCGACCGGAAACAAGCCGGCGAACACGCGCGGCTGGATCTGCTTGAAGCCCGGCAGCGGCAGCGCGCTCGGCCGATTCTCAAGCGTGATCGTGTCGCCGACGGGCGCGCCGTCAATTTCCTTGATGCCGGCAATGACAAAACCCACATCGCCCGTGGCGAGAAGCGGCTCGGCTATGGATTTCGGGGTAAAGCGGCCGAGGCGATCGACTCCATGCGCGCGCCCGGTCGACATGACGCGGATCTTGTCGCCGAGCTTCAATGAACCGTTGACGACCCGCACCAGCGAGACGACGCCCATATAGTTATCAAACCAGGAGTCGATGATGAGCGCCTGCAGGGGCCCGTCCGGGTCGCCCTTGGGAGGGGGTATGCGCTCGATCAGCCTCTCCAGGAGCTCTTGCACGCCTGCGCCGGTCTTGGCGCTGACGCGAATGGCGTCATGCGCCTCGATGCCGATGATCTCCTCGATCTCCTTCGCCACCCGCTCCGGCTCGGCCGACGGCAGGTCGATCTTATTGATGGCGGGCAGTACCTCGAGCCCCTGCTCGATGGCGGTGTTGCAGTTGGCGACGCTCTGCGCCTCCACCCCCTGCGTTGCATCGACGACGAGCAGCGCGCCATCACAGGCTGCGAGCGAGCGGGACACTTCGTACGAGAAATCCACGTGTCCCGGCGTGTCGATCATATTGAGCTGGTAGCGCTCTCCATCGGCGGCCCTATAGAAGAGCGTGACGCTTTGGGCCTTGATCGTGATGCCACGCTCACGCTCAAGTTCCATGGAATCGAGCACCTGGTCCTGCATCTCGCGGGCCGCAAGGCCGCCGCAGATCTGGATGAAGCGGTCAGCAAGGGTGGATTTGCCGTGATCAATATGAGCGATAATTGCGAAGTTACGAATGAGCCGCATCAAAGCCTCGAGCACGCGTCTGCCGCGAGGATGAGCCCCCCCGTTTGCCGCGCGCGCATTATAGCCGCAGCAGGCGCTTCAGTTCCGGAACGTCGAGCCGGTGGCGGCACACCACTTCGCCGTCGAGCAGCAGCACCGGAACGTGCACACCGTAGCGGCGCAGAAGCTCGGCGTCAGCGTCCACATCGAGCACCTCGATCGGCGGCAGCGCCAAAGAGCGCGCGAGGCAATGCAGCTCTACGAGCATGTGCTCGCAGAGCTCGCAGTCGCGCCGCTGCACGACGCTCAGGCGGTTGAATGCTTGCGGTTGATCCGCCGTGGTCAGTGTCCGGGTGAACCGACCGCAAGCGGCGGATCGGATCTTTTCACGGACGAGGCGATGAAACGCACCGTGGCCGGAGGCACCTCGCCGACCGCGGTCACCTTGTGGCCGTCGATGACGGTGGAGAAGGCCGATGCGGAGCCGACGCTCGCGACTCCGCCGGCGGCCTGCTGATCCTGGGGCGGCTCGGCAGCGCGCGATTCGACAAACACCGACACCGATGCCAGGCCGTCGGTGAATACCAGGTGGGCGACCGGATCGTGCGCGCCCGGCAGCACCTGTGCGGAGCGCGCGGTCATGCGAAAGCCCGGCGGCAGCTTGAGCGCGCTCCACAGCGCCGAGGTATTTGGCACGCCGGGGCCCGGCGGGGTGGCATCATTGCGCAGCCATTGGAAGCCGTCGGTCGCGACTTCCGGCCGGAAGGCTGAATCGGCGATGTGGCCCGCGAGGGTGAGGCTTGCGAACACCATCTGCTCGATAATGCGGCCATGCGCATCGCACAGCTGCGTCTTCAGCGGCATCGCGGTGGTTTCATCGATCCACAGCCGGTAGCCGTAGCGGAATTCGTCGCGCGGGGTGACGGCGATGACGCGCGTATCGCGACGGTTGATGCGCGTGCGCATCAGCTCCTCAATATCGTAGAAGCCGGCGGATTTCTCATCGAAGCTCGGAAAGCTCGCCAGGAGCGAGGCCGCCCCGCTTGACTGAGTCTCCACCAGCACCGTGCGCTTGTCAGGCAGGTAGCAGGTGAGTTCGGTTCCGGTGCGAATGAACTCGCGCCCTGAACCATCGAGCGATGCCAGCCGCTCGGTCACCTGGCCGTTCTGATTGCGATGAATGATGCGCAGCATCTCCACCCTGCCATCCTGCCAATGCGAGAACACGCCATCGTAGTTGCGTGAGGTGAGCGCCTGATTCATGCGCTCGAGCCACTGACGCGGCTCCTGCGCAAGCGCGCCCGCCGCGGCGGCGAGCGCAAAAGCGAGCCAAGCGAGTCGTTCGCTAACGCGCGTCGTCTGCATGGGGATTCGGATCACCGACCGATCCTAGCGACTGCTCAGGGGGGCCGGCCGCGGCGGGTTCGCTCGCCATGAGCGCGGAGAGGAGATTGCGCCGGCTGACCGGGGTCGAGAACTCGCTATGCGCCACGACATAATTCGCAAGCTCCGTGGCCGGCACCGTCATGCGCTGCTCGACCGGGCGCGGTACGACGTAGCTTGCCGGCGTGTCCACGGCCGCAGCCATAGGTGCCTGCGAGCGCGCGACGAGCTCGTGCGTTGCGCTCGAATAACCGCCCTGCAGCCACAGGATGGACAGCGCCGCGACCCCTGCGGCAACCGCCGCGCCCGCAAGCCCGCGCCACAAGAAGGCCGTACTGCGATCGCGGCGTGCGGCGAGTGCCGGCGGGGACGCCTCCGTCAGACCAATCTCGGCAGCGAGCGCCGCGTTGACCTTGCGGGCCACGGCGCAGTCCAAGCGCAGATGCCCGCCGCGCACCGCCGCTGCGATCGCCGCGTACCGGCTCCAGCGCGCCTGCAGCGCAGCATCGCGTGATAGCCGTCGCGCCAGGAGCTCGCATTCGCCCTGCGGCAGCTCGTCATCGAACATCGCAGACAGTTGACTCTCGAGTTCTTCGTTCATCCCAACTCCTCAGTGCGGCCGAGCCCGCCTTCGAATACCTCACGCAGGCGCCGGTCGATGGCTTCGCGCGCCCGGAAGATGCGGGAACGCACCGTGCCGACCGGGCAATCCATGCTCGCGGCAATTTCCTCATAGCTCAAACCCTCAAGCTCCCGCAGCACGATGGCGGTGCGCAGGTCCTCCGGGAGCGCGTCCATGGCGGCGTTGACGGTGGTGCGAATCTCATCCGTCAGCACCAGGCCCTCGGGAGTCTCAGCGTCCTTCATGCGGCCCTGCAGCTCATAGGATTCATCGGTGTTTTGCGTGTCGAGATCGTAGTCGACGGGGCTGCGGTCGCGCGACACGACGGCGTTTTTGGCGGTGTTGATGGCGATGCGGTACAGCCACGTGTAAAAGGCACTGTCGCCGCGAAACTGCGGAAGCGCCCGGTAAGCCTTGATGAAAGCTTCCTGGGCAATGTCTTCAGCTTCGGCCGGGTTTCTGACATACCGCATCACGAGCTTCGTCACCTTGTGCTGATACTTCAACACCAGCGCGTCGAACGCCCCTTTGTCGCCGCCTTGTACACGTCGCACCAGGCTAAGATCGCTTACGTCGGCGCTCATCGCGCCCTCGGGTCGCGTACGCAAGCTCGCAGCCTTGCGACCTGAGTAGACCTGGAACCCTTAAGAAAGTTCAGGATTTCGTCCGGCGGGGCCCCGAGGCGTTCCGAAGCCGCGAAAACCTGTGACCCGATCGGCAGGTGGCGGATCCGGCTCGTCAACCGTCCTCTCCGCTTGAGGTCGGGCCGCAGCTGATGCGTCGCGCAAGCTGGGCAAGCTCGGGGTCGACCGGGACCTCTTGGCCGAGAAGGTAGGCGGCAAGCTCCGGGTCGGGCAGGTCGAGGAGCCGCTCGAATGCAGCGCGCTCGGCAGCGCTCGTGCGCTCGTCCTGCTCGCGGCGCGCGTAGCGCCCGAGGAGCACGTCGAGCTCCTGCATGCCTCGTCGGCAGCGCCATAGCAGACGCCGCCGCTCGACGCCGGCGCGCTCCGCCGGCGTCATGAGCGACGCTCGAGCAGCATCTTTTTGATCTCGGCGATGGCCTTCGCGGGGTTTAGGTCCTTGGGACACACGTCGGTGCAGTTCATTATGGTGTGGCAGCGGTAAAGCCGGAACGGATCCTCCAGCTCATCCAGGCGCGAGCCTGTGGCCTCATCGCGGCTGTCGATGATCCAGCGGTACGCGGCGAGCAGCGCCGCCGGGCCGAAGAAGCGCTCACTGTTCCACCAGTAGCTCGGGCACGCGGTGGAACAGCAGGCACACAGGATGCAGGCGGCCGGCCCGTCAATTTTTTCCTGATCGGCCTTGGATTGCAGCCGCTCGCGGTCCGGCGGCGCGGGCGTCTGCGTCTTAAGCCAAGGTTGCACGGCCGCATACTGCGCATAGAAGGTCGTGAGGTCCGCCACCAGGTCCTTCACCACCGGCATGTGCGGCAGCGGATAGATGCGAATCTCGCCGCTCAAGTCCTGCATCGCCGTCGTGCAGGCGAGCCGGTTGACGCCATTGATGTTCATGGCGCAGGAGCCGCAGATGCCCTCGCGACAGGAACGGCGGAACGTGAGCGTCGAATCAATCCCGGCTTTGATGTGGATCAAAGCGTCGAGCACCATGGGGCCGCACGCGGCGGCGTCGATCGCAAAGCTATCCAGCCGCGGTCCGTCATTCGAGCTCGGATCGAACCGGTAGATGCGGATCTGACGCGCGGCGCGCGCACCCGGCGGCGCCGCGTGCACCCGGCCGTGGCGGTTGATCCGCGAATTGCGCGGCAAAAAGAACTGCGCCATCGATGCTCCTTATCCGGGCCCTAGTTGATGACCGTACTACGGCGCTTAAAGTCGCGCCGCCGCACACTGGCCGCGTCCCGCTGCAGGCAAGAAGTGCGCATGGCGCCCAACGATCGCGCGCGCATCCTCAGTAGGTCCGTGTCTTTGGCGCAATTGACTCGACATCGCCCGTCAGCGGCTCCAGGTGCACCGGGCGGTAGCCAAAGCGTGCATGGCCACCTGCATCGAGCCATACGAGCGTATGTTTGAGCCACGCGACATCATCGCGGTCCGGAAAATCCTCACGCGCGTGCGCGCCGCGGCTCTCGGTGCGATGTGCGGCCGAATAAATCGTGGCGCTCGCCTGCAACAGCAGATTTTCCAGCTCCAGTGTTTCGATGAGATCGCTGTTCCAAATGAGTGAGCGGTCCGAGACGCGCACGTCCGCGAACGAGGCGCAAACCTGCTCAAGCTTCTCGATGCCCTCCTTGAGCGTCTGCCCGGTGCGGAACACGCCGGCGTCAAGCTGCATGATCTTCTGCATGTCGACCCGGATGGCGGCCGTCGGCCGCGAGCCGTTCGCCTGGCGCAGGCGCTCGAGCCGCGCGCGCGCCGCATCCCCGGCATCCGCCGCAAAAGCGCGGTGTGCGCTGCCGGGCCGCACGAGCTCCGCGCAGCGCCGCGCCGCTTCGCGCCCGAATACCACAAGATCCAGCAGGGAGTTGGAGCCCAAGCGATTGGCGCCGTGCACCGATACGCACGCTGCCTCGCCCACCGCCATGAGGCCGGGCACGACGGCATCGGGATTGTCGGCGCGCGGCTCGACCACCTCGCCGTGATAATTGCAGGGGATGCCGCCCATGTTGTAGTGCACCGTGGGCAGCACCGGGATGGGCTCTTTGGTGACATCGACGCCGGCGAAGATGCGCGCCGTCTCGGCAATACCGGGCAGCCGCTCGTGCACGACTTCCGGACCCAGATGCTCCAGATGCAGAAACAGATGATCGCGCTCGGGGCCGACGCCGCGGCCCTCGCGAATCTCAACCGTCATCGCGCGGCTCACCACATCGCGCGAGGCTAAGTCCTTGGCGTTGGGCGCATAGCGCTCCATGAAGCGCTCGCCGCGGGAGTTGGTGAGATAGCCGCCTTCGCCGCGCGCGCCCTCGGTGATGAGACAGCCGGCGCCATAGATGCCGGTCGGATGAAACTGGACGAACTCCATGTCCTGCAGCGGCAAACCCGCGCGCAGCACCATGGCGTTGCCATCGCCGGTGCAGGAATGAGCCGACGTGCAGGAAAAATACGTGCGGCCGTAGCCGCCGGTTGCGAGGATGCACATATGCGCGCGGAAGCGATGCAGCGTGCCGTCAGCAAGATCCAAAGCGACGACGCCGCGGCATGCGCCCGCTTCCATGATGAGGTCGATGACGAAGTACTCGACGAAGAACGTTGCGCGGTGGCGGATCGATTGCTGATAGAGCGTGTGCAGCATGGCGTGCCCGGTGCGATCCGCCGCGGCGCAGGTGCGCTGCGCGATCCCCTTGCCGAAGTGCGTCGTCATACCGCCGAAGGGCCGCTGATAGATGCGCCCGGCAGGCGTGCGCGAGAAGGGCACGCCATAGTGTTCGAGCTCGACGACGGCAGCCGGCGCCTCCTTGCACATGAATTCGATCGCATCCTGATCGCCGAGCCAGTCAGAGCCCTTGACGGTGTCATACATGTGCCAGCGCCAGTCATCCTCGCCCATGTTGCCTAGAGCTGCGCTGATGCCGCCCTGCGCCGCCACGGTGTGGCTGCGCGTCGGGAAGAGCTTGGTGATGCACGCCGTAGAGAGTCCGGCTTCGGCAAGCCCGAGGGTGGCGCGCAAGCCTGCGCCTCCTGCACCGATCACGATGACATCGTAGCTGTGGTCGACCCAGTCGGAATGGCTCACCAGCGGCCTCCCAGGGCCACTTTCAGGATGGCGAACACGGCGGCGGCGGCGGCGAGGACGTGGGAGAAATCCGAGACGACGAGCGCCAGGGTTTTAATGCCCGGCGCGTGCACATAGTCCTCGATGACCACGCGCACGCCCAGATGCGAGTGGCGCGCCGCCACTAGCACGAAGAGCACGAGTCCCAGCGCCACGCCACCCTGGCGCATCCAGGCGATGAGAGTTGCGTAGTCGAGCGCCGGCAGCGCGATCAAAGACGCAACGAAGCCGATCGACAGCGGCACGAGTGCAACCGAGGTCAGGCGCTGCAGCCACCAGTGATGCACGCCCTCTTTCGCTGCACCGCGGCCTAAGACCTGGCCCAGGGGACCGCGCAGGCTCATCGGGCGTAGGCTCCCGGCCGCAACAGCCAGTACGCAAGCAGCACCGTCACCACGATGCTCAGGATGCAGATGATCCAGGCGCTCTTGCGCGCACTGTCGCGCGCCAGGCCGCGGCCGGTGTCCCAAATAAGATGCCGAACTCCGGCGGCCGTGTGATACACGAAGGCGGCGAGCAAAGCGGCATAGACGAGCTTGAACACGCCGAGCGACAGCAGTTCGCGCGCCTGCGCATAGGCACGCGCCCCCGCAGCGAGCGCCACGACCCAGTAGACGAAGAGCAGCAAGCCGAGCGAGAGGATGAGTCCGGCGAAGCGATTCAGTATGGACGTCGCGAGCGTGTACTTGAACTTGTACACCGACAGGTGGGGGGATAGAGGTCGTTCAGGCATGCGTGCTCTCGCGGCGGGTGTTGCGACATGCTGGCGCCGCCCGCGACTTGGGTGCGTTCAAAAGTCGATGCAGCGACCCTTGCGCTCCCAATCGCCAAAGCGTGTCGGTTCTGGTCCGCGCGGCCCGCCCGTCTCTTCGGGCTTAAGATACGGTATCTCCGCCACAGGCGCTTCTGCTGCTTCGGCATAAGATGCGTCGCGGTCGAGATTGTCCGGGGCATTTTGCATAGGCGCCAAGTCTGCCAGAATTCCCCGCCCGGAACCACCGGAAACCTCTGCAAAAACAATGCTGAAGCACGCACGCGAACCAGTTGAGTCCATCGCTCTTCCCGACTTCGGGGCCGTGCGCATCACGGGCAGCGACGGCGTGCGCTTTCTGCAGGGCCAGCTCTCAAACGACGTGCAGCTGCTCTCCAGCGAGCACTCGCTGCTCGCGGGTTACCACAACCCTCAGGGGCGCACGATCGCGCTGCTGCATCTGGTGCGCACCGGCCCTGAGGAGATCCTCGCCATCCTGCCGCGCGAGCTTGCGGCGCGCGTCGCGGCGCGGCTTGCGAAATTCATCCTGCGGGCGAAGGTTGCGATCCAGGATGTCTCGGATAGCGTGCGCATCGATGGACTCGTTGCGCAGGCGGACTCACCGCCGGCGGCCGGGGTTGCATCCGCCACGTTGGTACGCCTAGCTAAGGAGTCTCACCGCTGGCTCGCAATCCAGGCGGCGGATGCGGTAAATCCCACCTCCGGCGATCGCAGCCGGTGGCGCTGGATGGACATCGCCGCCGGCCTGCCGCAGGTGTACGCCGCAACCTCCGAGGAGTTCGTCGCGCAAATGTTGAACCTCGATGCGCTCGGCGCCATCGCCTTCGACAAGGGTTGTTACACGGGCCAGGAGGTGATCGCGCGCGCGCACTATCGCGGGCGCGTCAAACGCCGCATGCAGCGCTTCGTCACACACGCCGCACAGGAATTCGCGCCCGGCGCGGCGGGACGCCTCGCCGACGGGCGCGCGTTCAAAATTGTCGATGCCGTCAGGCTCGACGATGGCGCGTGCGAGTTTCTGGCCGTTGCGGCCACGAGCGCGCGCGATGAGGCGCCGGGGGAGGATGCTGCGGTGCCGATCGAGGCGCGCCCCCTGCCGCTGCCGTACGAGCTACCGCAGTAGCGCGCCTACAGGTCGATGATTTCGACGTCCGCCGCGGCAATGGGGCGCGCGAGGAAGCGGCTGCCGACACGCGCAAAGCGCTCCGCGCCGTCGCTGGCGAGAAAATGGACCGACGATGAGCCCGCATGGCGCGCGAGGCCCGCACTGTGGATGCGCTGCCGCACTTCGCGGGCCGTCGTCGCCGCCGAATCCACAATGCGCA
>Ga0302324_100018376_pt1 | contig 13783 bp, 11 predicted proteins | sample Palsa_T0_1_FD_201949 | JGI IMG/M metagenome (GOLD analysis project Ga0302324, IMG submission 201949) | Peat permafrost microbial communities from Stordalen Mire near Abisko, Sweden - Palsa_T0_1 | ecosystem: Environmental > Terrestrial > Soil > Palsa > Peat permafrost | place: Sweden: Abisko... | reverse complement strand
TTCGGCGTCGCGGTGATCACGATCGGCCTGTACCACGTCACGTTCGTGGGGCCTCGTTTTCGCGCGATCCGGCGGACCTTGCGGGGCGAGGGAGGCGAAACGGAGGCCGAGTCGATCGCGTTGCTTCGCGCTTCGATGTTGGCCTATGGGAAGAAGGCCGACGAGCGGTTGGACGCTCTGGAAGGCTCGGTCAAACGCGACCTGCATCGCGTCGGCTTCATCCGCTACAACTCGTTCGACGACGTCGGCTCGGACTTGTCGTTCACCCTCGCGCTGCTCAACGACGACGGCGACGGCGTCGTCGTGACCAGCATCTACTCGCGCGAGGAAACCCGGACGTACGGCAAGGCCGTCCGCAAGTACGTCCCGCAGCAGGGCGCCTCGAAAGAAGAGCAGAGCGCGATCGCGATGGCGCGGACCGGCGTCGGAGGCTCGTGAAGAACCGCTACCTCATCAAGATCGTGCCGCCGGTCGGATACCGGGTATTCCGGCTCGAGTTTTCGCGCAGGCACATTTTGGCACTCGCGCTGTCGCTCGCGTGCGCCGTTGGCGGCGTGGGCGGCTATTACGTGTGGACGTTGCGTCACGCGGAACAACGCGTCAGCGAGTTGCGCAACGTCACCGAAGACCAGCGCGATCGCCTGCAGAAGATCGACTCGCAGGCCGCCGAGCTCGAAGGCGAACTGCGCGCGTACGAGTTGCAGAGCGAACAGATTCGAAAGCTGATCGGCGACCGCGGTCACGCCGCGGACCGTCCCTCGATCGCGCCCACGCCCGCGCTCGGCGGATCGCAATCCGACGACGGTGAGTTCCAACGCGTCGCGGCCCGCGTCGAACGCTTGCGCAGCGAATCGTCCCGCGCGCGAACCGCCGGCGACCGCTTGCGGAACATCGCGCTACGCGTCATGAACATGCGGCGCCTGGAAGACCTGGCGCGCGCGCGCGTCTTGGCCGCGATCCCGTCGGTCAATCCTGCCGGCCCGGAGGTCGGGATTCGGTCGCCGTGGGGCTGGCGCATCGACCCGTGGCCCGAGTTCCACCGCGGCGTCGACCTCGACGTCGACTACGGCGACCCGGTACGCGCGGCGGCCGCGGGGACGGTGGTGGCGGCGGGGTACGACGGGGGTTATGGCTACAAGGTCGATATCGACCACGGCAACGGCTACCACACGTGGTACTGTCACCTCTCGAAGATCGACGTACGCGAAGGCCAATACGTGATGAAGGCCGAGCACATCGCAGAGGTCGGGTCGAGCGGCGAGTCGACGGGTCCTCACTTGCACTATCAAATCATGCTCGACGGAACCGCCATCGATCCCACCCCATTTCTGAACGGCGTCCCCGGCCGGGTGCTCGCGAGCCTGCACTGAGCCGAAGAGCCTCTCACATGCTTCGTCGACCGCGGCGCCGAAGGCTGGAACCGTGAGCGGGTTGTCCTGTGCCGCGTGGGAAGTCGTCTACCTCGCGTTGCGAGTGTTTTGGTTCATGATGTTGCTGTACGCGGTCATCTCCTGGATTCCGAGCCTGCAGGGGAAATGGTCGACCTACGTGGCGCGGATCGTCGAACCCGTGCTCGTGCCCGTCCGGCGCCTGATCCCGCCCGTCGGCGGCCTCGACCTCGCCTTCCTCGTCGTCATCCTGGGGGTCGGATACGTGATGAATCTGATCCCGCGGTTCGCCTACGAGTCCGCCTACTGTCTGATCCGGTAAGTGTAATGGCCGTCGCATCCCCCCGTCCGAGCGGCGAACGCGTCGCTGCAAACGTTCGAAATTTTTGCATCATCGCGCACATCGACCACGGGAAAACCACGCTCTCGGATCGTCTCCTCGAAGTAACGCGTACGGTCGCCGTGCGTCAGATGGAAGAGCAGTTGCTCGACGCGATGGACCTCGAGCGCGAGCGCGGCATCACGATCAAGATGCATCCCGTGACGCTGGACTATCTCGCCGACGACGGTAAACGCTACGAGCTGAACTTCATCGACACGCCCGGACACGTCGATTTCTCGTCGGAAGTGTCGCGCTCGCTCGCGGCGTGCGAGGGCGCGATTCTCGTCATCGACGCGGCCCAGGGCATCGAAGCGCAAACGCTCGCCAACTATCATCTCGCGATCGAACAGAATCTGACGATCATTCCGGTGATCAACAAGATCGATCTTCCGGCCGCCGATCCCGAGCGCGTGAAGAAAGAGATCGAGGAGTTGCTCGTGATCGAAGGCAGCGACGCGATCCTGGCCAGCGCCAAAGAGGGTATCGGCATCCACGAAATTCTCGAAGCGATCGTCAAACGCGTTCCCCCGCCCCGCGGCAACGACGATCACGTTCGCGGTCTCGTGTTCGACGCGCAGTTCGATCCGTATCGCGGGGTCGTATCGTACGTGCGCGTGGTCGACGGCACGCTTCGGGCCGGCACGCGGTTCATGTCGATGAACCAGAAGAAGGTCTACGAGGCGACCGAGGTCGGCGTCTTCAAGCCCGAGATGCGCAAGACGCCGCAACTCGACATGGGCGGCGTCGGCTACATCATTGCGAATATCAGATCGCTCGGCGACATCGACGTCGGCGACACGCTCACCGAGGCGGCGAATCCGGCGGCCACGCCGCTCGCGGGATACAAGCCGATCGTTCCGATGGTCTATTGCGGCCTCTATCCGAATGAGGGTGTCGAGGTGTCGCAGTTGCGCGACGCGCTCGAAAAGCTCGCCCTCAACGATTCGGCCCTGCATTACGAACCGGAGAGTTCGATCGCGCTCGGCTTCGGGTTCCGGTGCGGCTTCCTCGGACTCTTACACATGGAGATCGTTCAAGAGCGCCTGGAGCGGAACTACGCACTCGACCTGATTGCCACGTCACCGTCGGTCGTCTTTCGGGTCACCTTGACCGACGGTGTCGTCGAGAACATCGACAACCCGGCGAAGCTGCCGCCGCGCGATCGCATTGCGCTGGTCGAAGAGCCGTACGTGAACGCCACGATCATCACGCCGCCGGAGTACGTCGGCGCGATCATGGAACTCACGCAGAACCGCCGTGGAACGCTCGCCAACATGGAGTACCTGCACGACGGCCGGGTGATCCTCAGCTACGCGATGCCGCTGATCGAAGTGATCATCGACTACTTTGACCGGCTGAAATCGAGTACCAAGGGCTACGCCTCCCTCGACTACGAATTGGCCGGATACCGCGAAGGCGACCTTGTCAAGCTCGAGATCTTGCTCAACGGCGAGCCGGTCGACGCGCTTTCGTCGATCGTGGCGCGCGAGAAGGCCGCAACCCGCGGTCGCGGCCTCGTCGAAAAACTCAAAGAACTGATTCCGCGCCAGATGTTCGACGTGCCGATTCAGGCCGCAATCGGCGGCAAGATCGTGGCGCGCGAAACGGTCTCGGCGCTGCGCAAGAACGTTCTCGCGAAGTGTTACGGCGGCGACATCACGCGCAAGCGCAAATTGCTCGAGAAGCAAAAGGTCGGCAAGGAGCGCATGAAGCGCGTCGGCCGGGTCGACCTGCCACAGGAAGCGTTCATGGCGGTCCTGCGGCTGGACGAAAACTAGCGTCCCGTCCGGCGGCTCCCGCACGGAATCTGTGACGTCCGACACGTTGGCGCAGCGCCGCGCGCGCGGGCGCCGGGAGGGACCCTCGGGCCCGGGCGAAACTTGGAACGGCAACGCAAGTAGTGGAGCGAACCATGAATATTTTCGGCGGTGGTTTGAAGCGCCAGTTTATTGCCCGTCCCGACGCTTCGAAGAACCAGATCGTTTTCAAGTGGCCCGACGTCTCGATTCCGATGGCGGCGCAACTGACCGTGGAGCCGGACGAAGTGGCGCTCTTCGTGCGCGAGGGCAAGGTGGTCGGCGTGCAACAGCCGGGCCTGGTGACGCTCGAGGGCAAGAACATTCCGTTTCTCGACGTGCTCATCGACGCCGGCACGGGCGGCAACTTTTTCCGGGCCGAGCTGTACTTCGTCTCCACGCGTGAGTTCGCGAACCTGCCGTTCGGCGGAGTGGTCGACAACGTCGTCGATCCCGAGACGCAGCTCGCGATCGGCCTCCGGGTGTTCGGCGATTACTCGCTCAAAGTCGTCGATCCGACGGCGTTGATTCTCAACCTCGTCGGTTCGCGCGACGCGTCGAACAACGCGCTCGTCACGGACTGGATGCGCGATATGGTGCTCAAGACGATTCGCACCGACGTTGTGACGCACATCGTGCAAAACAATTGGCCGATCCTCGGCATTGCGGCGCACACGGACGATCTCGAGGCCGAAACGCTTGCCAAAGTCGAAACGCACGTGTCGTCCTACGGCGTGCACATCGTGCGCATGGGTAACTTCACGATCTCGATCAACGACACCGACGAAGAAACGCTCAAGAAATATCGCCGCGACGTCACCTACTCGAAGCTCGCGGGCGGCTTCCAGCAATACGGCGCGGGCGAGGCCATGATCGGACTCGGCGAAGGCGCGGCGAAAGGCGGCGGCGCCGCGGGCAGCGCGTTCTTGGGCATGGGCGTGGGGCTCGGCAACCTGGTCGGCGCGATGAATCAGCAGCCGCAGCAGGCTCCGCCGGCTCCACCGGCCCAAGCAGCGCCTGCGCCGGCGGCTGCAGCCCAACACTGCACGGCGTGCGGAAGCGCCTACAGCCCCGGCGCGAAATTCTGCGCGAACTGCGGCGGCGCCATCGCTGCCGCTCCGGCGGTGTGCCCGTCTTGCGGCGCACAGACTGAGCCGGGCGCAAAGTTTTGCGCCGGGTGCGGCACAAAGCTCGGAGCGTAACCATGCGCGAGCCGCTTCACATCCACCACCTCGACCTCACACGCGGCGGCGGGGGTGGCCATGGTGGCGGCGGACACGGTGGATTTGGCGGCGGACATTCGTTCGGCGGCGGTCATTCGTATGGGAGCGGGTACGGAGGGTCGTACGGCGGCGGCGGGGGTATCCTCGGCTTCTTAGGAGCCGTGTTTTTTCTGTTCTTTCTGCTGATCCTGATCGCCATCGTGTTCGCGATCTTTCGAGCGACGCAACGCGGCGGCTCGACGATGCAGCAAGTGATGCCGTCCGAACCCGATTACGGCGACGAGGCGCCTGCGCTTCCGCAGGCGTCCGAGTCACGCGATCCGGGCGTCGGGCCGGCGGTAGCGGCGCTGCGCGCCGACGACCCCGGCTTCGAAGCGGAAACCTTCCTCCAACGCGCAGAGATGACGTACTTTCTCGTCAACCGTGCCTACCAGCACCGTGATGCCCCCGGAATGCAACCGTACCTTACGCCGGAGGTGTACGCCGAGCGCTCTCGAGCCGTGCAAGCGCTACTCGACGCGCACCATAAGCCCGCGCAAATCGATCTCAACGTGCGCGGGATCCACGTTCCGGCCGTCCATCACGGTGCCGACGGCGATCGGATCCTCGTGCACTTCGATCTGGTCTCACGCGACCGTGTCGTCGACGACCGGACGGGAAAGATCGTCACGGATCCGGGCGACGACGTGCGCTACGGCGAGCGTTGGCTCTTCACGCGAAACGCCGGCGCGAAGACGGTCGTTTCGGGCGGCGTCGTGGCCGCGAAATGTCCCGTGTGCGGGGCTCCGCTGCAACTCGATGAGGGCGGCACCTGCAAACACTGCGGCGCGAAGGTGACGAACGGCTCCCACGATTGGGCGGTGGCCGGGATCGAGCCCGCACAGTTCGAGGGCGCTCGCGCCGACGGCTTCTTCGGCGCGCAGCGGATGCCGGGCGACGCCGGCCTCGCGGCGATTGCCGCCCAGGACCCCGCGTTCGACCGCAACGCGTTTTTCAAGCGTGTGGCCTCGGCCTTTGGGGCGTTACAGACGGCCTGGCAAGCCCGCGATCTCACCGACGCTAAAGGCTTCATGAGTCCCGGCCTCTACTTTGCGTGGCAAGCCCAGGTGGAACAACTGCAAGAACAACACCGTAAGAACGTGCTCGAGGGCCTCCGAATCGACGGGATCACCGCGGTCGGCGTCGTGCACAGCGCTGCCTTCGACGACGTGATGGTTCGCATCGACGCGACCTGTGCCGACTACGAAATCGACGACACAACGGGTCATGTCGTCTTCGGAGACAAGCAGCCCGAGTCGTTCTCGGAATACTGGACGTTCCAGCGCGGCGTCGGCGTGAAGACGTCCGGGAAGGGCGGGACCCTCGAGAAACAATGCCCCAACTGCGGTGCGCCCCTCGCCGTCAACGCGATCGGCGAGTGCACCTACTGCCAGGCGGCCGTCACGAGCGGCAAATTCGACTGGGTCTTATCCCGGATCGAACAGCCTGAAGACGTCGCCCTGTAAGCACTCGCCGACCGCGCGAGGCTACATCTTTTGCTTCGAGTTGTCGCCCTTCGAGTAGGCGACACACCAGCCTTTGGGGCTGATGGAACCGGATACTTGCGTGCAGCCCCCGTTTGCCGTCTTGGTCTTCCCATTGATATAGAAGCGGCACGTGCTACACTGCTGGCCGTTCTTCGGCATGCCTTGATATTGTACGGAGGCCGGGGGTATATGCCCCATCGCCACCGCGTCGGCGTCGGCCGTGGCGGCGAGCACCCCCGCGATCGCGAGCGGGGCCAGCGCTAAGGTCTGCAGCATGCTAGCGCGAGTAACGTCGTGGTTATCCGAATTCAAGAGTGTATCTCCCTGAAGGTCGGCTTGGCTTAACGCCAAGCGTCGTCCGAATTTGCGTACACGTTTCCATAAAGGTCGGCCGATTCCGGCAACGGCTCGCTTTCGACAATGTCCGTGGTGGCGTTGACCGTCGCGGTCACCTCGGCCCGTAACGCCTGGAGTTCTGGTTCCGTCAGCACGCGGGCGTCGAGCAAACGCTGCTCGAAGCGCGGCACGGGATCGAGCTTGCGCTGCGCCTCGACCTCCTCCCGCGTGCGGTACGTGCGGTCGTCGTCGTCGGTCGTATGCGAGAGAAAGCGATAGCACTTCGCCTCGACGAGCGTCGGGCCACCACCACTGCGCGCATGGTCGCGTGCTGCGCGCACCGTTTCGTACACGGCGATCGGATCGAAGCCGTCGACGATGACGCCCGGCATGCCGTACCCGGCCGCGCGCGACGCCACATCTTCGACCGCCATCTGCTTGTTCTGCGGCGTCGAAATGGCCCAGCGGTTGTTCTCGCACACGAAAACGATCGGCAAACGCTTTAGTGCTGAAAAGTTCATGGCTTCGTGCCACTCGCCTTCGCTCGTCGCGCCTTCGCCGAACTGGCAGAACACGACCCGGTCTCGCTCGCCCCGCAGCGCGATGGCGTAGGCCGCGCCCGCCGCGTGCGTGCACTGAGAGGCGATGATCGAACTGATCGACGCGATGCCGAGGTCCCGCGCGGTGACGTGGTTGATGATCGAACGGCCGCCGGTGCGATCGGTGACACGCGCGAACTGCGAGCGGAACAGATCGATCAGCGGGAAACCGCAAGCGAGAATCAGTCCCGTGTTCCGGTAGTACGGGTAGAGAATGTCGCGGCCGCGTTCGAAGGCCATGCCGGTACCCGCCTGCACTGCCTCGTGACCTTCCGAGCCCATGGCGATTGCGATCTTGCCTTGACGGTTGAGCTGGAAACCGCGCGTGTCGACGGCTCGCTGCAGCAGCATGTTCCGGAGAAGAGCGAGCGCTCGTTCCGCTTCGATCGGGAGCGTTGCCGATGCGACGTTCGCCATACGTGCGGTACTTGTCGGGCAGCGCAAGTTACTCCCTTCCTCGCGGTTCGTGCCTTTACATAGGCCCGCTGGAGCAGTATACTGCTGGGACGTCTCGAGACGAATATCTGCAGCCACCGAGGAGGGCGATTGATCTCGCAAGATCCACCGGGGCACCATAGCGGAGAGCGCCCAAGCGCCTAGCGATTTCGAGTGACGCATAGCGGACCGATTCGCACGGAGATTTTCCGTGCTAGCGCGCCGGCGACGGCTCCGAGAGAACATCGACACGAATGCCGCGGAAGATCCGCGGCGTTCGTGTTTTGACACGCTCTCCTGACACGGCCGTTTGCACTTGATGGAACGTTCCGCACAACGCGACGGGCCGATGGTTCGCCGCTTGTCTAATGCGCCGGTCTCTCGCTCCGACTACGCTACCCCCATCTCGCGCTAACCCTAGAGGGGGGACGGTTTTTTGTTCTTAGCCGATGCCGCACCGTACGTCGAGGCGCCGAAGTGGGTCAATGCCGGCGATACCGCGTGGCAACTAACTGCAGCCACGTTTGTCGGCCTGCAAAGTATTCCGGGGCTCGCCATCTTGTACGGCGGCCTCGTAAAGAAGAAGTGGGCCCTCAATTCCGCGGTCATGGTCTTCTACGCGTTCTCGGCCGTCTTGATGGTCTGGATACTTTGGGGCTATAATACCGCCTTTGGCAACTCCGCGTCGGGCATCCTCACGAACTGGGTGGGCGTACCCGGGCCCGCGATCAGCGCAGTTTCGGAGACCGGCCAGTCCGTGATACCGCTTGCAGCGGCCGGCATGCCGGCGCTGCACTTTCCTGGCGCCGCGATGATCTACTTCCAGTTCGTCTTCGCTGCGATCACGCCGATCCTCATCGCGGGTTCCGTCTTTGGTCGTATGAACTTCAAGGCGTGGATGATTTTCGTTCCGGTCTGGAGTTCGATCGTGTACTCGGTCGGCGCGTTCTGGATCTGGGGCGGCGGCTGGCTCTCCCAACTCGGGGCCGTCGACTATTCGGGCGGATACGTCATCCATCTTGCGGCCGGCGTATCGGGCTTCACCGCGGCGGCCGTCGTCGGTCCGCGGCTGCTTGAAGATCAGAAGGACTTCGAACCGAACAACCTGATCATGGCGTTCGCCGGGGCCGGCATCCTGTGGCTGGGCTGGAACGGCTTCAACGGCGGCGACCCGTACTATGCCAATCCCGACGCGGGCGCAGCCGTCCTCAACACGAACATCGCGACGGCCGTAGCGTTGCTCGTCTGGCTCGTGTTCGATATGTTCGCGATCGGCAAGCCGAACGCGGTGTCGATGATCAACGGCATGATCGCAGGCCTCGTGGGCATCACGCCTGCAGCCGGTTACGTCGACGGTTTCGGTGCGATCGCGGTCGGCTTCTTCGCCGCGGCCATCCCCTGGTTCACGATGAACAAACTCGGTCAGACGGCGCTCATGAAAAAAGTCGACGACACGTTCGGCGTGATTCACACCCACGGCGTTGCGGGTCTCATCGGCGGCCTGATGGTCGGCATCGTCGGCAACCCGGCGATGATCGAGTATTATTCGACGCAAACCACGGGGAAGAATGCGGTCTCAGACGTGTCCGTGGGCGGCGTGCTCTACGGTGCGGGCTGGACGCAGCTGCTGCATCAAGCCGAGGGTGCGGCGGCGATCATCGTCTTCGACGTGATCATGACGTTCATCGTCCTCAAGCTGATCTCGTTCGTCGTACCGCTCCGTGCGAGCAATCCCGAAATGGAGGGCGGCGACCTCGCGATCCACGGCGTCGACCCCATGCCGATCTACAGCTCTCCCGCTCCGCTCGCTCCGGCGGGCGCGCCCTAGAGCCACCTCTAAACCAAAGGGGAACGACCCACGACGACGGGCGCGCCGCTCTCGAGCGGTGCGTCCGTTGTTGTTCCGGTCAGTCCGTCGCGCCGCGCGTAAACCCGCGAATGCCGCGCGGCTCGAGCGTTTCGCGGACGACCCGGTCGACGCGCGCGAACGTCGGCGGATTGGCGAGAACCTCGTCCAGAAAGTGCCGGACGTCGTCGGGTTCGCCTTCGACGTCGATCTCGAGCGCTTCGCCCGCACGCACGTTGCGAACGAATCCGGCAACGCGGTGCGATTCGGCGATGTCGAGCACGCGATCGCGGAAGCCGACATTCTGAACCCGCCCGGAGATGCGCACCAAGTGACGGACGAGCACGCCTATCGGGCCTGCATTCGAAGCGCCGGCATAGGAGCCCGTCCCTTCGAGCGGCACGTGACGCTCCCTTTCGCAAGAGGGTCGTTCGCGCGAGCGCGCAATGCCGTATCGATGAGCGAGGAAGACGAGCTCGCGGCTCGCGTCACCGCCGCAATGTTCGCACGGGACCGCGCGGCTGCGGCCCTCGGAATCGAGGTTCTCGAGACGCGCGCCGGCTATTGCGCGGTTGCGTTCGTCGTCCGCGAAGACATGCTCAACGCCCACGACATCTGCCATGGCGGGTTCGTGTTCGCGCTCGCTGACGCGGCGTTTGCGTACGCCTGCAATTCGCGCAACGTTGCGAACGTCGCGCTCCAGTGCTCGATTTCGTTTGCGGGACCGTCACCGCTCGGCGCGCGGCTCGTCGCGACCGCCCGCGAGCGCGCGCTCGGCGGCCGCACGGGAACCTACGACATCGAGGTCACGGACGAGGCGGGAAAGGTCCTGGCGTTCTTTCGCGGGACGAGCTATCGCATCGCCGCTACGATCGTCTAGTGCTGGTCTACGCGGCCACCAAGAACGCGGGCAAGCTGCGCGAACTCCGCGAGCTTTTTGCGGGTAGCGGTTGGCAAATCGAGCCCTACGCCGGGTACGGCGACGTGGTCGAAGGCGAGACGTCGTACGCCGCGAACGCCGCACTCAAAGCGACGGCGCTTCGTGACCGGTTGCTGGGCGACGGCATCGTTGCAGCAGTTCTCGGCGACGATTCCGGGATCGAAGTGCGCGCGCTCGACGGCCGTCCCGGCGTTCTGTCGGCGCGCTACGCCGGCTCCGGCGCAACCTGGACGGAGCGCCGCGCGCGCCTGCTCGCGGAGGTCGCATCGAGCGGCTCGACGGACCGCTCCGCCCGCTTCGTCTGCGCGCTGCACTCGATCGCTGCGAACGGGAAGGTCGTCGCCGTCGAGGCGGAGGTTCGCGGACTCATCGCGGACGCCGAGCGCGGCGAAGCGGGTTTCTCGTACGATCCGATCTTTTTCTATCCACCGGCAGGCAAGACGTTTGCCGAACTCGATGCCGCGCAAAAGAACGCGGTGAGTCACCGCGGACGCGCCGCCCGTGCGCTGCTCGCCGTCGCGGGGGCGGCCGCCGGTCGAGGGGAAGAAGGCCCCGTCGCCGGGGTGTAGCTCAGCTTGGTAGAGCGCGCGGTTTGGGTCCGCGAGGCCGCAGGTTCAAATCCTGTCGCCCCGACCAGTCTTCGAGGACGCGGGAGTGCCTGCCGAATCGGTTGAAAGGGCGTGGTCGTGCCGTGGCGCCCGTGGTCTAATGGATAAGGCACGAGTCTTCTAAACTCGAAGATGGGGGTTCGATTCCCTCCGGGCGCGCTTCGAGACGGTATGGTGACGGTAGCTCAGTTGGTTAGAGCGCTGGACTGTGACTCCGGAGGTCGCGGGTTCGAGCCCCGTTCGTCACCCCATCCGAACTAGGAGCTAGATCGCGAGCGCCCGGCGGCTCACCTCGGCCAAAATACGGTCGCGGTCGGCCCAATACGAGTAGTACGCGCCTTTGTAACCGAGGGCGATCGCCTGAAGCAGAAACGAGTTGTCGGCGTAGGTATTGTCTTCGACGTCGCCCGTGGGGAGCACGACGCGGTGACGCTCGGACTGCGGGACGTAGTCCTGGATCCACTGGATCGTCTTCGTCCACTTGCCGTCGGGACGCTCGATCGTCTCACGGTCCTCGGGGAGATCCGGCGAGAAATAGAAGACCGGGCGGAGACGTCCCGTCTCGTCGAACCAGAACTGGCGCTCGTACTCGGTGGTCGACGCGCACTGGTCGAGCGGCTTGAGAAAGATATCGCTCGTCGCTCCGTTGGACTGAAGGCCGCGGATGACGTTCTTCCCGGCAGACTCGGCGGCGAACCGGATGCCGAGCGGCGCATGCGGGAAGACCTGCAATCCGAGTGTGAAGCCGAGCACGGTGGTGGGCAACGCTAACGATTCGTCGATCGTCCGTTTCAGCGTGTCGAGGTTTTCACCGGGTAAGCCCAGCAACAGCTCCGTCGTGATGATGATTCCGCGTTCGGAAAGGAGCTTGGTTACCCGTCGGACGTCGTCGATCGTGTACGCGAGGCCGACTCGGCCGCTCGGCGGATCCCAGACGGCGAGGTTCTCGCGACAGATGTGCTCGGCAGACAGCGACACGCCCTTGCAGCCGGCCTCCGCCAGCAAGTCCGCGAGTTCGGTGTCAAACGGAACGGGGTGCGCGTACACCCACAAGCGCAGGTCGCGTAGCCGGCTGCCCGGGCGATCCCGGCGGGCGATGATCTCGCGCAGGACCCGCTTGCTATGGGCGGGTTTGATGTTGAACTCGCTGTCGGTCGTGTGGATGTCGAAAATTCCCTGCGATAGGAGCAGTTCGAGCTCATCGACGACGGATTCGGGGCTCCGGAGCGAGATCGAGGGGCCCTTGGCGTCGGGCTCGACGCAGTGGTTGCAGGCGAACGGACACCCGTTCTTGGTGAGCAAATTGCCGAGGCCGCCGCGGTCATAGTACACGCGGTTGTCGACCCGGTTGAGCAACCCGGAGCGCCGCTGGTAAACCGTCGTCAGATGGGCCCCGAGCGTCGCCCCAGCGACGGGAGGTCCGCCTCCGGCGGCCACGCGTACGGTCCGGCCATCCCACAATAGGAGCCCGGCCACCGTTTCCGGCGGGCGACCCGACGCGATTGCCTCGGCCAACTCGCAGAGGATGAGCTCGCCCGGACCCTTCACGCCGAAGGGGGTCTTGAAGTATTCGAGCGCCGCGTACGGCATCGAAGAGAAGCCGGCCCCTCCGAGCACGATCGGCGCCCTCGTTAGCCCGCGGACCGCCTCGATGACGCCCAGATGATCGGGGAGAAACACCCGTTGATCCTGGGGCTGCACGGTGCCCGCGTTGCGCAAGGTAATCCCGACCAGCATCGGGTCGTGCGACGCAAAGTACTCGTCGAGCCGCCAGTCGTTCTTGCGGAAGGTGAGATCCACGACGTCAACGTCGAAGCCCGCAGTTTCGAGATGCGAGCACAGGATGTCGAGCGCATATGGGGTGACGCCCGGCTGGACGAAGTTCGGGTTGATAAGGGTAACGAGGCCCTTCGATAGAGCGCGCTTATCCAGCATGAGGGCTTCTCCGGTTCCGGGCACTCGGTATTCCGGGACGGTTCTCGCATACGTGGGCCGGTCATGCAAGCAGACCCTAGTAGTGCGGGCCACCCGCGATCGCCGGCCTCGGCACCTCAGCGTAGTACCTGGCAGGATAGGACGCTCGGCCCTGTCCCACGGTTGGAACGAATCGTAGTATTAAGCCTCCGTCATGGCTGGGTTTTCCGGAATCGACCAGCTCGCGAAGACGTTCTCCACGGCGCCGGGCGCCGTTCCCCGCGTTCGAGTTCGCGCCTGGGAGCGGCCCGACGTTGCGGGCAGGGTCGGATTCCGCATGCTCCGCTGCGGGCGCGACCGAGGATGAGTCTTCGGTCTGGACCGCGGCCGAAATCGGTCCTGCTGATTTCGTATTTCTTCCCGCCGATGCCGGGCGCCGGACCGCTCCGGCCTGGGCGACTGGCCAAGCTCTTGCCCCGGTTCGGATGGAGTCCGACCACGCTGACCGGCCCGTGGCACGGCGCGGGGTCTGAATTTGGCGAGGTCGTCACGCTCGAGGCGCTCGGAGATCCGGTCGCGGCGCAGATTCGCGGCCTGCACCGCATCGCGTCGACGCCCGCCCGTTGGGGCCTCGGGGCCACGCGGGCCGCGCTCGCTCTCGCCCGTCGCCGGGATTTCGAGGCCGTCGTCAGCATCTCGAATCCCGTCTTCAACCACATGGTCGCGGCGATCACCGCGCGCCAATTCGGGCTCCCCTGGCTCGCGGACTACTCTGAAGCGTGGACCGGGA
>Ga0302324_100018375_pt1 | contig 13784 bp, 15 predicted proteins | sample Palsa_T0_1_FD_201949 | JGI IMG/M metagenome (GOLD analysis project Ga0302324, IMG submission 201949) | Peat permafrost microbial communities from Stordalen Mire near Abisko, Sweden - Palsa_T0_1 | ecosystem: Environmental > Terrestrial > Soil > Palsa > Peat permafrost | place: Sweden: Abisko... | reverse complement strand
GAAAGCAAAATCGTTCCGTCCCAGAAAACGCTCCCAGTAGTGGTAAGAATCCATCTGGTAGACGAAAACGGCGCGCTGCTCCCCTCCGTGACCAGAAAGATCTCCCTGGCCGTCGCCAACAACATTCAGTTTGCGCACCATTCGACGTCCCTCGACGGGACTCTTCCAGATCGCGGTACGCACACTTTTGCCGTTCCACGTTACATCGCGTGGAAGGCCGACATTTACTGAAAGCAACCTCGGCATCTGTATCTCGTCGACTTCCAACGTCTGGTTAGAGTTCTTGCATCTTTTATCAGCGCCGAGCCGGAGGGATTTATCCACCTGTCCGTTTGTTGGCTCAGGCGGCCACCAGTTTGGCCGACCGGTCCTTGTGCGGCGCGCCAACGTAAGGAAACGAGGCGATCAGATCCGTGTGGTGCCCGACGTTGTCTCGAGTCACCTTGCCGTTCGTAAGAATGGGGAGAAAGACGTCAATCGCGTCGTCGGTAAGTGAACGGCCGTTGACCGGGTAGGACGGCGGCTTGCTTGGATCAAAAGGTAGGATGTCCGGAAGCAGAATCCCCGCCGCTCGCCTCGCTGCTTCCGGCGTATAGCCGCCCGTGTGCTCCAGCGAATGCGCGAAGATAGCGATGAAACGCGCATCGTCCGACGGCTGACCACTCAGGTAGTTCGCTTTCTCATCACCGGTAAGGAATACAGATTGCGAGGCCAGCGCACCGCGGTCCGCCTGAACCCACTGGCCGCTTGCGCCGTCCACGGTGCGATGCCACAGGCCCAACTTTCCTGGGCCCAGGGCGGAGTTGGGCACTTCCAGCACGATGCTGCACACGTCCTTGTCGAAGAAGAAATCGTTACCGGTGAACTGGAGATTGTTTAGCGCGCCCATCGTATCGAAGAAGAAGGGATCGCTCCGCCAGCCGGCAAAGAAGCGGTAGTCTCCGATCTCCGTCACGCACGCCTCGCGCGCCGTTGAGACCGGAGCTCCCTCTACGATCGTCTCTCCGCCGTCGCCGGTGCCCGCAGCCAGCTCGCCTTCGACACGGCGCATTGTTGCGGTTTGAGCCCCGTCTTTGCCTGAGGCGAAGCGCACTCGGTACGCGACATCGGCGATGAGATCGTTGTCGGTGTCAATCTTGAGCTCGTACACCGCCTCGGTCGCGAACGGGACGTCTGTCGTGAGTCCCGGTGGGTTAACGCCTACCGATGGGTGTACGTTCATAACGAAGATCGACTTGTGTGCGTCCCCGGGCTTGGGGAAGGCATACAAGTCAGTAAGATCGAGGCGGGCGTCCCCGTTGGGAAAGCCATAGTCCGGGCCAGAGTAATGGTGCGACATATCCGATGGTCCCCGTTCTTTAGACGTTCCTCACTTCAAAAATCAATTCAATCTCCACCGCTGTTCTCAGTGGCAGGCTGGCCACGCCATAGATCTTTGTTGTCGCGTTTGCTTTGAGAAGCGCGCGGAGCAGTCTGTGGGCATTGGGCTCGAGACCTTGTGTCAGGGTGCGTAATGCGTGAAGACGAAGTTGTTAGCTTTTGCAGGCTCGTGGCAGGGAAAACAGGTCTTCAGCAGCGCCTCGTCGGCAGGTTTGCCGTCTTTGAATTGCGCGAATCCCCAGCCACCCGTCGCCGCGTATTTTCTGGAGTCCTTCACCATAAACTGAACGTTCGTGGCAGGCCCGGCAACGAAAGATTGGGGACGGCCGAAGGCTTTGTTGTTTTCCTCAGATGGAACGTAGCTCCAGGCTAGCCGAGCGATGATCGTGCCGTCAGGAAACGGCAGCTTCCCTTCCCTGTAGGCCTTGATCGCTATGTCGTTGCCGAGAAGCGCGCGAAGATCATTCAGACTGCCTTCCTCGTGAGCTACGGAAATCAACCCCCAGTCGCGGTATCCGGCGGGGACCGTGATCCCGAAGACCGGGTCAGCCTTTCCATCGGCCTCTCCCGATGCGTCGGCCACATAAGCGACCACGCCACACATAGCTACAACTACAAACAATACGTAAGCGACTCTTTTCATACGATGTGCTCCTTCCACAATCGCCATTTCACTGTGCATGCGTCTGTAGCCACGCCGATCAAAAGCTGTCCACATCGACAACAGCCTTTGCAAAAGCTTCCGGCGCTTCTTGCGGCAGATTATGCCCAACGCCGCCGCTGATGAGGCGATACTCATATTTGCCTGAAAACTTGGCGCGATACGCCGTGCTGGGCGCGTGGATTGCGCCGTTGGCGTCGCCCTCCATGGTGATAGTAGGCACGGTGATGGCAGGAAGTGCAGCCAGCCGTTTTTCCAGGTCGTCATATTCACGCTCGCCGTCGGCCAGGCCAAGCCGCCAGCGATAGTCGTGCATCACGATCTCAACATGGTCGGGGTTGTTGAACGACGCTGCTGTGCGACCGTACGTACCATCGTCGAAATTCCACTTTGGCGAAGCCTGGTGCCAGATGAAATTATTGAACTGTTCGAGGTATCTTGCGTACCCGGCCTTGCCGACAGGCGTGGCGAAATAGTACTGGTACCAAAACAGAAATGCCGGCTCGGGCGGCAATGGCGCCTGGTTGCCCTCCGGGCTGCTGATCAGATAGCCGTCGACAGAAACAATCGCCTTGCAGCGTTCCGGCCAGAGCACAGCCATGACGTCTGCCGTGCGCGCACCCCAGTCAAAGCCTGCGATGATGGCTTTTTGGATCTTGAGCGCATTCATGAGAGCGATTATGTCGAGGCCGACGGCCGACTGCTGGGCGTTGCGCATCGTTGCGCTCGAGAGAAACCTCGTCGTGCCGTAGCCGCGTAGATAAGGGACGATGATCCGATAGCCCGCCGCCGCTAACAAAGGGGCAACATCGACATAGCTATGGATGTCGTAGGGCCAGCCGTGGAGAAGAACGACCGCAGAACCATTTGCTGGGCCGTCTTCTGCGTATCCTATATTTAGCACGCCCGCGTCGATTTGCTTCAGGGAGCGAAAAGATGTGTTCACGGTGCTTGCTGGCACACTGGGGACCGGGGAAGTCGCAGCTGGCTCTGCGAAACCTGGGCGCTGGCCAAACACTGCCGCTCCCGCGGAAGCGCCGGCAATGGCCAGGAGATGGCGGCGCGAAATCCCGGACGATTCTATACGCTGCATGATCCAACTCCCTTTGCTCGGTTCATCAAAACAGAACCCAGAGAGACGAACAATTGGACGATGGTATCGTCGATACTTTGGTATCGCCTTCGCTGGGAATGACCGATTCCCGCTTCGCGGCAGGCACTACCGCAGGCAAGCAAGCGTTAGGCTGTACCAATCACGACGATCTTTCCACGTCCCTCTATTCTGAAAACCGGCCTCGCTGAGAAGGCCACGAATGTCCTCGTCCGTAAACTTATAGCTATTCTCGGTGTGAATGGTTTCGCACGGCATGAAGTGAAGATCGAGGCCCGCGCCCTCAATAACCACATCCTGCGCTTCTGTGCTCTCCAGGTGCATCTCGATCCGAGACTCGGCGGAATTCCAAAGCGCGCAATGACGGAAGCGAGCGGGGTTAAAGTTTGCCCCCACTTCCCTGTTCAGGCGATGAAGAATGTTCAGGTTGAAGGCTGCGGTGATTCCCTCACTGTCGTCGTATGCAGCTAGAAGAGTCGCCTCGTCTTTCACCATGTCTGTGCCGAGCAATAGCGCATCTCCGGCCTGTAGCTGAGCACGCAAATCTCGCAGGATGAGTCTCGCTTCCTCCGGTGCAAAGTTGCCGATGCTTGTGCCGATATAGAGCGCGAGGGTGGTGCCGAAGAATGGCTCGAGTTCCAGCGGATGAGTTACGTAGTTGCCAACGACAGGCTCTATGCGAACTTCCGGTAACCTGCATGCGACGTTTTGACAAGCCAACTCGAGAGAGTTGGAGCACACATCGACCGGCACGAACGTGACGTCATCCGAGATCCTTAAAGCGGCTTCGAGCACAATGCAGGTTTTCGAGGCGGTGCCGGCGCCCAACTCAACAACGCGCAGTGGCGACGATCTATCCCCATGAGCTGCAGCAACGATCTCATCTGCGTTTTCCGTCAGGATGGCTCTTTCCGTGCGGGTGGGGTAGTACTCGGGAAGCATCGTGATTCTTTCAAAAAGACGCGAGCCCTCTGCATCGTAGAACATCCACGCGGAGAGCTCGCGTGGTCGCGCAATCAACCCGCGACGAACTTCGCAAGTCAGTGACTCGCGCGTATTCGCTATTGCCAGGTGTTCGAGGTCAACTGTCTCAAGATAGGTTGCCATGTACACGGGTCCTTTCAGGCAGCCAGGCGAATCCCGGCGAACTGCCATCTGGTTGTTGGTGAGAAAAAGTTCCGATAGGTCGCCCGAATATGACTCGCGGGAGTGACGCAGGATCCGCCGCGCAGAATCATCTGGCCGGACATAAACTTGCCGTTGTATTCGCCCAGTGCGCCGGGCAGAGGCCTGTATCCCGGATAACCGATGTACGCGCTCGCTGTCCATTCCCAGCAATCGCCAAACAGCTGCCCGATACCCGCACCGCGCGCGGCCTTAGGATGGAGTCTTCCAGTGTCGAGCAGATTTCCTGCCACTGTTGTTTGGCTCGCTACATATTCCCATTCGGCCTCAGTTGGGAGCCGGCAGCCTTTCCAACGTGCGAACGCGTCGGCCTCGAAAAAGCTGATGTGGCATACCGGCGTGTCAAGCAGCACCGAAAGCCCCTGCCAACCCATCAGTGTGAACACGCGCCAACCCGCCTCGTCGCTGGCGTCACGCCGCCAGTAAAGAGGTGCCTGCCAGTCCGAACGCTTCCCATTTTCCCACCCATCTGAAAGCCACAGTTCCGGCCGCCCGTATCCGTTGTCCGACATGAACTCCAGGTACTCCCTGCACGTCACCTCGCGGTTCGCAACCTCAAAGGCTTCTAGAAAGACATTGTGGCGGGGAGTTTCGCTATCGAAACAAAAATCGACAGGATCCTCTGTTCGAAGTGGATAACCAATCTCGACCAATCCTCCGTCACAGCCGTGCCACGTCAACTTGCACACTGGGTGGATTCTCTCTTCTAAGAGGGGGGCCGTCGCATTGGAGGCGTACAGTGGATTGGAAAAAAAAGCGTGCTTAATGTCCGTGAGAGCGAGTTCTTGGTGTTGTTGCTCGTGATTCAGACCCAACACGATGCGTCGCGTTGCCTCCTCGTCCACGCCGCGGGCGAACAGTCTGTCCATCTCTTCGTCAACGTGTGCGCGGAACGCAAGAACTTCATTGAGTAAGGGTCGTGAGAACGTCGAGCGCAGGCCTTTATTCGGAATTTCCTGGCCAAGCGAGTTGTAATAACTGTTGAAAAGCCAGTGGAACTCCTCCCGAAAAGGCTTGTACTCCTTTAGGAAAGGACGCAGTACGAACGTCTCAAAAAACCATGTGGTATGAGCCTGGTGCCATTTCATGGGACTGGCTTCCGGACACGATTGCACCATCTGATCTTCCGCCGAGAAATTCGCGGCCAGAGCACTTGTCGCCGACCGCACAGTCTTGTATCTGTTTCGGATGGCGGCATTCCACGTATCGCGATCAACTCTGTTGCGGGAAGGCGATGTCCTCGCTCCTTGGTCTCGCGCTGCAATAGTGGCGGTTTGAGCCATCGTGTCCTCCTGGACAATTTCCGTTCGCGCACACCCAATCGATTCGTGTGCATTGAATGCATAAAAACAAAGGTGCCAAGACGAGGCAATTGGACGATGGTATCGGCGATACGTTCGTATGAGGTTCCGAAGCACCTGGCAACTGGCGCTCGCCATACAGGCCTCTTTGTGCGAACACACCTATGGACTGGTCATAAGGGTTAGAGCCGAGGTCGCACTCCATTTCACGGGCCTCAATACCAAGGTGTCGCCAATACCTTCGTCCAATTGTGTCGCCTCGGCGCCTCGGGTCTAATCGTCAGGTCAGAGCGAACTTGAGCGACGAGCCCGAACGAGAACAAGTGGGCTACTGAGAGAGAACCATGGATCACAATGAGGCGCTCCGGAAATTCGAGCATTTAATGCTAAAACTGGCTGATCAGGCGCGGGAGGCGGCAACGGAACTTGAAGCTTTGGTTCCGCTTCTGACCATCGACAAATCTCGGCAGCTCGCGCAGTTGCAGGTAAAGGCGATTCACAAACAGGCCAGGGACTTTCGGGAGCTGGCGGAGAAAGTCAAAGAAAAGTAGGATCGCGTGCAATGTCAGCGGATTCGTGTCGGCGCAACCGAAGGGATTCGGGACGGTTGCCTCTTCACGGTAAACACCGCGCGGGCGTCACGCCTCGAACCAATCATTAAAGAAAGGATGGCAAAGAGATGCCGGAAGCAACTTGGAAACCTCACGAGAAGCATGGAGAGTTGACGATGCAGAGTGACTTGCCGGATAGCGTGTACGCGTTTCCGAAGCAGCGCAAAGAACCTCTGACCGACGCACAACACGTACGAAATGCGGTCGCGCGGTTCGACCAGGTCATCGACGTATCCGAGAATGACCGCGCTTTGGCGTTCGCCAACATCGAGAAAGCCGCAAGCTACTACGGCGTCAACCTTTCGGAAACCTCATGGCACGACTTGGGCATTCATCCCCAGAAGAACAGGAAAGAGGCTGCGGCGAAGGGGGTTGCCACGCGTGAACGCCGAGGGTAAAGCTAGGAGCTCAACGGTAAGGCGATCAGCCCACCTAATAATCAAGGTCGCAAGTGAAGCGATCTCTGAATCATTCAAAACCAAACATGGAGAGGAGACAGAATATGACGGATACAAGCGCAGCGATTGCGGTGTATGACCAACACTCAGAAGCGGAAGACGCGGTGAAGGCGCTCCAAAAATCAAACTTCAACATGAAGAAGTTGTCGATCGTGGGCAAGGACTACCACACGGACGAGCAAGTTGTTGGCTACTACAACGCGGGAGACCGCATGAAGTATTGGGGGAAGCTGGGTGCCTTCTGGGGCGGATTCTGGGGCTTGCTTTTTGGTGCCGCGTTCTTCTGGGTGCCCGCGATTGGCCCCGTGCTGGTTGGGGGTCCATTGGTGGCTTCCATCGTCGCAGCGCTGGAGGACGCGGTGGTAGTCGGCGGTCTGAGCGCTATCGGCGCCGGACTTTTCAGCATCGGCATACCAAAAGACAGCATCGTAACCTACGAAACGGCGCTGAAGGCGGGGAAGTATCTGGTAGTTGTTCATGGAACTGCGGATGAGACGGCTAAGGCCAGAACTGTTTTGAGCGCACTGAAGCCGGTTCACCTGGGCGATGGTGTGCTCGAGCCGGCCACGGGTGCGGTGAGCCGATAAATGCATCGTGAGGCGGGATCGGACTGTTCGTCGATCCCGATCGCATGCCTCTTCTGGTGCGGGAATCCGATGTAGTCTGGGAACGAATGCGGCTTCGGTGCACATGCGCATGCAGTCGAAACTCCGCAGCGCGGCTGGTCGGGATGCTCCTCGTTCAACCATTGGGTAGTACTTGCCTGCCCAACCTGGAGATTGATCATGAAAGCAATCGTTGTCCACGAATATGGCGGCCCCGAGGTGCTCAAGTTCGAGGATTATCCTGATCCGGTCCCTGGGCGGGGCGAAGTGTTGGTGCGGGTCGCCGCCGCGAGCGTGAATCCGATCGACTACAAGCGGCGTGCCGGATTGACGAAGGATTTCTATCCCATCCACTTCCCTGGTCTCATCGGAGTCGATATGGCCGGGACCGTGGTGGAGGTCGGACCCGGAGTTGAAGAGTTTGGAGCAGGCAACCGGGTGTTCGCAATGGCGGACAATACTTACGCGGAACTCTGCGTGGTGAAAGCGGACGCGCTTGCGGACGTTCCTGAGGGTCTTGATTTAATCCTGGCGGCGGCGCTGCCGCTGGTGACGGTGACCGGCAACCAGCTTCTTTCAGCCACGGGAGTCAAGGCGGGCCAGACGGTTATGGTCGTAGGTGCTGTTGGAAATGTCGGTCGCTCGGCGGTATTCACTGCGAAGGATCGCGGGGCGATCGTGATCGCCGGCGTTTTGAAAAGGCAAGTGGAAGAGGCGAAGACTCTGGGAGCGGACCAGGTCGTCGCAACCGACGACGACACCGCGATCGCGAATCTTCCGCCGCTCAATGCGGTGGCGGATACAGTTGGCGGAAGGACTGCGGAAAAGTTAATCGCCAAGGTCAAGCCGGGAGGAGTTTTTGCTACGGTTCTCGAAGCACCGCAGAGTGCCGCGTACTACCCTTCTGTAAAGGTGGTCCCGGTCTTCTCGCATTTCGATAGAGCAACGCTCCAGTTCATGGCCGAAGCAGTCCGGGATGCCAAGCTGGTAATCCCGATTGCCGAAGAGCTGCCACTCAGCGAAGCAGCCGAGGCTCAAGCACGGGCAGAAAAAGGTGGTATCGGGAAGATCTTGCTGGTGCCTTGACTCTATTGTTTGGTTTGCGTCGAAGGTGCAGGTTCAGGCCCGCCGGTAACGAAGGTACAGATTTGCAGCCTTCTCCTTCACGCTGACCAGTTGAAACCAAGGCGCAGAATCCGGCACAAACTCCACTCCTTGCACGAATGCCGGTCGAGTGACGCCGCCGTTGCGGCCCGCGATTTGCGGCGACAGCGTAAGAAAAAGTTCGTCTACCGCTTCTGCCGCCAGAAATTGCCCAAACAGTGTCGGTCCGCCCTCGTGGAGAAGCGTCTTTACTGCAAACTGCGACTGCACCAATTCCAGGATTGCCTCCGGAGCGATATTGCCGCCACTCGCATCCAATGCATGTATCTCAACGGAGCCTAAGGTCGCCGCGCCCCGGCGGGTGAGCTCATCTCTGCCAGCCGAGGTTGTGATGACCAGGGTGCGCATAGTCGGCGTCCGGAAAATCGCTCTCTCCAACTCCAATTGGCCGCTACCGCTAACGATCACGAGCAGGGGATATTCCGGCTTACGCAGTATGTTGACGCGGTATTCCCCATATAACTGCTTCGCATCGGGGTAGACGTATTCTGGAGTCCAAAGGCTCTCAGCGCTCGAGTCGTGTAACGTTCCAGCGCCGACCATCACGGCGTCAGCAGAAGCCCTCAAAAGGCCCATGACGAACCGGTCCGCAGGATCGTAACCACTGATGGTCGAGCCGCCAGACTTACCCTTGATCGCGTAGCTGACGACACCGTCAAGAGTTGAAACAAAATTCGCAATGACAAACGGCCGCCCAGCAACGGATGTGCGAAAGTGCAGATCCCCGTCGTACAGCTCTCTCAATTCCTGCGGGAGTGATGACTCGTCGTCCTGCTTGTCACAATCAACCAGAGTTCGCAAAAGCGCCATTTGCTGCCCTTCTGGAAGCTCCCACGGACGGGAAGCCAACCTCGCGCGAGCGTCATCCGTAGGTAAGATCCGTGCTCTGTCCGACCTCGATAATATAACCGTCAGGGTCGCGGATGTAGCAGCGTATCTCGCCGTATTTGGGCATCGGCGCCGTGATGAACTCCGCTCCTCGGCTCTTCCATAACTCATAGCAGGCTTGAATGTCCGCCACGCGGAAATTCATAAAGCTGTTGATATGATTCGGGTCGGGGACACTGAGCGTCACGGTCGGCTTGTCGGGTGTAGGCCCGCCTCCAACGTTCAGGATCATCCAGATATTCGCAAGCTGAAGGTACGGAGGCGCATTGCCGTCACCCATGGTCAGAATGCGAGCGCCGAAGACCTTTTCGTAATAGCGAGCCGATCGCTCGGTGTCGGCGACAGTGAGGAAATGCGCGATGCTGATCCCCTCCCGCGGGGGCATTTCATAGGTCTCATGGTCTACTTGAACGGCGGTCATTGACAGCTCCGATTTCGGCAAAGTGTCCGTCGGACGTGAGGTGCAGAGGATGCACCGCTCGCAACTGCTCCCATCCGCGGCATCTTCATCAGACCAGAACCGGGACTGCGGGTCTATTGGACAAAGGTATCGATCGGGACCTAAGCGCGGATCGAACACATCGCCGGAGAACTGTTCGTACTTTATCCCGCGTGCCTCCACAAGCCAGCCGTCATCAATACCATCGTCCAATTGCAGAAGCGGGCCGCCGCCTGAAAGAATTCGAACTGGGTTTGCGGTGAGGATAATCGAAATGAGGAATAATCAGCGCGGAATCAACCTCGCTTCGAGACCAAGCGGTCAGGGATGCGTGGAATGCCTGGCGTCGCCGGATGGTTGGTGGTTTCATCTCCGCAGATGTGCGGAGTGTGGTCACATCGGTTGCTGTGACAGTTCCCCAAGTCAACATGCGTCAAAGCATGCGGCGTCGACAGGGCATCCGATCATCGCAAGCTTTGAACCCGGTGAGTCCTGGTTCTACGATTACGGGACGCGAGAGATGATCCAGGGTTTCGAGTTGCTTCCGCCGCACGCGCATCGGAAAAGTCAGCCAACGCCCGGACCCTCCGGACGGGTCCCGGCCGACTGGGAATCGCTGCTCCACTAGCCGACGATGGCGAGTTGTATATATTGAACGACCTCGATTACAGCGAACTCACGATCGATGGAGCCTAAGTCTCTAGCGGGTCCGCAAGCATCCTCAGAGGGTGGAAGAATTAGCCGTGAAAGCAGTTAGAATTCACAGCTTCGGGCCGGCCGATGTCGTAGTGGTTGAGGATGTGCCCGTGCCGTCTCCGGGCCCCGACGAAGTCCTGGTGCGCGTGATGGCCGCGGGGGTCGCTCCCTGGGACGCGATCATCCGTGAGGGCAAGAGCAAGGTCAGCCCGCAGCCCCCGCTCACCCTCGGCTCGGACTTCTCGGGTGTCGTCGACAAGCTCGGCGCCGGCGTGACCGATTTCGCCCCAGCCGAGGAAGTTTACGGCGTCACCAACCCCCAGTTCTGTGGCGCTCAGGCTGAGTTTGCCGTGGCCACGGCCGGAATGGTCGCCCACAAACCGCAATCGCTGAATTACGTAGAAGCAGCATCGGCTCCCGTCGTTGCGGTGACCGCCTGGCAAATGCTCTTCCAGTATGCACAGGCGATGCGCGGACAAACAGTAATCGTCATAGGAGCCGCCGGGAACGTCGGGGCCTACGCCGTGCAAATGGCCGTAGACGCCGGGATCGACGTCGTTGCCATCGCCCACCTCGATGACGAAGGCCTGCTAGGTTCATTGGGTGTGAAATCCATCATCGACTCAAGCAAGCCTGCATTCGAGAAGGACCTCCCGCGTGTGGATGCCATCCTCGACACGGTCGGGGGCAGTACGTTTCAGCGATGCGCCGCGGCGTTGAAACCTGGAGGTAAACTCGTCACCTCGGTCTTTGCGCAGTCGCTGCCGGCCGGGGCCATCTTCTTCTATGCCGAGGCGACCACCGCGCGCCTGCAGACGATCGCAGCATTGTTTGACGCGGGCAAAATCACATCGCGTGTGGGCTCGGTCCTGCCACTTTCAGAGGCGCGCCAGGCACAGGCCATGCTTGCGGGCGCGCCACACAAGCCCGGCAAGATTGTCCTGCGGGTCGGATACGCGCAGTAGTCTCGATCCACAACTCGCCGAATCTATATTTCCGCCAGGGCGTTATGTACAAGATGGATCGAGATCGCGCCTTCGCCCACAGCTGACGCAACGCGCTTCACGTTTCCGGAGCGGATGTCGCCAACTGCGAAGACTGCCGGCAAGCTCGTCTCAAGCATTTGAGGGGGTCGACTTAGAGGCCACTTTTGTGGAGCGTCCGCCAAAACCGGATCCAAGTCCCGTCCTGTGAGAACGAACCCCTGCTGATCCAGCGCGACACAGCCACGCAACCAGTCGCTGCGGGGTGAAGCGCCCGCCATCACGAAAACGTGCCGGATCTCGTGCGTCGAACTCTCCCCCGAGGACCGGTCTAGCCAGGTGACGCGTTCCAGGTGCGACTCGCCCTCGAGTGACACCAGCTCAGTTTCCAAATGCAGCTCGATTACAGGATGCTGCGTAATCCGCTGGGTCAGATACCGTGACATCGTCTCGGAAAGCGTCTTCCCGCGAACCAGCATATACACCTTCTGGGCAGTCTCTGCCAGGAAAACCGCCGCCTGTCCGGCCGAATTACCGCCGCCGACGACGACGACCTCATCCCCTCCGCACAGCTGCGATTCCATGAAGGTCGCCGCGTAATATACTCCGTTGCCTTCGAACTGCTTCAGGTTGGCGATAGCCGGCTTGTTGTATTGCGCTCCTGCGGCGATGATGATGCTGAGTGCCCGCACAATGCTGCCGTTTTCCAATGTGAGCTGGTATGGTCTTCGATCACAGTTGAGCTGGACCACTCGTTGCCCCACCATCATCTGAGCGCCGAATTTTTCCGCCTGCACAACGGCGCGGCGTGTGAGTTCCAGGCCGGAAACGCCGGTGGGGAATCCAAGGTAGTTCTCTATCTTCGAACTGGAGCCTGCCTGGCCGCCTGGAAAATCCGCCTCGATCACAACAGCGTCCAGGCCTTCAGAAGCGGCGTAAACCGCCGCTGCCAGCCCTGCCGGCCCCCCGCCCACGATGGCGACATCACGAATGCGTGATTCATCGACTGTGCCCGAGAGTCCCAGACATTCAGCCAGCCACTGCGTAGTGGGATTCCGCAGCACCGCCCTTCCGCTGCAAAGCACAACGGGTATTTCGTCGATCTTCACGTTAAAACGATCGAGCAGCTCCTGAGCGGTTGTGTCACTGTCGAGGTCGACATACCCGTGCGGCTGACCGTTGCGGGTGAGAAACTCGCGCAACCGCAACGTATTAGCCGAGTGACGCGATCCCAGGATAATGACGTTACCCAGGCCACCCGCAATGAGCGCGAGCCGTCGTTGGATGAAAGCGCGCATGAAGATATCGCTCAGTTCAGCATCTCTCGCGATAAGCGAGTGCAAGGCATCCGCGCTCACTTCAAGAAATTCTCCCGGCTCGGCAACCCGTCCCCGCGCCATTGAGCCGGCTCCGGACATCAAGACCATGTCTCCGGAAAAACCTCCCGGAAGATGGGTCGCAAATACGTGCTCGCCGGAGAGCGTCGTTATGACAATATCGAGCCTTCCTGAAAGCAGAACAAAGCACGGTATTCCCAAATCCCCGGCTTCGAACAGGATCTCGCCGGCCTGAACGGTTCTCGCTGTGCCATATGGACGAATGCGGCCGATCTGCGCGGGCGTCAGAATCGGGAAAGCCTCAGACTCCTGAGGGAGTGAATTCATCGGTCGCGGCGTTGACTCGGTCATTTTTATTCCTCCCGCCCGGCCGACTCTGTTTCCATCACTATCTGTATCATTTGATCCCGGCCGGAAGCTTATTGATTACTGCCGCTCCTGCCTCGCTCACAACCTCGTCCTGAGAATCCGTGCCTCCCGAACAACCGATTGCGCCAATTATCTTTCCTTCGACGATCAGCGGAATTCCGCCTCGCGATGCAATGATCCCGTCGAACGCCAGCAGATAGTTGAGATGCATAAGTTGCACACCGTCTTCGAAGATCTTCGTCGGACGCCTGAAGGTCACCGCCGCTCGCGCCTTATGTTCCGCAATCTGAATGGAGGCGAGCATCGCGCCGTCCATCCGCTGGAAGGCAACTAAGTTCCCCCCGGAATCGGTTACCGCTACGTTCATCTTCCAATTCCGCTTGCTCGCCTCATCTACAGCCGCTTGAATGACCGCCTGCCCCTGCGATAGTGATATAGGAAGCCCGTAGGGCACGTCGAATGGAATCTCGACTGGGATGACATCAAGGGGATTCGACGTGGGCGGCGCTTCGACGGCGATTTCTGCGATGTTGCTCGACATCGGTTTCCTCCGTGAAACCTGAAAGTTCCGGCAACCAACTGGCCGCCATGTGAAG
>Ga0302324_100018373_pt1 | contig 13786 bp, 11 predicted proteins | sample Palsa_T0_1_FD_201949 | JGI IMG/M metagenome (GOLD analysis project Ga0302324, IMG submission 201949) | Peat permafrost microbial communities from Stordalen Mire near Abisko, Sweden - Palsa_T0_1 | ecosystem: Environmental > Terrestrial > Soil > Palsa > Peat permafrost | place: Sweden: Abisko... | reverse complement strand
TGAAGTGGGGGAAGGTGTTTCCGCGTGGCAAAAAGGACAGCGCGTCGGCGTCGGCTGGCATGGCGGCCAGGACAATACCTGTCGCGAGTGCCGCCGCGGAGATTTTCGCAATTGCCAGAATCTGAAAATCTGCGGCATCAGCTATGACGGCGGCTACCAGCAATACATGGTGGCTCCCGCGGAGGCGCTGGTCTCGATCCCCGAGACTCTCAGGGACGTCGACGCCGCGCCGCTGCTCTGCGCCGGAATCACCACCTATAATGCTCTGCGCCACAGTGGAGCGCTTCCGGGCGATCTGGTTGCCGTGCAGGGTATCGGCGGCCTTGGTCACCTTGGCATTCAATTCGCGAACAAGTTCGGTTATAACGTCGTGGCCATCGGGCGCGGCTCTGAAGACGCGGCGCTCGCAAAGAAGCTCGGAGCCGGCGCCTACCTCGATAGCAAAGCCACCAACGCCGCCGAAGCATTGCAAAAACTGGGCGGCGCGCGCGTGATTCTGGCGACGGCCCCCAGCTCGAAAGCCATGTCTGAACTGATCGACGGTCTGTCGCCGAACGGCAAGCTCATGGTGATCGGTGCGACCTTCGATCCCATTGAAGTGTCGCCCGTACAGCTCATCAATGGAAGCAAAACCATTCAAGGCTGGGCCGCCGGAACGCCCGCCGATTCCGAGGACACACTGCGCTTCGCTGAAATAAGCGGCGTGCGCCCCATGATCGAAATCTACCCCCTCGAAAAAGCGGCCGAGGCCTACGCCCGCATGTTGAGCGGCAAAGCACAGTTCCGTGTCGTTCTGACCATGTGAAGTTCTCACCTGACGAAAGCCCATGGAAAGGAACTTTCTGTGAAGTATCCGACTCTCTATCGCACGAAACAGATCGACGGCCTCTCCATCTTCTACCGGGAGGCCGGCCCCAAAGATGCCCCAACGCTTCTCCTCCTCCACGGACTGCCCTCATCATCGCGGATGTTCGAACCGCTCTTCGCCCGGCTTTCCGATCGCTATCATCTGGTCGCGCCCGATTACCCCGGCTTCGGCCACAGCGACTGGCCGGACCCCAAAAAATTCGCCTATACGTTCGATCACTACGCCGGGATCATGAATCATTTCACCGAGGCGCTCGGGCTCCCACCGGAGCATTCAACCAGCCCGCATTTCCGCATTCCCGACGACAGTAGCCCCAGGATAAGCTCCAGCTACTCCACTAGTACCAACCAGGTTCGGCGCACCCCAGCAGGCCGGAACAATCAAGAATCCCACTTAAGACAATGGACCAGCCGCGAAGCGAACCCAAAAGTCCGCAAACCCGAAAGCTCCTCCCACCAGTTAACCACTCAGATTCTTGCCATCCCATATACACAGCATGTGCACCCAGGCTCTTCCCGACATTCCACGCAAAAAAGAAAAGAGCGGCCGCCAGGCCGCCCCTTAAGTCGCAACTCGGGACTCGATACTCAAGACTAGGTACTAGGTACAGAACCTACCGTCCAGCCGCCGCTCCCACCGCAGCAGGCATCATCCCAGCAATCGCCATCCCCTCAATCCGCGCCAGCACGTTTTCCACGCTGGCCCCAGTATCCGTACACGCATCCACATAAGGATGCCGGCTTCCATCTGCATGCATCACCAGCACACCAGTCGCAGCCTGCGCCTTCTTCACCGCATAAGGCAGATGATGCCGGTCATTTCGCGTCAGCGTCGGACCCAGCACCACCAGATCGAATCCGGCCTTGGCCACTGCCGCTTCCACAGCCTTGCGTCCCACCGCCTTCTCTACCGTGTGCCCAGCCTTCTCGAACGCCGGCGCGGTCTCAGCCAGCGCCTCTGCGTCCCCCTCGCCATAAAGAATCTTCAGCCTAGCTGCCTTCGCCATGAGTGACCCTCGTCCGGTACCGGCATCCCCGCCCGATACTCGCCACTCACGGTACCAACCCCACCCGCTTCTTAATACGTCACCGAAGACCAACAACAATCGTGGCACTAACGTGGAGACAGCCGCCCCCGGCTGTCCAGCCACCCGACCGCCAGCATGCTCGTGTAGTGTGGACACTCCTGTCCGCCTTGCCTCCAGCTCCTCCAAAGCCGGCCCATGTTGTCATTCCGAACGGAGTGAGGAATCTGCTCTTCGCTCTGTCATGCTACGCAGCCGAAGCATCCCTGCCAGCACCGAAAGCCCCGCTCTGAGCGAAGCCTGGACCGCGACAAGTAGCAGCCACCAGCCCTAAGAAGAAGACCCGGGTTCTTCCCCACCCGACTTCCCGTCACCCTCCGCGGATTCTGCCTTCTTCTTCACAGGCTTCCGAGCCGCCTCAGCCCGCTTCCGCTCCTGGTGCCGCCGATCATGAAACTGCTGGTCCGCCAATTGTTTCTTCATCCCCCCAGCTTACTCCAACATAGCCAGCCCATACGGACGCCGCAGGCGGTAGATAGGCCCATGTGGAGCGGACACTCCTGTCCTATGCCTTTGACGTTGATCTGGATGTTGCCGTTGATTTTGATCTTGATTTCGATCCCGATCCCGACTTCGATTCCACGCTACTCGCCTGATTTTCTCGATCCGAAAATGTACCCAAGGATGGCCGTAAACGCCGGCAGGATCGTGGACGCGACGACTAGCTGGAATAAATGGGTCGCTCGTTCAACCTGCTCCTTCGCCAGCGCCTGATAAACATCCGCGGATATTTTGTACGCATCCACGAGCCGCTTGTAGTGATCGGCGTCGGCAAAATTGGCAGGCGGCGCGGGAAAAGCGGGAATCTGCATACAGCGAAAGGAAACCCAAAAAATTAGTATCGAAGCACCTACAATGTAGAAAAAAACAAAGAGGGCCAGCTTGTAGCCGACCCTCTGAAGTGGAGTAACCTCCCGACCGGAACCCGGAGCATCCACATTAATCTGAACCTCTTCACGTCCAGGCATAGTTCAACCCTCGATCCCTGCTAAAGAGACTGTAACAAAACCCATCTTCCCGACGGGAATTGGAACCGAAGTTGAAGCGCAGGGGCAAGCGGGGGAAATTAGAAGGGGTAGGACAAATGGACAAACCGGGCTGGGCGTGTGATACTTACCGCGGATTCGATCCGACGGACGGCGGGGGACGACGGCCCCCGCCGTTCCATCTGCACCTCTATCTACAGTGTGTTTAGTGCGGGGTGTGCCGTTTTTCGCCCGCCTCCTATGGGGTGGACGGAGAACGATGTGGCAAAGCGTTCGGCAAGTGAAGCTCACCGGGGCCCACGACCGGAACTCCTCGCTCTCGCCAAGCCTAGAACACTGTGCAACTGGTGCTCGACGGCCCGCATGGGTCGGGGGGAAAGTAGGCTGATGTCGTTCCGAGTCCATTGACGTAAACCTCGGCGGAAACGACGCAGGCATTGGATCCTCCTGAGGAAGCGCTCGGCGTCACTACTGGCTGAACTTCCGCACGTTGCCCCAGCTTGGTGACTACGGCACTGCCCGGCAATTCCAGAAACGTGGCCTGCCCAGGATTGAGATTGACACTCATCAATTCGTTTCCAATCAGATTTCCGTTGCTGTCGAGAAAACTGATCTGCCCCACGCATGGGTCAGGAGGGTACGCCACCACATTCAGGCGCACGGTCTGCAAGAGGGTAACGCCCAACATGCCCAGTTCCGGGTTGGATGAATAACTGACTGCGCCAGGGACCAGCACGTTGCTGATGCCGAGTACATTGTCAAGCACTTCTGCCGGTGCCTGGCAGGAACTAACGATGCCTGCGGCCGGCACAACCGTGGGCAGGACCTCGACTCGTTGACCCAGGGAACTGGTCAGGCTATTGCCGTTGATGGCCAGCGAAGCCGACTGATTCGGTTGCAGGGAGACGCTGACCGTTGTGCCCACGGGATTGCCGCTGCTGTTTTGGAACCCGACCTGGGCATAGCAAGGGTCGGGAGGAAACGCCACGACATTGATTTGCAACGTTTGCCCGCGGACCAAGCCGATCATCGGGAAGTTGGTGTTTTGTGGTGGACTTTGTGCCCATCCAAGAGTTGCAAGGAAGAGCATTGTCAGGAGAACTGAAATTTTCGTTTTCATGGTTCCTCCAAGTGTTTGTCGTAGGGTTGTGGCTTTCGCCGTGAAAGTTGTGAGATCGCCCTTCATGCCCGCCGGGCTTACCGGGCATGACCCTCGGCCACGGTTTGCGCAAGCGTCGTCTCGATCTTGTTCAGCCGTTCTTGCAGGGCTCGAATCTCGGCCTGTTGACGCTGCACTTCGTTCAGCAGCAAGGGATCCAGTAACTGATATTTCACGGTCTCAATCTGGCCGTCTGCGGAACGGGCCACGAGATCAGGAAAAACTTCGGCCACTTCTTCGGCGATCAGGCCGTACTGAATCGGCTGCGATCCGTCGGTAAACGGTTTCTGATACCGAAACGTAACCGGACGAAGACGCATGAGATCGCTGCTGGCATCGCCCATGTCACGGATGTCGGTCTTGAATCGCCGCGAAGAGCTGACCGTGCCTAACTGGCCATTGGAATCGATTACGACCGGAACAGCGTTGTTTTCGCCTGTGACGACGCCACGCACGCCGGCCACGAAGAATGAGGTTTGCGTTCCAACGCTTCCGATGCGAATTGCTCCGCTATCACTGGAGGATCCCGCGCTGCCGATTTCGATGTTGTAGCTGCTGCTGGGAGGCGCACTACTCCCGGCAAGATATCCAATGGCAATGTTGTTGGCGCCGCTTGTGTTGCTATCGAGTGCCTGGTAACCAAGGACGGTGTTATAGCTCCCTGTGTTCTGCAAGAGCGCTTCGTAGCCCATCGCCGAGTTGCCGTCCCCGTTGGTATTGGAGTAGAGGGCATCAAAACCTGTGGCGGTGTTGGATAGCCCGACGTTGTTTTGATACAGGGCCTCGAAGCCGTCGGCGGTGTTGCTGTTGCCCGCTGTATTGCTATCGAGCGCATAGGCACCGCTGGCAGTATTCGCTGCTCCGGTGGTGTTGTTTTCCAGCGTGGAACTGCCGAGAGCAGTGTTGCTGTTCCCCGTGGTGTTATAGGCAAGCGCGCCGCTCCCGGCGGCTGTGTTGTCCTGCCCCGAAGTGTTCAGTCCCAGCGTTGAATACCCGAGAGCCAGGTTGCCATGCGTCACTCCGCCCGGCATGGTCAGCACGAGCGTCTCGCCAAGCACGTAGCCTGAACTGGAGTTGATGTGGCCCGACACATCCAGCGCATATTGCGGCGAAGTCGTGTCAATGCCTGTGTTGCCTCCGCTCTGGTAAAGGTTGGAGTTTCCCAAAGCCGTGCCGCTGGTCCACAAGGGAATGTAGTTGGTCGTCCCGGAGCCGGTGACCGTGGCGGGCGGCGGGACCTTAACCGTGCCCTCCTGTCCAGCACCGAGCAGACTGCATAGGACCACCATCAATTGTGAAAGCACTACTAAGCGAACCTGCTTCATAAGAGCCCCCTCCAAAATTTCTTAGTAGAAATCGTTATTCCGACCTGCTTCATAAAACTCCTCCCGTGATGGGCCTGCCTCAAGGTGCTTCGTGGAAACTCTGCTTGCCTCACTCGGCGGCCGCCGATGCGAGCTGAGTTGCGGCTACTTGCGCCTTCACTTTTCGCAAAGCCTCGCGAGTTTGGCGCACCTCAGCTTTTAGGCTCCTTATCTGGCTCAGAGCTTTGGTCAACTCAGCCCGTTGCTGCCGGAACTCGCGCTGCTGTTCTTTGGCGGCCTCAATCAGCAGCGCTGTTAGGCGGCTGTAGTCCACGCCGCGAGCGTCTTTTCCGTTGTCTTCATAGGTGACAATCTCCGGCACGACTGCCCCCACTTCTTCGGCGATTACTCCGATCTCATGCTTGCCTGAATCCTTCAAGTCGTAGGAAACGCCGCGTAATTGCTCGACCTTGCCGAGCGCGTTGTACAGCGACTGGATGTTAGTTTTCCAGCGGCGGGAACTGTAGGTAGACCACCCATCGGCGATAGCCTTGCCTGCGCCTTCGGCGATGGTGAATACATTGGAAGGGGTGGTAGTGCCGATGCCGACCTTGACGGTGACCGACTGCCCATTCACACCGTTGATGCTGCCCAGCACCAGGGAATCGCTGGCGCCTACCTCGGCGTTGGCGCCAAGCGCGGTGGCATTGAACAAGGTGCCGGTAGCCAACTTCGTGCCTGTTCCCAGAGTGGTGTTATTGGCCCCGGTCACAAAACTGCCATCGACGGTAGCACCCGCGTTGTAACCGACGCCGGTATTGGCTTGGCCCGAGGTGACTGTGCTGAGGGCTTGGCTCCCCACCGCCACGTTGCAGCAGGATGTACTGTTAATCAGCGCGATGTAGCCAACCCCGGTGTTGCCGCTGCCAGTGGTGTTCGTCCCGAGCGCGTCTAGGCCCTCGGCTGTGTTGGAATTACCAGTGGTGTTGCCGACGAGCGCATATTCGCCCTCGCCGGTGTTGTTATAGCCTGTAGTGTTCGAGGCGAGCGCGAACGCACCGGTCCCGGTGTTGTCGTAGCCAGTTGTGTTGACTTCAAGTGCTTGATCGCCGGTGGCCGTGTTGTTGAAACCGACGGTGTTAAGCGCAAGGCTCAACGCGCCGCTGGCAGTGTTGTAGTTACCGGTGGTGTTGGAGGAAAGGCTCAACGCGCCATTGGCAGTGTTATTGCTAGCGGAGTAGGTATTGTTGGCGGCAAGGGCCTGGTATCCGGTGGCCGTGTTGTAACCACCAGCCGCATTGTTGGCGAGGGCCTGGTATCCGGTGGCCGTGTTGTCGGTACCGGTGGTGTTATTTTCCAGCGCCTGGTAACCAGTGGCGCTGTTACCAGTGCCGGTTGAATTCGAGTTAAGCGCATAGGCTCCGTATGCCGTGATGCCGCTCGATGTAGTGTTGGACGAAAGCGCCAGGTAGCCGGTCGCGGTGTTGCCCAAGCCGGTCATGGTGGAGTTACCGGCCAGACCAAGAAATGCATTTTGGCTTGCGGCCGATCCGTAGACAAAAAGACTGCTCCCAATCTCGAAGCTGCTGCCGGATACCACTCCGGTCGCGGTCAGGTTGCCGCTCACCGTCTGATTGCCGGTAAAAGTGTTTGCCGTGTTCAACTGCGGCACCTTGGTTGTGTCGACATTCAGCGTGGTCGTGCTGCCCAGGGCCACGGAACCGCCGCCGGTCAGATCCGTTCCCGCCGTCACCGTCAGCGAAGGATTGGCCAGCATGGTGTTGATTACGCCGCCCGAAGCGACGCTCAGCGTTCCACTTCCGGTGATCGGCCCGCCGGTCAGTCCCGCTCCGCTGGCCACGTTGGTCACCGTGCCGGTGCCCGCTCCAGGAAAAGTCTGGCCAGGGGCAAATGTGATCAATCCGTTGCTAGCGATGTTCAGCCCGGTCTCGGATGGCTTGGCCGTGCCTTCGCCGAACAGAAGATTCAACGTCCCGGAAGGCGTGCTGGTGTCGTTGCCCGTGGGTTCGGCCTGCCACTGGAAGGTCTGATTGACTGCCGTGCTCGCTGTGCTGTTGAAGGCCGAGGCCGCCAGGGCGAGCGGTTGCGAATTCTTTCCCGCCGTGGCCGTGGCCGTGCCGAGAGTCGGCAGACTCAACGTGCCGCGAATGGTGCCACCGCCTTTGACATCCAGGGTCGAGGCCGGCGTGGTGGTGTTGATGCCAATCTTGGCCGTGCTGCCACTTCCTGACTGAAACACGACCGAACTGATGATGTCGGAGGTGGAATCCCATAGCGGCAGGAAGTTCACCGTGCCGGTGCCGGTCACGCGTGTACCCGCTGGGGCATCAGCCGCTGATGCTGAAGCGACGAAAGCGGTTGGCGTCGAGGCCGCCCCTGGCGTCGCCAGCACAAAGGCCGAAGGCGGCAGCCCCCCGATAGTTGCCGCATCCCCAGCCTTCAGTGCGTAGGGCACGCTGAGCAACAGCACCCGTGGCTGTTCCGGCTGCTCGGCGACGCGAACTCCTAGCCAGCGCGCCTCGCCCGTGGTGAATAAAGATGTCGGCATGCCGTTGGGTTTGGTGATGCCGAGTTGCACCGAGTAGTGCCCAGTGCTGTCGAGTTGGATATTATTCTGCGTCTCAGTCCAAAGCGGCTCTCCGCCGAGTTGCCCACTGTAGAGCGAGAACGTGATGTTCACCACGCCGCTCAGCGTGTTGCCGCCTTCATCGGTGGCAACGTTCGAGAACTGGATCAGCGGCGGCACGGTAACATTTGCCGTCTCCGCGCTCTGCTGCCCTTGAGCGAACAGACTGACGCACAGCAGCACCATCAAGGCGACCACCTTCTGGACTTGCTTCATAAACCTCCCCTTGGAACTCCTGTCTCAAAATGTCTCTGGGCGATGCTCACTTACAGGAACTTGCGTAACGATTCCAGACAGACCAGCGTGGCCATGGCCTTGTCGGTAGTCTCGGCAAAATGCCATCCCTCTGCATCGGCACATTCCCCGAGCATGGGCCGGGTTTTGCCGGTAAACGCCTCGGCTTCCGCCAGACTGACCATTTCCGCCTCGCAGCCACACTCCTGGCACCAGAATCGAACCGTCCGGCGGTGCCGGATGATCAGGAATCGGTGGGTTTCGATGGTGATCTCGGTCCGTTTTCGGCCAACCACCGCTTCCATCAGACTCTTTGACCAGCGCTGAAACCGTGCTAGATTATTGGCCAAGTTAGTTCGCTTCCTGAACCCGGTTGAGCGGACGCAATCCTGCCTCGCCGGCGACTTGAAAGTCCTTAAGACACGATTAATAAGTCTTGAATTCTGTTTTAAGAGTGGTTATGGGCAATGGTGTCAAGCAGTTGCGGGAGTTTGGCCCATTTCGAGTGGACCCCGATCAGCGCCTGCTATTGCGCGATGAGCAGCCAGTTTCGCTCTCACCCAAGGCTTTTGATCTACTGCTCGTGCTGCTGGAGCACAGCGGGCAAATCGTCCTCAAGGACGATGTGATGAAAACCCTGTGGCCAGACACGTTTGTAGAGGAATCGAACCTTGGCCAGCACATATTTCAACTGAGAAAGGCTTTGGGAGATCGATCGCAGGATTCCTCTTACATTGTGACCGTGCCGGGACGTGGCTACCGCTTCGCACAGAAAGTACGCACGATTGTCGAAGATACGATTGCTGAGGAAACGATTGCTGAAGAAGAAAGCATCGTGGTCGAGAGCCACACGCGATCCCGCCTTCTGATCGACGGGGAAGGTTCGCCCAGACCCGCCCGGCGCCCACGGAATCGTCCGCTGCGCTCCATCGCTGTATGGTTGGGATTGGTGGTAATCGTATTCGTCGGTTACTGGGCCTGGCGCCGCTCTCATCTTGAGAAGCCAGCAGGTCCCGGCAGGGTCATGCTGGCGGTGCTACCCTTCCAGAATCTTACCGGCGACCCCGAGCAGGAGTACTTCGCTGACGGCCTGACTGAAGAGATGATTACTCAACTTGGGCGTTTGCGCCATGAACAATTGGGCGTGATCGCGAGAACTTCAGTCATGGGCTATAAGCATGGCGACAAGCGCCTGGACCAGATCGGACGCGAACTCTCAGTGCAGTATGTGCTGGAAGGAAGTTTCCGCCGTGCCGGCGACCGTCTCCGAATTACAGCTCAGCTCATTCAGGTGAAGGACCAAACTCATCTTTGGGCCCGGGATTACGATCGCAGGCCGCAGGACATCCTGACCGTGCAGGACGAAGTTGCGGTGGCGGTGGCGGAGGAGATCCAACTGCGCTTGACTCCGCAACAACGCACGGACTTGGCTCATGCTCGAACGGTGGATCCCGATGCTTATGAAGCCTACCTGAAGGGCCGGTATTTCTGGAACAAGCGGACCGAGGATGGGTTCCGAAGGGCCATCGAGTACTTTAACCAGGCAATTGCGAAGGACCCAAACTATGCTCAGGCTTACGCGGGCCTGGCTGACGCTTACGTCTTGCTCGGAGGCTACAGCTTTATAGCGCAAGAGGACGCCATGCCAAAGGCTAAGGCCGCCGCACAAAAGGCGATCGCCATTGACGGCCAACTCGCTGATGCCTATGCCTCGTTGGGCATGGTTTCTGAGCAGTGGGACTGGAATTTTACCGCCGCAGAGAACGACTATAAGCAAGCGATAAAACTGGACCCAAACTACTCGGTCGCCCACCATTGGTATGGAGATGGCTATCTGGCCTTTGTGGGCAGGATGGATGAGGCCATCGCGGAACTTCGCAAAGCCCACGAACTGGATCCGCTCTCTCCCATCATTGCCACCGATCTTGCCAAGCGATTGTGCGACGACCACAGGTATGACGAAGGAGTCGCGTTATTTCGGAGGACGCTGGAGGTGGATCCTGATTTCGTCGAGGCCCACCGCTACCTGGCCCAGGCTTATGCGCGGATGGGACGGTATCCGGATGCCATCGCCGAGGTCCAGAAAATAAAATCATGGGAACGTCTCGATTTCGCCATGGGGCAGGTTGGCCAGATCTATGCCCTTCAGGGCAGAAGACAGCAGGCACAGGAGATCGCTTACAAACTACGACTGCGTTCCGCGCAAGAGCATACAGAACCGATTTATCCCGCCAAAATTGACGCTCTCCTCGGAGAGAAAGACCTAGCCTTCGTCTGGCTGGAGAAAGCCTACAAAGAGCGCTCCCCGGCCATGCTTGCACTAAACACGGATCCAGATTACGATCCCCTCCGCTCCGATCCCCGCTTTCAGCGGTTGATTCGCCTCGTGAGCCTACCGTAATCGAGCACAGCAAGGTCAATCCCCGCCGACTGGAAACTGCCAGATCGTCGACTCCGATTGTGTGCTTAGAAGGAGTGCTCGACGTTAGGGTGAGTGAAAATTCACACGGGGAATCGCAAAGTGCATAGTGCAATAAGGAAACGTGGTGCTCACTGAATCTCTTCTCGTGCGCGGCTTTCAAGTGCGTTCCAGCAGGTCAAAGCGCACCCCAAAGACAAGAATGCCTCATGAAGGTCTGCCCGCTTTTCGTAGCGCACCCGCAATCGGCGGAATTGATTCAGCCACGCGAAAGTTCGCTCCATTACCCAGCGCCATCGGCCCAAGCCGCTGCCATTTTCGGTGTTGCGCTTCGCAAGAAAAGGCACGATGCCGCGCTGATGCAGGCCTCGCCGGATTGCCTCGGCGTCATAACCACGGTCGCCTAACACGCAATCGGGCGATGACGCGGACGTCCGCACCGCCCCTGCAAAGCCGGAATAGCATCAACCAATGCGAGGGCTTGCTGCGAGTCGTTACGATTGGCCCCCGTGAGTTGTATCACCAGTGGAATTCCACGACCGTCGCAAATTACATGACGCTTGCTGCCAAGCTTCGCGCGGTCGGTGGGGTTCGGACCTGTCTGAAGCCCCCAAAAATCGCTCGCACGGAACTGCCGTCAACGACAGCCCGTGACCAATCAATCTGCCCATAGCGCGCTAACCAGTCCAGCAAGACGAAGTGAATCAGCTCCCAGATGCCCACCTCTTGCCAGTCGCGCAATCTTCGCCAGCAACTCATCCCCGAGCCGCAGTTCATCTCCTGTGGCAGCATGCGCCAAGGAATCCCGCTTCGAAGTACGAACAAAATACCCTGGAGACAAGCGCGATCGGACAGGCGTGGTCTTCAGCCTTGCGGCTTGGGCTCTGGGTTTGGAAGAAAAGGTTTGATTAGATTCCACAGGGCGTCGGGAAGAACAGGTGTAGCCATGAAAAACTCCGTTCGAGTGATAGCAGCATTCTTAAAGCTTTAAATTACCACGCAGGGTAAGACAGGAGAGGTTTTGTTACAGCTTCTAAGGGAGAACGACGTCCTTAAGAATATTGTCGCCCTGTGTAATCGAAACTTTCTTGCTCCCGTCTTCCTTCTGCTCCGACTCAAGGTACTTGTAAAGAGCAACGGCCCTCCGCAAAACGTCTACCTTGGTCGTTCCCTTGTCCGCCGCGAGCTGCTCCAATGTATCGTTCATCTTGTCGTTAAACTCAACCGTCAATTTCGGCATGTTGCTTGGCCCTCCGCCTGTGATACACCAAATATACACTGAATACACCTATTGTCAAGGCATATTAGGTGCATCAAGGCGCTTACGCCTCGCGGGTTTCGATTTTCTCCTTACTTCAGGGTCGGCATGCGCACGGCTACCCTGAACGCCCGGAGCACCCAAATATTTTGCGCGATGCTTCTTGTCGTACGGAATAAGGCTCGACTCAGACATCTGGAAAAAACACACCTGCCCGAGCCGCAATCCAGGTTTCAGTTCGATTGGAAGCCGTCCCACATTGCTCAGTTCGAACGTGAGCGCCCCGGCATAACCTGGGTCGACGAACCCAGCCGTCGCATGCACCAAAAGACCGAGCCTTCCCCACGAGCTCCGCCCTTCTATCCTACCGGCGAGGTCGTCCGGGAATTGGAAATACTCAAGCGTCGAAGCTAGAACGAATTCGCCCGGATGGAGATAGAGGCTGCCCTCCTTGGTCTCCGCCGCCAGTACGACTTTCTTCGAGTATTTGGCTTCCTCTTCGGCGGAGAGCGCTTCTCGTAAGGGTATGTACGGACGATTTAGATTTTCAAGCTGATGGAAATCCGTACTCAGGTGGACATCAAATGACGACGGCCCAAATTGTTCCCTCGCATTGACAATAGGAGTTATGATCAAGCGCTTGCTCTCGTCTGGGTCAACGAGTCGCCTTGCGATATCAATTTCCGACAGGAGCATCGTGAAATCACCCTTGGACTATCGCGGCATGAACGGCTGCAAGCTCAATAGACCTCAGCAGCAACTCGTCCGTACGAGCTAGGTAGTCGCCGTACCCATTCAGGCTAGCACTGGTCGGAGAAGCCGCCGCCGAGAAACTTTCCTTCAAATGCTCTTCGTAGCTGGCTAGTTTGTATAACCAACCCGCCGTCAAAATCTCCGAACTCGTGGCAGGGGTTTCATTAAAGTTCGACAGGACCTCATACACCCGCCCTGGAGCAGACTTGGATCCAACCAAAGAATTCAGCTCGGACAGAATCTGATCGTCCTTGGTATAGCGTAGGGAAGAGATGGGAAGATCGAACTGCAGCTTCTTTTGAAGCTCCTTCGCGTTTTCGAGTTGCCGTTGACCAAAAGGCCGTAGACCGAGTGAGTCTACTTCCGACGCAATGGTTGTAAAGTTAGAACGGAGGAATGTACCAATCGGCTCCTCGCGCTGATCCTTCGCCTCCCGCTCAGTCTCATCTAGGGCCGTTAGCTTGCGGGCATAGTCAAACTCGTACAGCGCGAAAACGCCTTCGAACTCGTCCGTGGCGACACCGAGGCGATTCATATATTCGCGGACGAGCGCAAGCCTTAGATTAGCCGGAGGATGACTTTTCACCTCCTCAAGACCCTTTGGCAACGAAGAGCGAGTCATTTCCAGCAGCAAAAACGGCACCAGGGAGGCTGGTCCCAAGACGCGTGCTGCGACAAAATCGGCGAACACCTCAGAAACCCACTTGACGAGAAACTCTTTACTAGATGTCCGATCCTCCGCCTCACTGCCGTAAATCAGCCGTTTAGAGATTCCACGCGCCTCATCCAGCGCGTGACCATATTCGTGCGCCAATACTGGCCACGCCAGCGGATTACTTCGGTCAACGAATGCCTGAGCAGGAACACTCCCGGCACGAGTAAAGCCCTTCAACAACCCTTTGTACCGCGTGAGCTCATGCTGCCCGATGTCCTCCAGCTTCTCCAAAACATCTTCGATGCGGTACTCATAGGAAGCGAGGGCGTTCGTCATTATCACCGACGTGTTTCGCCATTCGTCCTTGAAGCAGTCTCGGAGGACGCGGAAGACCTGAGGCTCAGGAGCCTCACGCGGCA
>Ga0302324_100018372_pt1 | contig 13786 bp, 12 predicted proteins | sample Palsa_T0_1_FD_201949 | JGI IMG/M metagenome (GOLD analysis project Ga0302324, IMG submission 201949) | Peat permafrost microbial communities from Stordalen Mire near Abisko, Sweden - Palsa_T0_1 | ecosystem: Environmental > Terrestrial > Soil > Palsa > Peat permafrost | place: Sweden: Abisko... | reverse complement strand
CCTCGGTCTGTCCCGGTCCGCCGGCCGAGTTGCGCGTGTTCAGGAAGGCAACCGGGTCGAGGGCGGATCGAACATCATCCTCGGAGATGCCCAGGTGCCGTCCAACGACCGCCTGCGCCGCCTGCTCGACGAGTGCCGGTCCGACATCACGGTATTCCAGGCGCTGCTCTGTTGCCAGTCGGACCAGATGTCCGGTGACGAGATGGGCGGAGCGGAACGACAGGCCATATTTGCGGACCAACGTATCGGCAAGTTCCACAGCCGTGCTGAACCCCGCACCGGCCGCCTGCGCCATCCGGTCGCGATTGATCTGCAGGGTGCGTACGACCTGCGACGTCAGTCGCACCATGTCGGCAGTACGGCCAACCGCGGTGTCGGCCATGCGCGGGCCGACTAGCTTGATGTCGAAGGCGGTGCCCCCGGTGTCGCCCTTGAGCACATCGAATATCGCCCCAAACGTCGCACCAATCTCACCGGTGCGCGCCCGGATCATCTCCAGCGAATAAGGATTCTGCTTCTGCGGCATGATGCTGCTGCTGGCCGACACCGATCCGTCGAGTCGCACCATCCCGAATTCATGCGAGCACCAGATATACAAGTCCCAGGCGAGCCGCCCGATATCGTTCATGAGGATCGACGATGCGGCCACCGCCTCCAGCAGCCAATCGAAGTTGTGGCCGGCATCCTTGGTATTTTCCACGACGCTGTCGAAGCCGAGCAGGTCGGCCAGGCGTTGCCGATCGATGGGCCACGCCGTTCCGGAGGTCGCTGCCCCGCCCAAAGGTGAGGCGTTCACCGTATTATAGGCCGCCATCAGCCGGACCCAGTCACGGGTCGTCGCGTCGAAGAACGCCAAGGCATAATGCGCGAATGTCGTGATCTGTGCCGGCTGCAGATGGGTGTATGCCTGCATGATGCAGTCCACACTTTCCTCGGCGCGCGCGAGCACGACGGCGCGCAACGTCGCCAGCGCCTCCAGCAGGGCAGCCAGGTTTTCGCGCACGCGCAGGCGCATCAGGGCGGCGATCAGATCGATCCGGCTGCGGCCGATATGCATCTTGCCGCCTGCCTCTTCGCCGGCTGCCATGATGACATTGGATTCGATGTTGAAAAACAGATCGCCCCTGACCGGGTCGTACGCCAGCGAGGCGGGGTCGCGGTCCAGTGTGTTCAGGGCGTCGAGCACCTTGTGCGCTTCCTGCGGCGTGATCAGGCCACATTCCGTCAGCATCACCGTGTGCGCCTTGTTGCAGGCGACCATGATAGCGATATTCCGGTCATCCAGATCGGCGTAGGGCACCCAGACATATTGCAGCATTTCGATTGATTGCGCCCGCCCCAGCCGCTGGCGCGACACCTCTGCGAAGCCGCCCGCACCGATCGGTTCATTCATATTCGATTACCCCTCTACCAAGGCGGTGACGAAGCCGTTCATGCTGGTCTCGTTGTCGATTTGCAATATCCGCTCGGCGAGCTGCCCGGCACGTTTGCCCAGCACGGGTTCCGCCTGACCGGTGAACTTGGCTATCAGCTCGGTATCGCTCATCGGATTGCGCGGGTCGCCGAGCGGATACAGTGTCTCCTGCGCGAACGTGCCGCGATCGGTCTCGATCTCCACCCGCGCCGGACGTCCCCCCTTGCGATAAAGCTGCGTCAGTACCGGATCGATCGCGAACTCCGTTTGCGCCATCAGGGCCGCGACCGTCGGATCGGCGAGCCAGCGTGCGGAGAACTCCTGTTGCGTCACGCGGCCGGCCACGAAGGCGGCAGCGACGCAATACGGAAAGCTGTGGTCCGCGGTTTCCTTGTTGGTTGGCGCGAGTTTCTGATTATCCCAGCTCGGCTTCTTCAAGGCTTCCTCATGCACGTAGATCCGGGTCCGGCGGATTTCTCCCGGCTGCACCTGGTGCAGTCGGCGCAGGTCGAGCGCGGCCTGCACCATTGCGATGGTCATGCCCTCGACCGGATAGGGCTTGATGCTGACCTTCCCCAGGCGAGGTTCATCCGCGCGTGGCACCAGCGCCTCGACGTCGACGCCGCCGGCGACCGCATAGCGAAAACCGTAGGGGCCTTCGAGAAGAGTGCGGCATCCCGTGAAGCCGCGGCGAGCCAGCAGGCAGGGCAGGATGCTGTTGCTCGCCACCAGTGGTGCCGACAACGCCTTGTCCATCGGGATATCGCCGTGCCGGATCTCGGAGAATGTGTTGGCGCGCGCGCCCGACAGGGCCATGGCATCGGCGATCTGCATCCCGCTGAGGCCGAGCAGCTTGCCCACCGCGGCGGCGCTCGCGTAGGCGCAGGCCGCGGTATGATGCCAACCCAGATGCCAGAGGTTGCGTGGCACCGGCAGATCGGAGAATGCAAGCTGTACTTCATAGGCAACGATCAGCGCCTCGAGAAACGCGCGCCCTGAACAGTCGTAGGCTTCCGCAACCGCCAGGATGCTCGCCACGTTGTCGCTGGGATGCGCGGTCCAGGCGGGACCGAAATACACATCCATGAAATCCCAGTATCGCGTGGCCACGCCATTCGCGAGCGCGGCGTGTGGCGCGGACGTGCGCGCGCCGGTGCCTAGGATCGTGGACTGCGCAGTGCCACCAAGTTCGGCGACGGTATCCCGCACGATCATGCTGGGCTCCGCATCGCTGCCGCCGTAGCAGCAGCCGAGACTGTCGAGCCAAAGGCGTCTGATCGTCTCAAGGCCGCGCGCGTCGGTGCTGTCGAGCGAAAACGCGGCAACATAGTCGCCAATCCGCTCAAGGATTGTGGGGCCGTTGGCGACGCTGCTCTTGGTCAAGATCGAACCTCCGGTTCGGCAAGAAATCACTTGTGTGTCCCGTTAGAAGGGACGAAATGTACCTTCGACCATGAAGCTAGGCGATTCGATTCTTCCGGTCAAATGGGTCTGAAATGGAAAGGCTTGCCGTCATGCCGCGACAGCGTGCGACCAAGACGAAGGATATCGTCCCGTCAAACGGGACGAGTGTTGGCGGCACCGAGGCCGTCGCGCGAGCGGCCGACGTCCTGCTGCTATTTTTGAATAACCCAGTCCTTGGGGTCCGTGACATCGCCCGCCAGCTCGCGATGAGCAAAAGCGTCGTGCATAGGATCCTGCGATCGCTGACATCGAGGCAGCTGCTGGACTTCGATCCAGCGCGCCGGGGCTATCGCACCGGACCAGCTTTGGCAGCGCTCGGCGCACGGGCGCTGCGCCGGCTCGATCTGCGCCAGGCGGCTCTGCCTATCCTGCACAATCTGCAGCAGGAAACCGGCGAGACTGCGACGCTGTCCACATTGGTCGGACAGACACGGGTCTTTCTCGACCAGGTCCAGAGCCTGCAGGAGGTTCGGATGACCGTCGAACTTGGTCGTTCATTTCCGCTCAATGCCGGCGCTTCAAGCAAGGCGATGCTCGCGTTCGCTGAACCCGCGCTTCGGCGCCAGCTTTTGGAGGGGCCGCTCCATCGAATAACCCCTACGACACCGGTCGATGCCGATCGCGTCGCGACGGAATTGCGGGATATTGTTGAGTGCGGCACCGCGGTCAGCTTCGGCGAGCGGCAGATGGGCTCCGCGGCCGTCGCCGCCGCGGTCATCGGCCCGGAAGGTTATGCTGTCGGTTCGATCGCCGTGTGCGGTCCAGCGCACCGGTTTGACGGCACTGCGATCGAACACCATCGCGCCATTGTGAAATCGGCTGCTCGGCAGTTGTCCTTGCAACTAGGATGGGACGAAACACTCGCGCCAATGCAGAGCGCCGCAAAGGACCCGCCGTTGGTGTCACGTGGCACCTTACGGGACGCGCGCAGGGCCTTGGTGCACTTGGCGCATAGAGGGGTGAGATGACGCCAGCCTGGGTGGCTTATGCGATGACCCGCTGGCTACGGGCGGATTTCGGACGTCCGGTCGCCAGCACCAGATTGAGGACAGAGCGTCGGTTGTCAATTAAACAACGCTATGGTCGAACGTTTAGCGAACTCGCGCTCTAACATTGTAAATCGGCATCGTCCAGGGACCCCTGCCATGTCTGTAGGATCAATGGTCTAGCGCGCCGATCGGCGTCGGGACCCCACGTCGATTGACACCGATCCGTTCGGCGTATTCGCCAGGGCGAGCATCGACTGTCCTCCATTGGCACAGACATTTGGGTCTTTGGTTAGCGCAGGCAAAGGCGGCCAACGGCGCTATCCAACCGTCACCCGACCTGGCGCGCCGCCGTTAACGAACCAAGCTTCGGGCCGGCGAGACCACCCGTCAGCCGGCCGCGACCATCGCCACTCCGCCCGGCAATCCGCCCGAGGCACCGACCACTCCCTCCAACATCCGACCTACGCTGCTCCGCGCCACCCCGAGGCGCTTGGCGATATGCGCCGGCTTCTCACCAGCCGCGCGCATCGCCCTGATATGCTCAACCTGTACCGCGACAGTCGGCTTTCGTCCCTTGTATTTCCCCTCGGCCTTGACTTTGGCGATTCCCTCGCGCTGCCGCTCTAACATGATCTCACGTTTCCAGGTGGCAACGCTGCTAAGGGTATTGAGGCCCATTAGCGTACTGGCAGCAGCAGTGAGACGATCAGGGCCGGGTTAGAATTCAGGGACCAGTGAAATTCGGTGACCGTAGCGCGCAGGCACTGTCAGTGATCGGCATCGGCCCTGCAGGCGGGCGTCGGGGTCAGAGTGTCCATGTCACGCGGACCTCAGTAACGCGATGGTGGGCCGATCAGCCGCGCCGGCCTGTGGCCGGAGAGGGCGTGGAGAAACTCGCCAAGGCGGTTGGTGTCGGCAACGGCACTGTGTCGCGGATCAAGGCGGCGATGGTGGCCTGAGCAGCGTCCGGCAGATCGCTTGCTGGACTCGGTTGGGGTGGGATCGCGCAACTCAAGCTGGCGAAGCAGGGCGTCCTGATCGAACGGCAGCGGTTCGTCGCGATCCGCGCCGCAGCACTGCGTTGCAGCCGGAAAAATCTTTTCCACGGCTGACGAGGGTTCGGTTCGGCGAGCTCAATCGAGCCATGTGCTTCCATCCAATGCCAGCAAGAACAGTCACGCCAAAGCGTGATGGCAGGCGACGACATGCTCGGGCCCAATGACGCGCAGTGGAGGTTTGACCATTCGGCAGATCTCCGTTGCTGCCGGGCAACGCGGATGAAAGCTGCAACCCGGGGGCGGAAGGATCGCATTCGGCAGATCACCCGTAATTGGTGCTACGCGACCGCGTCCCTGCCCCGGCACCGAATCCATCAGAGCCCGCGTATAAGGATGCGCGGGATGACCCCAAAAGCTGCGATGCGGACCGCGTTCGACGATGTGGCCCAGATACATGACGGCAATCGTATCGGCTATGTAGCGAACGACGCCGAGGTCATGGGAAATGAAAAGATACGACAGGCCTGACGCGGCTTTTAGCTCGACCAGCAGATTGAGGACTTGCGCCTGGATCGAGACGTCAAGTGCGGATACCGGCTCGTCGCACACGATCAACGAAGGATCGAGGATCAGTGCGCGGGCAATGCCAATCCGTTGCTTCTGTCCGCCGGAAAATTCGTGTGGGAAGCGCGTCAGCGCCGCGTGCGGCAGTCCGACTCGGTCGATGGCAACTTGTACGCGGCGGCGTCGCTCCTCGCGGCGGCGGACGCCGTGGACGATCAGGGGGTCTTCCAGCAGTTTGAAGATGGTCTGTCGCGGATTGAGCGACGACGCCGGATCCTGGAACACCATCTGCATCCGCTTGCGGAACGGCTTCAGCGCACGACGTGACAGCTGGGTGAGATCCGTGTCCTCGAACAGGACCTGGCCGCTATTGGAACGAACGAGGCATAGGATCGATTTTCCGAGGGTCGATTTGCCACAACCCGACTCGCCCACCAATGCCAGTGTTTCGCCACGCGCAAGTTCGAAAGAAACGCCGTCGACGGCGCGCAATCTCCCTTCAGGCGTGGCATAGCTGACTTCAAGGTCCCTAACTGAAAGCAACGTCGCCACCATCGGATGTCGCTCGCTCAAACACCGGACAGGCAAGCACATGATCAGTGTCCGCGATCGGCCGTGCGTCCGGCCGCTGCGACCGGCATGTCAGAATGGCCGATGGACAGCGCGCGGCGAAGGCGCAGCCTGCCACGCCGGTGGCGGAGGCGATCGACCCCGCGATCTCCGGCAGGCGGCCATCGCGGTAATGCGGCGACCGCCCGAGCCGGGTCGAACACGCCATCAACCCACGCGTGTACGGATGGCGAGGATCGCGAAACAGCAATTCAGTCCGTGCCTCCTCGCAAACACGGCCCGCATACATGACCACGACGCGGTCGGCCCAATCCGCGACAACGCCGAGGTCGTGCGTGATCAGCAAAAGGCTCATGGAGAGCTGACGGCGCAGCCCGTCCAGCAGCTCCAGGATCTGCGCCTGGATCGTCACGTCGAGCGCGGTGGTTGGTTCGTCCGCAATGAGAAGGCGGGGCTGACAGGCCACCGCGATGGCGATCATCACCCTCTGGCGCATGCCGCCTGACAGAACGTGTTGATATTCGTCGATACGCCGGTGTGGCTCGGGGATGCGGACGAGGTCCATCAATTCGATGGCTTTCCGCCGTGCGGACCGACGCGACAACCGCTCATGCTCGCGGATTGCCTCAACAATCTGGGTCCCGATCGTCAGAACTGGGTTGAGTGACGACATCGGCTCCTGGAAGATCATCGAGATATCGCCGCCCCGCAGTCGGCGCAAAGCCGCGTCAGGCAGCTTGTGCACATCCTGACCGTCGAAACGGATCGTGCCTGCGGAGACCTCGCCGCCGCGCGGCAGCAGGCGCAGCAGCGAAAGCGCCGTCGCGGACTTGCCGCAGCCGGACTCGCCGACCAATGCGAGCGTCTCGCCGCGCGTGACAGAAAAGCTCAGGCCGCGAACGGCCTCGACGGCGCCGAAACGGATCGCCAGGTCCCGCACATCCAACAGGGGCGGAACCGGGGGGTGGGGCGGAGCAGGCGGCACCGGCCCTGCAGGCGCCGTGTGGTGATCCTCGATCGGCATTATCGCTTACGGCTGCGTGGGTTCAACGCGTCGTTCAGTCCATCTCCCAGCAGGTTGAGAGCGAGTACCGAGAGCACGAGTGCGGTGCCGGGCAGCTCCACGAGGTAGGCTGCGGTGCGTAGCTGATCGCGCCCGCTGCCAATCATGCTGCCCCAGCTCACCAGGTTCGGGTCACCCAGGCCGAGGAATGCCAGCGCCGACTCAGTCAGGATTGCGCTTGCAACCATAACAGAGGTCGTAACGATCACCGGCGGCAGCGTGTTCGGCAGGATTTCATGGATGATGATCCGTAGATTGCCGTATCCAAGGCACTCGGCTGCCACGACGAATTCACGTCGTTTCATGGAGCGGAATTCGGCTCGCACAATTCGTGCGATTGTCGTCCAGGAGACCGTGCCGATGGCCATGGTAATTGTGGCGACCGACGGCTCGGCGATCGACACCAGCACGATGACAAGCAGGAACGGGGGAAACGCCTGGAAGATTTCCGTCAGCCGCACCAGTGCGTCATCCACGCGGCCACCGACATAGCCCGCCGTCGCGCCGATTGCTGTGCCAATCAGCAGACCTATCGCGGTCGATGCCAGGCCAACGAGGACCGAGACGCGCGCGCCATGCACGATGCCGGCCAGCACGTCGCGGCCGAGCGAGTCTGATCCAAGAATGTACTCCCGGTTCGCGAAGGGCGGCAGAAAGGGCTGTGTGACGATGTCAAGCGGATCGCCGGGAAACAGGACAGGGGCAAGCAGCGCCGACAGGATCACGACCGCCAGGATGGCCGCCCCGGCGACCGCGGTCGGATTGCGTACGATGTTGCCGAGGGTCGTCGCACGACCCGGCATCAACGCAACTCGATACGCGGATCGAGCCATGCCTGCAGCAGGTCCACCAGCATGTTCACCAGGATTACAATGAGCGACGAAAGCAGGAGGATGCCAAGCAGAACCGAAAAATCGCGCTTCAGCATCGCCTCGAAGGCCAGGCGCCCCAGGCCCGGCCAACTGAACACGGTCTCTACGACGACGGCACCGCCGAGGATTGCGCCGACATGCATTCCGGCGACTGTGGTGAGCGGTATGACCGCGTTCCACAGCATGTGACGCAACGTGATCGCGCGCCGACTGAGCCCCTTCGCCGACGCGGTTCTTACGTAGTCCTGGTCGCGTACTTCCAGCATCGACGCGCGCACCAGCCGCGCGTAGATCGCAACGAAGAACAAGGCGAGTGACGTCGCCGGAAGAACGAGGTGGCGGACCCGGTCAACGAAGGCGGCCCAGCCGGTCAGGCCGCCGCCGATCGTTTCGAATCCACCGCTGGGCAGCCAACCGAGCCGGACGGAGAATGCGACGATAAGCATGAGGCCGACCCAAAAGCCGGGTACCGAGTAAAACAACAGGGTGACAATGGAGAGCACCCGGTCCATTGGCCCCCCGGCGAAGCTCGCCATCAACACCCCGATCGCAATCCCGATCACCAACGCGAAAACGAGTGCCGTGGCCATCAGCTCCAGAGATCCAGGCAGGCGTTCCGCGATCAGCTGTGAGACCGGCATGCCATAGAGCGGCGAAAATCCAAGGCTCATGTGCAGCAGGTTGTCGATGTAGGCGACGAACTGCACCAGCAGCGGTTGGTCGAGCCCGAAATGCACGCGCAGCGCGGTCATCGTTTCCGCGGTGGCGGATCCGGCTTCCGCGGCAAACGCATCCGCCGCATCACCGGGCGCGAGCTTGAGCAGAAAGAAGTCGATGATGATCACCGCGCATAATGTCGGCACGGCCTGGATCAGCGTACGCCGGATCGTCGCGGCGACCCGGTGAGAGATCATCATACGAGAGATCACCATGCCATTCTTCCACGTCCTCTTGGTCGGCATCCGGCTGACGGCGCAGAGCAGGGGTTTACGTCTAGCAAGTGCGGTCGCGTCATGATACCTCTCGAGGCGTGTTGTTGCGTCGGAGAGTTTGTCGTGAGCACCCACCACCGCCTTCTGCAACCACTGCCACGTAGAGCGCTGTTCACCACAGCGCTTGCTGGCGGCACGATCCTTGGCATGGGTCGCTCCCAGGTTGCGCGAGCCGAGGCGCCGGTCCGCGGCGGGAACTTGGCGATTGCGCTGTTTCCGGAGCCATCTCTGCTCACCGCCGCACTGACCACGGCTGGACCGACGACCATCATCTCCGGCAAGGTATTCGACGGACTTCTGACCTATGGCTTCGACCTGAAGCCTCAGCCATTACTGGCAACCGACTGGAAGAGCAGCAGGGACGGTCTTGCCATCACTTTGACGTTGCGCCCGGGCGTGACCTGGCATGACGGTAAGTCATTCACGTCGGCCGATGTGGCGTATTCGGTGATGGAGATCTGGAAGAAGTACCATGGGCGCGGGCGATCGACCTACGCCAACGTCGTTGGGGTGGACACGCCGGATCCGACGACAGCCATACTCCGTCTCGCCAAGCCAGCCCCGTTCATTCTGAACGCGCTCGCATCGATGGAATCGCAAGTTCTGCCCAGGCATCTTTACGAAAATACCGATCCGCTCACCAATCCGCGGAACGTGGCACCAATTGGCACTGGTCCGTTCCAATTCGTGGAATGGCAACGCGGCGGATATGTGCTGCTGAAGCGCTATCCGGGTTATTGGGACCAACCGAAACCCTACCTCGATCAGATCGTGTACCGGTTCATTCCCGATGCCGGATCGCGGGCCGCCGCCCTGGAATCGGGGGACGTGCAAATGGTCGGCGAAAGCAGCGTCCCGGGGCACGATATCGGCCGGCTCGGCAAGCTTCCGCAGATCGAGCTCGATACGCGGGGCTATGAATATGGCTCGAGCATCGCGTTAATTGAATTCAATCTCGATCGGCCGGCATTCAAGGACGTTCGGGTGCGCCAGGCGATCGCTCATGCGCTCAATCGCGAATTCATCGGCCAGGCCATTTGGTATGGTTATGGCAAACCTGCTACGGGTCCGATCCCGCCTAGTTTTCCGGCGTTTTACTCCGCCGACGTGCCGCTTTATCCGTTCGACCAAAAGCGTGCGATTGCGCTACTGGACGAAGCGGGACTGAAGCCTGACGGCGCGGGAACGCGGCTGTCCATCACGCACGACTACATGCCCTATGGCGAGCCGTATCAGCTTACCGGCGACTACTTTCGCGAGGCGCTGGGTCACATCGGCATCAAGGTGTCGATCCGTACCCAGGACTACGCCGCGTTCGCGAAGCGCGTCTACACCGACCGGGATTTCGATACGACCAACTACTCGGCGGCCACCGGACCGGACCCTGCGATCGGTGTGCAGCGTTTCTATTGGTCGCGCAATTTTCATCCCGGCGTGGCATTCTCCAACGGATCGCATTACGTCAATGCGGAAGTCGACAGCCTGTTGGAGAGCGCGCAGGTCGAAGTCGATCCGAAGCGCCGCCACGAGTTGTACGCGAGGTTTCAGGCACTGGCACAGCGCGATCTGCCGGAAATCCCCCTGGTGGCCTACGACCAGGTGACGCTGACCAACAAGCGGCTTCGCGAACACACCACAACCGCCGAGGGCATCCACGCCAATTTCGCTGGCACGTATCTGCTCCCCGCGTGATGGGAAACAGACAGAGAAAACGACTCATGAGAGCTGCGGCCTGCGGTCTGTTACCAGATCGTCTCGCGTGTGCTGCGGCGCGCGGTTCATAGCCGATGGCCTCGGTCCGTCCAGGTCGGCCAACACACACCCCGCATACTGTTCGCCTGGACAGAATGCGCAAGATGCCGGGCATCGGTTTGCGGTCACGTCCGTTGACCGCCCGAGGGCACATCGACCGTAGGACCCGCCATGAATGAGGCCATCTCCGTTGCCCCGGGTGCCATGTCGGCTCCAACCCCAGCGCGCTTCGCGGGGCTGGAGCAGATCTACGCCGTGGTCGCCGCTGGCGCAGCAGTGCGTGATACGGAGCGCACCCTTCCGTTCGATGCGCTCGATTTGCTGCGGCAGGTCCGGTTCAGCGCGCTCCGCTTACCGGTTTCCGAAGGTGGCGGCGGCGGCTTGTTGCGGGACGTCATGCGTGAAGCCATCCGCCTGGGTGAGGCCGACAGCAATGTCGCCCATATATTCCGCAATCATTTCGTCGCAGTCGAACAGTTTTTGATCGGTTCGACACATGAGGCCTGCGCGCCATGGCGCCGGGCTGTCCTCGACGGTGGGATATTCAGTATCGCCTCGACCGAACTGGACCGGCCGGTGACCGGCGGAGCTCTCCCCGTGAAGACGTCATTGACGGCGGACGGCGATGGCTTTCGGATGAACGGGACGAAGTATTACAGCACCGGCTGTCTATACGCCGATCTGATCGTTGTGCGCGCCATGGCGCCGGACAACACCGCGACCAATGTCATCATCCCGTCGCGTCGTACGGGCGTCGAACTGGTGGATGATTGGGACGGTATCGGTCAACGCCTCACCGGAACGGGCACGACCAATTTCCACGACGTGCGGGTGGAGACAAAGGAGGTGATCTTTGATCGCGACACATCAAGGAGCCTGCTGTCATTCACCAGTACCATTGCCCAGCTTTTCATCACCGCGGTGATCGCGGGTGTCATCCGGGCGGTGCTGCGTGATGCCAAGGAAATGCTCAAAAGCCGCGGCCGGAACTTCTATTTTGCACCGGCGGCGACGCCGTCCGACGATCCGATCCTGCAGCAGACGATCGGCCGCATTGCCGCCGATACGTTTGCCGCCGACCTTGTGGTATTAGCTGCGGCCGATCGGCTCGACAGCGTGGCCATGGCACGGCAGAACGGCGAAAGCTTCGATAATATCGCCCATGATGCCGCAGCCACCACGGCCAAGGCGAAAGTGATCGTCGACGAACTGGCGCTGCGGTCGACCAACGCACTGTTCGATGTGGGTGGTGCATCCGCCGCGACCCGCCAGAAAAACCTGGATCGCCACTGGCGCAACGCCCGCACGCTCGCGTCGCATAATCCAGCCAGCTACAAGGCCCAAGCCCTGGGAGCGCTCGAACTCAACGGCACCCGCCTGCCAGCACTTGGGTTCTTCTGATCGGGGTTCGACCGCTCGCCCCGACCGGCCCATCTGGCGGTGTTGGCGACTTCGAAACGCGCTGGGAAAGTGGCAAACACTGGGCGTGCCGCATTGAACGGGCGGATGGTCCGGCTCCGTCGCCTTGCGGGCGATTTGGCAAGAAGGGAATTGGTCAATGCCACTCGGCTCACTGCTGCGGTTCGGCGTTCTGGGCGCCGCCAATGTGGCCCGTGGCTTCATTGCGGGCGTGTCGGCATCGCATCTTTTGCAAGTCACCACGATTGCCAGCCGCAGCGCAGCGAAAGCCGAGGCCTTTGCCAAAGAGATGAGTGTCCCGCGATTCAAGGGATCCTACGACGCACTGCTGGACGATCCCGACATCGACGCCGTCTACATTCCGCTTCCCAACAGTCTTCACGCTGAATGGGCACGCCGTGCGGTGGCACGCGGGAAGCATGTGCTTTGCGAAAAACCTGTCTCAGTCAACGCGTCTGAGGCGAAGGCCATGTTCGCAGCCGCGCAGGCCAACGGTGTGCACCTAGTCGAGGCATATCCTTATCTTGCCCAACCGCAGACCCTGATGCTGCGCCAATTGCTGCAGGAGAGTGCCATAGGGCGGTTGCAGCTGATCCGCGCCCATTTCGGTTTCAACGCCGTCAACCTGCGTGTCGATCCATTGGGTGCGCCCAATGTGAGATTTGTTCCGGACCTTGGCGGAGGCGCACTTCTCGACGCGGGAAGCTATGCCGTTAGCCTGGTGCGGATTGCCGCTGGAGAACGGCCATCGCGGGTTCATGCCGCCGCGACTTGGGAGCCGAGCGGGGTTGACCGTACGCTCGTCGCCACGCTCGAGTTCCCGAGCGGCCTCCTCGGTCAAGTGTCCTGCAGCTTTGCGGCTGCGTTTCATCGGCACGCGATGATCGCCGGCGAGACCGGCGTGATCGAAACGACCTATTCCAACCATCCACCCGCGGACGGAGCTCCCCGCGTCATGATCAAACGTGGAACCACCGCCGCCGCCGCGTTTGAGGCAATCGAGGTTTCGGGCGGCAGCGGATTTCTGGCGGAGGCCGAGTCTTTTGCCAGGCTGGTCGCCGACGGTCCGAGTGAGTGGCACGGCGTCACACCGGTCGAATCCGTCGACATCATGTTGACGCTGGATGCCATGCGGAAGAGCGCTCGCTCCGGGATCTGGGAGGCGGTCGGGACCTGAGGCTGGGATGAGACCGGATCGAGTTTTCCCGGCCGGGCAGGCGCCTGGGGCGATCCCCAGCCCCTTCGCCCAGGAGACACCGTACGGCTCGCGGGATACCACGAAGCACACACATTTTCGGATCGCCTATCGCGCAGGTCGAGGCGATGCGGCAGGACGAGAAACTGCCGCGTCATTCGCGGATCGCGATATTGGTTGTCGCCCGTCGCCTTCACCCCGCCGACGCTGCCGGCATCTCGGCCTTTACCCTCTGCACGGTGCTAACACCCACGCCGAGGGTCTTGGCCACCTTCAGCATACCGTCGCCCGCATCCAGGCGTTTGCGGATTGCGCCCTCAACTTTCGTGCTCACCTTTGGCCGGCCAAGCCGAATCCCCTTGGCGCGCGCCCTGTCCAACCCCGCGTTGACCCGGCTGCGGATCATGTCGCGCTCGAACTCGCTGAAGGCCCCGAGGATATGAAAGAACACGCGCCCGGCCGGCGTGGTGGTGTCGATCGCCTGCTGGTGCAGG